>JGI24159J19872_10001454_pt1 | contig 26099 bp, 15 predicted proteins | sample Ectturendosymbi4_FD_19872 | JGI IMG/M metagenome (IMG submission 19872)
GGCCATAGATAGAGAGCAAGTTAACTGTGTAGATGCTATTTTGTTTACAATAGGTAACACCTCACAACGTTACTGTGTACAACAGTTCTGATGGTAAACAAATCCGTATGTCTTTCCTATGCGCATCGGATGAAGAGATAGCGCTGGAAGGTCCTCTGACTCGAATAAGGATCTATGACATTAGCCGAACTCATTCTATGATAAATGTCACATTCAAAGGACTTTTAACTTTCATAGTAAGTTGCAAGCAAAGAAAAAGTTATTGTTGTCTTTGATAAATATGAAATATCTTTATTGCAAATGTTGCTCGTTTTGATGGAACAGTTCTTCTAGGACAATACAGATGCATGCAGTTATCTGTAGACTAGAGAAATAAAATTATTAAAAATTTAACTTATAAAGATGAAAAAAGATTTTTTAAAGTGAGTAATGGTACTTCTAAAACACTTGCAAGTTATGTTGATTCGACGTTATGATCAAAGTATGGCTTGCTTTTCTGCCAAAACAATGCTTTAAGTGGTTGAAACACCGTTTGACAGCCAGGGTCACCTCCAGTGGCAGTTGGTTCCATCTTGCTCAATATGAGCAATAATAGTAAAATGAATAGTAACCAGAGGCGTAACGAGGGGGACAAGCAAGGGGGGCACAATTCCCCGGGCGCCGAGTCAATAGGGGGGGCGCCGAAAAGTCCCAACAATGTCACAAGCACTTTCATCAATACAGTACATTTGCTTCCGAAAGACCTCAGTTTCGAACATGGGGGCGCCAAACTTGCTTCTTGCCCCGGGCGCCATCTAACCTCGTTACGCCCCTGATAGTAACAATAGTAAATAAATAGTAACAATGGAAAAGAAATAGCAACAAATGAGTAAAAGATAGTGGGCAGTGATTCCCGAATTTTTTGATAGCCTCCATCCACCAAAGTTATCAACACAGGGAGATGATCAAATTTTAACATATTCTCTGCACATCCAGCTATTGCAAATGCAATGCACAAAACTCCGCTCGCAGTCTATATCTACTGCGATATTGCAGTTGACTGCATCGCCTTGAACTACTGAGGCAAGCACAAGAAAAAGAAGGCAATATGGGGCATTAACTAACAGGAAAGCAACCAACAGCAACAGAGCTCCCTCACTGAGTTCACTCTACAACTACTAGGTTGCACTATCATTATATAGGGATAAGAGAATTACGATAATTCGCTTGTGGTGACTATCACAGTGACTTGTTATTCATGGGCACCAGCTAGCGGTGACCATTATTTACATGTGGCGCCATCTTCTGGCCGCCACAGCTACCATCGATCTGGAACCGAAAATAGGGACGGCTGAGGAAAATGTGATTTTATTAACTAAAAAGAAAGCAATTGTTTCTGTTTGCACGACCAACGTCCGATCATATGTTTGCCTATTTATCTCCAGGAACCATTTGCTTCAACAATGTCTTATTCTCGACTTCCTTCACGGAATCATCATGGAAAACGTCTTTTCGCTTGCTTATTTCATGAAACAATTAATCACTAAAACGTCGCTACAAAACCAGCTTTCGTAAGAGTCCTAACCAGAGTAGACAGCTCACAGTTATAACAATGCCTGATAGTGCGTTACGTCTCTGTGCTGCAAGATTACACTTCTTTTATGCAGGGTTGATAAAAATCATGATTAAAAAAAAATAAAAAAATCGGGTTTTTTAATTTAAACCAGATTTTTTAAATTTAAATCAGATTGTTTTGATTTTTATGATTTTTTTGATTTAATGTGCAGAGGGTGGCCACCTAACACTTGCAATCTTTAATTTTGAAGAGCTTGTTTTAATACAACTTTTTGTGCTTTGTTTCTTAGAACAGGAACAAGAATTCAGCTGAATTTTCATTCAAGCTAACTTTGCACTTACGCATCATGCTTAAAGCAAATCAGTTCATAACACCAGTACCGGTGTGAAGAACGAAATGTTTATTGGAATGACAATACTCGAATCACCAGTTCATCAACTTCATTAACACTTATGGCATGAATAAACTTGTAGAAAATACAAGCTTCCCAGCCTTCTTGGTGCGAAGTCCACTGTCAAAATTGATTTTTGTAACACAACTTTCACTAGTTCAGCGTCTGCAAAAGTATAACTTAACATGCATAAAATGGTAAAAACCTTGTATAGCCTATGTGTTATTATGAATCTGAATCAAAAATATCTTCTAAAACTACTATTCTACAGTCAATAGCCTACATATATGCTGGAATTTATATGTAAGTTTTACTTTGTGCCAGGCCCGTAGCCATGGAGGCATGCAGGGGCAGTGCCCCTAAATTTTTTTGTTCCGAAATTTTATTATGCCCAGAAACGTTTGTATTAAACAGATACCGCAATGAAAACAAAAATTTTGCTCCCACTAGCAGTTTATGTTGCCCTCCTAACATCAAAACCTTGTTACATGCCTGCTTTATGCGAGCCTACACGTCCAAACAACTGAAACAAGTGACATTCTGACTTCTGAGTCTGCACTACAAACATTAATGATTTCAGTCCACATATATCATTTTTTGCAGTTAGTTGACATGGAATCTGTGACGTCACAGTTGCTATGATTGAAAAACTTAATTGCTTTTATAACTTGTGTTGCAATGAGTCTCTGCCTTCTTTAATAGTAATTGAAACCAATTAGATGCGTCATACAAATTGATTTGTATGTAATCAGAGAAAGCTTCAAAACTGCATATTATTTTCGTTTGATTTTTTTGTTTTATTACTGATTTAAATGAATGATTTCAATCAATCAACCCTGACTAGAAATAGCTGAACTTTCATTCAAAGTTTTTTGCGCTTATGCAATATCCCTTAATGTAAATAAGTTCATAACACCGACAGTATTGCTGTACGAAATGAAATATTTATTGAAATGCCGATAGTGAAACTTCCATGTTAGTAATTTCATTGACACTCATGGCATACATGCATGCATAAAATGTTAAAAACATATAATAATAATATACGTACATGTTTCATGAATCAAAAATATGTTATATAACTATTTTTACAGTCAACAGCCTTCATATTTGATGGAATTTAAATGCAACTTTCACTTTATGCCAGTCTACACTTTTAAACTTGTGGCATTCTAACAGTAATGACTTCTGAATCTGCAAGGCTTAATGATTTCAGTCCGCATGTCATTTTGCATAACATAGAATCTGTGACTTCACAGTTGCTATGATTGATAAAACTTCAAGTGGCTTCAACTTGTGTCATCATACCAACTCTTTGGCTTCTACACTAAGATTGTATAGGCGATGTGAAAACCTATTAGAATGCTAATTAAATGTGTCAGAGACATCACACAAAGCTCTATAACGACATGATTGTTTATTTTTATTGCTTGATTTAAATCACTGATTTAAATCAATCAACCCTGCTTTTATAACATCAAAAACTTTGATTACTTTACAAAATGTTTACGATGAGATAGAAATGGTCTGTATCTATGTCTATCAGATATTGCTAATTTATAATTGTTATGCAACAGAAAATAAGGACGCAAGTCACAAGTAAGGACATTTCTTAGAAATAACGACAGTAATATTTCCTAAGACGTAGCAGCCTACTGCAAAATAAGGGCAAATCTCGGACGGCATGGTAGCCCTGCCTATATCGTTCTTGCCAACAGCACAGCGTGTTCAACAGGTAAACCTGCATCGAGTTCGAGACAGACCGTTACTTCATCAAATGAACCCTATGGGTGACCATTTGGATTTAGTCGTGGAAGGGGCGGAGCGATTGTCATCACGATCCGAAGGATTGTTTGGCGGTTTTCTGGCAGATACACTACAACGCGACTTTAAAAAAGCGACTATTATAGATGAAAACGATCAACCGGTTTTGAAATATGGGTAAGTGAAATGGAAGCAGTACCCAGCAGCATATAAGCGCTTAAATAGTTTTGAAAAACAAGTCGAAGGANATTTTGTTCATAAAAAGTTTTGCAGTATTTCTGGTGGAAACCATTTTGTTCNTTACATTGACAAGAGTTGGGCTTAAATATCCAATAAGACTTGTTTGAAGAGCTTGCTATACTTTTATTTGTCCGTAGCCTGGGATAGACTCACATACTCAAAGAACTTGAAATACTTTACAACGAAAAAACCTGTATATTCATTGAAATCTGATTGTAGTCCGAGCAGTTATGATCGAATGGAAACTACAAAACAAGTGTTTTAGCAGCTTAAAATCATTTGCTATTTTTAATCTAAGTGGTCTATACCCTATACTTGGTTATCACGATATGCGCAGAAGTTTGACAATACTGTTTTTACGTATTACAGCCGTTGGCGTCTTCAAGCTACAGTAGGTTTAAAAAAAGTTGTATTTTATAGCCTTTGGTGTCTAATGCCATTCAACCTGGTGTTCGTATTTTTTATTGTTCTTTGACCAGGAAAACCAGTTTATCTCCCTTTTGGCATTTCCTTCAGAACTGACGGTAGCAGATAAAAGTTCAAATCTGAAAATTTGCCNAAGTATCACATGCATTCCCAAAACCTTGGTCGTCCGCAGGGGGACAAAACAGGCACTTGCTCACCTGGAAATGGGACTAAGAAGCAAGATTTTCAAGAAAACCTGACGTCAGCAGCTTAATACCCATTGATTGACTTTGCCCTTGCAATGAGTTTATTTTCCGGAATGACACTCACACTGCACAAAAGTCAGGTTCACTGTTCTGATGTCACGCAGTGGTGAGCTTGCAATTCACTCATGTTCGCTTTGCCTGCAGACGCAGGTTGCCACACTTGCGAGCGGATTGTTCTACTGTCGTCTTTATTGTGTGCCAACTAACATGGCAACAAATTTTTTAATGTTCACTTCGAGTTACGATGGCTATTGCGCTTTTCCGCATGCGACTGTTGCACGCAGACATCTTCGTAGGTAATGCAGCGAGACATTGACTTCTGATAATGTTATGCAGGGACGCCAGAGAGCGGGGACATTGCCCCCCGACTTTCAAAGGGGGCAATGTGGACGGAGGTGTCTTTTTCATAACAGCATCATAGGTGATTTCATGGTATATCAAGATCAAATTGAAACAAATATTCAATAGTTTCTTTTATTATTTTTGAGGCCAATATTACCGTTGAACAGAAGCAAGTATAATTGGTAAAAATGTTTGCTTTTTTATAAGTTTACATTGCCCTCAACTTTTTTAGTGGCCCCTGTGCCCTACCGCTGTTCGGGCGTCCCTGGATAAAAGTAACACTACTACTGTTACAACTTAATGATTTGTATGAAAACATTTCGATGCACGACTCCCATAAGTTCCATCCCGTTATTCAAGCACTGTACAAATTCTTGTCTTATGGTAATTTCACTTGATTTTCGACTCAACGGTATTACGTACAGTTGTTACGCTGTTTTACCGGCCCATATTTCACACAATGGCACTTCATTGCAGGAATCATCGCTTCGAAGCAACCATGACGGATATGGTGAATCCCATCGTTCCGCGCGGGACTTTAGGCTGCTACTTTCTTTGCAATGCCGATGTCTTTTTAGGCAAAAACAACTCTGCCTACTACGTCCAATCGTTGCTGAGAAAAGAGTTTCAACAAATTTCTGATACGAAGGGAAGGATCAATTACGTGACGTGAAAAACGAGTTGTAATGATGCAGCATTTCTTCAACTTCTTAACATTAACGATCCTCTTGCGTGCTCGGGGGATTCGCGAAAATGTATCCAGCTGTTAACGTTCGTTCTACTCAAAGTTAAAATCTTGTAATGTTAGAAACGCAACCTTTTGTATTTAAAGCACGCTGTGCATCATAGCATTTTTAGAAACGCGCTTCTCTTCGCTTTCTTTCAGTTTCTCTGCAAATTGGTGATTGGCATTTGCCTTTTCCTGGCTGGTGTTTTCTTTATGCGTTTACCTGCATACGTATAAATAAACAAAGTGCCTCACGGACTTGGCATCTAAACCACTAAACTTTCTTTGGTGAATGTAGCCCTAAGGCTATCAGTGGCAGTGATGACATTGTTCTCCTGAAGCCAGGAGGCTGCGCGAAACGACCCCGTACCAGTAGCGCCATACGTGGGAGACAACGTACTTTGTTAATGTAGCACTGCAGCAGTTAACGCGACACACCGATGTGCATATCTACATCAAATACTGATTGTACTACCGGCGCGTACACACGCGAAGGCGAAACGGAAAGACGCAACAAGATCACACCAGTACTTCCCGAAAACACCAGTTCCCATGCAATGCCAGGATGCGACGAAAAAACAACGTGACAAGAAAGTGCGACATTGCCAAAAGTGGAAAACGCTAAAGTGTATCCTCTCTGCGAAGGACGGTTGTGATGCATTGGGAGGCGCTGTTCGCGATTAGCAGAACCAGACGGGGCAAGCAGCCAGCGAACAGTCATCCTTCGTGCGTCCTCTCGATCAAAACAAGGTGGTACGGATCGTGGAAGCACGGTGGGCTGCTGGTTTACAGCCACCTTCAAAGTATCGGCATCGCTTTAGTCGTGGCTGCGACATGTTGTTTGGGCTCGAAAAATCGTAATTATGGCAAGAAACACAGGCTTCAGGATGAGCAGGTATGGTACGCGCAAGCTTGGCTAAAGTCGCGGGTAACAGCATCTTTGAGCGACCTTGCCCAGAACAATTGCACCACCAAGACGTTTCCACGATTTTCGCGTCTTGGTCGCAAGTCTTTTTAAACTGCAGCGAGTTCGGTCTTTTGTTCTTTCTCCGCATGGAACTTTTGTGATGAGATGACCGCCAGTTCATGAACCTTGAAAATGAGGAAATTGATATCCCGTCGCAAATGTGCTGTCAAATTGACGATGAGACGCAGTCTTAAACAGTAAGACTAGCGAATTGACTATACTCCCCTTGGCGGCACAGTAAATTTCTCAACAGCCAGGTGGACAACACTGTCCTCCGGCTCATCAATCACTGGATTTACAAAAAATAAATACGTTTATGTTGAGAACTTCGCGACGATGAACTGCAACGTTTTTCTGCGTTTCCAACAGCGACATGAGTATAAAACATGCAATGCAGACGCACAAGGTAGAGAATGAATGACGTCGCAACTATTAATCTATGGTACCTTGGAACGAAAATAAAAGGTCACAATCTCGAAATATATACGCACTACTGACGTTGTCATTCTGAATTAAATTATTACAAACTGTTGTTCAAGGTTAAAATATTTCTCAGCCACAAACCAGGCATGGCATTGGTGACTCTCAAAGCGCCTTAGATGCTGCTAGCTCATAAGTACGGCTTAACATTAATATTTAAACAATTCGATCGCTAAGCACATTTGAATAAAGTGGCGATCAGCCTGCACAGCTGAGTGTGGACTTCTGGTCACTTTTTGAAGTCCTTAAGCTCGATTCCGAAAACTGTTCGGAGTTGTACCACGTGACGCCGACACGCTTCAGCTGCAACAGGCAAGGTCGCTGCCGCCATGCGGAACCTCGGCAATGGTGATCGGTCCCGGAGGTGACCGCAAATCTAAAATAACCTCGGGTTTCGAACGACGTACTCTCTTTTAAGTGCCAAGTGAAACGAAAGAGCAACGCGCCAAGGTGCGCACAACACGTCTTAAAGACACAAGCATGCCAAGCTACAAATACGCCGTTCGCAAGTACAACGTGCGTGGGGAGGTTGGGGTGAAGCAACAGAATTCCGCGCTGGCGGAGGAGTGGAACAATTGCAACGTACTTCCGCGCGAAATGTCGACTAACGACTAAAATCCGTTTGGAAAATTGAAACAAACTCTTATAACGCGCAACTCGCAGAGAACACAACGAAGCCAAAAAAACTTGAGTTGTGTTAAGCGAGTCGAGTCGGTACCAGACGCCTACTCACTCGAAAAAGCGAAATGGAACTAGCAATAAATGATCCGAAGAAAGCGAAAGGTATCGAGGTGAATCTTAAGAAATAACAGAAAAGCATACGCCCTTCCATTCCTTGTACAAAGCGCTTGATAACAATGGGTTTTCAAAGACGATATTGCTTAAACTTCGTTTGCAACCTTAAGCAGTAGCACTAATATTGTGGTTCACAATATTTTCACCGCCCGGCGCCTTTTTACATTGTGATGGAGTCGCGTGACTTAATCTCGAGGCAGGATTGGATTAGTGTCGGTCTCGGAGGAGGGTGCAGGCATCTGGCCCTTCGTCTTAGTACTTCCAATTCCATGTTTAGACCTGGAAGTTTGCTCAAAAGGTCATGTTAAACAACGTTTGAAGAACCAGCTGCTGACCTGTGAAGCCAATGAGCATCGTCTTTTCGCACACAAAAAATCATTCAATCGCAGTTTTCCTTAAAACCCAGAAACGGAGGCAAGCATCAGTTCCCATCAAAAAAATTTACGGGTCTCAGTCTCGAGGTTTGAACCAACTACCTCTCGGTCTCGAAAATTCCGGTCTCGATTACATCGCTGCTTTCCATGCAACCGGTTGCCTGTGAAACCTTTTTCACGTACATTCGATACTGACGTAAACCTGATGCGGACGCTAAAACAGTTTCAGCGTTAATTTCATTTGTCTTTGTAAGAACTGGGTTAATATGCAATGAAAAGTGGTGGCCACTCTTCGCTGCCGCGGCATCATAATGGAGGGAAACCAAGTCAAATCGATTCGTAGCAGTCAACCAGAAAACAAAACGTGGGTAGGGACACGCGGCCACTTAAGGTTCCCTTAAATCCTCCTCACAAGCGCTTCACAAATAAAAGCTTTAAACTTACCTGAAGCTGCGCTACCAACATACAAAGCAACCAGATGACCAGCCACCACGTTGCCCATTTGACTTCGTGAACCACGGGTCATGCAGGGCGCAGACAGAACGCGAACACATGGTTAGCAAATTGTAGTTCGCTGGTTTTACACTCAGCGCAAATTTCCTTGACTACCCAAACCGCCCGGTTATGATTCGGTCGATGAGACAGGCCAGCCGCTCATGTGATTCGGATCGGGATCAGTACCGTCGCCAGAAAGCCTTGAATGGGAGGGGGGCTTTACGTTTGTGCAGGGGGGCTTGACATTCCAAAATTTGACAAAAACTCCAATGCTTTATAGTGTTTTTCAATTCGGGAGGACTTGAAGCTTTTCTTGGGGGGCTAAGCCCACCAAAGGCCCCCCCGTGGCGACGGGACTCATCGGGAGTGGTTTTTCCCGAGTCATAAACGTGCGAAGTACTGCGGAACACAAACAACACAAGGCGGTTGTAAAAAGAAGCACGAAGTTTGTTCGGTTCTACTAAGTGGTTACTTGAAACAAAAAGCGGCATTAATTAAAAGCGGAAGCCCGAAACGTCCGGCGACGGCAAAATAGAACTCAGCTCTGGCGAATAGAAAAAAGAAAATTACAAGCGGGAGAAAAAATAAAACGGGCGTAGGTAAAAGCGGAACAACGACACAAGCCGGCGAGAACAGACGACGAGATAAAAAGGGGCTATTGATCATGCCTTGGCAATGTGGAACGTAGTTTATCAGGTAACGACTGTCAACGCTCATCTCGCAGCGCGAGATTCACTTTCGCAACGAAGGGGGTTACCCTGGGTCACGTGGTCGCGATCGACGAGACGGACACCACCGAGGGGTACATGACTTGGCCGTTCATGGTGACCGGAGCGGCCTGAAAAAAGACGCGTTTTGTTTGTTTTTTTAATACTCGCGGTTTTTAACGGTTTTCAAATACTTGCGGTTTTTTAACGGTTTTTAAATACTAGTGTTTTTTAACGGTTTTTAATTGCTCGCGTTTTTAACAGTTTTTAAATACTCGCGTTTTTTCAACGGTCGAGTTTCTTTTGCACGCGAAGACGCGACACTTTACCTGTGAGCCTTGAGGAGGAATGGAAATGTTCGGTGTGGAGTTCCGCCGGTCGTCGTCCACAGACCCGCTGGAGAGTGTGGCAGATAAAACGCGATGCGGGCTCTCTGTTAAACACAAACAAAATCCGTCACGGCAATCCGCAAAGCTTTATGTGCGCGCTCATACCTTGGGAAGGCGGTGTCTTAGAGTGCTTTCGTGGACACTCGTTTGAGGCGAGCGTACACGGATTATATAAAATCACGAGGTCTAAGACAAATGACTCAATAGTTCTCCAAACTCGACAGCTTCGCAGGCAATTCTCATCATGACACTTAAAAGCACTTTTGCTTATCGATAGTAACCATGGGTGTCGGATTCAGAGGGATTTTTTCCAGGGGGGACAATAACGGATTTTTCCAGGGGGGGACAACAATGGTGAAATTTTATTTACAAACTCGAAACGAAGAGAAAATACATCTTTCAACTGAAAAGCTAATAGGAAAGTATCAAGTTTAAAATCGAGGGGGAAGGCCAAGGCCCCTTCTGACCCCCCCTTCCGACGCCCATGACATTCAGCGTAATAAACGTAATTTTGTATGTAAAGCGCTAACCAGTGAAATTTTGATGGAAGCGGCATAACTTCATAAGTTAATTCCTTGTAGCACAGTTCAAATCGTTACCAATCAATACCAGGTATTTAACCCGCACAAAAGACTAAACCAGACAAAAATCACTGCAGAAATGCCAACGACTGAAAGATGAAGTCTGTGGTACAAGGAGCGAATAAGGCAAGACGAAGCTCACCTCCGGTAGCGTTGGGCGACGGCGATTCAGATTTGATGATCGACTCAAGAACATTGACAGTCGAAGGTGTAGAAGGTTCAAGTGTGTTCAAGTTGATTCCGGCCATCGCCATGCTCTGTTGCTGCATCTTTGTTATCGGACAGTCTCTGTAAGACGACGCATATCGCGTAATCGCAAACACCAGTCGCCATGGTTACTGAAAAGTTCGGCCTTACATTTTTGCACTACAAGTTAACGTCTGGTTTGGTGTTCGACTAGTGGTCCACATCACTCTTTGTTAAAGCTTTTCGCAACCAGTTTATCCGCACTTGTTCGCCATGTTCTTCAGGTCAAACAATAACTTAGCTCAAGGAAAGTATCAAAATCGTCGATACACCAACAAGCCCTGTCCACTAAGTTCCCGTCGACTAGTACAGAAAAATCAAGCTACTCCGAAATTTGCTGATACACAAGACGACTGCTACGCAGTGACAAATTGTTTGGATATTTTCCACCTGCATAAGTTGAAGTTCTTTTGATATTTCAGAAGAGGGGTATCACCGCACCAGTCATGGTCTTACTTTGCGACTGCAACGCATCTGGGGGGCAATCTGAGGAGACAACGCAACGTGCTTTTACTCTAGAAGAGTGGGGAGTATTACGTCAACAGCCATCTAGGCCCAAACTGTCGGCGACTGGAAACTGGAAAATCACTTCGCTCACACATAGGGAAAGAACACGAACTGGTTGATGAAGTCAGGTGATATTGTCTGGATATTACTGGTATCTCTTCTACTCCGGCGTTAACCGAGCATTGCCTCCCCTGGTTGGAGTGGGATATTCCTACGACGGGTTATAACTAGGGCAACCAAAAGTCAAAAGTCAACATTTTTCTGCCTTTTTGAAACTTCACGAAACGCCCACAAACCAAATTTCACGCTCAAACCATGAGGGAATCCCAAGTTACTATGTCAAAAAAAAGTCAAAATTTATCATTTGGTCAAAATTTATCATTAGGTCAAAATTTTCTTGCAGCAGAGTTTTTTTCTTTTCATCGATACTTTATTGAAAATATAACAACAGATATTGATATGTTTTTGGGGGTAAGAGGGCGAGCCGCCCCTCCCCCTGGCAAGCTAAATGTAAAAACTGGGCCCCCTTTAGTTGACATTTTGATGTTTAGTATTCTTTAGTTTGTTGTTTTCTTGCGTTTTTCGGGGTGATTTCTCTTTTTTAAATCTAGTATGGGCATACACGACATCCAGAAATTCACTATGATTTCTTAATCTTTTTCTAAATTTTGGCTAGGGGGCCTCCCTGCGGTGACCAGTGGGGCCACTTCAGTTGAGCTTGGCCCCCCTGGCTCAAACCTCTTGTTGCGCCATTGAGGATAGGCATGGTAAGGCAAGAAACGTGGTCTTATAGAACTTGGTTTGGTAAATGCTCAATCCATTGTGCATGTAACGTTTCAACTTTATGATGTTCTCAGGTTTGACTCTACTGTAGTTATTTATGTACTTATCAGTATTTCATCCTCAAAGTTAAACAAGCAAATATTTAAAAATTTCGAAGCATGGAGTGCATCAATATGTTTCTGGGTTAACCTCAACACCAAAGGCTGAATTATTTTGCAGTTGCAAACGCAGAAAATGTATAGGTCAAAATAAAGTCAAATTTTAAGTTTTTAGGTCAAAAAATTGGTTGCCCTAGTTATAACCAAACAACTCACGATTTTTTCGGGAAACTTCAATCCACATGTTAGAAACGATACTGGCATGGAATGCTATGATCGGCAATATGGCGATGCTAACCTAAATGAGGACAGAAAACTTGCGCTGCAACCACGCGCTGTGAATCATGAACACATTTCCCAACACAGATTTGCACACGTGCACCTTGTGCAGAGATTTATTGGGTCAACGGTCATTGTTTATTTCTGCATCGTTTCAGTTGACTTGTTCTAATTAGTGTTGGACGTTCCTTTCAATAGCGGTGAAGAATTGTCGATATGTCTACAAAAGCAACACGCCTTACACGTTCGTGTACAACTAAGAGGTCCTACCTGAAAGAACTGGGAGACTACGATGGACATGGATGTAAGAAAGATTTTGTGACAGTGTATCATTCTTGGTCCGAGAGCTCCCAGATTGTTTAGCGAATGTTGAAGACAAGTGGCGGTTGTTCAAAGCAGCTGTAATCTCATTAGCTGATAAGTTATATGTAGAGAAACGACTTCGTGTAACAATAGATGGCCGTGACCGCAGTGCNCTTTGCTGTCTAGACATTGAAGGATGCAGATTAGGATGAACTCCGACCTGAACTGTAGCCTTGGACAGACCAACATACAAGGAGCTCTCTGGGCAGGGCAGCAACCAGCTGATATTTCGGGGGGGATGGTTGTAACTTGTTGTTGTACCTAACAACCAAACATGTTTTTGAAAATTTCGGGCGGGCAATTACCCGGTTGCTGACCTGTCTCTGGGTGACTCGAGTCAAATGGCCTGGCGTTCGGGGAGGGCACCGAACGATTAGCAAACCGGGGGTGATCATCTCCATGTACAAGAATGGGAACAGGAAGGAATGCACTCAGTATTAGGGCATTTCCGTTCTTAGCCTTCCTGGAAGTGTGTGCCAAATGCTTTGAAAAAAATGCCGCAAATAATTGAACTTAAACTGGAGGATGCTCAGTGCGGTTGTCGTCCTGGCAGGAGCACCAGCGATCACACCTCTCGCCTCCAACAAATTTGAGAAATTCATTGGGTGTGCCAAATATTCTATGCTTCTTTCGTCGACCTCGAAGAGAAATATGAACAGGTACCTCGAGAAAAGTTTTGAAGAGTTTTGCAACAGTACGACATTGACGGCAATAGACTACTGGCCATCAAGTCATTGCATTCCTGCTCAAAACGTTTGTGTCTGTGTCGGGTGAGTTAAATCAGAAGTTCACAGTCAAGTGGTGTTGGACTCCGACGAGAGTGTGCGCTGTCTGCCACCAATCCTCTTCATAGTCTACCTACATGGATTGGATAGACAGTCACAGCGAGTCGACGAAGATGTCACCATTGAAAACTTGAAAGATCAACCGTTTGGTTCCTGCAGATAATTTTGATGTCGCCTGCATCTTCCGAACAGCGCCTTTTGTTATGCACTTCATCGGTTCGAAGCTACGTCCTATCAAGCTGGCATGAAAGCCAGCACTGAAAAGACCGAGACTGAGAAAGAAGATCAAGCTACAGTAGTAAGCGGCAATGTACTGCAGCAGGTCGAGGAGTTCAAATACTGTGGGTGGTATTCACGAGTCACTGAAGGCAGAACAAAGAGATTGGCACAAGTACCAGCACAGGAAACCTGAGCTTCACCATTCACAAAATGGTAGCTTCACGAGGTTTCACAAAAACATCGCGAGACTTTCGGTTTTTAAGTCGGTCCTTGTTTCGATTTTCATGTAGGGTCATTGACCTTGGAACCGAGGGAGTGCGGTCTCAAGTTCAAGCGGCATACACGAAATTTTTGCACAGAGTTCACGGCGTGACACTTAGCGACAGAATGTGCAGCTTGGAAATTCGTATAACCTTGAATGAATATCGAGGTATTTTCGTCCGAATTGAGTTTCGTCACGTGACCGCAATACCTCATGAAAGGTTGATGAGATAGTCTTGTTGCTAGTTCACCCACAGGAAAGCGACGCACAGACCGCCCAAAGGCCAGGTGGTGTGATTACTCTCCAACCTGGTTTGTCCGCGCCAGCAGAACTGTCAGAAAGTTGTTCGAAACCGTGAGGTGTTTCGCGTCCTCCTAGACGTGCTTCCCTTGAGACTCTTCCGTAAAAGCGGGTTCGAAAATGAATAATTGAATAGCTGTTGTTTGTAAGAACAGCGCAGGAACTGAAAAATTGACACAAGAAGTGCGTAAACCGCCCCGGTGTGGAGTCATCCGAAAGCGTTGAATTAAAAATGTGGGTGTTTTAACAGCTCTACAAAGTACTGTAGGTTGATTTCAGAGCTTCAGAGTAACGAAAACAAAACATGTTACGACTGATGGTTATTTCTCTGATGATTGATTGAAAACCAAACACACGTAAGAACTTAGTCTCTGGTCAGCCAGAGGAACACGGTCTGCCTTGAGTCTAGACTTCAGTCAGAATAGCATATTGCAGCAATGTTCTCAGTGAAAAATTCAGGTCCAGTCTCTATGAAAATATAATTTTTAGAGAGTATCTAAATATTCCACACGGACAAATTGTCAGAACAACTTCAAATTACTGCACAAGAAGAACCGCATGTTATTTACAAAACGTACCTGTGTGAAAGCAGTAGTTGCTTTAATGATGCGATTTCGTCCTTCAAAGATGCAATTTCGTTCTGAAAACAAGAAAGTGATTCATGAGATGGAGAGCGATACTTACGACACAGCGACCAGCAAATGCTTCGATTTAACAATACATGCATGTATGTATACGAGGTCTGTTCAAAAAGTACCTTCTCTCCTCCCACCTAAAGTCAAGCCCATGCCACCAAAGTGGTCTGACGGGTTGGGATTGCAGTTACTGTACTATGCAGGTGTGCAAAGGTACATGCAGATTGGTCGTGTCGTTTTCTATCTCATATGCCTTGAACGTAGACGTGTAGTGTGCGTGTGCGCTCGTCAGATTTTTACTGTCAAGCGAAATGACAGAACGCATCGACTCGAGATTGATGTTGCAACTAGTTCTGTCAAAAGTTGCGTGATCGTCATGGTGGAACAATCCGGAAAATTTAACAGGCGTATGGAGATGTTGCGTTAAGCTAAACTCATCGTTTCAACCATGACCGCATCTATGTGAAGAGTGAGACTCGCTCAGGCAGGCCATCCGCAAGCAAAGCTCGCCGAATAGTTATTGAAAATCGTCGTTTAAACATTCCGGGAAATCGTTGTAGACGTAGTGACCAGCACAGGATTAATTTCTTCCATTTCANCTGAGAATTTAAGCTGGCGGTGAGTTCCTTTCCAAGCTGCTGCTGAACAAGCAACTGAAGCAACTCCACATGAAATTGAAAATCACCCAGGATTTGTTATGATGGGCAAAGAACAAGGCATAATCTATGAGGATTATCGTCTTTGGTGATGAGACAATGAGACATGGGTTTTGGTTACGACCTAGAAACAGTTTCTATCCTCGCAATGGATAGCACTCAGATTTCACCGAGGCCTTCAGCTGAAAACTACCGTGAAAGGGACATGATTTCAGTCACGAGAGGACAATACGAAAAAAGCGACAGCGGAGCTCTACAGTATTCAATCGTTGAAGAATCGCTGCCAAACGTGGCAGAGCCGCTGGGAATGTTTGAATCCGGAGCCCAAGCGATTTTGGATGTCTGCAGCCGGAGCCTGAAATTTGGGTTCCCGTTCCACATACATAGTTTGTGGAGCAAGCGAGTTGTGCAAATAATACAATTAGTTGTAGTTTTCAATGCGTTCAATGTTCTGGAGCCGGATCCGGAGCCAAATACTTCTAGATGTTGGAGTCGGGGTCAAAGAATTTAGATGCCTGGAGCTGGAGTTTGAAATTTGATTTCCGGCTCCACAGCCGTGGTTTGAACTAGCAAGGGACGATGTTAAAGGCGATTCAATAAAATTTATGAAATTTATTAGGTTGTGTTTTCTACAGCCAAGTGTCGGATACTTTTCGGACAGGCCTCGTATACAAATATTTGATTGGATACGAAAATATCTGTCCACGATGTAAGATAGCTACATTTTCAAAGGAAGCGCTTTATTAGGAAAGTTAATCACAAAACATTATTTCTGCAAAATCAGTCTAGTCTTGCTCACACAGAGAGAGTAGCAAGCCACACGAACACATGCACTGAAATCCAAACTTCCGAAAAGAAGCCATTGCCAACAGCGAGTTACGAACACCATCGGAATTTGTTTCTTTTTTTAATCTAATTTAACGCCTGCACCACACACTTTCTCCACCACACGCAGTAGTATTCCAGAGGAATCGCAGCAAAGCGCAACATGCTACCCAAGCGTAAAACATTGCGACAGTCGAAAACCGCAAGTCAGCGACAGAGGTTTTCGCCCTGACACGAACGCTCGTTTGCCATCGCCGAAGGCAAAACACATGACCAAGGCTCAACGTGATATGGCTCATCCCGGTTAAAACCAGGCGTGCACGCAGCGTAAGAAACACGCCTGCGAACGCAAAACATCGTAGTGTCCCGGACAGAATTCACATTTTCGATCAGAGTCAATGCGGCAAAATCCTCAGCCGACAGTAGCAAATCGAATATAGCAGAAGATCTGCATTTTTTGCACTAGCCCTTTACTACAGCAGAGAAGCTCGGGAGACGATCAAAATGAGAACTGATCCCATCTCATCTTCAACCAAACTGAGGCGCAGTGCGACCAAAAAATCGGAAAAATTTATTCTGCTGACATTTCTTCGGAATCAACGTAAGGATGGCTTACACCTTTCGTATCTGGTCGCTTTTGCCGCATGTTGTTAGAAGGAAGAAACAAGTAAACCAATGACAACCACAAATAAAATATAAAATGCAGTTTGAAAAACACAAGATTAATGCTTGACGCTAAAATTGCAAAACAAACTAATTTTCAACTCTCCTAACGAGTGTTTCTTTCAAACTTCAATGAAGCACTATTATGAGTTTTAACGATGTTGGAAGTTACGCGTGTCCTTGTCCCGCGAGGAACTGCAGCGGCTTTCAATGTAATCGAATTAACCGTTCACTGATCCCGACTTCGGCGAAACTCAATCAGTGGCCGACGAAACTAAGAATTAACTGGGCCAACTCTATCGATCGAAGAAAAGGCGATCAGTACAGTTTTAAGAAGGGGTCAGTGTTGTAACAATACCGATTTATATTCTGCAGGGCGTTTACGGCGTACATCGAATAGCTCCGTGCAAATACCACGCGCTACATCGCGCATTGAAAACCAAAACAGCGAATGACTGAAGATTCGGCCCGAAAATTGGGTGAGTTACAAACAGGTACCAAGATAGAATGCTGCAGTGGTAACAAAACCTGACCGTTTCTGTTGATATGATGAACAAGAACACTGACTGGAAGATGAAAAAAGGGTGCATCTACATTCACTGCACGAATTAATTAATAAGTGATGTATGTCAAGACTCAATAGTTCCGAGCTGTTTTCAAAACAAAGCAGCAACTACGTGACGTAGAGTTTGCAATCTGTTCGCCACTGGTTGCAAAAGTGCATGGTTAAACGCAAAAACCTGCACAAGCATACCTGCAGCTGTATGTTGAGCTGTGTTAAAGCTTTCGCCTTCGTCTCCAAACCGCTGACCCACTTCTTCTTCTTGATACGACACCTGTAAAAGCAAGTTGGAGATGATGGCGCAGTCTCCAACTTCCAGTCCTGCTAAGAGCATGTCGCCAAAAACAACCAGTGTCGATAACCGCAGACAGCACAACCACTGCAATTTAGACGTTGAGAGCACACAGTACACCCAGTGATTGCAATGACGAACGGATTGCAACTGAAGTACAGTAATACCGAAACGGTAGCGAGTTACATTAAGTTGGCCACAGAAGCCTCCCACAAACCTGAGGGTTTCGACAACGCCATAGAAAAAAGCATTGATGCAACAGGCCAAGTTCATTCGGACTAAAAAAGTTAACTTTGCCGAAAGCATTTGTGTGTGAAGGAGGCTCATCTGAACGATGTAGCTTCGATCAGACTTTCGAATAGCTTTCGGCAGTTGCAAAAACATGAATGCCGCACAGACGTATGCGTTCTTGGCGAAAAAACGCCAGAAGGGGTCGCATGGCGGTAAACAACACGGACAATGACATCCATATAGTACTGAATGCGTTAATGAAAGGGTGTTCTCGAGTCTGGTTCCCATCTTGCTGCTTGAGCTGCAGCGTCGAATCTCGAATCAACGATAAGATACCAAAGCTGGAAGGCTGCGATTCGACGCGAATGATCTTTTACGTTTTGAGGTGGTGCAACCAAAACAGCTAATACAGCTTGGAACGAACGTCCGTATACTGTCAAGTGTTCATTACACCAAGCGGTCTGGAATCAAACCCGCACACTGAGGCTTCCAAACGTGCTCTTTTTTTCTTAAACGTAGTGAGAGAAAACTTTTCTCTTAAACGTAGTGAGGCTTATTTGTCTAGCCGCTGACAGAAATTGTGTCGAAAGAATTGCTGACTCGGGAAAAACTGTAAGTTTCCGAAGCAAGCAGCTAAATAGCACGTGCTTGGCAGCAGTTAAAACCATAAAACGATGCTATTCTTCACAAAATTTAAAAAGGGCAAACAGCCGGGCGAGAACCTGCTGGCAGCTGCTCTGTTCCTTTCCAAAAATCGTTGCCGCTTCACGTCGGGATCGATGTCCTGCTGCTGTCTTCCTCTTCTGCGCGTTGCTGGCTTGCTCTCTTCTGACGATGTTGGCAGGCTTGGAGAATCGTTCGAGGTCCTTCGCTGTGTCTGCGCGAAATACAAAAAAACGCTTGATTGTAATAGATAGGAAAGGTGCTTGCGAAAACAAACTTGCTAAATATCGGTGGATTTGCTTGCAATTGATTTCAGAATCGTTTGAAATATTCAAGAAAATATTCAGTCTGTCCTCACTGGGCTAAAACGTCATTATAAAAACTATAGCCACGCCCATCGTCACTAATCGAATCATCGCGCAATTTTCTTGGCCCAACGGCAGCAACGCGACCGGGTGCAGGTGACTGCTGCGAAACAAGCGGGTATCTCGGTTCCATTCAGAAGTAAGAGTCCGTGAAACTATGTGCAAGCGTTGAAAGCACATAGTCAGCATGAAACATGAGTAGAGTGAACTGGCATTGCAGTAAAAGTAAATATTGAGAAAACTGGTTGCGAGTTTTGCTTAAATTCCGCGCCTTGACCACGCCCACTCAGGACGCGCTTTCTCGGAACGGATTATCCTGCCTTGCTGCAGGTCGACTACTTCACCAAACACAAATACCCAGTTCTTCGTGCGCTTCTCCCGCTACGAAAAAAAGGCGAACCAAAAGTGCAAAAGAACAAAATCACCATGTTCACATTGAAATTACAAGCAACGAAAAACACTGGCGTCCGCTTATCTCTTGAAAAAAAAAACTTCAAAGCAAAAACACAGTTGACCGAGCTGTTCTACGAAAAAGAGCTCCCGCAGCTTTTTCAACTTGAAAATGCGTCGTCCTCTCCGCGGTGTTAAACCACGCCCACCAACGTAAACACGAACCGCCGTTTCAGCTACAATTTTGGCGCGTTACATGCAGGTAAGCGCGTTCATTGAACGAGCTGTTGACAGAGTTCAGAAGAAAAAATGGCCTCGCATTCATTGACAGACATACCAGACCAAAGACATTTCGAGAAAGCACCTTTAGTTTATGAAACAAGGTAATACGTACAACCTACTATATTAGAGGGAGAAAACAAAAATTGCTCTGATTTCATTTGTGCAGTAGGTATCTTTACAATCTGAATTAGCGCCTATCTCATAAACACAGTTTCGGAGAAAGCGCACACGGAAAACATCACCTTTGTTCCTATCTTGTGAGGAAAAATGGCGATCGGGTCAAGAAAAGCCGCAACAAAGCACTACGGGGAACGATCTCAGAAAGTCTGTAATTTACGCTTAGCGATCGCTAAGCACTATTTGGTACCTACGACTTTCGCGCGAGGATGACAGTAAGTTTGCCGCCGCTGAGCGCTTTTTCTCAATGGTACCGAACACGAGGTTATAAACGGTATTCAGGATTCATTCAAATTTTCATGACTTCCAAAGGGTTTTCAATCACTTTCTAACGGTTATTAATAATTTCTAGGAAAGTATATTAACAGTCACAAACTAACAGATCAGTTATTTTTCGCTTTCACAAACTGTGCTGGTTGAAAATATTGTGAATGCAAAAAATAAGACCAAAATAAAAAGTTTAGCGACACAAAAGCCATACCGAATTGCCCGGAGTACACCATATTAATATTCCATATTTCAGTTGACTTTTAAGTATTGAACAGCCAATGCAGCAAACACTGGTAATTACCTTGGAGCAATATTACCAATCGTTACAAACGACATTTGAAAGAAACACATAGTATCAGGTTTGTTACTGTCTGCGCATGCACTTAATCGCAATATAGTGATGCAGAACTGGGATGGATAGGAAACTACAATACTGACGAGCTACCAGCAGTAAGAAATTTACTATCAAACAACAGTTGCAACACCACTGATGTATCATCATAAAGCCTAGAGCGAGAAGAGCTACAAAGCACATGTGTAAAATAATATTGGAATTCGAAAAGGTTCCTCCATATCATTGTGAACTTACGAGAAACTTTTTTAGTTCCCTCGGCTCATCTACCAGCTTTGTTTTCTAATGTTCGTCTGTTTTACTTTCAAAAATGATTGATTTGGCTGACTAAATGAAGTCCTGCATTTTTCAGCCATCTCAGCAAAATTATCTGTCTCTCTGGCGAAGTGGTTCACCGTGTCCTCTATCACCCTTACGCTGAAAGCTTGCTCATGTATTATTGTAAGAATCTGAATGAACTTTTGATTTTTCTTAAAACTACATACAGTATAGCTCTCTTTGGAATTTGGTGCAAGACTAAAGCACAGCAAGTAGATACCCTTCTTAAATCTATGTGTAGAATTTTTTTGCTATTTTACTATCTAGAAATATCTCTGCAAACAAGTGCTTCAGATTTTGACAGGAATTAAATGAATAGTAGCTAGTACCTTCCAAATCCACGTCATTTCTGCTTGGAAGCCAGCCTCACTAACAAAGCTACTAGACCTTGATAAGCTTCACGAGTGTACATCCGCATTTGACAAGTTAACATTTTTCCTGGCTGTGCTGAAGTGTAGCAAAGAAGCAGGCGATGGGCTGTTATGGTTTGGTTTGCGCACTTGTTTTTTCTTACAACCTACTTTTCACACTAACCTTCGCCAGCAGCAACTCCCATACACGAAAGTCCAAACATTATTTTGCACGCACAACAAATTGCTTTCTTTCTACTTTCTTTTATATCCTTCAACCAACCAGCAAACTGTGGATCATCTTAACGAAAAGATCGAAAAAACATTTCTTGCTTGACATTTTCACATAATTGTTCTGCTGTATAAACTTACTTCGTTAACACATATCCTTAAAATTCTGATGTAAATCCAGTAGCTGTCAGAACGACGAAATTAGGCATTGTTATTATTTAACATAAAACATAGTTTGTACACAAATATGACAAGCACTACAGCTCAGTTCAGTTTATTTATGCATCCCGACCAAGCACAAAATGCTTTATCAGGAGTACAGGGACTACATTTATTTCGTCGTGGCAGTATTACAAAAACTTATGAAAGTTGTTATAATGGAAAGAAGAATGTAGCGCATAATTTTGTTATTAAGTAGAGAAAATTTGCTGTTAAGATTTTTTTCAAAAAGGTTACGTATCCCATCCACTACTAGAAGACGGTTTAATTAAATGTTTGCCCAGGTGTGTTTCTTGAGGTGGGTAGTTACGCGCAAATGCCACATGTTTCAGTGATAGCTTAAAAGTCGCAGAAAAACGTCGAAGACATAATGCAATACTTTTCCCAAGCACATGATGCTTTCATGCTGACAGAACAAAGGAAAAATATTTCTGCGTCAAAGTCCGCATTACCTGCACATCTGCATCAGAATATGCGTTTTTATTTGCTGATCTTGATTTCAACGAAATGTATTGCATCTTTGTGCCCAACAAGGTTCTGAACTTTCTCAAATACCAAGAGAAGTTTTTGACATTTACTTGCAGTTTGAACTCTGAAACGCTGCAATGTTAAACAACGCAGTTGCGTAAGTTTTCCAGTGTATATATGCCTTAATTACTCACTACTAAAGTCCTCAGTCAAACTCTGTGTGACATTTCTGCTGAAATCAATCTATAAAACTATTGCCATGCAACCTCAGCTGCTGCAATGTTAATACATATAAAAAGGAAGTGTTTATGCAACAAGTCATTCAAGACGTATACACCATGAAGTTCATGGAAGAGGAAATGACAGCACATGAAAAAGTCAGTCTTCCACAAGTGAGTGAAAAACATTTTGCGTAACAGTGTACCTTAAGCAGGCACATAAAAACAGATTCGCAAGCATTACTTGAAAGTTCATATTTGAACCAGATCCTTAAGTTTTCAAATTCAGCGGTCTGTCAACAAGGTGCCCCAAATTTAATGAGCTCGGAAGACATCTTTTCAATCACTTTTGATGACTGCATGAGTCAGGTTGGCAGCATTTACTTTATTTCATGCTTGCAGCTTCGGCTTTCCTTTCTCTAACAACACAGTGGTTCCTCCAATAATTTCCCAACTTCTGAAATGCCCTTGAAGAATTTTCACTCAAGCGGAACTCCAAACTTCCAAACCTCAATAAAATATCTTATAGTTTGTGTGTGTGTGTGTGTGTGTGTGTGTGTGTGTGTGTGTGGCCAGCCTAAAATTGAAACTGAGTGTCATGCGTAACCACGAAAATTATGTTTGAATGGACTGCAATAACAAACGGCAATCGCTTTTATGATCCCCAGCTCTTCGTTAAACTCATCAAAAGTCAACATCCTGATTCGTTATCTGATATCTTTTTCTATTACTAGACTATTATCTTTTCTATTGCGAGACAACCGTTTATTGGCACCTCGAAAATTCCAACCGGTTATGTATCTTGTGACGCCAACCGCCTTCCTTCACGTGTTACCGTTTGCAACTAATCCTTTTATTTACGACCAACACTACTGACAAAGGTAAAATACAGGGTGGTCCAAATAGATGTTCTCATTTATGTTAAGTAGCATTTTGTATTGAAAGGAATGCATTTTTTTGCACAGGCATGTCTCACAGAAACGTACGCTTTGTGTGGTGTAAGTTTTTTCTTCGTACACCACAAATTTGTGAGAGCAGCTCATTAGTTTACATCGTGCTCGATCCAAGCTCCTTTGCACTGAATCATTGTGGCTACTCGCACACTGAAGTTTGTAGTGACCCTGTCCAACATCTCACGGGAAATTCTTCTGATCTCCGTTTGAATCAGCACATGAATAGTTTGGGAATTGTTAGCGCAGACCCTGTCTTTTAGGTATCCCCACAGAAAATAATCCAAAGGGGATAGGTCTGGAGAATGTGCAGGTCAAGGGTGGTCCATACGATTGGAACTGAGCCTGTCTACAGGGAAGTAACGATGTGCGTATTCGAGTGACGCAATGGAGCAAATGCGGTGTTGCTACTGCTGATAAAACACATTATCCATGTCCACTCCTCGCTTCCGCCTCAGTGTCAGAATAAATTTTCTTCTCATTAGTTCAATGCATCGCTCTGTGCAACAGTTACCAGACATCCATCAGCATCTTCGAACCAGTATGGCCAGATAATGCCACTGCGTCCCAACACGCACCAAACAGTCACTTTCTCCACACTAAGTGGGCGATACTAATGTTCATGAGACTGAGCCTGAGCCTGAGCCCCAAATCACATATTATGTTTGTCCACGTGACCACTTCGGTGGAAATTTGCCTCATCACTGATGAAAAGAAATCAGGATAGTCCTCGAATCGTTGACTGATGGCTTGCCCAATGGCACGTCTCTCAGCTTTATTTGCATCGGTCTAAAGTTGTAAAATCTGCATTTAACACGGAAACAAGTGAAAATCCTGGTGCATTACACGCATAACTAAACTTCTTGAAAGATCTGTCTCCTGGGACAAGCGTCTTGTGGATTTCCTTGGAGACTGTTCCAAAACATTGTCTCACAGTCACGATGTGATTTTCTGTCCTGGATGACCGTGGCTTGCTACTGCGACCTTTATTGTTATCTTGCACACTTCCCATCTCCCAGGGGGCGGTTTATTGTAAGTATGGTCGGAGCGTTTCTGCCTGGAAAGCCCCTTCGAAATTGTCGCTGAGTTTGGACAACTGATTTCGTCGTGAAAATAGGTCTCTACCATCTTGATTCTCTCCTGCACCGAATATCTTGCTGCTTGATCCACTGAAGCTGCGAAGCAAAACTTCTGGAGTTCTAACTATGACTTACCTGGAAAAAGAAGCCTTTGAAATAAATGGTAGCGCTAATAAAATGGATACATCTTTTTGGACGATCCTGTATATTGGCAGTATCTTTTCCGCTAATAAGTTGTCTATCACACTACACTTTCACCTGGTGTGTTTTATCAGTGAAAGAGTTTTCAAACTTGCGCTCGGCTTGACATGGCAAATGGGTTTTTGATAAAACTCCTGCCTGACACTTGTAGTCGTCAAGCAACTGAATAGACATATAACAAAACACACACAAGTTACTGTAAAAGCAAATTTACAAACAAAAAGATCCCGATCAGCATTACATATGCAGTGCCTCATTATTAAGAAATGGTGTGACACAGTTGAATTTGTTGCTTCTGCAGCAATCAAAAGATAACCATGTTTGGTATGTATTCCGATTCGCTAATATCGCTTGGCATGCCAGTAATAGGCGAGTACGACTGGAATTGAGAATGAGGCTGACAGAATATGTGTTCGGCATTCCACCTACACGCAACGTTTTTAAGTTCAGAACGGCAACAACCGTTTCTGTTTGTCGTGGCGTCATTTGTTCTGCACAAAAACGGGAAGTAACTGCTGTTTTTAGCCACCGCGTGCAAGTTTAAAGGTTTTCTATCCAGGTTTCCGGGCTCCTAAATTTGGTTTGCCGCAGAACAGTGCAAATCCACCTTCCCGCCACAAAACGTTCTCCTAGATGATAACACACGCACAAGCTGCAGTTCAAAAGATGGAAAATTTCTGCAGAAGACATTCAATGTCTGGTAAATGTGCTCTGCACATCCCACGCGATAATAGTGCACCGCGAGGCACAGAGCAGCAAAGACGCACCTCTGAGCAGAAAACACTTGAAAACGGGTGTCTAAACATCGCCATAGCTCGGTCGGTGCCGCCACGTTACAAATCTCGCCACTTTCTGTATTACTTCATTGATATTAGAGAAGCAGTGCACAAATGATAGCAGAGGCAGAGATGTCGGTACGTACGCGCGAGGCAAACAGCGTCCATATCAACAAACATTTTTAATGAGCACTGAACATAACACAAAGCGTCGTTCTGAATTGTACTAAAATATGTAATTCAAGATGATGATTCATGCTGCCGCCAAATGATAAAACCAGTTTTGCTTCCGATCTGTTTCAAAATCTAGCGCTCTGCTTCACTTTACATGATCGTTTCTGCTAAAAAAAAAACACAGTATCCTGTGCTAACTTTAAAGAGAAAAGCAGCTTCTCGAACAAGTGTTAATCAACGTTTGCTTGATAGCAGCAAGACATGAATACGTATGTGATTTACAATGACCTTTGCGGACATCGTAGGATACAAATTAAGAATAAAGCGTTGCTTGTTAAGTTTGTACAAGCTCATGTTATGCTTGTAATTATAATTCTAGGACGTTTACGAGCACTTTCGGAAAAACACGGATGTTACTGAGGCAAGCCTTCA
>JGI24159J19872_10001455_pt1 | contig 26096 bp, 25 predicted proteins | sample Ectturendosymbi4_FD_19872 | JGI IMG/M metagenome (IMG submission 19872)
AAATGTGTAGTTTGTTCGTATTTTCATAAGATTTTACACTATTCTAAAAATTCACAAACTTTGTAATTCATTTAGAACTCTGCTAACTCAGTCTTAAAATATCCATGCTCACTAAAACAAACATTTGCTCAAAGTAAAGTTTTCTTACAAGGAAAACACTGCATGCAACTGTTGCCGTAACATTGGACATTTTCTTTTTTGTCTACGTCAATTTGCGTTGCATCGCCAACAACCAGCAAAAGATAAGCAAAATGTCGACTTTGCCCCCCCTGGAAAAATTTCTGCGGACGCCCATGCCTTGATCAAGTGAAGTCTTACTTCTGGACGAATACAATTACAGTAGGCATATAGGCTAGCTTTACGTTGCAATTAATACCGACGCTTTGCGCTGAAGCCTCAAATACGTTTACTACCTCACAGATGNCAGCGGCAAGTACTGCTCTGTCCACAAACTGCAGGACAAAACAGAATACGGATTTCCAAAACCCCACTGATTTCTAGCGTTTCATATTTCAATTTGGGAAGCTTAAAGCTTTGTTTTGAGGGCTAAGCCCACAAAAGCCCCCCGTGGAGACGAGCTGGTTAAGTTTTGTTATACTTGCTTTCCTATTCCTTTCGGAGTGTCACGAGTGGTCAGTGGCGCCAGAACGCGTTCTGTTATAGTTATGGAGTAGTCTATTTTTTATGAATGTTGTCTGCTATGAAAGTGATCGGTTAAAAACTGATCTGTTATGAGCGTGGTCTGTTGTGATCTGCTCTGCTGTGAACACGGTGTGTTATGAACAGGGCCTCTGAGAGAAATTTCACACGGGGGTACTAAGACCGATACTGGGCCTCCTAGTTTCTGGGGCCCTTGTCGAAATCGTATAGCATGTTTATATAGTAATCAGAATATAGATTAAACAGCTACAATGGCAAAATTTAGAAATAGATTAATCGTTATACTAGCAAGTTGCTAGTAGTAACTGGCTTACACTAGTAATTTTGGGCTTGATTAGGCCTTCAGAAAAACTGAGCGTTCTTGCTTTCATCCTCCCGAGCCCCAACACCTACCGGGCCCGGGTAGGCTACGATGTATCTCTTGTAACCCCTTCTCGTAGGCCCTAGTTATGAACGCGATCTGTTATTAACATGGTCCGTTATGAACGTAGTCTGATACAGAGGTGTAGGAGCAGGCAAATTTTTCGGGGTGCAAAAGGATTCTGTCTAAATTTCCCCAAATTTGCCCGAAAAAACTCCAAAGAAAATGACCTCCAAAAAAAAAGAAAAAATTACTGCATTCCTTTTCATGATGGGCGCATTTTTTAAAACCAAAGTACACTTTAAGCACCATTTTGCCCAAATTTTCCCTTACCTTGCCCGAAAAGAACTAAATAAAAACATGACCTCCGAAAAAAAGAAAACGTCTGCACCTTCATTTTGGGTGCCATTTTTGTAAAATCATAGCATATACAGCGATTTTGCGGAAGTTTTCACATATTTTGGTCAAATTTCCAATATTTTCCCCGGATTTTCACCAAATCAAAAGTTTAGGAGGTGCGGTTGCACCCCCTGCCTCATACACCAGTGGTCTGATATGAACTGGTCTATTATGAACGCGGTCTGTTATGCACCTTCGTAAACTGACCAAGCAGTTGTGGGTCCGCGAAAAAATCATGAACGTATCGAGGGGTTTGCAAACAGGACAAAGATGAGAACTACTGGTCTAGGTGTACCAAAAACCAAACATTTGCCACACTGGTTAAAACAGCAGCAAAAATTTATACTACGCATTGCAGCAGGCCTGGGTACTGGGTACGACACTGCTTGGGCAACAACTTAAATCATCACTTGAACGCAGCAGAAACAAGACAAAGCGTGTGCTCAAATCCAGCATTTTAACGAACAACCAAGGCAATAACAATAAAGTGTTTTTAGTGTAATGGATGTCCGTCGACTTCTACACAAAACATACCACAACCACAGCAATATGGCGTTTTGCACAGCCCCGTCGTTACGGGCGTGTAACCTTCCTGTTCCATATTGCAAAACAATGAGCTAGAAGGCCCTAGTACACAAAAATCTGTTCTTGGGATCTCGTCTCAAGTCTTCAAGTGACCTAGGCTGGCCACTGATCTGCGCTTATAAGCCAAGCTTATATTCGACAGAAACGTTACCTTGATAGGATAGTTCACAACAGACTTAGCTAACACGTTAATGAAAGTAACATCTACTAAATTTAACTTCCAGCGGTCTTTATGCGAGTACTACAACCTTCGCCTTTGAGTGTCATGACCAACGTCTGATTTCCATGATTTGCTTCATCAAAATTAAGGATCAGTGATCTTGCTGCCAAAACTTTTGACTTTCTGAAGATCAAAGCTTAATTTAAAATGCAGACAGAAAGGCTTAGGTTACCTTTAGGAGGCGTACCTTAGGTAAATACTTTGTTTCTCTTCAAAAACCTCGCAGTTGCCGTCAACGACATCTACACTGATGATTAATTTTATCAGCAGACGACGCTTGCGATTTAGCTGCACTAGCAAAACAGTCTGGTGATTATGAATCAGCTCTGTTGCTATTATTCAGCAACTTTTCCGGGCTAGTCATGACGTTTGAAGTTGCAGTTGCTGAATGNGCACCTGGTTTGAAAGAGTCTGAACTCTGAATGCACCAGGACTGGGTGATAACAGAGCAATATTGAATAAAAGGTTACGTACCGATGCAACTAACATTGCGTCGCTAAAAGGACAGGTAAGGCATTGCGTGAGATAAATACTGTAAATGTGTCATGGTCTGTTCAGTGGCTTTACATGCAGGAATTGTTCATTTAGTTTACTGCATCGCTGGAATCCAGGCTTGCACTTAACGAAGGATGCTGTGCTCCGGACTTGTACGATTTAATGGCATTCTACAAAAGCGAACAGTTGTGGTAGGAACATTTACTATAATGTGTTGTTTGTCAGTTGCACAGTAGTATCTTCCATTTGAAAAGCACCCTGTTCCTGTGGCTGTATGCTACTGCAGCACTGCATTTTAAAGTGAGTAAATGCCTCATATACTGGTATAAAATAATGACAAAGCATAATAAATTATGTAAGTACAAGCTGAAACAAAATGAAGTATTTGAAGCATAGGCAAGTGATGAGTGTGCAGCAAATTCCACTTGATATATTGACAATATTCGTCCTTGCACTAATTTGTTTTTTCTTGCTGCAAATGCAAATTATCACCAAATAAAACAAAAACATATTCGTGTATCAGTCCATGTTCGGTTTGTGACTTACAAAAACTGAGTGTAATCTTTTTATTTGCACCTCAACCTTTTTTTATTATGAATCCTCTATCAACCCCAGCATGTTGATGATGTGTGCAAGCCAAATACATAAAAAAGTGATTATATTGTAAAATACCAACTGTCAAATCTTGTTTTAAATTTAGTGAAAAAACAGTTGTCAGCCTCAAGCTAAATATCATGCAAAAACATTTGAAACCTTGATTGATCAAAACAATTTAAATGCTTATGTGCACCGCTGGGCACCCCCATTCAACTCTTTTAGCCATTTACTTCAGCAACTATCTTAGAATGTCTTCATTTTTCTCCCACTGCCAGAGGTTTGATGATGAGTCAATGCAGTTATAGTTGGTGCACTGTTTCAGTGTGGGCACCCCTTTGTGCTAACTGTTTTTATCAATTAACACTTACTCTGTAATGTGCTATGACAAACAATTTTTGTTATTCTTTTGTGATTCGATGACCCTTGTGATATGGACTATGAGTCTGACTCAAAATAAATATTATTACTACAAAATGCTTTTTTCTTAATTGTCCTTAAAATGTTATTACACTACAATGGATTTTTTACAAAAAGTTATGTTGAGTCGAAGTCAACATTTATAATGCTTACCACTTGAAGTTCTTCCATTCCATCAAAGGTTTTGACACGTCAAAGCAAAAGTTATAAAGTGTGCAATAACAAATAAGTTATGCTTGCTGTTGTAGAAGTTTAGGATATTAGAAGAACAAACATTAAACAGGGGTGAAAGAAGGAGAAAGAGTTAGCATGGAAACACCTGCCTAGGTTTGCTGTGTTAAAGTAATAAAAAACGTTAACTTTGCTTACATCTATAAAAGACACAAGCTTTTGCTTTAGTTGACAGGTTTTTATATTGCATTATAACTGCGATTGTTGTGATTGACTCATTGTAGTTTGATATTTTATCCTATGTTTTTGATTCAACAAATGCAACAACATAATGTTAAAGGAATAAGTTACAGTTAAAAAACGGAAATTTTTGTCTTGGTTAAATAAAAGTGTGCAACATTAAAGTATAATAGCTACAAACCCATAATTCTGATAAATCATGTTTTTATCTAGCCATTTGAATTTTCTAACAATCATAGCAAATTTAGAAAGGGTCAGGGTAATGTGATTCTGACACCACATTCACACAAGCAACTTCAGCCAATTTCAACAGCTCTTTTGTTGGTTATTGTGTAATTGGCAAAGTATTTTAGACCATGAGCAATTTTTTCCCAACTGGATATGTTTCAACTTTCGGCATCTATACAGTTAATAGTCCAAATTTTGTGAATGACTAACACAACAGATGGTTTCAAAACTAAACACATCTGGTACCAGAGGACATGTGGTGACTAGTCCTATGGAACAGTAGCCAGTTATCTTCAATTCCATGTTGGTTTTTAATACAAGTAAAAATCACATTTGAATGAACTAGAAAAGTCAAGAAGAAATAAAGGACAGAAGCATGAGCTACTGTTGCATATGAGTGTCAATTTTTCTGCCAAAAAACTACCATAACAAAAAAGTTTCCAGTATACTGATTTTTTTTCGTTTGATGAAGTTCTTAGTGAATGTTGCATATTCAGTGCTGCCAGATTTGTGGTTCATAATCTCTTATGCTTTTAATGCCAACTGTCTGTGCATGCTATTCTTCACTTTTCCAGGAAGAAAAAATATAATAGCTGTTGAAGTTGCCATCATAAGATTTGATCTGTGTTGGCTATTGGTGCATAGATTTCTGTATTCATTGGCTGTTCATTTTTTCATAAATCAGGTGATCACACTGTAATTTATTAAAATGTATGGTTAATTTGAGTCTGATGTGTGAGTGAAATTCAGTAGCACTCAAAATTATCAAACTTATTTCAAGCTTATGTATGTTTTTACACTTGATTATTAAGGAGCATTATATGAAGTGCAGTAATGCAGTGGTAGTTAGTCCACACAGACTCAGCTTAACAGCTTAAAGTAGTTGTTAGTATCAAGAGGTATTAAAATGAAAACTTTTATTTATTTTTTTTCAGATTCTGTTTGAATAAGAGCAGAAGCTTTCAGTAGGCAAAATCTATACTCCCTTAAGATCATAGTGTCTGATTCTGGACTGCAAAAGGATTCTTTTTGAAATACTGTTTTTATTTTCAAATGAGATGTTTTACAAACTGTAATTACTTTGCTACCCTTGGGGTTGCCCACTGTCCAAACAGTTTCTGCAAAACAATGTAGTAAGGTTGTAAAAGATAATGCTTGCTCTGGGTTGAGATATGTGGTTATTTGCATTTCTTCTCCTTTTATGTTGCTCACATTCAACTTCTAATTTTGCAGGCTTTAATTGGGACACCACCAAAATATTCTTGCCTGACACCACTGAAGTATTCTCGCCTATGTCTTTTATCTCCAAAATCAAAAATTTTCTCATCAAAATGGTAAGTGTATTTTTTCTGTGGTAGAGTTAAGTCATGAGTGTGATGAAGATACTCATGATTGTACATGTTTTTGTTTCACCACGATTAATTCTTATAGCTGGCATATGTACACCAAACAAAAGCATTGCTAAATTTTTAAAGTTCATTCAGCATCATGAAACAAGTCTGTTCGATTGCAGTGTTTAGGTTTCTGCTTCTCAGTGTTTCTCGCAATTGAGATGATGTAACCATTTATGCTTTCCTCAATGAGTTTGTCTTCCATGATTACCATACAAGCTTGCAAATGTAGTCAACTTGTCACTACATTTGGAATCAGAATCATTGTATTTTGATAAACACAATCCATGAAACATCTACAGTAACACCAATTCACTCATAAGTTTAACATTTTTTTAATCCAAGAGCTTCTGGCACCTTTTTGTCTGATCATGTGAAGTTGAAGCTATATTTTCTTTTAAAGAATGCTGGCAATGTCTCTGCATAACCATCGCAAACATAAAGAAACGTTTCAAGTCGATAGTGCAGCAGGTATGCCTTTCTGGACCAAAACTAAGGCACTGAGTGTCACATATTGAATGATTATTACTGGACACCTGTACATACCACAAGATCGCTAAGATTGCCAAGACAAGATCACTAGGATTGCTAAGACAAGATCATTAAGATTGCTAAGACCACTAAGATTGCTAACATCGCTAAGATTAGTAAGATTGCTAAGATTACAAAGAGTAGTTTCTGATCTTCACATTCTTGATGATCTTAATAATCACGGCGATCTTCGTGATCTTAGTGAACTTAGCATTCTTAGCAATCTTAGCCATCTTAGTGATCTTGTGGTATTTACAGGTGTCCGTTATTATTGAGGGCCACACATTAAATGACTTACTTTGTTATCAGAAAACTGAAGTTTAGCTTCAGGTACTGAAAGTGTTCAAACCCTAATTCAAATCCTGCTTCTTCACAACTTGTGAAGCTTTGTACACCACAGTGCGCATGACTCTCTCAAGTGGCTGGCCTTTGCGGAAGATGGAGAATTGACCTCTTCTTGGCACCAAGGTGTGAACTGCCACAGAGCAAAAATTGTCTGCTTGGATGCGAAAGGGTTATGTAAATCCGGGTAAAGTTTCATTTTAGCTGGGTTTCACACTTTCTCTGCCAGGTCCTTGTGGAACTTGGCAAACCATCATAGATCCCAACTGCGACCCAGCAGTCCTGTGCAACTGTGTTGATCGTCCAGCAGACTGCAACCACTTCAAAAAATATAACCTTAATAAATTCGCAAGAATTCGGCTATTACCTTCAAACCATAATAAAATTTTATGAAACTGTTGAGGGGTGCCCAATGAGACAACCTGCTTAACAGTTTTTTTTGGTGTGCCAGCACCTTAACTTTAATTTGCATGAAATTGTTTACTGTTTGCGCCAACAAACTCTATCCATCTATCCAACAGCATTGATAATGACTGTAAAGCACCTCTAATTAGTGTTTCCAATTCGGGGCAAAATTTTGAAACCCAGGTTTCAGGTAGCTGAGAAAAGAAACCCGGGAAAACCCGTTTTTTTTAGGGTTTTGAAATGAATGCGATTTTGAGCGATAAAAAATCAATATCATTGTGAAATTACTGCTGTTGGTCCATGCGCAATTTATTAGCGAATTTTTAATTAAGTTAAGCACAGTTTTTCAGTGATGTTTATAATACTGACGCATGACAATCAAAGCACACTTTCATCATTCAGTCTGTTTCTGAGTTTTGTGATAAATAGACCAGTGGCTGAAAAAGCCCTCTCTGGTTCCATCGATTTGGGCTTGATTGTAATTAAGGCATGGAACAGTTTTTCAAGGTTATTTGACCTCTTCTTTGTGGGCTCAAAAAGACTCATTTCCTTTTGCACAATTTGTGATAGGATCTCTTCCTGTGCCGCAATAGTTGTGGTCTTCATTCTCGTGAGTTACATGGCATGGATTCTGTGCTTTGATTTCAAATGGTTTCAGTGCTTGAACCGCTTCCTTTTGCATAACGGAGCACAAATTGCACGTTGGTGTTGTTTGAGCCTTGTTGTAAAAGAAATGGACCTAAGCTTCTGATTTTCTTTGATTACTAACGTCTTTAAACTGAATGTATATGATTAAAAATCTACTTAATCGCTTCTATAGGAAAGACAAATATTTTGTGGGAAAGTTATTGCAAACTGAAAAGGAAGGAATCGATTTTGCAAAGAATCACAGCTTGTATATGAACTAACACATAACAGCTTATAAATGAACTAACTAGTAACTACGGCATACCTTTGAAAAACTACCTCACGTGGTAGTTATTTAATTAGGTTAGCGAAAAGACAAAAGTTCGCGTAGACACCTATTGTGTGCAAAATGACGTCACGATCCGTCTGAATAGGTCAACTGAACGAAAATATAAGCGGACCAACAATGAACGTACGATGGTCATCGAGCAAAAACCCCACCTCGTGCCTCATAATAATAGTTGAAAGTTCAAACGTGCTGATTTGGCCGTTACACGCCCCAATCTGCAACTTCAGTGTTATCAGAATTACTAATATTTAAATGCAACAGCAATTCCAGGACTTTCAAAATACCCGGGTTTGGTAGTTGAAAAAATCCGGGATAGTAGAAAATAGCCAAAAACCCTGGTTTCGGGTTCGGGAAAACCCGGGTTGGAAACACTACCTATAATCACTACCTAAATGAGATACCATATGCACATGTAGTGCCATTGGAACAACCTGTGTAGAAATCAGTTAAGCTACAATCGAACAACAAGGGTAGAAATCAGAAAACTAGAAATCAATTTTGCACCGAAGTGTTAGTGGACATCTAGAATTCTGCCAGTACGCAGTACAAAAGTGAAAAAGTGGCACTGAAGAACATTGCATCTAAAACGTCAAATTTGAGTTTATCAAGCAAGGACAGGTTGCCATTATATTGCACATACACAACAACGAAATTCTTCAACCGGGCCAAACAAAACTTTCAGGTGGGTTGCATGTGGGCCACGGATGTGACGTAGCTGGTATAGTGTTTATTGAACAATTTAAGGTTGATTCCAAATGAAAATTAAGTAACTTGGACAACTAAGTAAGACTTTTGGACTATACTTTATTTACAGTGCTGTGATAAAAACAGTTCTTTTGGGATTCTAATACGCTGGCATATCGCTGGCATCTTTCAGTGCGGAACTGTTAATGGAAGACCGTTTGTTTTTTCATGGAAACTTGGCTATTCACGGTCAGGTTTTATAAGTTGTTTGCGTCTGTTTTCTTCAGGCTGAAATGCAGACTACTCAGCGATGCTGCTGGGAAGAAAGTATCGTTGAAGGAAAAGATTCATGCGAAAAAGATGTTGAAGTATTATCTGCTTTCTGTTTAGTAATGGAGCCTTTCCTTATGTGAATACATTAGTGAAAGCGGTAACATCTTAATAAATGGTATCCTTTAAGTCCCGCGCGATACTTTTTTTGCAGAGCTTCGCAATCCTATAACTCGCCAGGCGATTGAGCTAGTGAGCTGTTCAAACCCTCTACGGATTCACCAAGTCTTCTAGTCCAAATCGAAAAAAAAATTTTTCGTTTTCGGTTTGGGGTTCTCTGGGGGCACCGCCGTAAGTGTGGGTGTTTTTGCTTTTTTTTTGGCCGGCCCTGGCCCCCAACTCATTGGGCCATTATTTTGGCTCAAGATTTTTGGAAACTAGGCCAACATCCGCGTCTTGAGAGCCCTTGAATGACTTTCTAGCATATCTGTAGCCGAAATTATGGACAAAAAAGCAAATAATGGTGAAAATTTCTGTACCCACAAACCCCAATCCGAGGTGGAATACACCCCTTTTCTAAATTGCCATCACTCGCCAGCGGATCGAGCTAGAGAGCTGTTCAAATCCGCTCTGAATGGGGAAAGACTTGTAGTTTAGGCTGAAAAAAAGACTTCACCGTGCGATTTCGACCTTTCTGGCTATGTTTACAAAACCACAGGTTGTTTTGACAGGTTTCTCAAAACATTCCATGACGTCAACGTCCCGTGGAGTTCGAAAATGGAGCCGAATCACTGGCGCGAAACCGCGCGAGATTTTAATGCATTCTAGGCTGTAGTACGAGCTTTGAGGGTTTGATCGACATTCTATCGTTTCTAGTTGATGAGTTATGGCAAAAATAGTAGAATGTTCATTAGGGAAATCCCCACATATTTGGAATATTTTTGGCATAACGTTTGAACCAGACACGCTAGAAACTTGATCAAGGGCTCTAAAGACGCGTATTTTAGCCTAGAATCCAAAAATACTGCAAACCAAAATATTGGCGCGTAGGATCAGATGATGACGTCATATAATTAACCAAAAAACATACCCCCATCATGAGCCCATTGGCCCAAAACCCCCCATCCAAATTTTAAAAACTTAAAGGGTTCTTGCAATGGTTGAATCCAAAGCAGGACTCCGTTGTGTAAGGCCGGCTAATCAGTGAAGATAAGAGTTTTCCAGTGTTGCCGCTGCTAGATGTAAATTCTTAAACTGCCCTGTCCAAAATAGTTTACGCAAACTTGGACTGTTCTTATTTGCAGACTCGCAGTGGATTGTGTGTTTTTGCAGGTTCATGCTCGGCTACATATGGCCAAAAAATAATCCATCCGTCCGCGCAAGAGTTGTGCTCTCGTTGTTGTTGTTGGTTGGTGCGAAAGTGCTTAATATTCAGGTGACTCCGATGCGTATTTGCTGTTATTGTTGTGCACAGCGGGAACATGCTGATTTCTTAGTAAATCAGTTTGTTTAATTGTCTGCAGGTTCCATTTCTATTCAAAAGAGTGGTAGACCAATTGGCTGAGTTCGGTGTCAACTTTGACTCTGCTGGAAACGCTGTTTTTTCCACAGTTGTCTGTCTTATCATCGCCTGTAAGTACCTGGTCGCTATTTACAATCGGAACTTATTGATAGATGCTGCGAAAACTGAACCGAAACATGACTGAAAAACTTCCTTTGGTCATTGTCACTGTCAGAACGTCACAGCTTGTGATTTATTTCGTCACAGATCGGAAATATAAGTTACTGCCGCAGGAAAAGCTACGTAATCGGACCAGTACAAACTTCTCTGCGGTGAAGGTGGTCGAAAATCTGGTGGTTTCAAACCACTGCTTTATTTGAAACGATATCGAACAAGTTTGAACTGCTCCGATTCTGTATCTGTACTTCATTTTTCCGAGCGTTTTTCTTCATGTTCATTTTTTAATTGTGAATATAGCATGTCACTGTCTATCGAAAGAAATCCTGTCACAGCTTAGAATCGGGGACTAAGATCTTACAGAATATATATTTCGTCTACTGCGCAAGCATGATCGGCTCTTATTCAAATAGAATCTAGCATACTTCGCTTTTGTAAACCTTTTGGGCCGTGCGATGATCCGAATGTGCAGTAAAAACGTAGCGAAGCGCCTCAGTAGATATCTTGGAAACTTTAACCAATGATGAAAAATGCTTGTGTTTCAGACGGTTCCGCGCGCGCCGGCGCCGCTCTGTTCAGCGAACTGAGAGACGCGGTTTTTGCGCGAGTCGCGCAGCGTTCCATTCGCAATATCGCGCGCAGCTTGTTCGCGCATTTGCACGAACTCGACCTGAAGTTTCATTTGACCAAGCAGACCGGGTCGCTTTCGAAGGCGATCGATCGCGGCACGCGAGGAATAAACTTCGTCTTTCGCGCCCTCGTCTTCAACATCGTTCCTACCGCGCTGGAGGTGACCATGGTCAGCTCCTTGCTGGTGAGTCGTGCCTTTTTACAGTGATCGCATGCAATGCCACAGATTTGTTTAACAACAATTGGCGGCAGGCCTGATTGATGCTTTTTGCCGGGGCGGTTGCGGTGAACGTCCTTGCCCAAGGAACGCTACGGCGATTCACTCAGTGGCCGTGGATCGAACACCCAACGGACACTCCACTTGGGAGGCGGACACTCTACCACTGAGCTAATCGCCGCCCTAAAAAGTCGTGCCTTTTAAACAGCTAACGAAATAATAAGGCATTTGAGTTCTATCACTTCTGGTTAGATTTTTGCAGATTTGCCTGTTTTTCTACTAGGTTTACTGATTTTTTTGCAAAGCCTGGTAAGCCGTTGCAGGGCTTTGGCTGAGGCCAACTGGTGTGTATTCCGATTTCTTTCCTACAATCTCGCTATGTTTTGCTCTTGTGCTGTGGCTCTTGAAGCTTATTCACATCCGTTTATCCGCAGTGGTACAAATGCGGGGGACAATTCGCTCTCATAGCGTTGTCAACACTCGGTTGCTACGCTGCGTGGACCCTGTCCATCACCGCGTGGCGAACCAAGTTCCGAGTCCAGATGAACAAGGCCGACAACGAGATAGGAAATATTGCCGTCGATTCGTTGATCAACTATGAAACCGTTAAGGTGTGTCGAGTTTGTCGTGCTATCCGATGGCAACTGACCTGAACACGCTGTCACTTTAGGCACATTTGATATTCTTCAGCATTGTGTTACGTTATTTTTCTTTATACGCAACGTAGATGTGTTTGAGCTGGTTAAACTGTTGTCTGGAAATTTCGTTTTAACACACTTTTATAAAAGGTCTAACAAGCAAGTTGGTGAAGATACACGTGGTTTTCCCTTTTTTTACCCACTGGCGACCCAAGTTGTGGTCCCCGCGAACAGCGGCTTGTCTTACACAGTGGTGAAATCAAAAGCCTAAATCCAAAACGTGGTTGTATTCCAGGTTTCTTCAAACCTATGCTACCTCGAGTTCTTAAGCTAGTCATCGCTTGACCTCGGATGCCAACTAGAAAATACCAAACGAGACCGTAAATGTATGGCCGGTCAAGGAAGGGTTTCACGTAATTTTTAGTGGACAACGAAGTTCACGTTGGTGTGTGACATCAACGAAGATTTTTCGTGGCTAAAGTCACGTGATCAACTACGGGTCACGTGATCTATAGTTTCGGTGAAAACACTTCGCAGCAAAAGTTAATTTTGATTTTATCTTACCATACCTTGGCTAGCGCTTCACTCTAAATGTCGTAGGGCTGACAAAAACAGAACCTGCATTCAGGTGAAGTTAATCGTTCGCAATAATGACTAAATTCAACGAAAATAGTATGTTAGTCTTCCCACTAACTGTTCAGTTTCATTGCAAACTCTTTGCCTGTTTCCTTGAACATTTTCTGGTCATATCAAAGAAGTACAGAGCTTCAGCCGATTCTGTTTGCAGTATTTTAACAACGAAGAATACGAAGTGAAAAGATACGATGAAGTTTTGAAGCTGTACGAAGAGGCAAATTTGAAAACCAACATGTCCTTGTCTTTGCTAAATTTTGGCCAGCAGTTCATTTTCAGTGCAGGACTAACTGGAATAATGCTATTTGCTGCGAATGGTATTAAACAAGGTACATTTATCTGCTTTGGTAGCAAAATGCCTGCTGTTTTATTCGATCGATATGAATTATTCCTGTGTTGTTTGGTGTGTTGATATGTCGCTGTTTTCAGCAACCCAACATGTTTTTTCTGAAGTTTTCTAACATGTCGTCCATATAGATTTTCTAGCATGTCGCCCATACCACTGTTTTTCATTTTATCATCTACAAAAATCTGAACAAGGTCTTGGCTGGTCACAGCCAAAAAGCTTACGGCGTCGACGCCAGTTTAAAACCGCTAAGCGCAACCTGACATCGTTTCCAAGTTAGTTGCTGCCATTTCACAACGCTTCTGTCGTTCGGGATAAAGCGACATTTGTCAAACACGGGAAACGCTGAAGCCCGTACACGCGTGTTTCCGGATGGTGCATGGAACGCAGTGCGGCCTGTGCGTAAAAGTGCTGGATTTCATCGAGAGTATCTGCGAAGTAGTAGCTTCGTATTTGTGAAGCGAGCAGCAAACGCAAAAGACGCCGCAATTGATGCGATTCTTTATAGTTTCAGTCCAAACATCGCATGTCATCAACGTCACGTAAAAGCGAGTGTGCATTGGCATACCGTTGCGCAGCCGCTTAATTGCATGTTATTTGAAGTATCTTATTTTTTGTTGTTTTTGCAAAGCACGCAGCTGCGGCAACCCATATTTTTGTGTTTTTTCACCTATAAGCGTCCTGCTTCGTCTCGCAGGACATCTAACTGTCGGCGACCTTGTGCTTGTCAACGGCCTCCTGTTCCAGCTTTCCATTCCACTCAATTTTCTCGGCTCGGTCTATCGCGACATCCGCCAGTCCGTGATCGACATGCAGGCGATGTTTGATTTACTATACGCCAAGCGAGGTATTTCGGTGAGTGCAGGCTTCCTTCATCCGATGTTGTTGCATGGGCTTCACCAAGAGCTACTATATTTATTGAAAACGTGCTTTCGAAAATCGGCGTTACCCTGGATTTGGAGACAGTTTCACGGATTAACAAGCTGCTGAGTCCGTCCTAAACGTGATGCTTTTTGCTTCGCTTTGACGGGAAATACAGGGATGCGCAACCGATTGCTTTTTTGCTGGAATAAAGTCGATCTTTCTGTTCTGTGGTAATTTCCTTCCGGGCCATGATTTATTGCAAAAGCGCGCCGTTCTTTATTGCGGCAATATTGACTGTCACCTCATGTTAATGGAATACCTGACGCACTGTCAAGATACCTTGTTGCGACAAAACCCACAGCACAGGCATGTCGCAGCAGCTTTTCAGGCGTCTTGAAATCTNGTGTGAACTAAGTGCTTAGAATGTGATTTTTCAAGAACATCATTGAGAGTTTTTGGTATCGCCTTCCATTGATTGCTTGCTTCATGGGACGCCCATCGACAAACTTAACCAAAGCTCTACTAGCGCTTAACTTCGGCGAACTATTGTTAGAAAAATTGTTTACGTCCACTGCAGAATAAACACCTCAGAAATACGTTATTTTGCGTTTTCTTCCTGTTAATCGGACCAAGAACTCTGTCCTCCACAAACTAACTAAAACCCTTTTCGGGAAACCGCAGTCCCTGGGAAGCCGCCAACTTTTGCTGCAGTCTTTACTGACACACGAAAAGTTACCATATTCCGTCAAGAGCGGTGGTCTGCATCCATAAAACTATTATTGGTTGCACGTAAGTGATGTTTTCAGCGTAGTTTAGAGCCCTCTCGAAATTTTTAGTGATTCGATGAGTGAGTAGAAAGTGTCTGAAGCGTTATCGCTTTCCGTAAACAGTATTTGAAGTGTTAATTTTTTTTCTTTCTTTTCAAATGTAAAATTTTTACGTCCAAAGTTGTTCACGCCTTTACATATAACCAAGTGATTAGCATTGTATAAAATAGAATCAAATTATACATTTTGTTGGCCTTCACATAAACTAAACCGTCCACACTCATTTTCGTCTTCGTGCGCACAGAGCATAAAGGAAGCTCCTCAGATCATTCTGGACCAGAAATCCGCTTCGGTCAGGTTCGAAAACGTTTCCTTCGGATACGCGCCAGACAAAGCCATCGTCAAGGACTTGAGCTTCGAGGTGCGACCGGGTCAAAAGGTCGGGATTGTCGGCGGCAGCGGGAGCGGAAAGTCGACGCTCGTGCGTCTTTTGTATCGGTAAGCCTTGTGACGGAGGCACTGTGAGCAGCATTGCACTGCACACTCCCGGCTGCTTAATTGTCAAGTGACTGGTTTGTGGTTCCTCGCCTCGTGTGGTCGGCCACGGTCTCATGCTTTGCACAGATTTTACGACCCAGACGCGGGTAGGATCTTGATCGGCGGAAAAGATATCAAAACCGTCGAACTCCTCAGTTTAAGAAAGCTGATTGGAATCGTACCTCAGGTATAGCTCTTTTTTTCGGCAGTTACACATCTTTCATTTGGAGCTCTTTCTCGAAAAAGAAAAAGGCCACTTTGCTTTACAGGAGACAGTTTTATTTCACGACACGATACTGCATAATGTTTGGTACGGAGACCTCAAAGCCTCGCGAGAAGAAGTCTTCAAAGCTGCCGAGATGGCCGACATACACGCTGCAGTACTAAGAATGCCCTACGCATATGACACTCAGGTTGGAGGCTGCGTGTGACTGCGCATCTTTTCCCTAAAAGCTGAACATGCCTTTGGTGTTGCTTGAAAGTTCGTAGATACGAGATACATCAGCCAGGTTGACCTGAAGCAGCGATAAGCGGGAATGGTTACGGTTCACGAATGTATGATTGAAACAATCAGCTGTCTGAAAACCCGGTCCTGTGACGTTATTTTTATCACGCGACTTGTTCGGCCGATTGTACCGAGGGGTCCGAACGTGATCATGGCCGGTGTCATAAACAATGTGTTCGCGATGCGCGTGTGCCGCGTGCGTTTCAAGCGATCGAAAGTACTGTGACGTCATACGCGCGCAACGTTCCTGAGGGACCTCACCCATTAAAAAAAAAATAAAGCAAACATCACCCGTTCGAAAAAAATAAAGCAAAAACCTATTTCGCGGAATATTCGCCTTCTTGTGCGCGTGTGTGGACGTAGATCTAGATTTTTATCGTGCACCGTGCCAAAGTGAATGTGACGCACGTGGTGGTAATGCCATAACATCAGACAAGCGGATAATATAATATGTGCGTTTGTTCATGTATCACATGCTTGAAGGTCGGCGAAAGGGGACTGAAGCTCTCTGGGGGAGAGAAGCAGCGCGTTGCGATTGCTCGCGCGATCCTCAAGAATCCCGTAATTTTCCTTTATGATGAAGCTACATCATCTTTGGACTCCATCACCGAAGAGGTACTTGTTAACTATGGTTTGGGACAAGGAACAGTCAATTGGCGTTGCGTTTTGAGTGCTGCTATGCTTCAGCCGTTCCCGCTTTGCCAAAGTGCTTATAACGTCGGTGTGGGACCATCATCACCGGTATTGTATGAAGTTAAACTACGGATTGTTTCTGAAATTGAACACTGTTTGTCGAATCATTCAAGTACATCGCTGGTTTTACCTCTCAAAAACCTTTTTATTCAGTTCGCTTTAACGTGGATAGTGTGCTTTTCATAGTCTGAACCAGGGGCGCAACCAGCTCTTCATTTCGGGGGAGGGGCAATTTTCATTTCATTGGATGACGTCATCGTGCTTATTCAACCATGGTACAACTTTTTCGCAAACGGTCACACATAACGTTCTCTTCGCAACATTTAGGAAAATGAGAACTTTTCAGTTTCAATCAGGACGCAGACCGAACGATCATGACAGAGTAAAAATTGGTAGCCTAATACAAACACATGGTTCCGTGCTCAACTAGTATACTCATGGCTTTAGTATGGCAGATGTATAGGCTACTAGCAAACCTGCCTAACTGTTCGTCTTGTTTTAGCAAATTCGTTCTTGCCCTAATCTTCTAGCATGTGTTTGAATTTCTATCACAATTGAAGGTCCCAAACTTGAGGGATAGCCTATGTCAAGGGTGAGGGGATCTTTGAATGCTACCATTTCGGGTAAAACGGATCAGAGGTGTCTTGTATCTTTGCCGCATAACGGATCAGGTGTGTTTGGGACAAAACGGCTTTTTTCTGGAAATCGCAAGTCGTGTGAAAGTTTTTAGTAAGGCTATGAGCTTTCAGGGCTTGCACTGGTTGTAAAAGTTAGGGACTGGTAAAGCGTCATTTAGAGCCAAAGTGGTGTAGTAGGCAGGTGCGTTCAACACTTCACTAGCACTCATACGACACTTTATTCACCCCTTTTTCCCAAGCCGTGGTACTGGTACCAACCAGAACCGTCGCCAGAAAGTCGTCAATAGGGGACATTACGTTTGTCCGGGAGGGGTCATGACATTCAAATTTGACAAAAATACCACTAACTAATAGTGTTTCATATTTCAATTTGGGGTCTTGTAGTTTTGTTGGGGGGCTAAGCCCACCAAAGCCCCCCGTGGCGACGGGATTGCTACCAACCCAGAAAGACACTAAAACGTGAAACACTCCTCACTCTAAATTTAATAAAAAAGTATCAGGTTTCGAAACAAAAATGCAACCAAACAACGTATTTTAAAGAAACGTACTTCGTTAATGATAGTGATCCGTTTTGCCCCTAACAAAAGTAGTCAAAAGGTCGTAGAAGAATAAGCGGTTTGACGTGGCCACAAACATTTTTAATAAAAACCAACATGTAAGTTTCAGGAGTTTGCACGTTTCACCAGTACCCTAATGTTATAAAGTTTCATAAGGCCAAATTGAGGCCTGTCTCAGCGGGGTTGTAACGAGGTTAGATGGCGCCCGGGGCAAGAAGCAAGTTTGGCGCCCCCATGTTCGAACCTGAGCTCTTTCGGAAGCAAATGTACTGTATTGAAGAAAGTACATGTGACATTTTTGGGACTTTTCGGCGCCTCCCGCAGTGATTCGGCGCCCGAGGAATTGTGCCCTCTTGCCCCCCTACTCGTTACGACCCTGTGTCTTAGAAAAAAGTGGTACACGAACAAAAGGATAAAAAAATGCCTTAAACTATCTCCGAACTTTTGACAGTTCCAGCATANTTTTGGTTAAATACCAACCATTTACGAAATTTTCGAGCAGATGGTCTGTCTCAAGATAAATCTTGTAAGAAGATAATTAACCAGTAGGACAAAGAAAAATTCAACTAAGACTTTTCTTAAAAATGATTAGAATATAAAATTTCATTTTTATTCTTCAAAAGTTTCTGCAAATGTCAAAATTGCTATGCAATGTTTTCAAATTTTCGGGGGGGTCATTTTTCCCCCTGGTTGCGCGCCTGGTCTGAACCACCGTGCTGCATTTATATCAGACCTCTTACACTTTCAGTATGCAAACCTCAGGCTGACCAAACCCATGTTTAACTGAAACAATTTACTTCTGGTAACGTAAGCAATCGCAGAAAGGTGCGAAAGCATGCGGTCACCCATAGATGTACAGATGAACTGGAAACAAATTGCATCTTTTTTTCAGTCGCCGTTGTGTGACGTTACAAAAAGCGATGGCTGTGTAGTATATTAGAAAAGCACTTGCGCAGCTGTTAGTCTATTGTTTTGAGTATATTTATTTGGGCTTGCAGTGATGCAAAAGTAGTCAGATGGGCTCATACTGCTTTGCAACAGGAACACCCGAACACACCGGAACTTCATATTTGTTAGAAGAACACGGCAGACATGTTTTATACAATGAAGGATGGTTAAACACAGATTTAGAAATAATGCTGATCATAGTACGTGGTACAGGAAAGATTGACGTCTGCGAAGTGGGCCAACAAGTTGTTTTTAATCGTTTTAAAAATCGAAAATTCTCGTAAAGAGAACGGTTGAACTCTGTGTGTTTTCCCATTGTGCTGATGCCATAAAGATGCTTGAACTTCTTCAGTAAACCGTTTGCATCGTGATGTTTACCTCGGTTACTTGGGCCAGTATGTTTGTTGAAAAGCTTTGTGTGTTTTTAACAGCACATCTTATCTTCTGTGCGAAAGATATCAAAACACAAAACGTCCATTTTTATTGCTCATCGTTTGTCGACTGTCGTGGACTGTGAAGAGATTCTTGTATTGAAAAACGTAAGCTGATTCTTCATGGCGTTTTTGGAGTAAGGACTACTAGTCCATTTTCGGTTAGCGCAGTGGTTGTTAACCTTTATTGACGTTTGACGTCCCCCCGGTTAAGAACCACTGGGTTAGCGTGTTGTTGTTGCGTTCGTTTCGTTCCTGACAGGACTTTTGTGTTGTGACGTGGGCATGACGTTGCGGAGGTTGCTGCCGTGGCCTCCAAAAGAGAATAAGGTTTTCACGATAGACTGCAATGCGCATAAGACTTGTACAATTATTTTCACTGTCGCTAGGCTTTGAAGCAACAATTATAAAGNAGCAAAACCCAACGAAAATAGGTAAACCCGAGGAAAACTGTTTCAAAGGAGCAAACCTTATGCAGGAGATGGACTGATGACATGTTTCCGCGATTGCGTTACGAACTGCTGTAGAGAGAAAGCCGCCTGACTAGATGTGAATAGAGTTTCATTTTAGCTGGATTTGCACTTTTTCTGTCACCACCATTTGTTTACGGACCTGGCCAACATTACAATACGCACCGGATGCAATCTAGAGCGTTGACTGTGCAACTGTGTTCAACATCCAGCCAATCTCCGCCTCCAATTATATCAATATAAGTATAGCACGCATCGTCACGACTCCAGTACGACTTGGTTATCAACTTCAAACTTTCGGGCCCTCGACTAGAAATCTTAGTCAACAGGTCTTTTTCGGTGCTCCAGCGTCTCTACACATAAACATCAATATAAATATCTGGTGCAGGGATGAGGAACCTGCGGCCCGCGTGAACATTTGATATCGCCCGAATCAGCGATAATGCACAATTCATGAGGCCCGTGATGGCAAAAGGTTCCACACCCCTGATCTAGTGTTTGCACAAATGAACTCAACTCAAATATCTTTTTCTTTCCAAATCCTTCGCCAATTCAAGCTCGTCATCCGACAAAACCGACGAACAAATGGGACAATTCTTTGTTAAACTGATAAATGTTGCGTTGCGCAGTTCAATTCTGCTAATTCAGTGGATGTATACAAGAGGCTAAAGGTATTTTTTTTTCGATGTACAGTTACCTCCGACGTAAGACAACCGAGTTTTGCTGTAGGCTGTATATCCTATCGCGTTGTTCACCGCGTGCGTCCGGCAAGTTGGCCGCAGTGCCCGTGATGGGGCACCGAAGGGCCGAGGTGGCGATACTCTTCACCTACCAGTACTGTAGCGAACGTTTTAAATCACCCGACTATACGAGCTAGAGGGATGACAATTGCCTACTTTAATCGTTAATTGTGTTTAAAGAAAGGTTAGTTCTTATTAGTGCAATACTGGGTGTGCATTCAGTGGTGTAGCGTCAACAAAGTGGCTGAGTCTCGCTTCGCCCTGCAATAGCCATTCCCATGAATTCGATAAAGAGATAAATGCCAAATGAAAGCAAAACAGTGTAACTTGAAACGTCAGGAAGATAACCGCTCATGCGTCACCCCTTCATTGAGTTGCGACTAGTTGCACGTAATATAGCACAGAACATCAAAAATTTCATTATGAAAATAACAATTTTTGACGCTTTATCCGTATGGGGTGAGTGTATCAGTACCGGTGGTGAAGTATCGGCTGAAAATACCGAAAAGTATGGGTGTCGTCTGAAAAACTGAATATCGTGTCGGTATTAATGCTTTCCAATATTTTTCCCATCCACCATAGTATCGTAGGTCACACTAGTGTTCACCTTTCTGCAGTTGACTGTTTGTACTGGTCGGTTTGTTGTAGGTATATGCAAAACGACTGGCAGACCCTTGACGTCCGTACTTTTATCGTATTTATACAGGGTAGAATCGCAGAACGGGGGAACCACCAACAGCTGATGGAGAACACTGATTCGTACTATCACAAGTTGTGGACTAGTCAGCATGTATCGGGAGACGCTCAAAAATCGCCAAATATAGCTTAATTTAAGTTAGATTTATTGTATTTTCGCCAGCTAATTATATTTTTTGTTTTGCATTTAAAGCCGTTTTTTCTATCGGTAAACATCTTTGTCATTTAATTGGCTGTGTAGCATGTAACGATCCCGTAACATTCTCAACTTGAGCAACACTCTTCTCCACTACCGATAATGTGATGGTACTGTTAAAAATTTCATATTTCCTAGGTTGAATTTTTTCAACATATTGGAACAACGTTTTAGGAAAAGTTTTTAAGCGTTGTTCTGTCTGTTGCCTACGTCACTTATTCATGTTTGCTACATGCGAGATACAAACTAGCAGTGGTAGGGGCAGCAGCGCAGTCAAGAATTTTGTTCGGGTTGGGGCCAGTCAATGACGTCATCACTCACTGACGTCCTCTTGAGTCCGACTGTTCCTTCCGTTTATTTTCTAACAGTTGAAAATTGATATAAAGCACCAGCAAAAATCTTAGCAAGTTTGTTTCGGGGGAGGCCATGGCCTAATTCTGGCTGCGCTTCTGGTTAGCGGCCATCACTTACGATATTGTGGTCTTGCCAGAAATTATTTGTCCTGATATCCGTGTGTTTGTGCGCGTAAGTTGCTATGAACAACCATTGTCATCTCGAATCCGCCGCCCAGTTCGCGAATTTGCACTTGCATCGCAGCGCAACATGGCTTAAAAAATAGTCCCCTTTTCGATGATGGCATTCAAGTTCTGGGAGCATTGCAATCAAATCAATCTAAAACTACTGCTCATCATACGTTGGTATGTTCGTGCGTGACCTGTCGTGTTTGTAAAGATTTCGCTTGCAAGGCTGACAAACAGGGGCGTAACGAGGTTAGATGGCGCCCGGGGCAAGAAGCAAGTTTGGCGCTCCCATGTTCGAACCTAAGGACTTTCGGGAACAAAAGTACTGTATTGAAGAAAGTACTTGTCATTGTTGGGACTTTGCGGCCCGGGGGATTGTGCCCCCCTTTGCCCCTCCCTCGTTACGCCCCTGCTGCCAGATGCCATCCATGCATTGTGGTGAAATGCTTGATTGTTTGAGCTCGCAATTCGTTTCTTGGACCTATTGTTCCTCAGCACGCGAGCGAGCGAATGGAAGCGTGCCCTGCCTTTGCAGTTTCTTTTACATTTGTCGCCGAAACTCTACGAACGTTCGTTTTCGTTCCGTGTTTTTTTCAACTTCTTGCGTTCTCAAGTTTGCTACTGCGACCGGGCGAATCCTGCAGTTGTCCTATGCCTCATGCAATTCGCGAAAACATTAATTTTGCGCGAAACCTCCAGGAATTTTTAACCGCTTAGATCACTTTGCGCTATGCAAGATTCGGAGCAGCGCAAAAGTTTTTTTCTGTTGAACTTGTTGGGTCGCAATGAACTTCGCGACGCCTGTTCATCCGCGCACAGCGCCCTCCCGTGCGAAGTGTGCCTTTCTTTGTTCATTCGTGAAATAAATTTTGTTCGACACGGTTACTGGAACGTGAGACAGATTTCAGTTCTCCATCTAGCTTTCAGTTGTTTCATTTCCGGCCGTTGAATTGTTGGCCGTCGAATATTTTCAATTTTTTTTTTGCAGTGCGAATGAACAATGGAAAAGGTAAGCGTAAGCTTTGTTTCAATTTTTTGCAAAAGTCAGCTGTTTTTCGGCGGAGGTATGCAGGCTACTCGACATCATGGATATATATATTATTTCTGTGTTTAACGTAGCAGTATAGGTGGTATGATGGAAAAAGTGTGAACTCAGGGGCGTAACGAGGTTAGATGACGCCCGGGGCAAGAAGCAAGTTTGGCGCCCCCATGTTCGAACCTGAGGTCTTTGGGAAGCATATGTACTGTATTGAAAACAGTAATATTGTTGGGCCTTTTCGGCGCCCCGGGAATTGTGCCCCCCTTCGGTACGCCCAAGTATGCACTGAGGTAATTAGCACAGAGATCGACAACATTATTGTTCGGCAATAGCAAGGTTTCAAGAGTTTTTTATCCTGTGGCGCTCGTGATTGCCACGTAATGATCCATGCTACCATTGAAGAAACGCCTTATCTTGCACTTGTGGAGAAGAAAGCAAGTCTTCTTTTACCATAGATGACACCCCGTTCAGAAGTAGCGTTTTTTATTTGCCATTGTGTGGTGTTAGTGAGCTTGACTGGGCCAATATGCCACACCTGGAGCCGAGCTAAAACGTGGACCGTGGCCTGGGCTCCCGCACTGTTAAGTCCCGTGACGCCAATTTGATTGCGAAACGTTTGCAACGCCATCGTCACGTGATCCACTTAATTAGCACTGCGTCAGCAGTAAGATTGATGCTACCAGCTGTGCAGCATACGTTACAAATAGTGGCCGGTTTGACTGCGCAGCCGCAACAGATTTTTTGTTTTGTCTGCAACACCTTTTCGTTTCTTTTCAGCTACGTCAATCTTTTGTTAGTGAAATTGCGCGGTGTGAGCAGATGGGTTCATAAAAAAAAGATGATGCTGACCGTATGTCTGGTTGTGAGAAATAGGTTGGCCCTTTTTCTATAAGTGAACAAGTGGTGGGAATAAGNAAGCTTAGAAAAAAAAGGCACTCTGCGTTTGAAATGAAACAAAAATCTGAGATTTTTTCTTCGCCTACAGCAGCGAGGTAATAAGGATATTTGTTTCACTGTTGTTTGCAAGAGTGCAGGAAACAGGCACTTGCCGTCCCCTAGAAACAAGTATGGCTAAAGTTAATCTAACACGTATTTGTTGAAATGTTAACGTTCTTTTTCGGCTTCTCTCAACTCAAACACGAACCATTTAGTGGGATTTAGTTGGGCAGTCATGCAAGTATGACGCTTTGCATTATTTTCCCAGTGCCAAAGGTCAACGTAGGTCGGTATTGGATCATCCTGCATGCGACTGTAGCTGTTCGTGCACCGTGCACTGAATGCAAGTTGCGCAGCTTCGTTTATTTTTTCACAAATAATAATGTGACCATGGTGTGGCTTCCTTTTTGATGATGTAGTAGCCATTAAAATTAATTTAAAAAAACTCTTGAAATGACAAAGTCGGGTTCGATGAAGGAGGAAACTTCCATTGGTTTTTCAGCAGACTGTGGTTCACAGGACGACAAGGGCTTTGTCAGCAAAAAAGTTTATTGTGAAAGTTCACTTGGTGACAAGCGTCAGCGAGGTGAGCGACCAGTATTTTGCTCCAATGGTGCTTTCATTTACCATACTACTTCCTGGCCAGAAATGACAGGATAGATCCGATATCCTGTAGGCTACTGCATAGTTGGACATTATCGGTCAAAGTTAAATGGACTGTGTAGTGTGCACCGTCGCTGAGTGTAAACATCAAGCTTTGAAGCAATCAGAAAGTGCAAGTACTTGAAGAGGTGAATTTATATGATTTTATCTCTCTCAATACACCACAACTGCTGGACTTGCTCCAATTTCCACTTGCAATAACGAGACTTGAAGCCTTAGCTATACAAAAGAGTTGGATTAATTACGATTGTAATTTATTACGCATTTTCATGTAATTGTAGGCTAATTGCGACTTTATGTTCTTGTGTAATTGCAATTTGCAAAAATTTTTGACCAAATTACATTTTGCGTCCAACAACTTCACAGCGTTTGAAGATATTAAGCAGCGAAGACTACGCGCTATGCTCTGATATGACGCGATATTTCGGCAGTTAGTGCATTGTCAGTGAGAATTCCTTTGCAGTAATGGAAGATCCACAAAACGCTGACAGTTGGCTATATGGACCGAGAAAGCCTTCGCTGCAGGGTTTGTTCCGCGGCCGCTAATAAAACACTATCGCGGATAGGCTGAAAAGATGGAACGATGGCTGCATCATCCTAATCGCTGCAGTATGAAAGTATCTATCTCCCGTGCTTTACGCAAAGTTACGAAAAGGCAAAACTGCAATTCGCAACCACCTGATATTTCCGGGGGGAAAAATGATTTTGATTTGTTGTTGTACCTAAGAACTAAACATGTTTTTGAAAATTTTTGAAGGAAAATTGCCCGATTGATAACCCTGGTTGCGGGCCTGCAAAGACGTGTTGTGTGGCTGTGCGTTATGCACAGAAAGTTGTTGCACCTAGGCTACGCTTTGAAGATTTTTTAATACCATATTTAGGTTTGAAGCAGTGCTTGCTTATCATGAATAAGAGTTTAGTTAAATTTTGAGTTTTTAAAATTTTTTGTCCCTCCGATATTTTGTGATAAAAAATAATGTATTTGTACAAAAATAATGTAGGCCTAGTGGCGAAATCTAAATACTACCCCGATGTAGCCTACATGAGAAACAACGGTTTGATTTAGACCTACTTTTGGGTCATTGTAGGGCGCAGCCATGCCAGTTAATGGAATCTTAGAGATACATGTTTTTAATGCATTTTTGTTTTTTAAAGAATGATTGAAGTGTTGTGTTTGTTTTATCTACTTTGACAAAGAAAACTCTTCAAGTGCTAATACTAAACTTCTGTGTACATAGTAAAGAAGCAAATACCTAGTAATCATTGTCAAGCACTAGCACAGTGCTATGCAACTGCCATAACACCATGGGCTGAGCCAGGGTAGCCTACTTGGGCCATGGTTCCCACCTCCCATTTTGCCAATTTTACAAAAAGGTCGTACTACGGTTGAGTGGACACGATATTATATTCGTGTGATCCGCACAATGAGATGGATATCACACAAAGTTTGTCCCCTGCTATATACCAGTGGCACAGCTAGAATGAGGCAGAAGAGGCCATGCCCCCCCGAAACAAACTTGCGAAGATTTGTACTGGTGCTTCATATCAATTTTCAACTGCATGTTGGGAAATAAACGGAAGGAACAGTCGGACTCAAGAATACATCAGTGACTGATCACGTCATGGACAGGCCCCTCCCGAACAAAATTCTTGGTAGCGCTACTGCTATATACCAAGAGTCAGTGGCGGCTCGTGGTGAAAATGGCCGGGAGGGCTGCGAAATTTCATCTCTGGTTGAACATACAGGATTGTTGCCCTGCCCCTGGCTGTTTATAATGGCG
>JGI24159J19872_10001457_pt1 | contig 26079 bp, 19 predicted proteins | sample Ectturendosymbi4_FD_19872 | JGI IMG/M metagenome (IMG submission 19872)
TGACGTTCTAATGCTTCTTGTCAGGTTCTAATTTCTTTTGTTAAAGTCGTGTTCGGATAATAAGCGTTTCGGATAATAGGCGTTCGGATAATCGGAGCTCTACTGTACATAATGAGATTATGGTTTTAGTTCCATGTTACCCTCCGAAGAATCGCATATTGCATATCAGAAAAAAATCGCATGTCAGTTTGGAACCACTGCCTTAGGGAATATTGACATCGAAGTTTAGTATAGGGTTTCTATCAACATCAAAAATCTTTTACAGTTATTATACTTGCAGTGAGGAATTGAATTATTGCTTTGAAATATTGCAATTCATTGAGGCCAACAAAACAATTGATTTTTTTGCCCTGTGGCCATTGAAAATTCAGGGTAAAAAAATCAGCATTTGTGAACAAAAAGTATTGAACATATTTTTATATAACAACTTTTTATATTGGACTGCCTTTGATGGTCAGGAAACACCATGTCTAAGAAAATTGGAGCAAAAATTCATCTGTAACCACGTCACACAAAAGTTCGCCAAACCACTAAAAAGTGTTTTTGAGCTATTTTTGGTAAAACTAACATACTAGAAAAATAAATGCATCATTGAAAAACTTGCACTGCGTCAATACAAACAAATTCATGCAGTGCAACAAGTTGAAATAATAGGGGAGCTTTTTACCCCAACCACCCCGTTGATTTTTTTGCCCAAACTGATTAATGCAGAGGTGACATCAGGACTTTTTAGCATTTACTAGTCGGGTATGGTGAACTCCTGAACACTGCCCACTCCAGGAACACATGAGCTTCTTATCGATCAATGTTGCTTTTCATAGCGCTTTGCAGTAACAAGTAGAGCGGCTGTCCCATAAACATGAAAAACAGCAATACTTGGCAACTCTTCTGTACTTTCCTGTAATCCCGTTGATATGATTATGACCTTAATCTTCCAACAAGCTCCACTGGTAGTCAGTGTTCCCTGTCTTAATAGCATTTAAAACAACCTGAATATTATCATATGATTCATTCAAGTGAATTGAATGTGGAATGGGGTTTTAATGTTTTATATTGCCTATGTGCACAGAGATAAAATTTGTCACTCAAAAGTGATCCTTGCATTCAAATCACTCAGCTAAGGTTGGTAAACTTGCTTTTCTTTTGCAAATGTTAGGTCTGCTACAGTAATATGTGTTACATCGCAAGGTAAAACAATGCTGCAATCTGCAAATATGGGCCTGTGTTAGACTAAGTAAGTGGAAATCAAAACATACATACCTCAAGAACTAGATGTGCTACAAAAAATAATGACATTTTGAATCAGCGTTAAAAATCCATTTAGGGATACTTATTGTCATCACCAATTAAATTTAGCTGTTGACCTGCATTATCAAACCTAAAAGCACAGGTTCGTTTGTAACAGTATTGTAACAACATCTACAGCAGTGGTTCTTAACTGGGGAGGCTCACCCCCCACAGGGGGCGTAAAGATATTTCCAGGGGTGTGCGAGCCCTTAATGCTCTACAACATGGAAAGTTTTTTAACGGGAATGTATACCTTCCAAACGTTACGCCAGTGCGAATTTTACTTCGTTACATGTTATTTGATTTAGTTCTGGAAGAGATGGGAGTCGGGGTTGGGTTTCCTAAAGTTTTGCAGGCCGAATTTGAGGCTGCATCTCAGGGGTGCAACTAAGGGGACTGTTTAGTCGGCATGCCAAGTCCCTTTGACAATAACATCTGTGCCATTCTCGCATTTAAAAACAGCATGGTGCACATAGAATTTCAAGGTAGCTGACTGCATTGCAGAGCAGCTCGCCTAATTCCAGATGAACATGAATGCATACATTTTGCACAGCTCCATGCATCGTGGAATACTGCTATGGCTTTCTGCAATTTGACAAGCTTTCTGCAATGTGGCCATGCACCTGCATGATACTAATTTTCTGCAGTACTCTTGCCATATTCTTCTGTGATGCAACGATGTATATTTGTGACAATTCAAATGTACTTGAGCCGCACTCTTGTTAAGTGTGAGACTAGGTTTATGCGGCTTAGCTGCTACAGGCCACAATATGATGTCGATTTCTCGACTAAAGGAAGATAGTAACTTTGCTTTCTGGCCATCCCTAATGCGTCACTCAGCTGCTTAAGTATGTACTTTCCATGATGGGTGTAAGCAAGGAATCGATCAGCAAATTTTTAATAGGAAATCGATTTTACGTAAAATTACGCATCCTCAAGACTCAGCTGCTGATTCTCAGAACCATTTCTTTCACTCAGACTAAGCAGTGCGGAGTAAGTGTAAGTCCAGAAACGAAAATTACATTTCTATTTAAATATCCGGTTTATGCTATTAATAACTGTACTATGTGTTTCGCATCAGAATGGATTTTGAACTTTTGGTTCAAGATTCTAGAAGCTTTTGCGAAAACGCGGTTATGGTGTTTAACCGAGTAATCTGTATTCACTTTGTGAAGTAGTGTGCGGTTGCAGAGCTATGCTGAGTGAATAAAATAGAAATAATTTGCAAAAGTTCACAAAGTCTAAAACAAACAACTGCAACACATTAAGCATGCGGGTTAGAGTGGGAACATGCATATCTGTGAATGCCGGTAAATCTTACGTAATGTCGCTTAAAAGGAAGCGTTTTCCACTTAATGCTGCAAAATAATGTTGTACCAAATATGGGCCCAAATTGTCAAGTAATCAGTGGCCTACAATTTTGGGTGCCGGGCTCTGTACAACTTGCCATGGCGAGCGAGTGTTAGTAGTCATCAGGTTCGATACAATATTCCTACTTTTAAGGCCTTGATGTGGAAAAATATGTACCTCTTTCTTATCGGAACCAGGGGGGTGGCATGGGCCTAGGCCCTCCACATATTCTTCTGGGGGAGACATTTCCTCCAATAGAAAATTTTGCATAAGTTTTTGTAACGCAATAAGCAAGAACAACTATAGTTATGTTTGTGCGCTCGTCAGTGTAACATAGATATATGGAGTATAGTCTATAGGTAGGGATCGTGGAGGGCTTACAAAACATTGCATAAAATAGCTTAAACATGCTGAAAAAAGTTAATAGCATCATATTTCAATGCTTGTGATGTCACAGTTGTTAATTCAAACCACAAATATTTTCTATAGTTTTTTAACGTGCACTTGTGCCCCCCCACTTTGAAAAAGGTTCTGTCACCCATGCGTATGGTTGGTTGCGTGCTTTGATGTAGTCAAATTGTTTATATTCCTTATTCTTTGAACATTACAGCTGCAATTTATTTTGCAACTGAGTGCTTGGACGTTACAGTGTTTGAGGGCGTGTACATGCCACAATACTTTTACTCTACCTGGTCTTGACCAGAGTTGGACTCAGTGTCCTACTCTCAATGTAGTGTTGTACCAATTGTTGAGGGTTAGCAAACAAGTCATAAGAAAGTGTCTGTAACCCTGTTGTTCTACTTCAAAACTTGCTATTAATTGTTCTGTTTTGTCTGTTTTTATCAATCTGCATTGTCCAGATAGCGCGTGTTTGTACTCTATGGACTTCGTGTCTGTAACAAAAACTTTAAAAAAAAATAAATACATATACCAAAAAATACCTTATTTTACAACTTATTTCAACTCAGGGGGGCGTGAATCAAAGGAAAATTACTTGAGGGTGTGGTGGAAAAAAGGTTAAGAACCACTGTTCTGTAGGAACGTTATTTTTACTATTGTAGTGGTTATGTTCCTCACCATAAAATATTGTTTTCGCGACTCTGGTTACATCATTTTATATCCTGGTAAGGGGGCGATAGAAATTTGTTTGTCAGAAAAGGGGGCGCTGGCCAAAAAAGGTTGGGAAACACTGATTTAGACTATTACGCATTCTAGAAATTGCTAATGCCTGCAGTAGCCATGACGGATAAAAACATCCCATTGTAGTACAATCCCAATGTTAAAAGTGTGGGTAGATGCAGGATCACAGCAAATGTGGTTTGAGTAATGAAAAAATATCAGCATTGGCAATGAAAAAACATCAGTATTGACCCAAAAAGCCTTTGCAGTTGAGGACTATTAATTTTATTTCTACATGAAAGTGACAACATATAATACACAGTTAACTCACTTCATCATATATTTATCAACACCTGTGTTACATGCTGTGTATGTGTGCTATTAGCTATTATTATTTTTTGAAATATAAAATCTAACATACCAAGCACAGTAATCAACATTCCAATCAAAAAGTGATGTGACAATGAAGTATGGTTGAAGTGTGTGAACAATAAACAAACACGAGGGCATGAAAATACCCTACCAGCCACAAATAAGCCATGGACCACAATTACTCATCACTCTTATACATGAATAGAAGCAATTGCTGTTGCTTGAAATTAAAGAAATATGCTCCAGATTACAGCAACTGGACTAATACAGAACATCTCAACATCAGATATAATAACAAATTGCCATAGTGATGAAGCTTCAACATGTGTTATAAATGTAAAGGTGTACATTTAGTGTTGGACAATATCTGCACTTTTAGATTTGTATGAGTAACAAATACTCTCCTGTACAAAAGCTTGACCACTTCTGCAAAATGATGGTTGCATGTGACAATTTCATCATCAAGTCAATGATCAACCTGATGTTGATGAGCACTCATGTTAGAAATAGGCAAAACCAAGCTTAAGTCTGATTTTCTTAAAGAAATTTTGTTTGTTGTTATAAAACTGGTTTTCAAATGTGAGATTTTTACAACGAATTTGTATCAATAGGCTTAAGAGTGTACTCTGAAAACCTTCATATGGAACAAAGATGTCTTTGAAAAAGTGTAGAATCGCTCAATCAAAAATTAGTGGTGATAATTGTGAAGGTGGGTCCCTGCCAGTGGAAGCAAGGGAAGATGAAGATCAACAAGTTAAATTCAAGGAAATAATTGATTTACTAGTTGCTGCAGGCTATTTCCGTGCAAGGATCAAAGGGCTTTCACCATTTGACAAAGTAGTTGGAGGAATGACATGGTGCATTTCTAATTGTAGTTTTGATGTTGATGTGAATCTTCTGTTCCAAGAAAACTCAACCATTGGACAAAAAATTTCACTTACAGAAAAAATAGTCAGCGTTTTGCCAAAGATGAATTGCCCTCAAAGAATTGAACCTCATCAAATTCAGGGTCTTGATTTTAAAAGTATTTTCCCTGTGATTCAGTGGCTTGTCAAAAGGGTTATAGAAACAAGAGAAGAAATGGGTGACCACATTCGTGCTTATAGTATATCTCAGTTTGACAAACATTATAAATTGCCAAGTGACCATGACATGCAATCTCACAACTTTGCTTTGCAAGAGGCAACCCTTGTTTTGCATGATGTTTATCGTCCAGTTCGGAAGTACAAATGCAATGACAAAGATTCTTTGTTCACTGAAGAAGCTAAGATTTCTTCTACTTTATTGGAATATGGTAGAAAAGCTTTGCTTCACAGAAAGAAAGTAGACAAAGGCCACGTTCTTGAAAAATCAGAATCTATGGATCAAGATCAAGCAAAAGAATTGCAACGCACATTTTCACAAATTCCTCACGAAAATGAAGCAGGTGCTGTTTCTGCTGAAGATGAAGAGGAAGCATTAAGGAAAGCTCAAGAGAAAACACTGCAGTCCCTCATGAAAGGAATGTCAGCCATGAGTGGACGTGAGATTGAAGGAAAAGTTGCATCAAAAGTTGTTGGTTCCATTGTTGAAATGCAATCAGCAGAAATACATGAAATAACAAGCAAGTTTGTGCAAAAGAGAGCTGAAATTGAAGCTAGTATTTTAATGCAGCCCAAAAGTGAAGAGCAAAAACATCTTGCAATCATGGAAAAACTACAAAAGAAAGCAGAAAAAATGTCAGAAAAATGTGACGAAGTACAAGCAGAATGTAAAAAAATGTCAGAAATAAAATTGGATGTGGAGAAAAAACTCAACAGAATCCATCAGCACAAAGATGGTGTAGAAAATAGATTTCAAGAACTGAAAGAAATTGAAGAAAATGCTGATAAACACATATTGCAAAAACTTAGAAATCTTGTTGCTTTGAATGAAAACCTAAAGCTTCAAGAACAGCAGTTTAAGCAACACTGTAAAGAGGAATCTGAGCACATGAAAAATGAAATTTCTGTTCTGCAGGAAGAAATGAATGAAAAGTCTTCTGTTAAAAATGCCAATATGTCTTTAGTTGAGAAGCAGTGCTCTGAAGATTCTGAAAAATTAAACAAAATGCGTTTTGTATTAGCAGTGAAGAACAGGCAAGCTGCTTCCTTATCTCGCAAAGTGGATGAAGTACCCACAAGGGCAGAGTTGACTCAGTACCAAAGAAGGTTTGTGGAGCTGTATGACCAGGTCAGTTCATAAATGTATAATTTGTTACTTGCTTGTGGGGTGATTTTCTGCACTAAACATACACACTACACTCATTATTGGTTTTGTCCTTCAGAGCTCTGTCATGTGTAAAATCAGCAATTTGTTGAAGGGTGGTAATAGGCGATATTCTCTGTTGTGTGAGACTACATGAGTTGTTTGTGGGGTAATTTAGAAATCATTAGAATTTAAGTTTGCGCAGGCCCTTCAAGCTTTGCATTTTGAATACTTTTTTTCCTTTAAATAAGCTCTTCTTGTTATCCTGTTGTTTCCAATTATTTATTGCAAACTCACTAAACATTGACTGGATTTGCATGATTGAAAAGTGTGGAAGTTATTATATTAGATTTAGAAATCACGCAAGATTGCTTGCATAAAGAAGGTGTTGGCTGGAGATTGAGTACTAACCTTCTTTTTACTTTGACAATTCACTTGAATATAAAAATCTTTAGCTACCTACAATTTATCAGCATCAGAGAAAAGACCTGTAGTTGGAAAATTTTTATAAAAAATTTGCTGTTAGTAATATGTCTAAAAGCTCAACTGGTGTATGAGATAAAACGTAAAAACAGATAAAACATAAAAACAAATACAGCCAACGTTTCGTTGACAATGCAGTCAACTTCATCAGGGCAAGAACAAGACTGAGAGGTCATCTGCCTTTCAACCGTTGAGTGGAGTGATGCCTTAGATATAAACACTTGCCGCACGTAATCATTGGATCTGATATTTGATGCGAGATAGCAAAGGGAACAAGGAAGTTAGCGCAAACTACTGAAAATATTAATACACTTAGTAGCACCGACGAAACGGTGAACCATTAATGGGACATGAAATACTGGGCAGATATTAAAACGAGTAAAATTATGGACGTTATCATTTGTTTAACAAGAAACGATGTATATCTGGGAACATGTTGGAAGATTTATCATTCATACTTGAACAGTTGTGTTAATATAATAAGATTCTTTGTGTCTAGTTTGAAAACGTCGTTTGGTTTCTCCAATATAATGTCTTTGACAATCGTGACAAGGGATCGAGTAAATCACTCCTTGTCTTCAATTTTTGTTAATTGGATCTTTGGTTGAACCTAAAATGTCTCCAATTTTTTGAATGGGCTTCGAAACCACTTTGATATTATGCAAACTTAGACAACGTTTTAATTTTTCAGTTAGTCCAGGATAGCACAGTATGGTAATACTGCTAAGCTTCGTGTTTCTTCTTTCTGCTTGGATTCGTAACATTTGTTGGGGAAACGTATCATGCGTTCAGGGTACCCATTTTCAATAAGAGATGTCTTGACAATTGCTATTTCCGCTTGTCTGTCTTTTTCGTTGTTGCAGATAATATCAGCACAATGTAAAAGTGTGTTTACAACAGAGCGCTTGTGTTGAAGCGGATGTTCTGACTGATATTTCAAGTATCGACCTGTATGCGTTGCTTTTCTGAACACTGATGTGCTGATTTGTCCCATCGTTCCTTTCTTCACCAATACATCCAAGAATGGAATTGAACCATTGGTTTCTGTCTCCATGGTGAACTTTATGGATAATTCAACTTTGCTAAGATGGTCAGCAAAATGTGTCAAATGTTTTTGTTCAATCAAAACGAAGATATCATCTACATATCATTTCCACAAGCGAGGAGCACAGAAGGGTGTTTTCATAGCTCTAGATTCTATGTCTTCCATTACTATATTAGCAACAACTGTCGAAACAGGTGAACCCATAGCCGTTCCAAAAACTTGTTTATAGTTCTTACCATGAAAGTGTAAAAATGTGGATTCTAAGCATATTTTAAGGCCTTGACAAACATATTTGATTGACCATTTCATATAATTTCCAAACTCTGTCCAATCCATGAGCTTGCACTGTGTGGCCTCTAATGCTAATTCTATCAGAATCTTTGTGAAGAGTGAGACCACATCAAATGAGACCATTACCTCATCTTCTTGTACAATCATGGTTTTAACTTTGACTTCATCTGCAAACTTGATTGAGTTGCGTACATGGTGAGGAGTATTTCCTACCAGTGGTTGTAAAAACCGTGTGATTTCTTCTGATAGATTGTAAGTAGGAAAGCCAATAAATGATACGATCGGATGTAATGGCAATCTGTCTTTGTGGATTTTTGGCAGACCATATAATCTTGGAACAGAAGCGTCTGAGATTTTTTGCTTGAAGGATTCCCCTGTAGTTATTTTTTCTTTGTGTAGTAAATCAGTTTATCTCATACACCAGTTGAGATTTTAGACATATTGTAATTTAGCCTGGTGTGCTCGGAAATAGCAAGTTGCTGTTAGTAATTTAGGGGTGAAATAATTTATGTAAATGTTAGTATTGTGCAGAAAACTTGTGAGGCACAGACATACAAGCTTTGCCACATAGTATTGATATGCATAAAGTATAAAATGTCAAAAAAACAACATTCGCACACTCCAAGTTTTTAGTCACGTGGCACGAGTGCATGACCACATTTTTGCACCCCTGTTTTGTTAATTTCAGACTGATTTTCTTTTGAAATTCAATACAGTAAATTGGATAAGAATAACCAGAAACTTTTTGTAACTATATGTGAAGTTAACCAAGTTAATTTTTGTTAGGTGATGCTTTTACAACATATATTGCCACTTCAGAAATTTTCAGTTTCCCACTGAAAACAACGAAAACTGAAAAATGTTAAAATTAAAAAATTCACATTGCAAGTTTTCTGGTGTATACATGAAAAATTTATTACATTCCTTCACATCTATTCAATCATAATGCAGAACTCAACTTACTATTCTTTTTTGACTATGGTATTGCAATACTGTGATAGTCATTAAAATGTTGCCATATTATGTGCTGTGAAAGTCAAATGATATTCCAGTTCAAACATAATGCAGACACAACCTACACTTTTAATCTATTCTGATAACTAAACAGTCTATTGCTGAGAACATAATGGAAAAGAAAGAGGTTTTTGTTTAGTGAAATGTGTTCTGTATCTGATAATATGGATTCCAGGGAACAAGTTTCAATACAATAGGATTTCAGGAGTAAGATCAAAATCAATTAAAAGGTCAGGGAGCAAAAGTAACACATGACTAATTTGCCAAACACCAAAACTGAGGTCACATTTTTATCAAAAAAAATTGAGCTAATCTTCTGATTTTCAACATTTTGAATGTTTCCCAGCAATTAGATGACATTACCAAATGGAGGACAATGAGGTAGAAGCACTGTGATGGTAATAATTCAGAATTAACTCTTAAGTGTTGTTTGCGTTTCTGCGCGTTTCTGCCGAATGCACGACCTTAATTGTGTTGTTTGTTTCAGATTGCGTCGAAGTACAAAGAAACAAAGCAGTTTTACACGATGTACAACACTCTGGATGATTCAAGGCGCTACCTGGAAAAGGAAGTGGATCTTCTTGACTCAATTTGTGACAACTTCCAGGCAGCCAAACAGTCGGCATCGAACATGGTTCAGTATCTCAAGCAGTTTGAGAAAATAGTGGAAGGAATTAAGGGAAACAAAAACAAGGTAAGGATAAGTTATACGAAAACCGGTACATGAAAGACTGCAATGGTAAGCGCTCTGGTTTTGTTGACTTAGCCTTGACGATCAGGACGCTACCAGTGCTTGTCGTGTACTCCGGTGGGTTTAACTTGTTTCAACAGGTTGAGAAAACGCGACAGCAAGAAAAGATGAAAAGAGACGAACTGTCGGAGAGATATCGGGGTCTTGTTGAAAAGCATAGGTTGTATGTGAAGACTATCCGTGACTTTCAGGAGGAATGCAGAAAAAACGAGATTTTGTGTAGCAAGCTCGGTGAATGACCAGCTGAGTTGTGCCCACGTCGTCGTGGTCTTACAGTGCATTCTTTATCAGCCTCTTATGTATGTCTATCAGGAAAAGAAAGTACAGTATTTAAAATTCCTTTCGTTTGGACTGTGACACCATCAGTTGTAAACATGCTAGCGTGCGAACAACAATGCTTAATTATCATCGATCTGTGGTGCTCGTTCCTCGGCAGTGGTCCAAAAAATTGAAGTTGACCACGCTTTAACTGTCGCCACTTTACATGAGTTGTTGCAGAAGTTACTCAATTGTTTTTCCGTACAATTTCGGAGTGCTTGCTGTTACGGCCCGCCCGATTCTTGAGCAAACTGAAATAGCTTGCAACCATATCATTCATCTTTTGTAAGTCACTGTAGTGACGAATTGCAAGTACTGATTTAACCAATGATGTCACTGCCGCATTGTTCATACTAATCAGACTAAGCTTTTCCTCTCTCACCCCAGGTAATTTAAACACAAGTGGGCAAGGTTCCTATAGTGTGATATTCTGATGTATCAAGCAGCCATTACTAAATTTATTAGCTTTCCTCTCGTCACTCACTGGAGAAGACTAACTCGCAGCTTTGCGGAAAAGTGTTACAACGCAGAAGTTTTGATTTTTTCCAGTGCAATATGCGTTTGCCGCTAGGCTTATTATTATACGTGCATCAAATCCATCAGAAAAAAACCGCGTGATTTAATCTTCGTAGCGCGTGCATTAGATCAGGGGTTCACAGCTTTTCCAAGCACGTGACCCAGATAAAAAGCAGGTAGGGCCGGCCCTAGCAGGTGCGGGGCCCAATGCAAGACCTAGGTGCAGGGCCCCTTTGGCAGTGGTGTAATGACGGCATCGTGCTCAGTCAACCGTGCTACGACCTTTTTGATGATGTTTTAGCTAAATAACAACATGAATATCAGAAAAACGGCAAATTATTGGAATTGATCTGTATGTATCAACAGTTTCTCTTTTATTTGTTATTTGGAGGGGCATGGACATAGATGATGTGTCCCCTAGTTACGTCCATATTTATGACAAGCATGCTGCTGTGGTGAACATTAGACAGTGTATCGGTACCACTCGTAATTAAAGCGAAAGTTGTAAAGGAAACTTCGCAATGGAGATCCGAGTGGCGAGCGCAAGCGCCAAGTTACGTCAATCAAACCGAATTGACCAGCGAATGGTGATTACAATGCAATTCCGTCAATCTTGGAGAAAACTGCCAACATGAACTGATTGCTTTTTTCACTTTCGGTGACCACAAGCGCAGACGCGTTCCTAACAGGTAACGTCTGGGCGCACGATCAACTATTTCCTTTATGACACAATGCACGGAAAGAACCAGACTTCACAAGACAGCAACCATGCGTGCTCCCAAAGTTGCCCCAAGGTCCAATTTCACAGTTATTCTTAATTAGGGGCGTAACGAGGGAGACCCAATTTCCTGCGCGCCGAGTCATGACGGGGGCACCGAAAAGTCCCAACAATGTCACAAGTACTTTCTTCAATACAGTAAATTTGCTTCCGAAAGAGCTCAGGTTCGACCATGAGGGCACCACCTAACCTCATTACGCTCCAGTTCTTAATGCATGGGCTTGGAATGCAAACTGTTCTTTATGAATTAGAAATGTAATGTAAAAAGATTTTATAACTACCGCGTCACAGATGTAGAAACACTTATCAAATGCAATATATATTGCGCATGGTTGATTGATGAAAACAGAACATAGGCTACAGCAGCCCAATAAAATGATAAGCAGAAACCAGTGTACTGGATGGCATTAACAATTTTTGCCTTGAATAGAGCTGCACGGAAATTTAATGCCCTTTACCTTTCGAACTAGTGATTTTTTCTATCTATTTGCGCTTGCAAACTGGTAAAACAATGAAAGTTTGGTGGGGCGCCAAATGAAGTGATTTCACAACCGACAAAGGAGGCAAATGTAACCGCGAACACTTCACAAAAGTTTGCGGTGGTTTACATGGGGTCTTTGGCTTCCACGGGTTCAACATCTCATGATTTATCGTTGGTTTCAATGTCATAGAGTTTTTGACAAAACATTAAAATATAATATATGTAAAAATCTGCCATGAAGCAAGAACAAAAGCAAGCCTTTGTTAAAATGCAGATGATCTGCAACAAACCAAAAACTTTTCAAAAAACAGAAGCATCTTTCGATAACTAAATAGCGTTATGTTGGCAGAACTGCCATTAATGTTAACACGGCAAGCTCGTTGCGAGTTGAATCACAGGCCTACACACTTTATTTGCAATATCTGTGGATCAACTGCCGCTGCTAACAAGTTCCATCCACAAAGAGTGGGAAATGGTGGAGTGCAGATACAGCGATCCGCACGTTTGATAACGTTCGATAATTGCAGGAAATTCATCGTTCGTTCAGACGAGATGGTTGTTTGCTAACAATGAGATTTATAAGCCATTTCTACAATTCTCGAGCGCAAAAAGTATCTGGCAAAAATAAAAAACCTGACCAAACATCACGGCACGGGGCCCAATGCCGCTGCATTGGCTTGAGGCCGGCCCTGAAAACAGAGCCCGTGTCCCACCGACTGCACAACTTCTCCAAAGCGACAACTATTGCACGTGCCTAGGGAAGAAATTTAAGCATTTTATAACACAGCGTGCGCTACAATCATTCAGAGGCTATGAGCTTTTTTGTTAGAAAGCGTAGATATCCGAAGGTCATTAATACATGAAAATGCACATAGGCCTACCATGTCATTTTCCGCATTAAAACCTGCTTCTGGATTTCATTTTCATGGCAACAAGAGCCGCCTGTCTGCCTCACAATGTCTTCAGTAACTGGATGTTGTGTACAACATGTTGCGCTACGTGCATATTTCCATGTCGCAATGGTTTCTAACACGTAATGACGAAAGAGCATAGGCCCATTCGTATCATGACGTTGTAGCTCAAGAGCTTCGTCCGTTATCCATGGTTTATGTTGCAAAACGTGCAGCACGCCGTAATACGTCAAAAATTCTTCCGTGGACCACAGGTTCACAAACTCTGCATTACAAGCTCAACTTCTATCATTGCATGTACGTCTGCACAAGCTTGAAAGCTAGCCGCAACAGGCCGAGAGATTACTGGTATACGCTAAGCGGCTAGGTGTAGTAAGTGCGCTGGTCTTATTTTGCCCCTTGGACTTTCATAACCAGGGATCGATTATATCGTAAAAGGTCCACAAACGCTGTTGAGTTGCACGCACTTGACTCGTATCGCTGAAGTCGGAACGTGCACGTGTTTGCGTCGTATGACCGAACATTCTGAACGTGGCGCCAGCCTTAAGATATGATATCGTAGGTGAAGCAGGCAAATTTTTGGGGTTGCGAAGGATTTTTGCCCGAAAAACGTTGGGGCCACCTTTTCTACGAATATTTTCTCATGACTAGGGCAAGCAAGTCAAAATTGTTCTTGCTTTTCAAAAGTTTATGAAACGTCCACACACCAAATTTCACGCTGATACCAAGAGGCACACCAAAGTTATAAGGTCAAAAAAAGTCAAGATTTATCTTTAGGTCAAAATTTTCTTGCAGCAGAGTTTTTTTTTCGGTATCGATATTTTATTAAAGTTACAACATAGTTTGATATATTTTTGCAAGTTTAGCTGCAATTTCTGAAATACTAATGGGTTTGTTGCGACTTCTGAAGTACTAATGTTGTTTAGCCCAGTACTGGACGATTGAATATTAAGTAGACCAGGCATAGCAATGCAAGAAACGTGGTCTAACAGTACTTGGTTTGGCAAATGCTCAATCCTTTATACATATATAGTGTTTTAACTTTATGATATTCTCAGATTTGAATCTTTTATAATTATTAATGTGCTTGTCAGCATATCAAGGTTAAACAACCAAACTCTTCAAAAGTTCGAAGGATACTGCATGAATATGCTTCTAAGTTTACCTTAAATCGTAAGGGTGAATTGTTTTGCAAATTCTGTTACTGCTTAGTGAAAAGTGACATAAGGTTTGTGGTGGAAACACATCGCCTCAGTGCAAAGCATCAACGAGGTTCATTTCATGAAACTGAAAGTAGCCAGACATTTTTAAAACATGCTGTGCCAGATTTTGCAGAGAAAATACTTTTTGTTTCATTTCAACAGAACAAACCTGTCGGTTTGTTTTCTAATACTGCATATGAATATGCTTTGCATTCCGCATTTCAACTGAAAACGCAGAAAATTGGTAGGCCAAAATTAATTAAAATTTGTAAATTATAAAGTCAAAATTTTAAGTTTTTAGGTCAAAAAATTGGTTGCCCTACTCATGACCGTTTTTGCGATCACCTCCAAAATGAGGTCTTCATATGATTCTGCACACGTTGGGCGCCATTTTTTCCCGTGTTTTCATTGAGTTTGCCCAGATATTTTCAGGGATTTTGCGAAGGTTTCTAACTAATTTAATTTCTCGTGACAAAATCTTTTCAACTGAACCACTGATAAGAAATAAATAGCATTTTTGATACAGAATCATCAAATTAATCTACTGGCTTACGTGTTAGGAAGCTGCTATCAACATTCCACATTTTAGGTTAGGCTACTTTGCACGCGAGCCTAGGCTCACCACTATAGGCTACTAAAGTCAGTAATATTCAGCTTCGTGCATTCTCGTTTCAAAAACCGTAATGTTGCATGCAACAAGCTTAAAAACTGTTGAACCTATTAGTGACTACGGATTAGCAGTGAAACGGTAGACGAAACCTGCAATTAGCCTTTATTAATCCCCCTTCGCAATCGCCCAAAAAATCACATTTAATGCAGGTTAGCAAACTGACGTGTCCGCGAAAGAACTGCGGCGTGCACATGATACATGTGTGAACATAACAGCCATCACTCGAGTGCAGCAAAGCATTGGAAGGATGCATCAATCAATCCGAATAGGATCATCTCGGCTTTCCTTTCTTGAGCCTGTCGTACCGCCAAGAGTGTTCTGAGAGAAGACAAGCAATAAAAATTCTTAGTACGTTTCGTTACGAACAGAAACTACAAATTATTACCGTCGGCGCACACCTTGAAGTATAGCGGAGTTGAGTGTTCTATCCGACTGCTATCTAAAGTCTTGTAAATAGTTTGGTTTATGATGAAGGCGGCACAAATGCGAGTTTCCAAATGGAAGATTTTGTCATATTTCTCGCGTTTTAGCCACTTTTCGTTTTTCCTTTCCCGTAGATACGACAGATAGTGAACAAGTTGCATTGCAAAAACTTTAAGAAACGATATCGACAGAGCATTTGAAACCCAGTGACAACGGCAGCGCAAGGCAGATACTCGCAAAACTGGGTCTCGAGACTCAATCACTGGCAACCAGCAGCCATCACCAGCAAGTTGCGCTGGTGTTTGTCACTCGCACCTGCGTGGGAAGAAAACTCGACTCACTTTGGAAAATCCAGCAACCGGAAAGAGCTGGTTACAACAATTAGCATTTAATAAGCACTCGTAATCTAGGAAAGTAACGTCCCATATTCACATCACGATATTCTGACGTTTGCATTTTACTTGCGACTAAATTTGCAACAAGCTGTTTTCTCAACATTTTAAATGATTTTCGTAATGATTTGTGCGTATTTGCGTCAATTTTCTGGAATGCGTAGAAAAATCATTGCCGGTAGCGCTTCCAATATAATTGTTCAGCACGAACCGAAAAACTGCAAAACTCATGTTCTGGTACGAACGCGATGCAATAACTTAGCAAGAAGACTGTATCGTTGTCAGAATAATGCTTTGTAGAATAACGAGGTTGTACCGGAGACGCGTGCATAAAAGTTTCGGGAACAATCGATATGCTGGAAATCGATGTCGAAAACCGGACTGGGAGTTCAGAATCATTACGAACGTCAGTAGCATGCGATCGTTCAGCGTTTGTTCCTGCTGACTTGCTACAAGGTACGCGCGGCATCGACGTCTGATCAACAGTTTTGATTTTGACAATTTTCTGGTCTCCGCGTTGTTTTCCTTCCAGTAACCGCAAAACTCTCACAATGTTTATTGCTTCTTCTCACAAAGGATTTCTCACAATGTTTATTGCTTTTTATCATTCCGGAAAAAAATAACATTCAGTTCAGTTTCGCTTATACTCGCTTCTGTGTTCCTTTCGGAGTGTCACGAGTGGTCTGCGGCGCCAGTTTCCGCTTGCTTCCGCCGTGGGCCACGCTGCTGTTTTCACAGTGAATGCCGCACTAGTGTTGAGTCATTGGCAGCACCGAGCGTGAATTGTTCCCTTGCACCTACCCATTACATACCGGGTCACGAGGCTGGACAGACCGTAACTACCGTTTTTCAAGTCTTCGGTATGACCCGACCGGGAACCGAACCCATTCTACCAGCTTTGGTGGCACGTGCTCAACCAATTAGACCATTTAGCCGGTTGAAAAAAATAAAAAAGTGCTTGTAAAGGTAAACTATGAAAAATTGTTTATCTTCTCGTAAGGTAAACTATGAAAAATTTGTGTCATAAATAGTCAAAATCTAATTCATAAAAGGCAATACGGTTTTACAAAAAATCACTCAGCTGAATTAGCCATTACAACCATTTACGATGAACTACTCAAAAACTTTGACAATAAAATTAATAACATATTCCCTATTTCTAGACCTATCAAAAGCATTTGACTGCTGTGACCATAACTTTACTTGATAAACTCTATCACTATGGTAGAAGAGGTGCTTCGCATGAACTATTCTCACATTTTTTGCATGATAGAATGCAATGCACCAAAATAGGGACATTGAAATCTTTATACAAAAGGATATCTTGTGGAGTCCCTCAAGATAGTGTCGTTTCGCCTGTACTTTTCCTTATCTATATTAATGATATCACTCAAGCTTCCTCTTTTCATACTACTTTATTTGCTGATGATATTCAGGTTAGCTAAAAATGGGAGGAGCGGAGCAATACTGCACAGGGGACATACAGAAAGCGCAAAACATGCAGAAGACAATAAAGCTTCAGAAAACACAAATATTCGGAAGGCAACAGCTATTCATCGAAGGGAGGCAAGTGGCGGGCAGCAACATTGGTTAATGCACTCTTCATATGTGGAACTCCTATTTTAATGTTCTTCACACAACTGCTTTCATTAAAAGTTAACACAAATAACCATAGCATTTTCCCCACAGATAACCTGAAATACCTAGGTGTTCTTCTTGACAATAAGCTAAGCTGGAAATCACATGTAAAAAAGGTGAAAACTCAACTATCAAGAGGTTGTGGAGTTTTAACTTCAACATTGTACCAGCACAATCTGTATTGAAAGTTGTCTATAACCCATTAATCCAACCTACCTTACTCAATCCTCATGCGAAGGTGCTTCAAACGCAACATTCAGCCTCCCATTAAACTCCAAAATAAAGCTATAAAACTAATAAAACTCTTTTTCGCAGTTCGACATTTCGCCATAAGATTTGAATATCCTGTACTGGACTACGCCAGAACCATGAATAAAACAACGCCCAACATTGCATTTTTCGAGTGACACAGCAGGTAAAGCTCTGCACTAGTGAACTGTTCGTCAGTGTTCATTAAACACACCTTCAAAAATACTATCAAGCGCCTTCTGTAGAGCGATCAACACAGACACACGCAACCGAAACTTAGGATTAAGAGCAGGAACAACGCGCTGCTCGGACTTACATTCCCTTTTCTCACAAAATACAATCCCATCTTCGTGTAACCGCTGTTCACCTTATCCATGCATTCGTTACAGTGCAGCTCGATTTCAGAGACCCTTGAAAGGAAAACAGCAATCGCTGGAGTTAAGCAAAAAATTAATTATCAACCGTAGAACCAAAGCAGACTAAAGAGCATATTCGCAAACAGAGGCAAACTTCTGGCGAAGCACCAAGAAAGCAAGAGGCACATTTTGCGTTAAGTCATCGGCCCGATTTTTACGCACTTGATGTTAAAGATTGCAGAGGAATGAATAAGAGCCATCGACCTCGACAGACATTTTCGTGAAAACTAAACATCGTAACGTACTGCGGGTAGAAAAAATGCCCTACCAGACTTCAAACAAACGAAGATTTTGCATTGCGGAGTGGAAAATAGCGTTTTGAGGTCTCCAAAAAATTTCCCTCACCAACAAAACTCTTGCTTTATACATCCTTCATTACTACACAAACGATCTGCTGAAATACTTCATAGAGTGAGTTCTTGCACTGAATTTACAAAACGCTGCCATTTTTTCTGCCATTAAAGCAGTCACTCACCGCATTAGGAATACTTTCAAAAATGCAGAAGGCCAAGCTCTGTGCTTCACAAAAGGAGACAAAAAACGTCAAAACGGTGTCGCATGGAGATTAAGTGAACGAAGTTTTAAAAAACGCGACCAAGCTCAGCTTTGGAAGAACAATCGATGAAATCCAAAGGATATCTTGAACCCACTACACTGCAAACAGCGCCGCGAACTGAACAGCGGCAATCAAGTAACCGCGATAAAGCAAGCCTGGTCAAGCGGAATCAACAGGCTTGCCCATGGCAATGGGTTTGTCTCATCTACGGGACAGTGAGCATGGAAAACTGTCTCATGTCACATCTTAAGTAATTTAACGACATTTAACACCAGCAGGATATTTCTGAAGTTGAACGCCATTATTATATGCTCGCAGCACACTAAGTACGGTATTAAACGTAGCGACTCAGTGCCATGGCGTAGTGATGCGAGGGCCCGAAGAAAGGTCACTGGGCCCTTTGGATGCGACAAATTAGAAGAAGGGTCAATCAATTTTTATTGGTCCCCCTGAACAGGGGGTTTGTGGTGCTCCGTAAAGGTTATGTCATATTAGTAGTTTCGTGGGAATCCCACGGGACGGGACAAGAATAAGTATCCCATGGACAAGCCTGAAAATCACGTTAGCGGAATCGTGTCACCTCCCCTCTCAAATAACTGTTGCTCACTTGTATTTCTGGCCACACGAGGGGCATTTGACGAGCGTGCAGCCTGCAAACTGCGAACAATTCAATCTTTCCTGATACGGCTTCGGTTGTCTGCAAGTAAATAAGCAAACATAAAAGCAGGAGATCATGTTCGACGCTTTCAGAATTTTTCAGACGCTGCACTAAAAGACAGGAACTTTACCCCACGAGAACGAAGCTGCCCACCTGCTAAATTCGATCCATTTCTGCTGTTCGTTCTTGCTCAAGCACGAGTTTTCTGAGCAATCCACAACGCTGCCAGTGCTGTCGTCAAACGCCTGCAAAAAATTTTGCGACGAATGAAGCCAAGGAGAAAACGAACGGCACGCATCAATGTTGGTTGGAGATAATCGGTCAGAGCTAGGGGGATGGGGGGGCGAGGGGCAAAATTTTACCACGATAGCGCACCGCTTACGGATGTAATATGTAAAGAATACAGTGCCCTGCTGCAAGTTCCAACATCGCCCGACAGTGTTATAGCACCGATGGAGTAGCAACCTCTGTGCAGGCTCGAACGCTTTACAAACAACGTTACAAGTTTAGACAATGTTGAAGATGAAGGCATGCCGACATGGGCACCTTATCCAGTCGAGTGACGGTACCGATAGCAGCCATCAAGGCCCAGCTTGTGGAGCAGGCGTTGCCGTTAGTCCCGTAAATTTCGACCACTGTGAAATGGGACGTCGCGTAAGTGTCCGAGGAGCCGAATCACATTAAGTGGTTGCAAAATGTTATCGCTAATGTGGTTGACCCGCAAGCTTACACACATTATCTGTCAAGCAACACAAATGTAGCCCATGTCACGTTGTGAGGTGGTGGCCAGGTGGAGCACTCTATGCCACGCAGTGTTAAGGCACAAGTGCTGCGTTCACAGCGCCGGTTGTTCAAACGTGAGGTTGATGCCAGGCTTCTGAAGAACTAATTTCCAATAGTGAACCTACCCTTTAACAGTGCTGCTAATTGCTATATATATACCAAATTATCAAATTTGGCATATTTTTAAAGCGATATTTGATTTGGTCTGTACATGAAAAATTTGGTATGTTTTTGTCGGAGGATTTAGTTGAGTCTTTAAACCAAAATATTTGTTATTCTGCAAAGCGTAAACAGAAGAACCACATTGATCTTAAAGCTAGATAGTAAAGTGTCAGTTGTTTTGCTTAACATGGGAGTAAGCGTGCTTTTTGGGTAAGCGGAAAGAGACCGTGAGAGATGAGAAGTTTAGAAAAACTGAACTTAGCTCTAGATATGTGCTTTTAGTCAATGCCTTCAAAGGCTGGAAAGCTGCATAGGCTGGAAAGCTGCATATGAGAGTGGCGGAAGATGTAGAGAAGAGTGGCTGATAGAGCTTGCCTGGCTTGCAAAACAGGATTCTGCTGGTGCTGTGTATCCCGTTTGCTAACTGTGCAAAAAGTAAATTACAAACCGCAAAGCAGCTATCATACAGCATAATTATGCGAAGGACCACAAAAGAAATAAAAATGCAGTTGCAGGTGTTGGAAGGTTGAATTTTCCAGTGGTTAATAGCCTAACTCTGTCACAGCTGAAGCTCAAGACAAAGGTAGAAAATTGAGCTTGCAGCTTCTCTATGACGCCGCTGCTCAACAGCAACTGTTGACCATCTAAGTGAAGTAGTAAAAAAAACATGGCAAAGCAGCGTTAAATTTTAAGCTTTCTGTTACAGAAAAATTTGGTATTACTGTATTTGGTATAATTTTGTTGTAAGAAGAGCTGACAACCCTGCCCTTGAACTCCGCCTTCAACAGACAAGCGTAGTAAAGGCAATACAGTGCTTCCGGTGGGTTGAATAAAAACTGCCAGTGTTCTTCGGTGGCGTAATTAATGGAAATGTCTTTCGTTTTCGACCAGCCCATTGTCGTGTTTGTGTAACGTCTCCCCCATCATTTGGTCAGGGGGCTGGAAAAACAACTGTTTGCGATTTCAAACTGTTTTTGAATAACCCGATAGCCAACCATAAACGTGACACCAACAATAAAAAGCGTCTCCTTTGTAACTAACGCAAAGCCAAAACAACTATGCCAGTGCTTAAAAGGTATTGAACACGCTATTTTAATCCAAAAGTCATACGATGGCTAACAAAAATTGTTGGGAAATATTTTGCTAGTGGCTGCACATCAGTGCTGGCAGGCTGAGAGTTGGATTTCTAAACTGGCACTTGCAGTTTGTTTTCCGTCACGTGGATGTTCGAACGTCGGTTCTATGATGCAGGGTTCCGTGAAGACCGGTTGTCTCACAGAAGGCGAAGTGCAAGGGACTGAGGCGTACCTGACCTTCACATCAGCCTTTACACAAATCAAATCTCTAGCTTGACGTGGTGGCTCTGACCAATGTTCCCTCTAAGAAAATGTTACACGGAGCAAATGTTGGTTTTAGTCAGCACACAATCGCACAACCATGTAGACGCACAGCTAGTGAAGCGTTTCAAGCGTAAAAGGGCTATGCGGTATATATGCAATATCAAATTCGGAATTTTTCAAGTGCACGCGAATGAGATTTCACTGCGCGCATTTGCGCACCTTTGAGGGAACACTGGCAGGATGTATGTTCCCGAGCGCTCAGCTCAAAGCCTGGTTAAGTACATTGTGCTTTTCGAATTCCCTCTTGCAGTGCTTCCTTTAGCGCAGTGGTTCTCAAACTGTGGTACGCGTACCACAAGTGGTGCGTGAGTGCTTTTCAGGCGGTACGCGAGCAGCTTTCCTGTCACATTCGAAACGCTTTGTTAATTCGTTTCTGTGTTATGATTCGTTCGTGTGTTATACGAATGTTGCTAATTCGTTTGTGTGCTATATTAATGTTAAGTATATTTGAGCAAAGTACGTTCTTCCTAAACCAGGGGGTACACTCCAACATTAAAAAAACACCAGGTGGTATGCGATCTCAAAAAGTTTGAGAACCACCGCTCTAGCAGCAGTAACGAAATTGCCAAAAATGACGGGATGCGACAGCAAACAAACCAAAGTTACTACCGCTTGCATTTGCGGATGGTTTGGTTTGGGAATAAGTTGCGCGGAACGAGAGGTTTTCACATAGGTAAACAACAACTCTAGCAACGCGATTGTTGTTGCTAGGCAAAGAATCGCGATGACCAAAAGAAGAGATTATTGCTAACCAAGTCCATTACACCACCACCAAAATCGACGCACTGGCAATCAGAAAGCGACGATATACCGGCACAGAAAGGCAAGCTATACGATGAGATTTCTTACGCGCAGTTTGTTTTCACCTCGTTGCGACCGTCTTGATTTAAAAATAGGAAAGGGCAAAAACTCGGCATGTTTTTTCAACGAAGCGTCACCCGATCGTGCTGCGCATTCTCAGCGACCAAACCTCGACGACGCTGCCTTTCAAAAAAACGCATACCTGATGCACATGAGAGTGGGGGGATGTTTCTTCGCTTTCACCACATAGCGCGGCGTGATCCTCAATCGTCGCTTCACTGAAATGTTCTGAAATGCGCGCAAGTCAGAGGTGAGCGTGAGGATGGCCGGCATCCAACACACACACGCACGGACGAGCTGCTTCATACTTACCCATGCACAGAGGACACTGTACGAGACGAACCGATGCTGCGTGTGAACGGGGAAAGTCACGTCTGGGCATCTTGTATGGCGATTGGACAGAATCTGATGGATGTTGGGTAGTACTGCCAACACAACAACAGCCAATTTAACAAAGCACCGTAGCGGGGGGATCAAGCAAAAGTTTCTTGTGACGAGGTTCTTCGACACTGTTTTTTTTCGGTCATAGACCGAAAAGTTTTTAAAATGACCGAAAAAAAGTAAGTCATTTCGTTCAGAATGTTTGAAAATATAGGCTAAAAAACACTTTTATGGCGATTTTTAATACAAATGTGAGACAAATGACCGAAATGTTTCAGCGAAAAGAAAAAAAAACAATCAACGCACGACCTGATCAATTCCGCACACGGGTTTGATAATTAGGGTCAATTACTCGAATTACCTAAAGTTTAGTCTGAACGAAGCGCTTGATTAAATGACACAGAACGCAATCCTTTTTTCAAATCGCCGGAAACGTCCACGGACGAATGCACTTTATACAAGAAAGATCGTAACTTCTTTCTTAACTTCCAAACACGAAAAGTTCATAAACTTTATGTGATTTTTGCGCGTATCACTGTACTTGAAAAAACATGTCCTGTGTACAGTGTTTAAGGTGTTTTGAGAGACCAAAACAGTCTCTCAAATTTTTTCGACGGTCTCAAAATACAGTAGAAACTCGCTTTACTACCATTATCAAAATCTTGCTTAACGACTATTTCGGCATTCAGATAAAATAGTTGCGGCTTTTAAAATGTCTTTGCGGTCAGCAAGGTCAAATCTTAAAAACAACCTTGCCCGTGTATCCCCGACCACACCACACTGCCGCTCACCAAAGTAGTTGATATGCTACACTGCAACAGGCCTCACTTGCTTTCAGGCTTCCTTTTCACTGCCAGGCTGCCACCATCGTTGTCTCCCTGGCGTCGCTTATGTCGTTCAGCAGCCAGGATGATTTCCACAAATCGCGATGTTACTTCTTTGAAATAGTTTCTCCCGCCCGTGTTTAACTTCACCCCGTGACTTTTCTCGAAGCGCTTTCTCAGGTCTGTCATACCAAGAGGTAATTGCATCAGAAAGATTACGAACATTCAGAAAAATACTCACACATGGAACAATCTTATTTGACACGTGATTCATTTAACACCGGAATGGTAGAAACTGATTTTATCGGTGGTGTGTGAATATTAAAGAGAGAAGAACCTCTTTACGATTGAAATGATATTTTCTGAGCAAGCTTGCTATGGTCAATGCCACTAGGAAACGTTCCCAGTCACTTGCTATTTTACTTTTACTGGCTGCGCCGACATTAGCGGTCAGCGGAACTACACCACAGATAAATAATTAACAAACGCCTTTTTTCTGATCAACTGACAACAGTCAACTTCTGCAGAGACAGTGTCCGCAACACGATGGAGAAGCTGGTTCCTGTGTGGTGGTTGCAAACAGTCATCAATAGGCGTCCGAAGGGGGGCCTTGGCACCCCCTCGATTTCGAAAATTTCAGCAAAAAAGGGTTGTGTTCTTAGTTTCGAGTGGGAAAAAAACGAATTTCACCACGTTTACCCCCCAGAAAAATTTTGGAAAAATCCCCTAGTAGCCCTCTGGAAAAAAAATATTCCGACGGCCATTAATCACCGCGTAATCACAAGCACGACTTAAAGCCGCGTAATTCGTGCATTGCGTGTCTCAGTACAAGCAATAAAAGCAAAAGCAGTTTGCGAGGCAGAAGATGCTAATTATTCTGGAAAATGGTGAGTTGCGTGCGGATAAGCACCAAAATGTAATCTTCAAGGACATGATTTTCAGAGTGGTGCAAAAAGTTTTTCAAAACTTTGGCTCTAAGATTAGTCTACGCGCCCAAGCAAAGCTTGTACGATAAAGCGCTTTTCGACGTTTCACCTCTCAGCCTGAGACTTGAAACATCGAAAGTGTCCATGTCCAAAGTGTTGAAGAAACGTTTTATGGCTTTTTTGAGCGACTTGATTTGCTTCTCGGTGTACTCTGGTTCGCTGGACTCCTGCCCATCAGCGCTTCTTAAACTGTCGTTTGCCACCAATTCGCTGTCCTGATTTTCAGCGGGAAAAACGTCTTCACTAGTTCGCGAATCTTGTTCTGCGGCGTGACTGCGATGAACCGCCACCTCGTGTTTTGTCGCAAGGTCAATTTTTGAAACCTCGTTTGAAGAAGTACCGACCGAATTCACCCTGTCCGCGTCGGGCAACACTGCAATCGGTTCTGCTTTGCATTGTTCAAGTTTGTTTGCGGGCGATAAACTGGGTGCTGCAGACGATGAATGTCCGGCGATTTTCTCATTCGGAAGAACACGCAACAAACCGGCAGAATGTACGTCACGTTCGGGTGGGCTTTGATGCACTTGAACTGCAGTTTTCGTTGAGAGCCTGGGCTGAAAACGAACAAGGTGGTTGTTGAGAACGGGCGTGCTTCCTGCACAAAGACCACAGCTGATGAAAGTCATGTAAACCTTGCTGGAAACATTTCACAGGCGTCCGCCACTTAATCCGCATAACTGACATACATTAACGGTACTTTGAGGAAAAGTTCGAAAATCTGGCGGAGAGCAAGAAACAAAACAGCCTAAAACCAAGCTGAAAAGATGTTATCTCGATTTCAAGGTATGACTGAGTGATGATGTGAAACTGCGTTACGCACCGGTTCATGTACGTCTTGAAGATCTATTTTCCGTTTTACAGGACTTTGAATTTTCTTCGGTGTAGTGGGGTCGTTGTTTTGTGGGGACGTCTGGAAAATGAAACGTTAACTTCGAGCTTTTAGCGTGAGAACTCAGTCGCGATATCACGTCACGTCAAACGGCTGCGCCCCACCTTTGACGAGTTTAGCTTCGCGGCGATCAGCATCTTGGCCGTACGACCCATGGCTGGTGATAACGCTTCCTTGCCCTCGTTTCCGAACAGCCGTTTTAACATAGGCGTGCTGGTAATGGGCGTATTCGCAGTCTGACTGCAAAGCATGATGTAAAAGCAGGGTTGAGAAACCCGTTTTTTTTCAAAAAAAAAAACAACCCACCTGTTATTGTTTTTTTAAACCCGTTTTTTTTGTTTATTTAAAAAGAAACAAGATTTTGTTCTTTTTTTAAGGAAAATAGAAAAACCTTATTCCTAATTGTTTTTATTGCATCATGCAATATCATTATTTTCAGAATTACACAATAATAACTCGTTATACCTATTACGCCATTCAAATTTGAGGGTAAAGAAATGTACCCCATCTTTGTTATTGCAAATTTTTGGTCAATTCACTCCAAAATGGTAAGGCTTGGCAAGAATGCGCACAGCAAACAAAGAAAAACCATTTCCACACAAACTCTGCAGTTTCATGTCAAGTTTATCTGCATGCCCTGCTAGTTC
>JGI24159J19872_10001459_pt1 | contig 26075 bp, 15 predicted proteins | sample Ectturendosymbi4_FD_19872 | JGI IMG/M metagenome (IMG submission 19872)
GGACCGATCCCCTCCGCCCCTGAAAGGGACCGATCCCCTCCGCCCCTGAAAGGGACCGATCCCCTCCGCCCCTGAAAGGGAACGCTGATTTTGATACTTTCTTTTAGTTAGCCTATTACGTGTTTGTAAGGATATGAACACACGTTGCAGTGTTCTATGGGAAAACCGTCATAACGATGTGCTCCTATACTTCTGCGCCGAAGTAAAATGTTTCATGAAATCCACCGGATTTGCGTTCGTAATGTCCTGGACAATGCACTTCTGTATATATGTCAGAACATTCTCTTATTCCATCACAGTGAAAACCAGCACTGCAGTTCTCGGCAAGTTGACCTTGCATGATGTGCAAGACAAGGTTCGGGCATCAGCGTTGCCAGATGTGCTATTTTCTGCCAAATTTGGTTATTCTTGTATTTCGTTGCCGGGTAAAATTGCATTTGGCGAGTGACGGCCTTTTGGCTGTTTTTGCAATTATTGGGCGAAAAAATTGGCGGATTTTGTACGAGATTTAGACAAGTATCTGGGTCACAAACAAGTTGTAAAGATCCACTTCATACAGTATAGTATTGCAGAACTTATTTTTTGCCGTTGCGCAAGGTCTTTGGTACCGGTATCGACCGCTCCAGTCCAGGGGAAATCCTGTATTTAGTTGGGCTTCAGTGATCAGCTCGTCATGTGACAGGTCGATATGGACGCGTGCTGCATAGAATGAACCTTCTTACACTGAGAAATTCTGGTGTGGAAATTCCTAAGATATTTAGGTGCTGATAAGACTTTCAAAGAACATGGTCCAGTGATGTAATTAGTTGTGCAACTTTATTTTTACGTTTTACAAGAGGCTGGATGGTATCATCAGAAACGTGTGGCCAATTTAGGATAGAGTAAAACAAGGATGGGTTAATGAGTTGTAAATAACTTTTCGTTGGAATCTTTAGCTGTCTCAGCTGAGGCGTACTTAGGCCTACATGTATCTGTAGCCACTACTTTTATCAATAGTTTTGCATATGATTGCATGGCTTCTAATTGCATCAAAGAGAAATTCTCTACTGTTCATTTCTTTACTTTGCAAGTAATAATGACAAGCAAGGAACTGACAAACCAAATTTTCAGTAGATTTGGATTTTTTTCTTTGTTTTTCAGACTTGGCTATTTTTGGCTACAGGTTTTTGGTAAATTTACTTACTTTTGGCTATTTTTACGTGAAACTTGACTATACAACTTTATGAAATCTGGCAACATTGTCGGGCACCAACGTGTGGCGTGGGAGGTAATTTGAGAAACCCGGGCCTGTGTTGCTTTTTGCCAGAGCCGCCAAGACGTAAATCGGTCCAGAGACAAAGTGATCTGACCCACTGAAGCAAGGTTTCGTCTTGGGCTATTGATGTCACTGGAATTGTTTCAGTCTAAAAATACTTTTCGTTCTGCCAAGCTTAACAACAGGTTCTACAAGAAAAATCAGTAACTTTTTTGAGTGTACTGGTCGACATTGTGAGTTGTGACGTTACGAGACAAAGTGCGTATCAGTAAAGTTGGTAACTCCCTGAACATTGGGTCTCTTCTTCAATTAGATTGAACTCAGCGGTTGTGATTGCGGTTAAACCATGTGACGAGAATGCTCGAGGAAGGTAAGACAGATGCAGCTGACTATGCTGCCGGGAATATTTGAAGAGCCGCCCAAGAAAGAAGTGGCGTGCTTGTGCTAACGACCTGGCTCAGTCGAGCCTTGGTGTGGAGCAAGAACTAACAGAACTTGCTGAAAACCGTGAGGCCTTTCGAAGCCTCCTAGGGGTGCTGATGCCACGTCCCTCACCGGAGGAAATGCAAGTTAGGAAATGGTAAAATGGAATCGTTATGGGTGCTACACTCCAAAGCACCAATAAAATGTAACTAACGAGTNATGATTCAACTCTANTGCTATTACTTCTGTAAATCACCCATGATATCGATGGCTGTTTAGTCTACAGTAGATGCATCTTAGGCAACACGTGGAGATTTCGTCGATTTTGGTCATCTTAGCACGTTTATAAAATAGCGTCCATTGTCTGATCTACACCTCGGGCGTTCACAAACGGCAGTGTTGACACCTTCAACAAGATTTTACCTCGAACACGTTGACAAATTTGATAAACTGCAAGGATTTCTCGAAAACTTAATTTCACTCAGTTAATGTCACAAATCAGTTGCGGTAAGGATTGCAAATGCGCCCCCTTCATATAATTGGCCAAAGTCTGTTATTGCTTCGAGCAAAGTTTTTAGTTTCTTGTTTAATTTCTACTGAAAGTTTGGCAGCTTTGTGTTGAAAACACGTCTCGGCGCATATTTAAAGAACCTGTTGAATTTCCTAGAACAACTCTGCCTGTCCGTGAACTGATGCATCATTAGCTGCGCTTGTATGTGGCCAAAAGTAGGTTTCAAATGGATTTTTATTTCATGAGAGTTCGATTCCGATCCTAGAACTGCCTGTAAACGCAGCTATTGTTACCGACGTCAAGTGCTCTACTGTTGCGCTCCTTCAAAAATTAAGAATATCGATTTTGTTGACGAAATTGTGAGTGACTACATTCACAGTTGATCGGGGCAAATAATGAGTATCTGCAAGAAACTGTCAACTGCCAGTTTTCTGAAACATATTTAAGAAAATAAAATTTTATCTGCGTCTTTTCAAAACTGCCCATGCTATTTACAAAATGTTGAGAAATGGCTCGCCATTCGCCAACACTTTTACCAACCTTAAATTTGGTATTGATTACCGCAATTTTGTTAAAACAGCATTTGCTTTGATGGGCTTACCTGCCTCATATTTATACCTGAGCAGGCTTCGAAGCAACTGACATTTCCTTCGTATACACGAAGATGAGAACTTGAACAACAGCCGCACAAACTGGAGTATGTTGACAAAATACTGCCGCCTGGTTTCGCGCCCTCTCATTACGAGGTGGGTCGTCTTTTAATCAGCAACTGGTTAAGCTTGAGTAAACTCAGCTCCTCTAAGCGGCTACAACTTGCTGTTTTGCTCAAACAAATTACGTCAGCAAATCAACTTTGTTCCAGGGCGGATACGATTGCAGACCAGAAGGGTAGGCGTTGGTTGTACTTTGTTTGGTGCTGATCATGGAAAGCATTGTTGTAAGCGGCTGCGGCAGCTACGGTCAGCTGGTCGTTTAAAGCGACAACCGCATCGAGCTAACGACCGTGGATGTGCGTCCAGTAACAGCCTGACTATTTGCCAAAAAAGGACAAACAGCTTCTACAGCTCTTTCTTTCGGGAGCAGCAAAAGAGTCTGAACTTCTCATCAAACTCTATTTACCTGATGACGTTACTGCGCTAGCCTGCAAGTGTTCTCTAAAAAAACAAATCGTTCTAGGATCTCATGTTTTTGTTTATGAAGAAATGCATGCTATTTATAAAGTTAAACTATGAATAAGTACCACGTGGCGTTGAAGAATCTTGCAATTACCAGTTTCTGAATGCGTAAAACTGTCGCGTTGCTAACTGCTTTGGCGATCTAATGCATCAAAAGCTGAACGAACTTCTGTAAGTAGCTGGGAAGTACCGGACCGGAAATTTTGTACCAAATAATATGTTTTGCGATTACGGTGGTGGATAAATCAGTTCATGAGGAATGGTGTGTTGCTGTCACTTTAAATTTGTATTTGGAATTGAATCACAAGACAAGCCGGGAAAAATGTAAGAAAAAACTAAGTATAACCACATTCCGCGGAATCGCCAGTCTGTTTTGCGTGGATGATTTTCCCAAACTTTCCCTTCTGCACATTCAAAGGTACAAGCCTTAATTCCTCTGTTTGAACTCATAAAATGCCTTTTTTCGGATGATATAGCAACTATTCCCTTTATATGCGATAATGAAAAGGAACATCGTTTAGAGCTATGACCAACAGTTTGTAGCTGCTTTTCTAACGTAGTATACATGCGATTTCCTATACACAAACCACTGACGGAGAATAGAACTAGAATAAAAGTAGGTGCCAATTTTTTAAACCCTGCCTTTTTCGGGCAGAGCAGGTTATGAAAATACTGGCATGTGGTTTCCATTCAAAAACCCTATCGCATTTTCATATGCCATCCGGTTAGAATAAATAACTAAAAAAACTGAAAAGTGAACACGATTCTGTTTTTTTTGTGTAATTGGCATTTGCAGTTTTCATAAGGTATACATTCGAAAATCTTGGCATTTAATCTTTTTTGCTCAACACCTCTTCCTTCAAAAATTTTTCTTCGTGTGTGTGAACTGTTTCGCCGCCTCCCGGCCTTACTGTGTCTGTATTGACAAGCGTACTTGCGTTGAGGTAAAAAAGAAATAAAATTGTTGTTGTTATTGTATTGTTGTTGTTGTTGTTGTTGTTCCCTTGCACCCATTCACTAACGCCGAGTACGAAGCTGGACAGGCGGCAAGTGGCGTTTTTCGAGACTTCAGTGTGACCTGACCTGGAATCGACCCCAACCTACCATATTCGGTGGCGCGTGTTCAACCACCTGTAACACTTAGCCGGTTAGTATAACTTCAAGAAAGAAACAAAGCCCTGCAATCCTTGTGGTCGTAAATATTCTCTATACACAAAGTGCAACAGAAAATCAACCAAGTCCCTACTTAACTTTCATTAAAAACCTTGCAATGTGACAGGATGGTTCGGCTTTCCTGTGCATTCCCGCACAATAATTGGAAAATGCAAGGTCTGGCATGAAAAAAGAGCATGCTGGGTTTTAACTGGAGGTCTAATCCCCGTGGTGACAGGACTAGTTTTAATACGATGTCCAATGAAATTAAACATATTGAATAAACATCCTCGAGATACAGAAACGTCAATAAACGACAATCGGNTCTCTTCNTACGCGCAAGAATCATTTTTGCAGCTGACAAATTGCTGATCAGATTGCGATCAACGCTATAGATCAGGAAGTCCGTACAGTAATTGAACTTGTCAATGTATTCCTAGGTTCCGTTGTTTCTAAGCATCTGGCTACCAGGAGTTAAAGGGCAAATCAACGATTTATGATATGTTTCACTCCAAGTAATAGTGCAATAATTATAAACGATTTTACTTCAAATTATACGCTGCAGCTCGGCGCACTACACTAAATGAGGCCTTTCAAATGAGTCTACCGACCGTGGCTCAATCTGTTTCACGCGCGTCTGGTTGGAAGTTCTTGGCACTTTGTCTGAGTCACGCCTTTAAATCTCGCTACAACACACCTCTGCTGTAGACGAGAGCGGTCCTCTGAATTGATTTGTGGATGCTGCCAGCGAGTGCGGTCTTGGAATTGTTACGCGGCAGTCTGCGAAAAATTATTCAGTTCCCTTCCATCACTAAGAGCCCTTCCCTTTGCTGCTAATCAATTTCTGCTACTTTGAAACTTCAGCCCTTGTTCGGCCTTAGCGGATCGAAACTGGCTTTTATCATTGGCGAGCTCAGATCCACAAGCATGTAGTCATGGCAAGCGATTGAACCACTCCCCTGGTTGTCAATACTCTTTCATATCCAAGCAAACAGTAAGTGTTTCGCTGCGATACGACGCTGTGCATATAAGAATTCGTAACCACTTGCATCACGGCTGCTGAGTTGAGCAGTTTGCCGAGATGTCCAGTTGGGCTAAAATATTACTTCCAAGTCCTGGTAACTGGTGACTCAGCCTGAAACCGACATCAGCCTATTAAAGTGTCAAATTGAAGCCAAAGACAACGACCATAAATCTTGAAAAATTGGCATCCCAAAATTGTACTTGCAAGCAAATCGAAAGTTTCACCGCCGCTTGAAGATTTGTTAAGGTTTGTTGTTTATTTCCGAAAAACGCACCATTTTAGAAGCTGGCGTCATTTGTTATTATCCAACAAAATGCTGGTCACACTCAGTCCCGTCGCCGCGAGGGGGCTTTGGTGGGCTTAGCCCCCCAAACACAGTTTCAGGCCCCCCCAAATTAAAATATGAAACACTATACATTAGTGGAATTTGTCAAATTCGAATGTCAAACCCCCCTGCACGAACGTAAAACCTCCCCCGCGCAAACGTAAAGCCCCCCTATTGACGACTTTCTGGCGACGGTTCTGGCCACACTTTAACCAGACATGTGACTTGATGGAGCTTGACCATAGAAAGTGTTCCAAAATTGATCGCCATTTAGAAGATTTCGGTTTGGAAAGGATTGTATTGCGGTGTAGTATTTTCTGTACCCTTGAAAGATTTCAGTCTAGTTGAATTTCTTCCCATAATAAATCTTTCACATTTTTTAAAAAATCTTCTGCACAAACTCTTCGCTAGTTTCGAAACACATTCTTTTTTCCAAATTTGTTCTTTACTTGTGTGGAAATCATGAGTTTTTCCATTTTCGAATCTAATTTAATATTTTTCATTTGGATTGCAGCAATGGTATAGTGTAACTCTTCAAACGTTATACGTCAACAAAATGACAATAAAAAATTATAATTACTAGTTGTCGTTTTTGTTTCCTTGGCTGCGAAACTCATAAAGATGAAATTCACGGCAACAGACCTGCATAGACATGAACGCATTTTCCGTACAACATCGCAGGAATAAAGGTCTTTATTTATGGATTCACTATGAAATAAAACATCAACGTTTTTAGCATCAATAAACACAGACACGTTCTCCCTCACATTGCTATCTTTTTTACGCAAATGTACATTAATAATCAAACTTAGAACTCGTGCGTTTTTGCTGTTAAGAAAGAAAGTTACGAAAAGTGGGCAGAACAGTGACCATAAACTTCCTGCAAAACACAAAGTGATGTACATTTTCCTTACTGGCGGCAACAAGCAGAGATTATTCTCATCCACAATCTATATATTTTGTTTGGCTTAGGCTGCATGTTTTCAAAACACTTTTAGACATGCCTTTCGAGATTTGTAAACGGTTTATGGGAATGCTTGCAAAAATATTTTATTTCCAGCAGAGAGTACTCCATGATGGCCGTCACTTTTAAACCAAAATGTCAGTGTTTTTATGAAAACACCGTTCACCACCAATGGCGGACCCCAGTAGGAGGAAGTAGTTAGCCCCAGGCGATCATCGCGCCTCTTGTAGTTTCTCTTTTCAACAAATAAAGTTTCTGTCTCTGCGCTCTTCACCATCGACCGAAAAATATTTTGCAAGTTTTACAGTTTACCTGGAGGTGCTTTCCCGGCTCCCCCTCGAAACACTGTATTCTCTGGTGATCACCCAAAGCGTGTTCTATGATACAGCAGGTATCCACGCCGACTACTTGTCACACTAATATAAGCAGCTATAAAAATTATCACCATGGTTTTGCCACTCAATCAAGAATTAATCCAACCGCAAAGTGCAAATGTATCCCTAAAGTCCTATTATCTGTGCAATTGCAGGGTCACATCCGGCGACTTCGGGAACACGAACTCGATGCCCGAGTAATGTGAGTAAAAATGAAACTTATTTGTCATAAACGAAAAAAAAGCATTTACAGTAATCGCCTCGAGGTCATGCATGCCTATGATTTGCTTCATGATCTATTTCTGATCTATTTCCTTTCTCCTGACTGCTTCTAGAACCTGCATTCGAGTAAGAAATGCTTATTGCTTTTTGTTAGTTCAGTTATTGTTAGCAGTCACTGGAATCCGATTGTGGTTGATAAGAACAAAGAAAAACAACTGATGATGCTCTCATTCCAAACCTGCGTTATACTGCAGCTGGTTAGATGTCGAAGTGACAGGTTTTGCCATGACACGTTGTAGCAGGTGCCATATACAAAATACAGAGAAGAGCGGTTATTATGCTAATAACGTTGATCAAGAAAACAGTCATGTTCAAACTATGTTTTTTGAGCTTGGTTCGCGAGTTTTGGGGACAGCTTTTTGCGAACTCCACCAGCGCCTCAGACCAAAATGGAAGCCTGGCTTTGCTGCAAATCTCGTAAAATTCTTAAGTGATCAGAAAAAGAGCTCAATACTTTTTGCCCCACATTTAGAAATGACGTCCGGCAACCGACAAGCGCTTTTGCCGTAATAAAGGGACGAAAGCGCAGCCGCTAATCTGCAAAGGTCATCGGTCTGGCGTTGAGTCGACCGAATCGCTTGCGGAAGCTCGTAATGTTGTTAAACGGAACTGCCAGATCTGCCTCCCGCCGAGGGTATTTTTTGACGCCGATCCGCGGTCCTTGTTATGATTGTGAATCAAATGAATTCTTCAACGTCGCGACTGTTTCAACCCAGCAAACAAATTCAGGCGTATCGTTTGACTTAGATGAGTCATGAATTTTGAAGACAGCTAACGCTCTTCGAGCACGCGTCACGTTCAAGGCTTTCGCGATAGAAACGAGACGTGATGACGTTTATGTGTTCGGCAAGGTCTGCTGTGCACGCAGAACGTCACGTCCAAGCAAAGTGCAGCATCTCAAGTGTTCTACGAACGTTTTCAGCGTTTTTTTAGCGATTTGCGAAGTCAGCGCCTCTTGTCCGGAAAATATATCGTGAAGCACATGTCTGATTCTCGAGTTCGGATACACGGTACGACCTTTTTTAACTGCGAAGCAACATGAAAAGGCTAATGCGGTCATTTCAAAGCGGCGTCGAAGAATGGGCACGGTCTACGCGAACCTTTCGCCAAGCCGCGATCCCCCATGTAAATGCGAGGAAGCGATAACTATATCACTTATCAGGGCGGTGCAGACAAAATGCTAATGACCTTAGGTCGTGATCTTAGCCTCGGTGGCAAACGCCACCAGCGATGATCCTAACTCTGCGCGGAGATAAGCACTGCACGAGAGTCAGACATTACATGACAAATGAATAAGAAAATCTCACCGCATTGGCTCTTTATTTGGAAAGTTGAGTAGATTGTAAATAACCTGAACTGAGACTGTTTTTGGCTGCGTCAGAGGGTATCGACTCAGTCGTCATGGACTGCGCATATGTCATTGGTTTCACTACTTTTCTTTGAATAGCCATGCTCGCAACAACAAGATTTTTCTTGTAACAGAGTTTCACCGAGTATAAAGTAAAAGTTGCCCTGTGTCAAACAGAATGAAACTACCGGAATGCAGTCTAGAAAATGTCTGAAGGTAAAAAATACGAGATAAGCTGGTAAAAACGCCGATGTAGATTAGGTAATTGACTAGATATTGATTTTTTATTCAGAAACCTACTTTGCCCAAAAAACGATGTTTGATAAAATATGTGGTACTGTCATAAACCTAATTACATCTTGTAATTCACAAAGGAGTCGTCCCGTAATACAAAAAACTCGTCAGGAAGTTTGGAAACTATTTTCGTTCATTGATGAACTTTATAAATTCGCGATAAGACCACTTTTGTGTTTGAACGGTAGCTCGATTAAACCTTTGCATTTCACGAGCATTTTTGTTTTTGAAAACCACTTTCGTTTGGTGTTATCTTTTGTCATTTTTTGTAAGTATTTAATCGAAAAAATTATCACCATGGATTTTTACATGTCTCTTAGAGCCAGGCAAAAATATTCTGCCCGAAAAAAAACGGTTTCATGCATTGGCACACTCATTTCAAACTGAAACAAGGTATTGAAATAGAAATTTGAAAACGATATTTTTAATGATCATTTTACTTCTTGGAAATAGGGTCGCATGTCGAATTTTCTCCTACTTTGGTTCTAAAAGGATAATATTTTCTTTTTTGCCTCAAAATAAAGTTTTGCTCCCAACGTGATTATGTGCGTTTTGTTTCCTGATAAACTGATGCTACTGTCTACAAGAAGTTAAAATTTCAGTGTTTTTATTTTTTAGGGTTTATTGCGTATGTGATAATTAGTTTTAACTGACTTTAAACAAGCCTTGTAAATGATAAGGACTTGGAAGTTTCTACTTCAGCAAATCAATCTTTCTTGAAAAAGCACGCATTACACATTATTTTAAACCGTTTCAGATTTTAGGTTTGCTGAAGCTTTCTTTCAGAACGCCAAATTCGCAAATCATAGAGTAGAAACATCCGTCAGTCTGCCGCGGTCGTAAATTCGCATTAACAACAAATCACAGTTTGGGTCGTTTTGCTGGTTTTACGGGATTACATGACGTCGCAAAAGTGTTTTTGAATGTTGAAGGAGTAAGCCATGCGTGACGTGTGCGAGAGACGTATGAATAAGAGAGTGACTAATCGTGTGGTTTTGTCAGAGTGTAAGGTCCTTTGTCCATCTTGGTCCAGGTCACCCATAATTTCGAACAACTTCCGATTGTCCTGAGCTCTTCAGCTGCTTTTTGAAGTGATGAAAGGGATGCTGCAGCGAATGGGGCTGTTTTAGGTTTTTGACCAATATAACAATTCGCGGTAATGCAGCAGCGGATGAGGCTGGTGCCCAGTTTCCGCAACAAACAGCTAACTTTTTGTGCTGCTGGCTGAGGCTATAACTGATGGCACTGTTGGTTCTTCAAATCTTTGCAAAGTGGCATGGTATCACCAGAGCAGAAGGATTGTTGTGGTTCGATATAATCTTAACTGGCATAACAATTTTCAACTAATATGTGTTGCAAAGATGTTTAGTTTATTTGTAACGCTTTTGCATTGGCAAAATTTCATTTCACTTCTATTTGCACATCCTTCGAAAGAGGTTTCATCTGAGTTGTTCATGATCTCAATGTTTCTCAATAAAATTCTTAATATTTGAATTAAACCACAAATTAAATTCTTAAAAGTTCAAAGAACTAAATACTTTTTACACGACAAGCGTAAAAAGTTTCAGCCCAGTTTGAAAACTTGCTCCATCTTATGCCTTATCAGACAAAAACTACTTTTGCTTTGCTGCTCACCCCGTGGCTCGCTCAGAAGTGGAAGTCCAGACCTCCAGGTATTTCAGTGTTACGTCATCCCTGCTGCTTTTGTATACCGAACATAACGCAGGGTCATTTTTTAACTCTGAGCTACATTACACAGGTGTTCATGTATTCACTTTGCAGTGGCTTTTCTTCAAATGTCCTTTCTCGATAACCAAAAATGCCTCAGTTGTTAAACCTATCAGCGACATTTCAGGCATAGGTATTTTTCAGTCAAGTTTGTGACACTGATTCTATATGCAGTGTTGGCAACATGCTTCAAATAAATAGTTTTTACAAAGAATGTGGACTAGACGCTTGTTAGATATTCGTGAGCAAACTTTAAAGAGCAAATAAAAGACTTAACGAATATCTGCCAGGAAAAGAGCTGCACGATTTTTTCTTTCACGGTGTCTTGCTCGTGCAGTTCATTGTTTTGCGTCATCGCATGCAAAACATCAGCCTTTGTCAAAATCCTGAAGTCTGTAGTTGGCAAGTGCATTGCTCAAAATTTAATGGGAAACGGAAGTACGGGATGTTACGAAAGTTTCATCTTTTATTCATGTGCCCTTTTTGCTTCGATTTCCAGCGCAAGAAAAGTTTACCTTCTGGTATATTCTAGAACATTTCTGTACACATGATTTCATGGTCAACGAGTAATTGATGCAATGCTTTTCAAACAATTTACTTTAGGAAATCTCGTGAAAACTTTATAAAATTGAAGCAGAATTTCGTATTTTTTCAATAGCTTGGTTGTAACAATGGTTATGGCGGCATAACTCTTACAAGTAGTTGCCCTTCTCTTGTAAAAATATTAACTTGGAAAACTGAGATGATAAGATTATTTTGTTTTTTTGAACGATACAAATTAGGAAAGTACTTTATTGATCATATGTTAAGCTTTCAAGAAAACGCTACAATCAAAAATAGTTTCAAGTGTGTTAGAATTTAATCCTGCAAAGGAAGTTCGAATATTGAAGGTATATTCTGATATACTGAGTCATATGAAACTTATTAGCTGAGTCATATGACACAATAAACCATTATCATTATCATGATACGTTCATGTGAAAGGCCAGTAAAATATTAAACCTGAACTGTAAAACGTCTGTCGAGGTAACTGGTGGCAAATCTTTTGTGTTTTCTGTCGGTGTGAAGACATATTCCTGAGAACAAAAACATTCGTTGCATGAGAAAACTGTACTTGTACTTAGCGGCTTGATGTCCGGTGGCTGAGAGAGAGGTGAAAACTACTGCGCAACATTACAATTATCCTGCGTGGGCTGGTAGCCAAGCAGGTTAGACTTTGTAGGAATGTTTGATCACTGATGGAATAAATATAAAGGTTGCGTGTGTCATCAATGCCGCAAAAAGCTGCCGGGAAAATTTATCTATTCCATTCTCATGTTATTTAGATAAATAGCAGTTTTTGAAAACAAATTGAGGCTATGCAAGAACTGTAAGGATAAAACTTTTGTAAACAGGCACACACACCACGCACGCATGTGCGCGCACACACACACACACATAAATACACAAACCGTTAATAAGGTTAACCGTATCTAACCGGTGACTGCAAGTATGGGTGGTGACTCTATCCAGAAAATGGCAAATTCCCTGGTTCTACTTCTCATGACACTTTCGGCGCCTGACTCTCAACAAGAAATCAAAAAATTATGAATTGAACTTTGCGCAATGTATCTTGATTGGTTTGTTGCCCATGGCGTTTAGACTGCTGAGTTCTAGACACCTGTCCATCATGTTGCGTGTCTTGTCTCGTGCGCCATGACCATCAGTAGATGTTGCTGTATGATCTTCGTTCAAGAATGACCGCAAAATTATGAATCACGTAAGTGCAGACTCGAAACTTCCTGTTCCTCCTCGCAGAATCGTCATTTACGGCCTAGAATCTTGCCCCCCAAGCCCGGGTTGTTCAACAAAGAACATTCCGCGATCCGGCGCGAGCCGGTTGACGAAAGGAAATTGACATCGCTTTGCGCAGACTAATATCATAATCGGGGAAGATTTCCGCCACTATCCAGGCTTACATACTTTTAAATATTGTGCCTTGTTAAGCAACATGTGTTCTTCGAACATTGAACGTCTACGCCTGTCACAACCACTCGAAGATTCCGAGAATGCATTTCTGACCTTTTCGCACAAGATTGAGATGATGTTGAAGTACAGCTTTCTGTCTCAACTTGATAGTTAGAGACTAGATTACTGCGGAAGTGTTAATTTTGCCAAAGGCGTAAATTGCACAATGAGTGTTCGTCAGAGATTTTCTTAAACCTTTTCCAAAATTTACATTTGTCAATGACAAAATTATTTGAAATATCCTTGCTCAAAAGCAGCAATTGCTGAGGGAACGAATAGAATGGGTGTCTGCAAAAATACAAAAATGCAAGAGACCCGGATTAGCTTCAGAAATGTCGAAAATTTCGGAAAAAAGGTTTGGCTAAAATTTGAAGTTCATGTGCTTTTACAACCGGTAATTAGAAATGCTTTGCCACGCTCTTGTTCTCTGATTGTTCCTAAAAAGACAAATATCTGAAACTTCTTGACTCAAGCGGCTTTGAAGATTAGAGGTCGCCTGGAGGTACTATCACAATATGGAACAGTGCTTCTAAACTTCTTCAACTCGCTGTCCACTTTTACTGACAATTTTTGGAAGCCCACCGTAAGATAGCAATAAAAATCGAAGTTGTTACATTAAAAATTAAACCATAAAGAATTATGTACGAAAGAATACTGGACACGCGTTCCTGAACGTATTTGCTTTATGTACTGTAACATTTTGGCCTGCTTTGCCGCTCAGTGCCTAAAATAACTTTGCGAATCTCAGTCCTCGCCCACCGGCTAAAGCGCAGCTGCAGAGGGCAATTGTTGACATTATATACCACCAGCTCTGTGGCAACTCTCCCACGAACGGCTCATAAAAATCTGTGTATGATTGCCTGAAACTACAACTCCGGATAAAGATGATTTCAACTTGCACGTGCAGCAGCTAAAAGTCAAGCTTCGGGCTGTGTTCAGCTTGGCAAATCAATTAGAATAAAAAATGTTAGTCCAATTGTTTTGGCCATTTTTCTGCTAACTGATGTGTCAGACAGATGATGAAAAAAACTTCAAAGTCTGATTCCAACGTTAAGAAGGAGTTGATGTTTCATTAGTGCCATTTTGTATGTCTTTTAATGCATCTCTTTCATTGTAGCGTCTATGGCATTCGTGTAATCAGATAAAACAAACGCTTCCTATTCTTTCTTAAACAACACCCGTTTGCTTTGAGTTAAAAGCAGTAGCATGGTGGTAAAATTTAAGACAATGCTCACTGTGCTGTAAATTTTCAGCACGAGAGCAACGCAGCCAGTCCATCCAATGTATCCTGATCCATTCAACATGGTACGGTTGCAAAACTAATTGCTTTGAAAAGGAAATTCACGGTTAGTATCACTTTGCGAATTTTTACGTGAAGTTGTCGATAGTCGTGCATGTCATATCAGCTTATTTCGACAAATTTTGCCACACAACCATCATTTTTATGCAGTCCTGCTGCAGAAGTTGTCACCGAAATCAGGCTTATGTGCACGAATGATAAAATTTCTTGTCTTTTCACTTGAAATCATTTCGGATCAAGCTTTTTGCAATTTCATAATTGTTTTTCTGAAACGGAAGGTCACTTTACCGGTTTGACAACTGACAAGCCATGTAATGGTTAGATGACTAGATTCGATACTCAACATAGGGACTCGTCATTCTTGCCGCTTCACTTGTTGCAGAACAACAGGCATTTGTTGCGGGCGCCGTGGGAAAACAAACTGCCAGGTTGGTTTTGTGCTCCCTCACAGCGTTCAACTATTATGAGATTTGGTGACATCGAAGATCATTTCTCGTCTTGTATTAAAGCTCTTGCACACGGCCACTGCAACCAGCCACGACTGATGTTGTGCCATTCCGGCCGCAGCCTTCAAGGAAAGTATCAGGAACGAGCGCGTGCCCGGTTACATTGCAGCAGCATGATAAAGCACGTGGCAGTGCAATTTTCAAGATTTGCGGTTTCCCAAAGTGAAACACGACGCGCGTATCTTTTCTCCACGAACTTTTCGCGCTCATTGCAAAGTGCAAGGAACAGCACGCAAGCGATAACAGCAGACAGTGCTTTGTTTTGACCAGACTTACACGTTTTCAAGATATTTTCAAGATGCTCGTTATTGGTCATCGGCTATTTTTGACCTACCTCACCAACTAATCATATCCCGCGAATTGACCACAAAATCTCTACGCTTTCATTTTGCCCATGGAAATATAGTTTGCAAATGATTTTTCTTTGTGTTATCTTGTTGCGTTTCGGTTCAAGCATCCATCCCTTGCAATATGTCCAGAATTTCAATTAAAACTTTTGCTATAAAACAGTGTTACTCCTTTGCATGTATTTGAAAGATTTCAGTTTGAAATTGTAGAAAGATAGTGGTTTTCCATAAGAGTCTTCGCGAAAATTGACTATTGACAAAATGATGCATTTCAAATTCACCTAAATTTAATTTACGAGAAAATAACAACCTGAAGACCTATTCTCGATTCAGCAGCAATCATCTCCGCATATCGTTCTATATCGGGTGTCGGGAAAAATTGTATTCGGCACACTGCGTTCTCCACAATGCAGTTTAGAAGTTTAAAAATTATGAAAGTGACCACCGTTTCAAGATAACCTGCCCTTTGAATTTCTTGTTTGCGTTCTCGCTTCATTTCGTCTCTAGTGCAAGCAACACAGCTACGTTTCAATTCAGCCAAGGCAAGACTTTAACACGGCATGTCGTTGGACAAGCGTTTCATTGACGCAGATAAATATTTCCAACAGTTTCTGCGTGACCGGTTAGCGATGCAAAATAACTTGATTGGTAGGTTTGCAACCGATGTGCCAAACCCGCCATTGACGTATGGCATTTTGCACATACATATGCGGCATGTGCAAGACCGCTCTAAGTGCCAACGTGGAAATGATTACACTTAACAAGACTTATTGCGCCTCTTTTAGTTGCGACGGCGTATCTAATGAGCACGAGAACAAACACAGTTATCGCGAACCGTGAAAAGGTATCGCTATCCCGGATGTGCGCCGTCTGATGTTTGTTTATCTTGAGGTGTTGGCATCTTCTTGCAGGCAATGAATAGTTATGTTAGCGATGAGAAAATTAGACAACATCGGAGTTTTGAGCTTTGACCATCTGGTTTAAGGTTGTTTTTGGTGCTGTTTTCGTATAGAAGATGATATATGCCAACGCAACCCAAAGCGACGTAATTGCCTCTAGAAAAAACGACCAGTTTCAAGTTTATTATTCTAACGCTTTTGTCGCGGAGACTCATGCTATTCATTTAAATATATGCTACGTCTCAATATCCTACGAGGGTGAGCCAAAAAGTAACGCTACGGTTTCATTACATTGAAAAAGAACACCACCACAAAACAAATCATACATAAAAATTCCGCTGCCATCCAGAGAATCGCATCCATACTTCTCAACATCATCAACACATCTTTCAGTTGTTGTTGTTGTGCTCCATCTTCGAATGGGGGCTTCTATTCCAGTTTTGCAAGACTCATGTAGCTGTTAATGAAGCCAAATCTTGACAGAAGTTTTCATTTCTTCATCGTGGCCATGATGCTTTTTTGTCAGTGTCACTTTCATTCTATCAGTGGTTCCCAGCCAGGGATGGAAGACATCATTCCTAGGGGTGCGAGAAGTGTCCGTCTTTGACAGGAAATTGACCTATTCATTACTCTCCTGCGTTTTTTACGTTTTCGTTTGCAATGGGTTATAATCAGCCTTTTCATTTTATAATTTTGCACACATTTCAAGCAAGTGATTATTTTTAGTAGGGTATATGAAATGTTAATCTGTGTCAGGCCCGCAACCAGAGGGAAGGGCAACCGGGCAATTGTGCCCCCCAAAAAGTTTTCAAAAACATTTTGAAAGTGCCAAAAACTTTTTTAGTTGTTAGGTAAAACAACAAGCTACTAAGTTACAATCATTCCCCGCCCGAAAATATCATCTAGTTGTGGCCCTGATCTGCGTTGTACTTTCTTGTCCATATGTTTGATATTATTTACATCTTAAAAAATTTTAATTCCTTTCAAAACTTTTGCAAGCTAGTTCTTGATCATAAATTGTAGGAGTGCGAGGTGAGAACAAACTTTTTTAGGGGTGCAGGAATTAGAAACCCTGCATTACACCAAGTGATAGTAGCCTCCGAAAGAGGTATATCAAGAAGGTCCCACGAGAGGGAGGTGCTCATGAGAGTCTAGGGTGCTGGAACCTCAAAATTCAAAATTGAAATGGACAATTATGCATGAAGTTTTTATTGTTATAGTTTTACATTGTGGAATGTCTGTGATTTTTTTGTGGCAGATATCATACCTAGGAAGCGGAACCGCGTTGTTACGCTTTCGGAACACTGAGGATATAGGCCTACTCCAACAGCCATTGTAAATTGCAAAATGTATGCAAAGAACGAGTTTTGATTTACAAAAGGATTTGATGCATCCTGGAGTTCACATAAGCACCAGTGCAGTGAGACGCCACCTACTGGAGGCTGGAAGAAAGGCTAAGAAACCGCTAGAAAGCAGCTTGTTACTCCAAAGCGAAGAAGAAAATATTAGAATGGGCAAAAGCGTAAATGCTGGACTGTCGAAGACTAGAAAAAAGTGCTGTTTTCAGATGAAAGTCATTTCTTCGTCCAAGGGAAGCACAGAAGATTTGTCAGGATCAGGAAGGGTAAGCAGTTAAGTCCTGCCATTTCAATGAGTAAAACACCCCCAAAAGAAAAAAATTCTGGGACAGTTTTAGCTTTTCTGGAGTAGGCTCACTTATGTCAATAATGAGGGCATGATGAATTCAGACAAATACATTGATGTAATTGAAAGCAAAGTCATCCCAGATAAAAAAACGGCATTTCCTGATAGTGGTGGAATATTACATTTCCAGCATGATCTTGCCCCGTGTTTTTCGTCTAAAAGAGCGAAAGACAATTTTCAAAAAACACAAATTAAATGTGTTAGATGGGCCTGGAAACTCGCCAGATCTTAAACCCATTGAGAAATTGTGATCAATAACAATATCTCCGTGACAAAAATTGGGTTTCACCACCATGAACAAGCTACTAGAGGCCATTATTCAAGTATGGTGTAGGGACAGTAACTCAAAGAAAACTGGTAGAATCCATGCCTAAGCGAATAATTAAATTCTTGTCTTTTATTATTGTATTAGGTCTACAGAATTATTAAATTTGCTTTGCTAGTGAAAATTACTCTAGCCTATTACTATTACTGTTAAATGTGATGTATACAGTTGTGAAATTCGCAGAGCAAGTGTGTTGTGTGCATTCGTTGAGATCAGCCTGAGACATTTTGAAATTAACCGTTAAAATTGGTAAATGGTTATAATGTAAAATATAAATAAAGCTAGTCGTTTTCTAGTCATAGTATTGAAAAGCTAATGGCGCTCTTATTCAGTTATGGTATACTGTACATAATTTACAAGAGGGCCCAAAACAGGTATAGCACCAGCACATTATTACCTCTCAAGGTCCCTGAAATCAGATGAGGGGGGAGGATGTGGAAGAATGGTCCACACGGTTGAATTGCTTTCTATATATTGTAACGCTTCAGTGCTGCTGGGCATTGTCATGTTAAAGAAAGATTGTGTTCATCTCCAAATTGGTTCTTACTCATTGGATTCTTGTTCTAATTTTTTGCAGGATCTCTATATCAGCTTTAGAGCTGGTTGTTTTTCCTCTTGGCAAAAAATCAACACAAGTAAGTCCTTGGGCACCCCAGAAGACGTTGGGCATGATTTTTCCAGATGACGTCTGTGACTTGAACTTTTTTTGGTTTCCTTGATGTCGAATGCCCCTATTGCATTGATGGCCTTTTGCATTCTGATTCATAATGTTTTTTCCAAGCTTCATCATCAGTAAAAAGTCTTCCAAAGAAAAACGTTTCATCTTTGCGAACACCTTGAAATCATTTGTAAATGTTAACTGTAATTTCTCCTTCAGCAACAAGAAATAATTCTATCGTTGCTTTCTACTTCAGGCAGATTTCTAACGAGGCTAGCAGCCTACCATTACGCAGGAAGTTCAGCTGGAAATATACCCTTACCCAGGGCCGGATGGTGGGTGCTATTGATGCTGTAGCATTATACCCATTCCTGAAGGCCCAGATAAAAACAGATGATCTTATGTTAAATTTATTTTATACCTGCTTGTGTGAACTTAATCGTAAAACTTGTAGCATACTACAGTATTTATGCACTATGCAACATCAGGCCTAATTTCGTCTTGATCTGGCCCTGTCCTTACCTACACTATACCAGAAAGTAACACAACTAAACACTTGAACCTACGGGAGTACACGTGCCTTAGAATTTAACCAGACTTTAACAAAAATTATCAAGAGCGTCCTTCCTGTGACAATAATTGCATTACAGCGATAATAGCACTGTTCTACGATTTTACGCGAATTTCCATGGATGAGATGACAAGCGCATGCGCTGTTTGTGGAATGCTTGCCTCAGCGTGTGCATTGATTTCCCTTCGAGTAATCTTGCGTGATTTGGTGCACATTCTGATCGTGGTGGTTTATTTTGGACAGCTGTGATCTGCACTGTAGAAGTGCACGTTACGTTTTTGGCTGAATAAAGCCTAAGTTGAGGTTATGCGAATCTCTTTTCATATCACCCACTAAAAAGCCCTCTACGAACCAAAGCGTGGGAGGTGATAAAAGCCTTTGCTGTGTGCTTGCTTTACATAACACACGTAGCTGTATGTAACGCGGTTGATAACACCAACTAAATTATTGTTTAATGTCTCAACCTCGTATGCGCTTACTTACATCAATCTTAGCTGAAGAACTTTCTATCTGGAGAGCCTTTAATTGACTTGAGCACGAAACGAGGGATACCTGCGAGGGATAGTTATAAATTAAAAGACAAAATCATTTTCATGAGCGGCTTGAATAAGATCAGTCTTTCTATCACATATTGTGGAACTGAGTAGTAGCGATGCGCGACTTGATCAGAGAACATTTCACTCGTTTCTTGCTGGCAATGCGAAATGAAATCGTGCTTGCTGTATTTTCACTTTGAGGTGCCGACAGATCGATGTCTTTCCGTTGCAAGACAATGCCGAGATATTTCAAAGAGGCAACTCTTTAGGTCAGTGGGAGTGGGATGTACTTCGAATTACGATGCAATGAAACTCCGACTACCAAACCTTGCTATCGTAGTTAGACCAAGTTTACTTAAAGATTAAGTAGTAGCAGTTTAAACCTATTTGCAATTTACTGTATTATGAGTTTTTTAATGTAATGGAACTCGTTTCTCCGATTTCGCTTCTTGCATGAGTAAGATTTTTGAAGCTAGTTGCGATTTTCGAAAGTGAATTTGCAGACCCTTGCGACTTGGAAAATTTTGCCATAATATTACACATCAGCTACTCTTGAAACGCAGTAACATCTGGGGGTGGAGATGGTTGAGAGAAAGCAATTTGGAGGAGGCATTTGCTTTGTAGTAGCGTCCGCCTCCCAGCTGTAAAGCTTCTGGGATCGATCCACGACCAGTAATAGATTCGCGGCGACGCCTCTTGGGCGTTCACCTTTGGGCGTTCACCTCAACCCGCCCGCATAAGAAGAAAGTCCAGGCTTCGGCCTGCCGCCACCCAAATATTAACAAAATTGTAATAACATTCTGAAAAATTTTAGTGAGTTTCAGAAAATAAATGTTGGTGCGAGAAACACATGAAACGTTTTTTGAATCATTCCTCAGTGAAAAAGACAAGAACATCGTTGTTTTCTTTCCACCATGCAGTGTGTGCGCAGCTTTCCAGTCGAACTTACGAACTAACAAGACATTTCGTTGCATTATTTGTTCCTATCTAGATGGCAGTTTTCAAGCAAGAGTAGTGGTTGGGGAGGCAGTATGTTTATTTCCTGACACTTTATGCAGCAGCGATTCTGTGATAAAATTGTTGATCTTATTTTGGGTTGCTGAAAAAAATAATTTAATTGTCATTGTCTTTTTTTTGAAAGACATACACTTTACTGCAAGAACAGAGCAAATGAAGTATATCGTCAAGTTTTAAACAAAAGAAAGCTATTTTTCCCAGTGCTGGGATTATAAAGTTTTCGCCTAAATCTGTGCTGCAAGCTTTCAAACTATCGATGAGTTTGACCCCGCAACCTACCAGGTCAGAATAATCAGCTTTTCTCGCAATAGAAAATCCACAAACGTTTACTCAGGTCTGATAAAATCTTTAAAAGTGCGGAAGCTGAAACTGGCTTATTGAGCAAAACCAAACTGCGCAGTTTGAGGTATTAGTAGACATGATATTGAAATGCAAACTGACAACAAAACTACAGTACCAACAAAAATTCCTAAATCTTGCCTATGATACAACTGCAGGAATAGCAAAGCATGCTCTGCATCCGTGTGTGTTGTTTAGAAGTTAGAATTGGAATTTAGAATACTTACTAAAATATGTCATGTAGTTTGCTTGCAAATATTTTCACAGTTTTCCAGCTGGTGAGTGTAGTTCAAGAATATGACACAGTTTGAACGCCATTAATTGTTTTGTTCGATTCAGTTATGTGAAGAAATTTAACTTGCCATAACACGCAAATAAACTCAAATCTGATACACATAACTCACCAAAATTGCAGAAAGACAACTGATTTGTACATCTAACTGAATCGCATGCATTGCGACAAATTCGACAATTGTTGGCAGGCCGAGGCCTGGTTGACGCCTCTTGTCTAATCAGTACGCGCAAAATAAAGCAGATTACAAACGGCAACACACGAACAAACAAAAGAAACCAGTTACGAAGCGACAAAAGGCAAATGATATGCAGATTGGATGCACCAGAAAGTGGACAAGTCAGGATAACAAACGAGGAATTGAAAGCGACCACAATGCTTCAGGAATCGAGACAGTGCTGTAAAGATAACTACTGTAGTTTTAAACTGTAACTCTGGATGGCCAAACAGGAGAATGTGAATCAAAGTTTTATTTGCAAGAGCAGAGTATTGTCGTTGATTTTATAAAATTTTTCGTTAAGGTATTTTTTAGCGTTTGAAGAAGTATATTGCGGTGATGCAAGGATAAATTACACTTCGTGCATTTACTGTTTCTGCAATACTTTGGACGATGTATCTAGGCACATTCCGGCTTTCATGAAATTTTAAACGCTACAACAGAATACAGCGATTGCGGGTTAAACACATTTCTGTCTGAAACGCTGGTTTCTGTGTTGTCTTTATACTAGACCGCCACCTTGTGGCTCGAGTCCAAGAAAAAACTGTCAAACAATGTTTGAAGTCTTTGAAGTTTGCGCCTAACATTTTGAGCTAAGGAGAGTCTGTCTTAGTTTTTAACTTTCCCGATGAAAGGCATTGCTCAAGGCTGCTGACGATAGCGCACTCATACATTTTCGGGTTACATTGATTAAACGGCCGTGGTCAGAAAGGTGGGTGTGACGAAACCAGCAGCGGAGCAGCAACAGAGTCATCGATCAAAGATGAAGTGCTCGAATGAGTAATTACGTTTATGGCTGGTCTTGACAGACGCATGTACAGTATTTTGTTCATAACCTTCTGTAGTCTCATATCGTATCTTAATCCAGACAGCAGATCAAAATCAGACAGTTTCCGGTTTGGCAACATTTTGTCCAGGCGCAGTTTTTAATTACATTTAACGCGTTCGCTCACAGCGCGGAAGAACATGTTTTTCGATTGTCGACGTCATAGACACGGTTATAATGAATCGAAAACCAACATGGACTTCACTCCTCGACATGCTGACAATTTCGCTGCACAAATTTGGCCACACGACTGTTGGGCTCGCTTGTCTTGCCAAGATGACACATTTCCCGCTTCCTCACAGATTTTTAATCTTGATTTTTTTCTTAAACAATGATTTGTGAATACATTTTTCGTTTGCTTCATGTTTTTTGGACACTCGTTTGCCACGTAAAACTAGCAAAAAGCTCTTTTCTCTGCTGTCAAACTGTAACAAACAGTACAAAACTGTCGAAATGTTTTAAATCACAAAATGCCATTTGAACATAACCGGCGGTGAACTGTTTCGCATGGTTTGTGCTTCTCAGATCAATCATTACGTCTATCTTTGACAACGAGAAAATTTTTTGTACGAAGGAAATAAAAAGCATGTGTGAAACGTCTTGAGATATGTTCCTAAGTAAAAATGCTGGTCCGATTGATGTTGACGTATCTTGGGGTTGATAAAATGATTTTTTTTGAACTTGCAATATATTTTAAAATCGCTCGCATACTGCGGCGCAATAACCTCCTGGTAACACCGGTACCTCAACCGTAAAACAAAACATATAGTTTTTGTTGAGTGTGCTGCTGTTACTGCCCTGGGGCATTTAACGTTAGCTTCAACCTCAGTCTTCGACATTGTGCTTCGTTCACGTTATTCCGCTGATTTAATTATTCTCGTTTCGCAGTTTTCGCAGGAAAACGAAACACTCTAACTGAGGTGCAGTTTTCAAAAGTGGTTCTGTGTTTGACCAGAAAAAATTGCCAGTGAGAAAAAAATATTTTCAACACGTTAAACATCTTGGTTTTATTTCGTTACGCTTTATATTTCACAAACTTTTTGTGATTACCCATCTCAGCTTCTACTGGCCACTTCTGCTGTAAACATTTTTTAATTACATAAACAATGAATGATAAGTGGCATACATCTATATTGAGGGGTAAAGCATACGGTTCACGCTGCAATCTTCAGATAATTCGAGGTAAACTCTGATCACATGAGCAGAAAAACTCTATGAAACGGCGGATTTGTATTTATCCTGACCATGGTTTGTAAAAACTGATTAGTTCTGGGCAGAAATCTTATTAGTCAATTTCAAACAGCGAGCCAAGAAACCTCTCAATGAAGACAAACAATATTCTTCAAATTGCATTTAAAAATATGGGCTGATGTAGGAGAATCGAAGCAACATTCCACATGAAACGGCGATTAAATGAGATTCCGATCAAAATTGCCAAGTGCCCTTATCTGCTGCGATCCACGACATAGGAACGCACAAGTGGCGCCATCGCTAGAAACCTTACATGCTGTTTTGTTTTTATCTGTCTGAAAAAGTGACAAACAAGAACAGTTGTGTGGCAACAGACTAACCGCTGCTACGGAAAGAACATTAAGGTATGTTTACTTAATGTTGCCTGGCAACCAGTTCAAACTCATGCTCTTTTGACTTACCTTTTTTCGACAAATTGTAACATTTGTCCATTGTGGCGTTTGTCCAGTGTCAAAAATGGCAGCGCGGGGTCGTTAAAGCATTTTTCAAAAGTGCATTATGTGTGATAATGACGCAAACCTTGCTGCGAGTATCTTTTTGTCCAGACAAATCGAACAAATTGCTGTTGCAAGGCAAGTTTAGTGTAATCACGGTTGAAAGACACGCACTGCTATCTCAAAATTGAGAAGTAGAAAAAAGATTCTGTTTAGTTTACAAACATTTCGCTGCTTCATACACAAACCTTAAAAACTGCCATCTGCATTCCTATTGTCAAAAAACTGTGCAGGAAAGCAAAGATGTTAAATGTCACTACAGAATAAAATAGGGGTATATAAAAAGAATAAAGAGGTTTCCACAGAATAAAAAGCTTTCCAATGAGATATGGAATGTACACTGTTAGGTAACGACAATTTTTCCGCCTTCACTTTAAGCCAGTGGTTCTCAACCACTGTTCTGTGAACCGCATGCGGCTCCCAAGCACCCTTTGTGCGGCTGTCAGCGATCTTTCAAGAAAACCTCTAAGATTTTGCGTAAAAGACTTCGTTCTGCATTATAACAAAACGTGTCAATTGACTTGTGATAAATTTATTTTGTGCAGCTCTATAACAAAATTGTAGGTCTGGATTTGGCTCCTTCAGCGAAAAGGTTGAGGACCACTGCTTTAAGTTTTCATTCATCCACCGTCAGTTCCAGTGGAAGCATGTCGTGAAATACGAGTACGACCACCACTCGGTACTCGACAAGGTCGGGTAGGCACGAACAATTGTATGTCGACATGGGCGTCGGAAGGATGGATATTTTCCAGGGGTACTAGTGTATTTGTCCAGGAGAGTCTAAATTAATTTTATCCAGGTGGGTCAACCAGAACCGTCGCCAGAGAGTCGTCAACAGGGGGGCTTTACGTTTGTTCGGGGGGGCTTGACATTCAAATTTGACAAAAATTCCACTAATTTATAGTATTTCTTATTTCAATTTGGGGAGCTTAGAACTTTGTTTGGGGAGGCTAAGCCCACCAAAGCCCCCCGTGACGACGGGACTGGAGCCAACAGTGGTGAAATTTCATTTTACCGAAACTAGGAAAAAAACATTATTTTACCAAGTTAATAACAAAATATCAACTTTCAAAATCCAGGGGACCAATTCCTCCCCTGGTCCCCCCTTCCGACGTCCATGGATTTCTACAAAGATCCAGGATTGAATAGCACGAATATGACCTTTGTGACCGCTGCTCGAGGAAGTCGTTGAAAGGTCACGGGTTGCTTAACATGCACAAAGCAAAATGAGTTCCAGACAGTAAATGGGTCATAAACCTACGCAAGTACTGTATCAATAACTTGCATTACTTGAACTGACACGGCATAAAGTTAATCTACATGTCTGGAAAAGTGCGGGAGGCCCCACTTTTTTGCAGAGCTTTGCAACTCCATAACTCGCCAACCGATTGAGCTAGAGAGCTGTTCCAACCACCTACGGATTCGGGGAGTCTTCTAGTTTACAGGAAAAAAAATGTTTTTCGTTTCGTGTTTGGGATTCTCTGTGGGTGACGTCACAATGGGGCATGTATTCGCGCCTTTTTGGTTGAGGTTACTTGCCTTGGGCGCCAATCTAAAACGCCATTTTTTAGCTCAAGTTTGTTTCTTATTCTTTGGCTCAAGTCATTTTTTTGGCTCAAGTTATTTTTGTTATGAGAATACAATTCTCGAATGTTTTGCTGGTGTTGTTCATTCAAATTCGTCACAACAGGGGATGTTGGTTTAAAATTTTCTCGAAATTCTAAAATACAAACGATTTTTTCATTGCTTTTCAGAAAACAAATTAAAAAATCTATCACTGTAGACCAGGTTTTTTAAAGGAAAATGTTAGGAACCCGGTTTGGATTTGTAGAGACCCGATTTCTCTGATTTTAGGGACCCGATGATAATTTTCTCTGATTCTAGGGACCCGATTTGAAATTCTAGGGACCCGAATCGGGTCCCTAAAACGC
>JGI24159J19872_10001460_pt1 | contig 26074 bp, 16 predicted proteins | sample Ectturendosymbi4_FD_19872 | JGI IMG/M metagenome (IMG submission 19872)
CCCCCCCCCCCCAACCAAAAATTTTTTTTCAAGTGCAATCTACTAGACTGGTTGATCAGTTTGAGCCCTTGAACAGCTCTCTGGCACAATCAGCGGAGGAGCTAGGGCATTGGTAAGGCAACCTAAAACTGCTGTTTTTCAGGCCGAAATTGAAATACGAATATATCAAAGTGTTAACAGTAATACGTAACAGTGTAAAATACGTACAGTGTGAGAGAGTACTCTATGCCCGAGGAATTACCTTCCTCTCTTGGCTACTTTGCTCATTACAACTGGTGGTCTGCATTTGGTTCATATACAAATCAGTTGAAAAATTGAACAATTCTGTGTATTCATTACATTGTGTTCGTTGCAGGCTTTTTTGGCAGATGTTTTCACTGATGGCATATCTGTTACATTTGAAAACAAGTAAGTGAATTGTTTATTCTTATATAGCAAATGTTTGCCTGTACTAAGCTGCATTGAGTTTAAAAGTATAAGCATTTTTGTGTCACTGCCTGTTTTAGTCGTTTCCTTAGGGATCCTTGCATTTTGTCTAGTAGTTGTAGGTTTTCAGTTGAAGACTGTTACATTGTTCTGCAAGCTTCTTAACACTTTGACGTCCAGGTTAATTCAAGCGGTTCGCAAAAAAACAACTGGGTCGCATGTGGCTTTGCGCTGGAATATCTCCGTTACTGTACGGGTTACGGACCTAGTCGAAGTGTCAAAAAACACAGCATGTCTTGTAGTTTGCACTCGAAAAAATTTTTTGGTTGGGGTGCTGCTTTGTTGTGAGTTATGTCATAAGTAGAGAACTTTTTGGCCATCTTGGCCAACTTCACCTGGCCCTGGGCGCCAACCGTTAGGTGTTAGTATTTTGCTAAAGTTTTTATTGGATTCTAGGCTACAATTAGAGTCTTTTGATACTTTGGATGACCTGCTGGGGTTTCGGGTTCAAAAGTTATTATCTAAGTTAGTAAAACTTAGAGTAATTAGTCAATTAGATAATTAATTAATTTGTTGATTTAAGATCATAACTTTTGAACTAGCAACATTAGAAAGTCGATCAAAGGCTCAAAAGACTCGGAGTCGAGCCTAGTTTCCAATGAAAACTTCAGCGAAATACTTTGGCTTAGCGGTTGGGCCTTAGGCCAGGCAACATGAGCCAAAATGGCCCAAAAACTGCTTCACTTTGGACATCACTCACAAAAAATCCGCAACCCCCAACCAAAAATTTTTTGCAAGTGCAATCTAGAAGACTGTCCAATCCGTTTGAGCCCTTGAACAGCTCTCTAGTGCAATCGATGGAGGAGCTAAGACGTTGGTAAGGCAACTGACCATTGCTGGTTGCAGGCTGGAATTGAAGTACGAATATATCGTACCCCGGCTTTCCGGCAAGTGTTAACACCTTAGGAGCCAGGACAATTCACATGAACCACGATTCTAGCATCACTTAGAAACTCCATAAGCTGTCAGACGATTGTGCTAAAGATGTGGCAAGTCTTCTAGTTTAAATCAAAAATATTTTTGATAGCTTTGGGTTTCATGTTTTTTGTGGGTGACTTCACAAGTAGTATAGGCTTGGCCTTTTTGGCCGAGGTTATCAGGCCTTGGACCCAACCACCAGATAATTTTTTGACTCAAGTTTTCAGTGGAAACTATACAAAAATACGAGTCTTTTGAGCCTTTGATTTGGTTTCTAGCATTTCTTGTTAAAAAATTATGGCCAAAAAAATAACTTTGAGTAAAAATTACCCAAAATTTTTTTTCCTAAAATTTTGTTTATTTTGCCTCAACTTTGGAACTTGAAACACTAGAAAGTCATCAAAAGCTCAAAGGACTCAGATTTTAGCCTAGTTTCTGATAAAAACTTGAGTCAATAAATTCTATTTAATTGTTGGTGCCCAGGGCCTAGTAACCTGGGCCATTTTTGGCCCAAAACCTACCTCACTTATGACATCACCCACAGAATACCTGAAACCCAAAAATTTCCTATTTTTCTAAAATGCTGAGAAGACTTGCTGCATCTTTTAGGATTTGAACAGCTCTCTAGTGCACAATTGGCTGGCTAGTTATGAAGTTGCAAAAAGGTGTGAAAATATCGGCTCATGCAGGATTTCAAAGTATGATGTATTCGTACACCAGCTCCTAAGGTGTAAGCAGTGCAGGCTGGCATGTGGCAAGCACTGAGTTCCTGTAAAGTGCTAAATATTTATAAAAACAGCTGGAGATCAGTTCACCTTAATTGAAATCAGAACCATGTCAAATTTTTTAAATTACTGAAGAGAGCTTTCCCCCACTAAGCAAAGTTTCTGAATTCATTCAAAAGATATGTGCTGCATACAGTGCAATGACTAGTATACCTGTCTCTATTGGTGGGTTCAAAGCACGCTAAAATGTTACAGTTTAACAAGCAAACACTTGGCAATGTATGTTGAGTACTATTGAGCATTTTAATCTTGAACTGTGGTCTATTACTTTCTCTATATGATTGAGAAACAATTTGGCTTTTCTGGTTTGGATATAACATTTCCATATTGTTTAATAGATTTTGCAATAATCCACTGGTTTTCCATGTGTTATTGACTGCTAAATCAATATACTGTTGCAATCTCTCTGTTGTCTTTGCGTTGAATGCATGATTCACCATGAACGGGATGTGCGCAAAGAATAACACCAATATATATGTGGCGCAAACAAGCAATAATAGAGTGATCTCATCAGGTGATCTCTATTGTTGCTTGCAGCCACAGTGTGAAGCTTTGCACACTTGCCACTTGGGCTTTCCGATCGCAACAAACAAGCTTTGTAAGAACATTGTTATTAGCATGTGTGGATGACCTGAACCTATTTGTGTAAGCCAATCAGATTAACTTTGTGTGCAAAATGCAAAGTGAATTTTCATCTGTGATCCCCCTCTGGTAACATAATTTTGATAAGGTTTGGATTGATTAGGTATTGTGCACCAAATTTTTCCAGCTAACTAATTTGACCTCAATTTTAACATTGGACACCTTGTGCTGCACTGAAGTTCATACAGATTGTACTGTGTTACAGTATCACATGCTTTTGTTAGTGTGTTACAGTCACATTCTTTTGTTATTTCCAGATAGATTACACATACATCTTTAAAAATTTACTTGCGGCTACATGTGATGGCCAGTGAAGTAACTGTGTTAGGTTGAAAATTATGCATGTGATGTTATTATTGCTTGAACAGGTATGTAGCCCTTAGTAACTTTAGGTTGTCTTAAAGTATTGGTCTTTTTTTAATGTAATTGATATAATGAAAATGTATCATAATCAGCAATAATTAAAAAGTCTAGATTTGCTCAGTGGTGCATCTAGCCTGGAAAAAAGGGGTCTATTGCAGAAGGGCAGTTTTGATATCACTTTTCAGCATAAAACACATTTTCTCTTGAGACTAAAAATCAACCGATGAATTTTGTCATGTTGCCAAAATGTCATATTGGCAAAATTCTGCCAATACTATACAGTATATCGGCAATATTTGCTCACAAAAGCCGCTACGCTAGTTTTCTGCACAGAGTGTTCAGAAACCCAAGTTGCTACTTATCTCTGATTAATTAAGACAAATTCTCTGTACTGTACCTTAGGACTTGCAGCCCTCCAACTACACCAAGTACTGCGCAATATTCAAACCACTCAGCAATCATCCCAATAAACCGCCCCATGACATAACATTCTCTCACAGGTTTTTGTGTGGTAAGCAGGTGACTACCTGCGAACACATCTGAGTAGCCTATGTGCTGTGGTGATTGACTATAGCGACCCAGGTTTGTGCAGACATTTGTGTTGTACACTTCTTGATTGCAATGAAGTAATGTCTTTCAACTGTGGTTTGAATGTTGCAAAATATTTGCATTGGTTATCGGCAATGAAAAATAAAACCATCGGTATCAGCCCAAAAAAAGCCTTATCGATCGAGCTTTACCTCAAACCCAATCAAACTTGCATGGTACGGCTAGTAGCCTAGCATAACTGACTATTCAGAATAGATAGTGGTATTGGTCTCATTGCCAAAACACACAAGGAAAGATTTCCAAGTTATCATTGCTTTTGGGTTACAGCACATTTATTACATCATAATCACTGTTTGTTCCTACAAACTTGGTGCTGAAAAGATACTCAGCTTGTTGAACATTCAACAAATGTCTGGCATACAGAAATGAGAGCTGTTTATCCATACGTACGTACACATAAAATCGATGCTGACAAGCAGCTGCACAACTGTGTCTGTGGAACGCTGTCTATCAAGATGACGGTGTTATAAATATACTTGCAAAATCAATGCAGAGAAGAACGATTGAGTTGCAATTGCTCTGATGATTTTACATCGTGATGTAAAAGTGAATTACTTGAAATCAATATAGGACATTATGCATAGCAAACAACATCATCAATACTCAATTCTAATAAGACTATATTCGAAATACAGTGATTGACTGGTTTTATTCAGATAATGCGACCACAATTTCTGAGGCTAGCTGTCGCACCTTTCAATATGAGAAATTCCTTGTAAAAATATGGCTTCAGTGGAAGCGAACCTGGGCTACTTGTCATGACCCTGAGGAAGGCCTAAACTTTTTAAATTTTGTTATGACCTAGTAGGTGTAAACAGCAAATTAAATTTAGGCTGAAACTGCAAAACCAAATAGTTGTGATTGGTTACTATGACCTCTTGCCATGAAGTGAAATATTACAAAACAGCTCTGCGTATGTGTGGCAGTCTACGAGCTTTTGACAGCTTTACTTGCATTGGAGCTGGCACTACCAGAGTAGGTAATTCTGGAACATGTACTTGTTCAATGCAATACCAATTTAGAGCAGGGTGGGCATTGGACAATTAGCAGCCCACGGGCCAAATGTGGCCCGCCACATCGTTTTCAGTGGGCTGTGCAAGCACTCAGAAAAGATATTCAAACCTAAATTCCTCCAACTTACCCTAATATTTCTTAAAACTTAGCCTCATAACTTCACTTGCTGCTATTACCACAAACTTGCTTCTATTTCCATCGGAAGGTGTGCTTATCTACTGAAAGCGACTTTTTCAATGTGGTGTCCGAGACAAATTAATTGCCCAGGTCCCCTGATTTAGAGTAGAGATCGACCGATATGGATTTTTGGGCCCAATACAAATGCCGATATATTGGCCAATTATGGACCAATAGCCGATACCGATAACCAATATTTCCAAAATTTTTCGATCTTGTTTTCTGCTTCATATCAAAAATATGATGTATTCTATGCCTTACCTTTTTTGGAAAAGCTTAAAAATCAGGATTTATGAGCTAAAATTTTTCAAATTGCAGCAATTTCAATATTTTGCTATGATTTTTAATTGATCAGATTAATGAAGATGCTTTTGTTTCAGCTGCAACAGCCGATACATGCTCCATGATTCATCTTATCTGCTTGTTTATAAAAACGCACCTGCTAGCGTTGCTGCAAGATAACTGTCATGACTTGGTTCATTGTGCTTTCTTGCACAAGTTGTCTGCATGTATGAGGAATATAACAGTGTTTTGTCAACACCTACTGAGGCCAATAATATCGGCTGGCAATTTTGGCAGATAACAAAACCCAAATATCGGCCAGGCCAATATGTCCGTCTATCTCTAATTTAGAGTGTTCAAAAACGTGGATTGTTTCATGTCATTGTGCAGGCACTGTTTAGACAAGGCAGGCACGTTGTTGTTTTATAATAGTACTATGCAATGTTAGAAGGGAAATGCTGTTGCTTGTTCCTAAACACCTGCACTGGAGACCTGCAGTGACAGCATTTGATATTTTATTGACCTTAATGCTAACTACCTGCAGTACAAAGGAGCCTGTCATGACAGCGAAACAGACCCCCTGCAAGCGCCCCTGGGTTTGCTGCAAGTTTTCAAGGAATCAGCTGACTAAGCTCTGCTGTCATGACTTTGCAATGATTTGGACCTGATGTGTTCAAGTAATTATTCTCCACAAAGGTGACACGGTTGAACCAATCAGCGAAATTTGTTTAACAGTAATTGATTTCACTTAACTCTATGCATCTTCATTTGAATGAGATTTCAGGACTGAGGTTGAATAGATTTGAATGAATTTGATTTCCTTTTAAAATAATTTGCTTGTTGATTCGTATGTGTCACCTTTGTGGAGAAGCTAATCACTAATAATCAAACATTTATCGATAGATGCTAAATTAAGCTAGGATATAATCTATAACAGGGGTGCTCACACTTCTTCAGCATGCGAGCTACTTACAAAGTAAATAAGTCAAAGTGATCTGCCTACTACAAAAATGCAAAACATATACAGTATATTTATCAACAAATATATTGATAATTCTTTTTACGATGTATGTTGACGTACCTTGCATACCCACATTAGCCCATAATGCACAACACAATTAATTACATGCATTTTTATCATTACCTGACTTTACTCTAATGGAATGCACTGAATGGAATCGGCCGGGATGTTAATGTCATGCGATCACCCACAGTAACTTTGAGATCAACTGGCAGACCGCGATGGACATATTGAGCATGAGCACCCCTGGTCAATAATGACACAGGTTTGATAAATAGCTTAAATATGACATATAAGGTTGGATTCAGTAGTTGTTGGTACACTGGATCGTTTAGGCTTTGCAACTGTTTTGATACCAATTTTGTTGCAGTCAAATACTGAACTCAGCATAGAGAAGCACTTCACAGAGTATGGCAGTTGTTACTATATTGTTCCAGGTACACTTTGACTCAAAGAACATGACATTGGGCAGTGAGCTGTAGGTTGGTTGTTGCAACATTTTTGGTATATTTCAAGGGATATTAATGAGAATAGCTATCCCACCAACAGCTTTGGCACTTCCATGGATTACCTGCCGTTGGCTAGAAAGTTGCCAAACCTGTGCTGACCAGGTCTAGCTAGGTGCTGTATTTGGTGCATATCATTGCTTACAGGAAAACATGTTTTAAGTTTTTTGCTTAAGTCAGTATTGCTCAATTTGTCCAAATGCATTTTGACCTTCGAACTGCCTGCATAACCCGTTTTTTTATGCAAGTGTCATGCAGACAAATCATTAATGTTTTATGATATGGTAATGTTCTATTGATAGGCTTGAGTTCACTGTCCAAGATGGGATCTCCAAAATCCTTCATCAAAGGGCCATCAAAGTCACTACATGCTGTAGCCAGACATCTTGCAAAATGTGTTTGTTTCAGGATACGTTACATTCTACCAAATCATAAATTTTTTGTAAATATTATTTTTCATTACTGACAAAAGGTCTTTGCAACCAGATGAAATAACTTCATGAGCTAGCTGAAATGATTTTGCAGGCTGCAGTTTAGAGACCCCTGGTCTAAGATAACAATTGCCTCCATACATGCTATTTTGTAGTGCCCTTTTTTGTAAGCATTTTTACAGGTGGTGTGATTTTGACACTTTTTTTCTAAAGTTGCTTGAAAACAATTATAAAATTGTTATCTTTTTTATGCATGTGTATTAATCGGAGTACAAAATGTATGAAAGATCAAAGGCAGATCTTACCAAAGAGTTTAGTGTGGAAGTTTGAGACTGCCATGCTACCAGATGGGGATAAAAAACAACAAAGCTCTAACAGTAGTTGCATTGTAATTTAAACAAAAGGAATTAAAATTCAAGAATTATGTACTGTAATAATGATTGTAGCAAAACTAATTCCATTTTGTTTTTTTCTGAAATAAGTAGATTTTAGAAGCCCCATATGTGCTAATATTCTTCTGTCAGTCACAAAGACAACAAGCATTTCTATGACATGTTGAGGACAAAATCAATATTTCTTACGACTTTCCTAATTACAATTTAATACCATAAGACAGGGGTGGCCAACAGGTCGATCGCCAAGTCTCAGCTGGTCGATCGTGCCTGATTTTGCATTGAATTGACAAGATACCTAAAAAGAACATTTTTCAATCAATATTTTAGAAAGTACACAAAAATGATAAACGTTGCATTTTATGACATTTTTTACTTGAGACTTTATTACTGACAGGTCGATCGTGAGTTACCAAGAAATTTTCGAGTTGATCCCTGTCGAAGACAAGTTGGCCACCCCTGCCATAAGAGATGAAGCACTATTACAAGCACTTATTCTGTCTGCAATTTTTTAAACCGGCGCTTGTTCACAGACTTGCACATGTGCCAACTTACTAAAGCAGTGTAAAGTAGGTTGAATATAACATCTTTTGACACTAAATATATACAGTACCATTATCAGCCACACAAAACTTTCATTCATCTCAATGCATTGCTGTACCAAGCCAAAACGTTTTAAGCATTGGAGTTGATACAAAGGTGCGGTAAATGTATTATTGTCTCCTCATTTTTGTTACCAACACCACTTGACCCTTATTCATTACTCAATAAGCTGTGCAGCAGAACATCAATGTACAATACATATCTCCTTGTTTAGCTGTGTGACAGTTGAGTCATTGTATGATTAAACCAATGGAGCAAATTTTTTCCAATGAAGTCCTCAAGCCTAGTTTCGTTTCACTATGCACAATCAATTTCTCAATCGGAATTACCACAGAAATGGCCTTGCAAAACATAGTATTTATTGTGGTAATTAATAACATTGGTTGCATTACATTTATTCTGCTGTCAACAAAACTTTTTTCTTTCACATGTGCTAAAGGGTAAAATTTATGTCATGACGAACATAGTGCGGCACAATCAGTTTATCTTGTACGCTCTCTGGATCCACTGCAGTTCGACTCACAAGGAACTCAAACTACAGTGTACACAAATGACAGTACATCCTGTTGATGGCAGAGAAAATTGCTAAAAGTTTTGTCAAATTATAACTCACAGTCTGCATTAAAGAATTCTCTAAAACGTTTTACCACACCTTAGGGATGCAGGACATACAAACATTCACACTTCTAGAAGAAGCTTCAAATTGGTGTAAAGCTGTGGGGACCAAAAGATATCAATGTAAAAAAACTTACACAGTTTCACTATCCAAATGATAAGCATTGTTTGATTTTGTTGAGATGCGTTAGTTGTTTCACAGAGATTTACAATTCTTCTACAGCTGGCAAGCAGAGAGGAAGATTGCACTGAGTGAAGCAAGATTTGCGCCAACCCCTGAAGAAGCAGACATTGGTGATGAAGATCTTGTGGAGGGTCAAGACATTGAGGTACGTTAGTTTGTTTGATTTTTTTGCATTGAGAAAATGGATGCAGCAACAGATGCCCACAAACTTTCTTTTGTAGCATGTGGATGACTGCAGTTGGCAGCAGGTTTGTGCTTGGGCAATTGAGATCAATGTTGCTTTTGCCAATAGAACGCTATGACGATCAACCCAGTGGTCATGGAAGAAACTCCCGATCTTTTGATTAAGGGACGGCTCTGCACTTTGTCACTGAGAAAATTCTCATTGACGTATCTACAGTAGGTCGGCAACGTAAAATCTGTACTGAGGAACGAAACTATGTTGCAGCCCAGTTGGGTTAGGTCGCGAATGACATAGTTTTCTTCACAATACGTTAATTAGTTCTGTTGTGAGTGGTGGCTAGTAAATGAAATATGTCAGAAATGTTACTTTCTAGAAACCACTCACAACAGAACTACCGAACGTATTATGAAGAAAACCATGTTATTCGCAACCTAACCCACTTGGGCTGCAACATATTTTGGTGTTCCTCTGTCCAGATTTTACGGTATCGATGTAGGTAAGACGTGGGAACATATTAGCAGTGTAGATTGACATACGCTTTGCCATACTGGTTATAAAAGAAAACTTACGCGCAACATTCATTAATTGCCAATGCGTTGTTGCTGTTCTGAACGTAAGTATTTTAGAAGTTCTTGTACAACTCTCATGCAATTCACTGTTAAATTGTTTCGCTACGTTCAAGTAAATGAGTATGCTTGCTTCAAAACGGCTGCTTGGTACTAGATAGTAGCACTTTGCGATTGAAGTAGCACTTGGTGTTGGTTTTATTGAGTGGTTGTGGCATCCGGTGACGAATGCATTTATGTACGTTCGTAAAGCTCTTGAGTTGAAATATGTATATTTCATGTCAAAATGCGATCAGCGCGCCTGAACATCGTCGACCTATGCTCTATTGGTGGATGAGTGGATGCCTTACGATAATGAGATTGACGCACAGCTAGCAAGTAATGCCATCTTTATCTTAGAGCACTCGAGGCATGATAGTTTTGTCTGCTGCCTTGCAAGTAACAGTTGTCACCGGAGACCATTTATTAGCTGCCTGATAATGACCTTTTTCTTTGAGAAAATGTAAATCCTTGCACCGCAGCATGAAGGTTACATTGTACGAGAATCCTAAAATAACAGTTAATTGGGTATTACCTGTTACTTCTACATGTTTCATAGACCAAATTGGATTAGTGATTTATTCTTGGTTGTTTGGCAAGTATTTGACCTGATAAACAGTTACTTTTTTGTTACGGTATGCGCAAAATTGCTGGAAAAAATTACCGTACATAAATAGAGAAATCGTTAAGTTGATTGTTAAAGCTTAGCTGGTGAATTGGTCCCTGGGTGCAGCGCGACCTATCAAACGTACTTCAGGTTCATTTTTAGATGGTGACTGCTAATCTTGGGCATGGCAATATTGCGGATCCTCCCGCCATATCACCAAAGCGTTGGTGTTAGTAGAAGAGTAAATCGGTTAAGCCAGACCAAAACCCTGTTGCTCCAGTGACAAACAGATCAATCGAACTTGCACGGAAGTTCGCTGTGCAGTGATAAAAGTCCTTCGCCGCTGAAACAAATCAACTTCGTATTTGCGAAGCAACATTGGAAAATATTACGGGAATTTTAATGCTTACCCGGCAAGCCACACGGATGCCCAGAACTTACCGGCTTGCAATGTGAAGCCTTCAATTTCGGACCACGAGTGTCATCAAGCGACCGCGACTGGACAGATGTAGCGATCAAATGACATAACTGTTGTGCGCAAAGCTTGATAAACCTGATACGTCATGTCTGCTGGGTGGTGACAGGAGCAGACTGTCCACAGCTGTTGTTCAAGCAGTGCGCTCATACCAGATAAGTTTTGTTTTGTTGACCTCTTCTGCCGATTGCATTATTGCCTAACGTTACGAATGTGCTGCCAAAAATCATACTCGAAATGCACCCGAATAACTTTAAAAAACGTTGGCTCGTTGGTTGTTTGCTAAACTTTTTGTACCGCTTCTCAATCCAGGTTCACACCAGAGCGAACGAGATGGAACCGTGTGGTTGGTGGTTGGCCAAAGTCAAAATGAGCAAAGGCGAATTCCACGTTATCGAGTATCAGACTTGCAAACCGAAACACACCGAAATCGTGACCAGGGACCGTTTGCGAAAAGTAAACCCTCATCCGCTTTTCACCTCAGCTCCGATCGTAAAAGCGTCGCTGCCCGTCCCAGAGGATCTCCAAGAATTGTAAGCATTGTATTACAGTCTGTCGCTTTGTAGTGCTAATTTATAATTTTCCAGGGTGTAAGCTAAGTTTGTGTTTCATGGAGCATTCAGCAAAACTTGACTTGGTGTTCTGATATAGTCTGATTGTATTGCTCTGTTTGATTAATCAATGCATGCAATGTGGAACGTAACACCACGCTCTAGACTCAATCATTGTGTGAGTTATTTTTCCAATTTACATTTGTGAACTCTGACGTCAAAAGCGCAGCCCCTTTCTTTAACCCAAACGTAGATGTTGTTGAAACACGAATTATGCCGAAAACAAAATGAATGCAATGTATGCTTTCTTTTACTCAGACTTTTACCGCTTGATGTGGTTTTGTTTAAAACTTTGATCAAAGGTCTACAGGCTAAGATGCGTTTCAGAGAAGTGTTGTCTCTAGCATTGTTCATTATATTTGCTTTTACCCCTGATATTTTACTTCCGCGCAGTTGCTCAAAATATATCGACGCTCACAAAGAGTTCGAAAGGAGCGTCGGGGCCATATCAGTGCGGTACCGGTCCGAGCTTAAACTTCTCGACGTCCTCGTTCCTAACGAATCGGCAAAAACGCGCGCTATGATCGTTTCGGATCTGCACTTTAGAAGTTTACGCACGAAGCTTGCCATGCTCCAGCGCGTTGAAGAAGCAACGAAGCAACTGGAAGTAGGAGCTGTTTTACTACAGTTGTGTTTTTACGAGCGTGACAAGATTTCATGAAGAGTATTTCCGTAATAGTTTAAAATGTTGCAGAATCATTATTGGATATAGGTTGAACAAGGCAATTAAATTTCTCATGTCGTCAATCTAGTAGGGGGGGTAAATCTGTCTGAAAGAACAGAACTGTCATGGTAGGTAGAACTATCGTGGTAAGCTTTTCACACAGTTAAAAGCTTCACATGAAATACATGCCCAGCGTTCCTATGACGTGGTTAATTACCAGTTTTCTCATGAAAACCTACACATGTTATGTGTCTGGGTCGGGGGAGCGCAACACCAGGCTCGCGTGGCCAACGTGCCACGCCATTAATTCAGCCAGTTATTCAAACGCGGTCAAGTTCTGTCAGTAACAAGCTGCAAAGTAACTGAGCAGCCTGCCGTGGTTTTGTTTGATTTAATAACGCTTTGTTTCACGACACGGAAGTTCGTTTACAATGCCAGCAATGATTGAAAGAAACGTGGTATGGCGTATGGCTCGGGACTACATTGTGTGAAAGGCTTTGGCACGCATTCCTCAATCGAGTTAAACAACCTGGTCCAGGTTGTAGTCTCGGAGCACTTACGCCAAAGCGAAGAGCAGAGTCATGCTGCTGGTCTAACATCAATAATGGAACAAACTTTTTGCAAAGCTATTTTGTATTGAGCAATCTTCTTCGCTTGAAACCAGGAATAAGTCCCGTTAAGCTTTCAGCTGAGATAGAATTATTGGCTTTGTCTGAAGGAAATATAATCACTCGTTTTTCCTTCCTGCGTTTGATTAAAAGAAGGACATAGCGATAGTTTTTTCTTTTGAAAAAACAAAACCGTTAACTGCAGAAATAGGGATAACTGATTCCTACATGTTTTTGTGTAAACTTTATAGAACTTTGATCGCGGAGCATTAACATCTGTAACTCACTTCACCTCGTAAGTTCAAATTATTTCTTTGTTTAACGTTTGTTTTACTGATCCGCATATATCCTCGATCTACAGCATAGTGCAAGCGACGTTAATTCGTGTTCGAGAGAAGTTATGAACCAAATCTTTTTCGGCATTAGATGCGAAACTGCCTGTCACCGGTCGCATCAAACAACAGTAATTGCGGTGGGATACTACAAGGTCAAGTCAAAGTTAGCCTGTTGGTAACTGATGCGAGTGAGGAAACATTAGAAATGGAAAATACGTTGCGGGAGTCATATGTTTGTACACACAGGGAGCGTAACGAGGTTAGATGGCGCCGGGAGCAAGAAGCAAGTTTGGCGACCCCAAGTTCGAACCTGAGGTCTTTCGGAAGCAAATGTACTGTACTGAAGAACGTCCTTGTGACATCGCTGGGACTTCTCGGTGCCTCCCGCAGTGATTCGGCACCAGGGAAATTGTGCCCCTCGTGCCCCTCCCTCGTTACGCCCCCCGTGTACACACACTCTCCAAAATGTGGCAGACTTAAATTGCATTGTCCTGTTAGGGCGATTTTTAAAACCCAACCGCTATTCAGGTGACCCAGCAGCGAGCTAGTTCGTGCTCGGAGCATTTCCACGTGGCGGACGACCTGATCGGGCTGTCGATCGGAACGAACGGTTCCAACATCATCGCCGCGCGACGCATTCCCGGCGTCCTCGACATCGTCCTCGACGAAGAAACGCACAATTTTACTGTGTATGGAGAAACGAAGGAGGCGGCGCTCAAGGCTCGCGAGATGTTGGAATTTCTCGAAACCGAAGTGCTCGTCCCTCGAGCGTACGTAGGTATGTTCGCAGCTGCGGTGTTCAGGTTGTGTTGTGGCCGGCTCGTACTCGCCCCATGTAATGTGCATTTGAAATGTGGAAAGACCTCTAGTTTTTTACTCGGTCATAGACCGATCTTTTTCTATGACCAAAAAAACTCAAGTCAATTCAGTCAGAAATTTTGATCAAAATCTTCGTAGAAAGTTGTGTTTTTTTTCTTTCACTGTCACCCGTGCTGTTGCTGGACTCAATGGTCATCTGTTGAATCGCGATCAATCGTGCGTAAGGCTGGCGTATGTTTATAACGTGAAAAGTGTTAAATTATTAAACTGCTGCAACAACTATGTGCTAGCGACTGGTGTGCTTAGCAAAGCTCGGTTGCCTGTACTGGCTACATCACCTTTTTTAAAAAGTCCAATCGCCAACATCTCCAAAGCGGCGCGTCCCAACCTTACTTGACCTTCCTTATTATCAGATACCACTTGCGGGGTGTACTGCTGACGTCACACTCTCGGCATGTTTTGGTTTGAAATCCTGGCGCGATCGCCTCCTGCACCCTATGTGGTGTGCTCGTGACCAAGAAGTCTGTTTAAGTCTCGTCATGCCTTCTTACGCCCCAAGTGATTCAGCGTTACCTGCATTTGATAAACTTTCATTGAAGAAGCTTGTCATTGACTGCTGGCGGTTTCCATACATTGGAACAATCATTGCTGACTGACAAGTTTCTGTAATTAAAAAGAAAGCACGTTTTTGACTCAAAATAAGACTCAGCGCGTTCCCATTCAAAAGCTAAGGTCGACATTTTGCGCGACAGTGACTTTAAACAGAAAATATCGCCTTGCGCAGGTAAAGTAATTGGTAAAAAAGGCGTCACCATTCAAGAGATGATCGATAAGTCCGGCGTGTTGCGACTGCGCGTAATCGGCGATGACGAGAACGACCCCAATTACAGAAGCGACGGCCTCGTGCCGTTCAGATTCGTCGGAACCAAGGAAAGCATAAGGAACGCGCGCGCGTTACTTGATTACCACATCGCCTACCTGAAGGTTGGTACGCGTTGGAACTTTGCAGTCGGCATCGTGTGTCTGACTGAAGCTTGTTCAATGAACATTTTATGCTTTGCACTCGTTTACGTTTCGAACGCATAGCTACAGCTTTCCAGGTTTATTCAGACAAGTGACTTCACGCCGACGCTCTATGCCTGGTGACTTGTTTTTGCTTTTCCTGACAAGCTTAGTCCCTCGTCCTGTCACCACGTGTTCGTGATGGCGAAGCAAAACACTTGCTCCTTGTTTAGATCGATTCCGGTCATGCTCACACACCCGTCTGCCGCGGTGATTTCAACTCGCGGCATTTTGCCGAAAGTTTCCGTAGCTTGGCGCGACTAATCCAATCTGTTTGTGGTCAAACCCCATCATCCGTGACTCATTCTTTGCACCTGATGTATTATTCAAAACTATGTTTCATTTGTTCGCCACGGGCTTTGTAGGAATTCTTCGTGTGACAAGATGTCCCATACGATTCAAGCCCTTCTATAAGTATACGCAGTATTGTGATCGGCCCGAGCCTGGATACATTGCACAATATTAACGTCCTGACAGTTGCTTCCATTGAAGGAAAATCAGTTCTTGTCGACCTTAAAGGAAACTGTACATTTGTTATTGCCGTTGTCGTATGTCGCACACTGTGCGTAACGGCGGATATTTTGCCACCGGGCCACTGCTCATAACGTTCATTGCGCAGGATCTCGATTCGCTTCGCATGGAACAGTTAAACCTGACGCAGAAGATCCGGCAGTTGGGCTCAGGTGGCCCGTCGCCCGCTTCCTCCCACTCCAACCTTTCCGGCCTTCCCCCCCGAGGCGACGATGGCGATTCCGGGAAATACCCTCGATCGAAAAGATACCGAGACGAAAGAAGACAACGTTCCGACAGAGGTTTTGTGGCTTCTGTTGTTGCGTTGCGTCATAATCGGTTCTGACCGCGTTGCAAACCTTGCTTGTGCAGCACACGGCCGGTGGTCATCAGCTTCGGTCTGAAAGATGTTTAATTTTAATTAAAGTCTGGTCAAAAAGATGCATTTGTGTCGATTAATACTTTTCGAGGTTGGAAAATTGCAGTTACAGTGAATGCTTTCGCGGTGTGATCATTCATCAAAGAAGTGTTGCATTAAGCTTTTGTTTACTCGAAAGGCCGGTTTGCGCAGTTACAATTTCAGGCGCTTTTGCGTAAAAATCCCTGATGGAGCGAAGTTCTTTGTAACGTGAATCGCGAGGAAGTGAAACAAAACCTCCTAAATAAACAAGGCCTCCGCAATGTTTATGTAGGAGACCTTGAAAGAAATCAGGTTTAATTGCTTTTTTTCGACCGCTGGCGTACACGTCATCGTACAGATGCGGTTACAGTGGTTTGTGACACCGGGCGTTGCGAGTTACCAACCGTGACGTGTTGGTCATGGTAAGGCATCGCTATGGTTCGCTAAGTTGTTTGATGAATATTGTTTCTTGGTGATGTTGAATGAGCATAGTGGTGAACTTGCAACAAGTTAAGCCAGTGATCGTGCACAAAGAAAAAAAGGGTTGAACGTTGACATTCGCTGGTTTCTGCTTTTTGGCATGAAACAAAAGCTTTGTTTGAAATTATGCGTTGAGCCAGACTTAAAGTTCGTGTGCCCTCTTTACTTTGCAGAAAGCGGTACGGGCACCAACTCCGAGGTATCAAATGTTTCAGATACCGGTTCAGAAACAGGCGACTCCATGGCAGAAGGCAAAGCGCTAACCCGAAGGTAAGTTCATTTTCTCCTGCTAAGGCCCACGGAAGCATGCAGGAAAAATCCTCAGATGTGAAAATTCCTCCAGCTTATCACAGTAACTGTCAGTGCTGAGACTAATTCGAATCGAGACTTGCTTCAATTTACATTGGAAGGTACGACTCTCTGCTAAAAGCGGCTTTATCAAAGTGGCCTCCGATCTGACGTAATTGCCCAACCCTGCCTGGTCAATCGCTTTTCGCCGCCAACGCAACGTTTGTTGAGATTAAGCTTGGCCGTCCCAAATTTTTGAATGTCGCCTCGCGTACAACTGCCTTTAGTTTGCAGTCTTCCCCGAAGGTGAGAGTGCAGTCTCGTCACGCCCCGGCAACAAACAAACCACGTGCCTGCGCGTCAGAATGCAGGAAATGTCACGTCCGTTGTTTCTCGACCCACCAACAGACCTGTTCTCGCTTCGATGATTCTGAGTTTAATGACTTGACGAGACGATTGAACACAACCAGTGTGGAAGCGAAGCGTGCAGGATGACAGGACCTGCCTGCTGCCGTTGACAGCTGAATCTTTTTACGGGATAGCCATTAACTTTGTGCTTTGCACGTGATCTCAGCAGCGCGTAGCGTCTTGTTGCACGCAAGCGCGGTGGCTACGCAAGAGTTATTGTTACACACGTTGTTTCATTCATAGTGGAGATGCAACATATTCTACAGATTCTTGCACTTGCTGGCGTGCGTACTTGCGTATGGGGTTCAAGCACATTGCACACGAAATGATTACAGCTGTTGACAGATTTTATACTGCTGTGAGAGTTATAATAAAACAAGCTCTAGCTTCGTTGCAAGCTTGTGAGGAATCTGCCTGCTTGGTTCCGCTTTCATCACGATTCAAACTTGCACATATCTGCTTTCAACAGTTGTAAGCCACAATAGTGACATGCGCAAGTGAATACGTTGCAATTTATTTCACAGGGAAACTAGTTTCGTGTCTTTAACACATCTTCAGTCTTCATCCAAATAGAGTGTGCGTGTTGTTCAACTGTGTTGTGTGCTATGAGTGTTGTTCAACTGTGTTGTGTGCTGTGAGTGTTGTTCAACTGTGTTGTGTGCACAGGGAGTACGGTCCCGGATCGGATCCACGATATCACCGAGGGGGGTATCGCGGAAGGGGAGGTAACAGAGGAAGAGGCGGCTACCACGACAGACATCAAGCAAATCTGCGAAACACAAGTTGGTTAATCTTTGTGCTATAAATTCGAGTTGTTCTTCATATGTTCCACTTTAACCCAATGCTGTTCATCACCGTATGTTCACAAAAAGCCGTTTTGTTCCTGCGACACACATGACGGAATTCACGTGCTGATGCAAAATTTGCTTATTCATTTTGACAAGCAGCTTTTTCGAGCTTCATGCAGTTGCTCCAGTTCTGATTTGTACAGAAATCGATCAATGGCGGTCGGTTGTTCAGTATGTTTACAACTCCCTCCCCACTCCCGTCCATTATTTCCTGTTTTCGAGTTTTGAGCGCAATGCCATGTGACGTCTTTTGTAGTTTTACAAAACATGGCGATGAAAAAATGAAAAGGCGAATTCAGTGCATTTTCCGTTGTCTGTTGACGACTAAACGTAGGCCCGTGTTAATATCGACTTTCTTGATCGTTTATTCAATCTAGGTCTGCCTTTATATTATAGGATTTACCAACAACGGCAGGTTAGAGGTAAAGTAACTGTATTACGATGAGAAAAAGTTTTAAGGTGGAAACTGTTCATTGACTTGGGAAAACCATTGCGAAACAATCCACGCGTAGCCATTCATTAACTTGCGATGTTATCTTTCGAATCCGCGGCTGATATCTCAGGAAGCCGTTTTTGAAAAAGTCTTACTGCACGTCTGCATCACAAATGTACTGTTTGGCAGTCCTCTCGGACCCAAACCGCAACCCCTACGATCTGCTCCCCCGCGACGAAGACGGCGGTAACGCGGATGCGGAGAGGCACGAGGGCCCGAACCACGGACGACCCAACGGACGCGCCGACCCGCAGCGTGGCAGTGCTTCATACAATGGTGCGGGCGGTGTTCTTGTTCACTTTTAGCGTGCTTACGTCGGCCTATCGCTACTTGACCAAATCGCACAACGGCGAAGTCGATATTTTGAACCACTGTCATATCTGCATGTGTTTTCATTGGACTTGTTTTGCCTCCAATAATTTAACAAATGATTTTATTCGCTGCGCTGGTTTCCTTGTAACGAATGTGAAATTACAACCGTTCTCCTTGTGTGTGTTATCACAACGTTTTGTTTCTGACTTGTGAAAGGGTCACTGGATGATCTTGTTTGTGTGTACAAGCGCTTTCTCTAGTCTGCTGCACTCAACTACGCTCTCCTGCTTTTCACACAAATTTCACTATTACTTGCAGAAGCTTTGCAGAAGTCCACTATTTTACGAAAAGTGTCTCGTATTTTCAAAGGCCTAGGTCCGCCTTGAGTGAGCAAAAGTTACCCTGTGACAACATATCATGCAGGTTACAGAGGGGGCAGATATCGACGCGGCAGGGGCGGCCGTTACGAAGGGGGTCGCGGTTCTCACAACGGGGGAAGCACCAGCGCGCACGTGCCGAACGGTGAAGTGCCAGGTAAGTGGCGATGACGCGCTGTGACGATGGGCTGTGATTGCAATGGCGATTGTGACACTTTTCAACTTTGACCTTTCTTGAAACGGCAACTGCCATTGTGGCCGGTTCAAGTAGTGATACCTTTTGTTCTGCACCGCACCTATCTGCACAAATTCGAGACTTGTGCGGTGTACCGGGGCTTTCCGGAAAGCAGTCTTTAGTCCGCCCATGGGCGCTTGTTTTAGGTGGGCGTTTATGTGGTGCTGATATTTGAGTTTAATACTACCGTACCGGTATTTGTACCTGTCACACGGTACGTCCAGCGTTATACCGTACTGAGTTTGAATACTATTTGTAGTTGTCACCTTACACCAGTGGTCGGCAAACTTTTTTATCGCGGCCCAGATCACCTTTTCAATAGTTACTGAAGGCCTACTGCATTTGAAACCACCAGGACAAAACGTGTGCATGTGTAGTTGTTCAGACAGGCAATATGCAACTGGCGTATAATAGCCCGGGCGGTTATTTGGTCCACGTCTTATTTTCCTAATTTGTCTTTTTTCCAATTAACCCCCCAGGGCGGACTTCCGGAAAACCCCGGTACTTTTTTGGTTTCTGGTGTTAGTGTTCGAATTGGGAAAAGAATGTGTTGCAAGTTCGTGGTGCGCTTCTCTTGCATTGTTGATCAAAACATAAACGGCATGTGGTTAATTGCCGAATGTGCGACGGTCACCTGCGCAAGTTGGCCGTTTTTGACCCCCCCAGCGCAAGAAAGCTCAGAGGTCACTTTCTACGCGTCCCACACTGTGGTGTTTTTTTCGTCACTTTTTGACACTTCGTATCTATAGTAAATAACATTTTTCTCGTCTCTCTGTCTCTTTACTGACGCCTCCACTACTTTTTCTCTTTCTTTTTAGACCTGTCGAGTGACTTCCCTCCTCTCTCAGGTTCTCTCCCGTCTGCGGATTCTTCAGTCGACGGTCGGTGTTGTTTATATGCTGTCGATGTTTTCGCCGAAGTCTGTGGCGATCAGTGGTGGAGTCTCGAGACTCGGTCTCGGTCTCGAAGGTTTCAGGTCTCGTCTCGGTCTCGTAGGCTACAGGTCTCGGTCACAAGCCTGTTGCCTTGAGACTTTGAATACTTCAACGATGGGGCTTAGTAAGATCTATGTAATTCAGCAAATTTTTTCTCTGCTGTATTTGCAGGTAAGAAACAACTAGAGTTGAGTTGAGTGTATTTGGCGAAAACCAAGAATTTCAAAGACGAGAAAGAAACCACAGCAATTGCAAAAACCCCAGGGCACCGAAAAAAACGGAAGGTTATCGAGTCGTTGCTCCTTGACTGGTCGATAAAGGTGCATAGCAAGTTAAATTTGTATCGAATCGTATAGCCTACGTGGGAAGGAGCTGCCAGATGATCAACACAGTTGCGCAGGGAGTGCTGGGCCGCAACCGGTCTCTCTCGGTGGAACAAGGTGCTCAGATCCGCAAGGATCTGGGCGCGACAGAGAAAGTATAAACCCAGCTAAAATGAAACTCTCCCCGGGTTGTCATAACCCTTTCGCATCTGGCAAGCTCTACAAATGTTTGCAGCGATTGTGGAATGAGGATGAGTTATTCAATGCAGCCATCATATTTTAGGAATAGAGAGGCTGGGAGCTCCTGGGGCCGGGTATTCCGAAAGTCCCGTGTTCGAACTTCCTGCACCACCAGAAGTGATCCGCGGAGTATAACGCGCTGCCACTGCTCCTGCAAAACAAAAGAACACCGGCAGCTACACAGAAAAAACAAATCACACTACCACACACACACACACACACACACACACAAACACAAAGAGTGAAAAGTTCAAGTGTAAAGGTCACGGGAATATGTATAAGGGGAAAAATTAAGTTTGCTGTAAAGAGAGGACTGAGGGCAAATTTGGAGTGCGAAGCATCAACACCATTTACTCAAACTTAATACGTGGCGATTAGGTTGTCTCTGTAACGTTTTTTGAATGTAAATGAGGAAAGCTCGTACAAGGAGGGATCAATACAGTCCCAGATTTTAGGGCCAAGATGTTTTAAAGATCTTCCGTATTTATTTTCTGCTGCTTGCCAGAAGAACGCTCCTCGTGTAGCACTACGGGTTGCATAGGAATGAATTTGATTCAAGGGAGTAAAGAGATGCTTAAAAATGTCAGGTGGGTTGTCGGAGTGAATTTTATGCATAATCTTACCTATCCCCAGGTTAAATATGTCATCCACTTTAAGGAGGTTAAGGTACTTGTATAGTGGGTCTAACCTGGATCTAAAGGAACTATAAGTCATAGCTCTTATTATTTTGTGGTGCAATACATTCAACCGTCGAAGGCTTGTCTTACCGATGCCACCCCAAGCTCCAACTGCAAATGACTATCGACAATGCTGAAATACAGGGATTTGAGTGCTCTTTCGTTAAGATAGTGTCTAATTCTATAGAAAATTCCAACACTGCGCGAGATAGTTTTTTCAAGGTTGGTAATGTGGTCAGACCAAGTAAGTTTATCATCAATGTACACCCCCAGGTATTTAGTGGAGTTTGTTTGGGATATAGTATATCATTCATTTTTACAGTAAAGTCATGAAGTCGCTTGCCTCTAGGACCTATGAGCATGTAAGAAGTTTTTGAATAATTTAGAGGCAACTTGTTCAAACGCATCCATTCATCTTCTTTCTGTAACTCAGTATTAACTAATTTTTGCAATTCTATACAATTTCCGCTTGAAATAGACAAAACAGTATCATCAGCAAAAAGAGTAGGGTTGAATGCAGATGCTTTTGGTAAATCATTTAAATACAGGGCAAAAAGCAAGGGTCCAAGTGATGACCCCTGGGGTACCCCTTGGATTGTTTCAAGCTTAGATGATCTATAGTCCCCAACTACCGTGTACTGCTAAGTGCTGACGTCGCCGCAAGTAACTAGCCAATAGTTTGAGGGGTAAACCTCTAATCGCAGGACAAATGCCGTAAATTCGAAAGAAGTAAACTTCGAAGTGGTGATGGCATTTTTTGAAAGTTTTTAGAAAAAATTTCGGCGTGGTCCACAAATTTTCAACTATCGAGTCTCAGTCTCGGATTTTTTGGTGAAGTCTCAACCTCGGAATATTAACCGGGTCTCGATCTCGATGTTTAGGCCTCGACAAGGGCTGCGGAGCCGCCGGAAAAATGACACTGCGCCGGCTTCTGTTCATTTTTAAACATTAATGTTTTCAATTGTCTCAGTGTGCGTCGAGTTGAATGGAAAATGAAATATATCAAGTGCACAAAACAAAGAATATACCCAACTTATTTGAGTAGGTTAATCTGGTAGTTTTCTTACAATCAGCGCTCTTAACATGAGAAAATCAGCAACTCAAGAAAACGGTAATATAAACATATTCTGGAAAGGCAGTCGCTAATTGCCTGGTTACCTTGTGTTATTTCTGATGACTGGAATCAAGAAAACGGATGTTTGGAAAACTACAATTTTTGTGTCCGAGCATTTAGACACAGTCCGGTCCCAATCGACCAAGTGTTTTGCACTCGTTGCATGCTTTGCCTGTTGCAGTCTTGGCAATTCCAGCTAACAGTTCTTCCTTGGCAAATCATGCAAAGAGCGCAAAACACATAGTCGATTACCTCTCTCTTTCCAACGTGCACACATTTGCATTAACACAAGCACCAAGATGTGTTCAACCTTTTGTTCGAAGAAATAGTATGGCTTCTAGCAAAAACCTTTGCTTTTTTGAAAATAGCTGAAAACTTCTAAATTTTTTTCTTTTGCACTCATCGTGAGCAGTGATGAATTACAAAGTAAAGCACTTAATCAACTTGCAAAACTCAGTAGGAAATGACTGGTTACCGTGCTGAAAACATTAAACTTGTTTCAACAGATAAAAACCTCAAGAAAAGTCCACATTGATTTACATTGGATTTTTATACCCTCCTGAAAATGTACTGCCATGCAAAGCAATGCTAGTTTGCTACCAATTAGTTATCGCTTTCATGTTATGCTGCTGCTTGTAAACGTAATGTTTCCTAGTTAACTTTGCCAGTAATCTAGCAAGCCTTGCTAGTAAGCCCAATTGTTTCTAATAAAAATTCTACTTCACAATGGCGTGCCGTGCATTTCACACTTAGGTCTGCAGTGTTATCATATCTGAACCATACTCTCTGCTAACAGCATGATTACACAGCTACAAAAGCTATGGATATTATAGACCTACTGATTATAGCTCAGTTCTTAGATCGCTACACTACTACAGACCCGGTTTGATCGCTCTGACTAGAAAGTGAGATGTTGTGGTAGTTAACATTTTTCTTCTACAAGTGACGCCACGCCTGTCCAGCTGCGATGCCACAGCCTCAGTGATGATTAGGCAAGAAAACATCGAAAGCTTGCAGATGCACTGTTGCAGTCTGGTGTCGTAACTCGTAACAATCGCGTTTAGTGTGCTACAAAGAGCACTGTTTTAGGTAAAGTAAGTCTATTTGGCAAAACCGCTAGTATCTAGGAAGGGACCCGAAGCCGGAGCTACGTCTCAAATAGCCATAGCTCCAGCTCCGGTCATAAATTTAAACTGAGCTCCGGCTCCTCAGCCCTGGTCTCCACGACATCTCTAGTGGCGACATTCACGGCTGACTGTGCAGTACGTTGACACTGCGTCATGCAGCTGTCCTGTTAATTTTACACGCATTCTGGGCGTCTGTTTAATGTTGTTGAGCGACTTGTTTTATACGTTGTGTTAAAGCGATCCAGATTTACGCTTCAACAACAATTTCTGAAGCAGAACGACCTCTAGGTTCTTCACGCGACGACTGTATATTTGGTTATAGTCTGCTGGATACGGTGTACAAATCAGTGGTTCCCAAACTTTTTCTGATCGCGTACCATTTGTGGGTCCCGTGCTGTCAACACGTACCACCTTGATCAAGGGAAAGCCAATGTGCCAAATATAATTTGATCAGAAGTTTGGAAAAACAAAATTGGCACAAATGCAACATGAAGAAAATGGCTGTGAGAAAGTATTACGGCTATTTTTAGAAACCAACAGGGTAAGTGAGCTACACAAAAATTCAGGAATTTGTTAACAAAACCCGACAGGTAAAAATTATAGCTGTGAATGTATATTTTGTGAAGAAAAACAGAAAGTAGGTCCAATCGTGCACCACCTTGAAGGCCTTCGCGTACCACAGTTTGGGAACCACTGGTGTATACGAAGGGTGAAATGCTTGGCCAGTGCTGCCACAGGCTTCTCTGCAAAAATCACTAGATTACAGTAAAAAATCACTAGGTCAGTGTAAAAATAACTAGATCTAGTGAAAATTCACTAGACGTGGCACCAGTGTGTTTGGCTCACAGTTTTGTTGCTTGCCTGTGAAGTTCGGTCAGGTTTGTTGCGTCACAGTTCACAGATAACTCCGGAATGTCACCTGACAAAGCAGTATTGTTGAAAGTTCAGCTTGTTGTCGCGACTTTTGATCCACGTTTCATGACAATTGTCATGCACGCAGATCGCAGCGCGTGCGATATTTATCGATTTATTTATATACTTATTTTTTTGTTATGTTTTGGACAGGTAACTCTGGCGGCCCAGACAAGCAAGCGGTAAAGTCAAACGACGCAAAGCCAGTTCAGGTAGCGTATGTCTTTGTCTGTTATGCAGCAATGGTGGTATGATATTGTGCGGCGGTGTTTTAAATGGAGAAGCGTTTTATTTCTAAACAAACCGGTCGTGTCAAATGCTGCGATAATATGTTTAACATTGCTGACGTAAGAATCAAGCAAATCGCGCATGCGTTGGCGAGAACAACGATCGCAGTCGTATCTGCTGAGATGTTCTAGGTGTGTCCCATCCTTGCTCAGTTCGACAGAGAATGTCGGCGTAAAATGGTTTTAAAAAATGAACGATTTTTGTCAAATACATTGGCAAAGCAAATACGGTGGAGCAGGGCCGCAACCAGCTGACATTGTTTGGGGGGGCAAAATGATTAAAATGATTGTCACTTATTGTTTTACTAATAACTATGAAGTTTTTTGACGCTTTCAAAATGTTTTTTAAAAAATTACGACGGGGGCAATTGTTAGGTTGCCCCCTCTGGTTGCGGGCCTGCGCTGAAGTGGCTAAAGTTGCAGTTTTCGCTGAATGTGAAAATGGATTTTGCGGATGTGCGGTTTAGGAAGCTTTGAAGCTCGCGTGGAAGCAAATAGAAAGTGTTAAGTTTTCTCATTGTTAGCGCTGAATCTAGGCACATATGTGGCGGGAAATGCCGTGTTGTTGCGTATTGATAATAAAGTATCTGAAATGTGTTTTTCTTGTAGGTGTGAATAAATGAAATACATTAGTTGCCATGGTTTATCTCAAAGAAAAACATGCGAAAAATGGTTTCCCAGAATTCGAGGTGTTTCAAATACTGAAAATTTCCTTATAACTCGACTTCCTTGTCGACAAATGGGCTTCAATTAAGGCCCCGGAATACTTGCGCAGTGCGTTTGCAACTTGGGAATTTACACTGCTTGAAATAATATAATTTCGTGAGTTCTTCGTCAAAAACGGTCTCGTGCGTTCAATGCAGAACGGCAACAAGAAAGAGGCACCGGATGGCGCCAAGGAGCAGCGTGCGCCACGCGCTCAGAAGTCGACATCCAGTTCAAGCGGCAACAGCCAAGCCAAAGTGAACGGCGTGGCGTGACGTACAACCGTTCCTGTTGTTGGATGACGTTACTGCGGCGGCGTTGAAGCGTAACGGTCTTCCGAGTGACTTTCGTTGTGGTTCGTTCCCGGCTCGCAGCAGATTTCGCAAGTTGCGGTCTGCGCCCGGT
>JGI24159J19872_10001462_pt1 | contig 26069 bp, 23 predicted proteins | sample Ectturendosymbi4_FD_19872 | JGI IMG/M metagenome (IMG submission 19872)
TTCTGCATGACCATATTTTCAGCTGCTTTAAACGTTCAGAGCAGGCAGGAGAGTCATATAAAGTGAACAGACTTCCGTCAAACCGATGCTCAATTTTGCTGTAACTAACATCTTTAGGCAAGTGGTTTGTTTTAACAAAACTATAAAAGAACGTCAACTAGCCAGCGTAAATCNCTCAACCTGTGCAATGAGGTTCTGTTCAGGGGCGCATCTTCCAAGCAGGTCGATCAAGGCCGAATAAAAGGCAAGTATCGCGAATCCCATGTGGATCTCGTCGCCGTCATCACCTCGGTCGCTATAGCTGAACAATGTCGGGAAACAAACTCGTCACACGACATTCAAAGGTGCGCATTGCGAAGCATCTCTTTTGTAAAAAAATTAATATGTAGCTGATCATGAAAAGTCAGGAAAACACCTTCGCAAGAGTGTGTAACCAAACAAAGCACAACAGCGAATCTACAGGTCGCTGACAAGAGCTTACCCTGCCCGGCAGACTTCCTTCGCATTCAGCACTTGGTTTTCCTAAAAGCTATTTCAATCTAAACCGCATTTTAACGCTTTGCCAGCAAACTTTTCGATGACGGGTTGGAAGAATTCGCTTAAACGTTTAGAAAACATTTTACACAAAACAACCAACTACAATATATAAGGAAATAAAGGCCAGCATTGGATCCTCCGAATCTGTACAAGCGTCCCGCAAGTGCTCACCGGCATTGAGAAAACTTTACATCCGGGCCATCACGATGCGGATCGCGGCAGATTTGCAGCGCTTCGGTGATCGCCGACAGCAGGCCTTCACCCCCTTCACCCCTCAAACTCGGGCCGAAGCATTCGGGTCTTCTGATTAGAAGGCGAACGACCAAGTTCGCATTCTCTTCCACACTTTCGCCTGGGTTACAAACAGATCAAAACAGATCATTTGATTTCCTTGTTTCTAAGGTGGTTGTTTCGTTCAATCTNCCATTTCGTAAGAGCTTCCTACCATTGACAAACACGGCGTGCTTCAAGAAGTCCAAATATCTTTCGCCTTCAACAGGGCTCCATCCAATATCCGGGTACCCTTGCCGCAGTAAGATGTTACTGCTCTGCAATCCACACTCTGCCAGGTTTTCAACAATCTGTGGTTGCAAAGGAGGAATAATTTTTTGTTAGTTATTTGTAAATGATGCATTGAAGGACGTTGCAAGACAATGCATATATTCAGTTAATGTCTTAGCTCTTTACTGCAAAAACCAAGTCTTTGTGCATGCAGTATTGACGAGTTGTGCTCTTTAGAGAACGATTTTTCAAATTACACTTTTCGGTATAGAGTGTTTTGAATGTGGGCTCGAGCATACTATGAAAGACGGTAGCTTACAACATCAACAATCAAAATTTAAGTTGCCTTTTCCAAATCTGCGCCTTGCAAGGCTAGAGCAAGTTCGTTGTTGTCCATCACTGATGCAGCAGCGACATCTAGCGGGGTAGAACCGCGCATTGACGGCGATGCTGTGAATAGAAAAATTGCTTGGATAAAAAATGAACGAATCGCGCGGGTTAGTCGAAGGGGATGTTTAACCCACATGTATCTCAAAAAAATGAACGTTGTGCGCTGAACTAGAACAAAACAAACAAGACATTCATCCCAACTTCAAGGTTAGAAGAGACTGGGATTTCACCCACAAGCAAAACGTTCATATTTTACACAGAATGAAGCAAAACATTGATTGTTGGCGATTTTTTCAGACGGTGGAAAGCGGTGTTCAAACATTTGATAAAAAACTACGTCAAGACATCATGACGTAAGCTGCCAGAGAAGATGCGGTTCGGTTGAGGGAGGAGTTTCAGGATCGGTTAAGAATTATCCGCAGCAACATCCACGCACTTCGAGGAGGTTGGGGTGACCTGATACGAGCGACCCCACCTACCCAGTCTCCCACCTACCCAGTCCAACCGATCCATTCTCCAACATAAACCGAACGTGGTCAAACATTGCTCCCTGATTCAAGCGGCTGATTCGACAGAAATAGCAAAGAAAACGACAACATGCTGCCACCATGTGAGGAAACTGAATGGATCGATCTGAGAAAATAAGATAAAAGATCTTCGGTTCTCTTTTCTAGATGTTCGTTGATAAACTTTAGCAGGCTCGAGAAATGTCGTAAAGAATTGCTTTCAACACAGCGAAGTTAACACGGAGAAAAACAAAAAAACAAAAGTAAATTTTGTTAAGCGATTAGGTTATTATTTGTTTTTTATTTTTAACAATGTAGATAGCTCCATGCAACACAAAAACCATTACCAATACTTCGCAGTTTTAAAATAAGCGTAACAATGATAACAGATTAAATATACATGAGGTGGAACAAACACCACCGAAGATTTAAATTTACCGACATCATTTAGAAATCAACAAACATTTAGAACTTAAAGGCATAAAATTGACAAATAAACGGAAAATTGACACAGGTAACACAGAAAAAATCAAACAAAGTGAATTTCTTTGTGATTTACACGAAACGTTTGTTTCATTTTCAGTTTCAACACGGTGTCACAGTTTCTAAAAAACAGGTTTATGAGCAAATAACGCCTTTGTCTTATATTTAATTTTCCAAAGCTTCAAGTAATCGTATTCATTCGCCGCTTCACTTTTAACTTATTTTATCAAAATTTAACACGATGCATACCGTTTTCATTCTCCTCTTCCCCCAGCACACTGACCATGACTTTCATCACCGTTTCGTGCATGCAAAGAACTCGCATTAAATTAGGATGTTGATAAAAAACTTTGTTGTTCATGATTTTGCTGCAAAACAAGCACAAAAGTTGAACGTCATGTGACAACGAGATGTTCTGCTAATGCTTAAATTTTGGGGGGGAGAACGAGCATCTCAGTCAAGCTACAAATCTCAGGAGCAAACGCTTATGAAGGAGTCGGTAAGTCAAGTCGCAGTCACCCACTTTAATTCGTCAATGATGAGGCTTTCCTCGTTCCGACCAAGTTTCACCGACAGCAGAGATCGAAGCTGCGACAAAGCATCGAGCAAGCTCATAGTGTCTTCTTCCGAAGTGGCACTGATGCAGTAAGTCTTTCGAAGTGCGTTATGAAGCTGAAAACATGAAATTGGTGGATGGAGATTTGAAGCCAAGCAGCTGGCCTGAAAATTGCTTTCTTTTTGAGGAACACTATCCTGTTTTAAAAGTAAAACAGTTCGATTCGACACATAAGAACAAAAATCTTTGTAAACAGTCATTTGCCTACGCCAGTACAACAATACTTTTGAAAAGTTTCCAGTTATCGTTTTTGACTTAAACTGTTCATACAATTAGAGCAACAATTGGACGACTGCCCTCTCATCGTTACCTCGCCTATGCCGTTGTACTGGCGATAGAGCAAGCTGAATATTTCACGAACCAAGCCCGGGGATTTGATATTGCTCTCCTGGGTCCATGCAAGAACCGTTGACGTCACGAGCCTTCGGATTGACGTCACTTCTTTTTGTTCGTCATTGTTGTTTCCTTTCTTTTCATCAACACTGTTACAGTTAGCGATTTTTGAAACCAACAGTTTCAGCTTCGATCTGTAGGATTGCTGCTGCAGATAAAACAGAGGCACGGATGAGAAGGAATAGTTATAATTTATGTCAGGAGCCACCATCCTTTTTGAAACTGAGAACTACTCTTGGGTACTTATTAATGCGAAGGTCTACCAGTTTGATGCACACTTCTGAAATAAAAATTTACTCAATTCATCTTTGATTATGCTATTATTAATTGATGATGTTCATCTATGTGAAGACATTGATGTTACTGCTATTTCTAAAACAAGTCCGAGGGCGACCCACGTGGACCCCACGGGCGACCTGGTGCCCGCGGGCAACGTGTTGGTAACCCCTGATCTATATTATAGATTATATTGAAGTGTTTTCAAATGTAAAATTTACATTTGCTGTATTACTGACACAACCACTGTATGCTGTTGAGAAACTCGTTTCTACGCAGTTATTGCACTTTTGTTGTACAGGTCTACCAAACGTTTCCACGGTCCAAAAATACAATGGACTGCTGGTGCGAAGGTATCGTATCGTCATAATGGACAAATTGCCTCAAGAGGCTTTAAAAGAACCTTCTTAGTCTGCGCTATTACCAGCAGTCAAAGTCAGGTCTCAAACGGCAGTGATACACGAAAAGAGTCGGCAGTTATTTTTGTAGTGCAAGCCTAAGTAATGGTTTATTCCATCGCAGGCCTTAGTTTCACAAACAAACGTTTTCGACTTGGACGCCATATTAGATCCACCACAGTGGAAGCTGGTCACTACCTCAGTGTCATCTGCTTCATTTTGATCAATTTGTTCTCCGCAGTGACGTAGGAGTTCCATGTGGAAGTTCCACATCATATCCCGGATGTTGTTTGGCAAAGGACAATCGGCCTCCTTTTCTTCGGACCGGAAGCTGTAGTCCAAGGTCAAACACAAAGAGATATTATATTTAACACGCGGATGATTATTCACGTTTGCTTTTAGCGTGTTGCATATAAAAAGTAGTTGGTCGTAACATCACGTGATGGCAGCAGACTTGTCAGAAAACCATGGTAGTTTTTTAGAAAAATGTTGCTCTGAAAAAGCAGTACTTCAGCAGCAGAAGCTACATAGGCAGGGCTACCATTGATCTAGAAACAAAAATAAGGACAGCTGAGGAAAATTTGAATTCATCACCTAAGAAACAAAACAATTTGTTCTGTTTGCACGACTAATGTCAGATCATATATTTGCCTATTTATCTTCAGGAACCATTTGCTTCAGCAATGTCTTATTCTCGACTTCCTTCTTGTAATTGTCACGGAAAACATTTTTTCGCTTCATTATTTCTTGAATCAATTATATGCTAATGGCATGCATGTCCATCAGATATTGTCTATTTAAAAATGTTACGCTGCAGAAAATAAGAAAAAATAAGGATGCAAGTCACAAATGAGGACATTTCTTAGAAATGAGGACAGTAATATTTTCTAAGACGTAGTACTGCAAAACAAGGACAAATCTTAGAAATAAGGACAGTATGGTAGCCCTGTACATAGGTGAATATTCACTGCCTTGTCTAAAACATTTTGAATAAATATTCACACCGCAAATGATCGATCGGCAGTGACTTTCCATAAACAAGTCAGTAATTCATTTGAAGTTGAATAACTGGTGTGAAACTAGCTGGTGGGCTGGTGTGAAAATAGCTGGTGTGGTGTTGTGAAAATAGCTGGTGTGGTGTGTGAAAATAGCTGGTGTGGTGTGTGAAAATAGCTGGTGTGGTGTGTGAAAATAGCTGGTGTGGTGGGGTGAAAATAGCTGGTGTGGTGTTGTGAAAGTTGCTGGTGCATGAAAAGGACTGCGGGGTGCACACGGTTGAAAGAGTGAATAGCTGGTGTAAAATAAAAGCGTTTAGCAAATAAATGGTTTTTCAATGAACAAAAAATAATTTCGACACATATATGCTTTCAGGAAGCACAAAAATGAAATGTGTATTGTCGGTACAGGCAACTTCGCTTCATTCTGCAATGAAGAAGAAACAATTTCCCGTTTAACAAGGAATGAACATTTTCAGAACTATAAGGTTGTTTAATTTTCCATTCACTGCGATGTCGTTGTGTAATGCTGCCTGAGATAAATGTAAAAGATATCCATATGCAGTAGAATGAAATGAGAACGAAAAGTAAGCATCAGCGCATGAACAAGTAGTGTCAACGGACAGAGGTCGTCTTCGCAGCAGCCGTTTTCTATCACATGCGTGGAACAAAGAAACAAAAGCAAAGTATGATTGTTGTTTAAGACTCAAAATTATGTTGTTGCACAAGACTGCACAAACACCCTCGTGCGCCATTTCCAGCGTGTAGTGGTTTTTCATCATAAAATACAAAGGTATGTTTTTTTGGATGCGTATTGCAGGTCATGTTGCCTTCAAATCAGTGATGTAATCAACAAAGTGATCCTTGCTGTGATAAAAATAGTCTCCAACCGCAAAAACATCTATTTGCTGAAATCCATTTCATCAAACACCTGGGTGCAAAGTAATTTTACGAAAACAAATAGATGTTGAAAGAAACGTCTTCAAGCAAAATGGGTTGAAGAAAAAGATTAAGTTATGTTGAAATACGAAAGAAAAACAGTTAAATCCTGTTTGTCTTTGAAAAACATGCAAACACTAGTTGAGGTGTGCGTTAATCTATTTTTAAACCTCCATTGCTTAAAATTATAAAGCGTCATTGTGTCTTGAACGAATACGTTTGTTCAAAACGAATGATCAAATGAAAGCAACAGTCGTTTTTGAAACTCCCAAAATGACTCAAACCTAATAAAGTAGTTTACCTGAGGAGGAGCGCCATTTGATCAGAAGGTGGAGATCTGAATTCTCTGGTCATTTTTGCTGTCATGGCTGCTGACATGTCAAGCGCCTCCATAACTCCACGATATCTGTCACGTTGGTCCTGCAGAGAAGTACAGTAGTACGCTGCTAAAATCTACGACTGCATTAAAACATAACAGCCGTTGTTGTTGTCTCTTTGGTGTAGTCCAGCCAATAAATCCGCTCGCCAACCACAGGGCTTGTTCGTGCTGGTAAAATATATGCAGTAAAAAGTCGCATGCATTTGCAACTCTTTGACGAAGCTTTGCTTGAGACTGATGCAGCTTCGTAAGTGAGAGAGTGAGAGAGAGAGAGAGAAAGAGAGAACAAAAAAACGAAAAACATCATTGGAATAACACGACGAAGAACCTGCGATGGAAACGCAAAAGACCGCGTTTTGTTTTCAGCTGAAAAACAAACCTGCTGCATATTTTCAACGACAAGTGTCGAAAACGATACCACTGCTTCCACTCGGTGTCGCAGTTCAAGATCGAGGAGATGTTGAAGCAGAAGACAAACTTCGAACTTGACTTCCTCAGCCAGTTGTAACCGGAGCAAACCGGGTGATACCGCTGCTTGCAACTCTGAGTACATGTTAATGTTAACTGTGGATTCCGCGCTTCTGATCTTACAGTGAAAAGAAAGCAAAAGCTGCGTAACATGGCATCACCTTATAACACGAAGGTAGGTCACGGAAAGTAACGATATTCGATGGTTTACAACGCCATAAAAAAAGGGTTTAATTTTAGACGGACGGTTGATGTGCTGGTGAAGAAAATGGGAAAAAAATTTTCAAACTAACTGAGAATGAACTATTAACCCGTTATGAGCCTTTCAAATTTTGATCAAAGTTCGAAGATGAAGCTGAGCAACTGCAAAAGTTGTTCAAGGGGCAGGCTGTTTGTTCGCAAGTCAGAACACATTGGTAAAAATCTTAAAGAAACTTGAAAAACAAAAATTGTTCGCTTCCCTCATCATTTATCTTGTACTATCTACGAAACGTTTGAACTCTCTGCCTGGTAGAGTTTAAATAGGTTTGCCACTTGCATTCGCGCTTTTCGGTAAGACTCTCCAGCAATCGAAACTACGAGTTACTGTTAATGCAAGTACTGTAAGTTTTTTCAATCCTATATCAAGACTGTGGTTGCACAACTCAGTGAGTTCCTATGCACCACCATACTGACCTTCAAGTTCCGAGGTGACGGAAACCAGGGTTCCGAAATAAGTGGGATCGACGATCACCAATATCCGTTCTACGTCATCATCACTGAAAACGTCCATTGTCAGGAGAGTGACAGTCAAGCGTATCAAGGGCCTGGGAAGGGTGGAAAGCTTTGCGTAAATACAGTTTTAGTTGCAACAGAGCAACGGTCGTAGCCGGACATTTCAAGCGGAGGCGCTTCGATGCAAAACCAGTGCAAAATCACAGCGTAAAGCAACATTTTTGTCGGTATTTGCATAAAGCAACAACAACATGTTTGTCGGTACATGCATCTTAATTTAGGACAACAACACAACAACAACAACACAGCGTAAAGCAACAACATGTTTGTCGGTACATGCATCTTAATTTGTGCTCTACCATATATTCGCATCCAAATTCACGTAGTTTTATGGACAAGTTGAAACTAAAAATAAGATACAATAATGCGAAAGGGCGTTTACATATATGGCGCCTCGGGAGTTTGGAACTCGCCTGAATATAAACAAATCAATCATAGAAAGGCAAATTAACACAAAAACAATTTGACACAGAGTCCGATGTTAAAAAAAAGTTACAAATGATGGAGTCATTCTTGGGTATGTGTAAGAATATTCATAAATTATCGCTGTAAATTTGCATTATACTAAAAGTAAATAATAAATAAAAATAAGTCAAACGCAGTTTTCCGAGCAGCCATGTGCTTTCGACGTCTGTACAATGGATGCTTTCTAAGGTTCTCACTTTTGTTTTCTTTCATTAGTTATAAGAAACTATTTTCATATCTTCTGCGGTTTTCTATGCAACCTTTTCCAGTACGAAAGACATGAAACTGAAACCTGCTGTCGCTTACAAAAATTTTTACCCAAACTGAAAAACGTACAGTTAACTTTTTATTTTAAACTTTTTATGCAAAGAAAAAACCACCGTTGATCGACAGTCCCAAACAATGATGATTGAATGCCCAAAATAAAAACTTTACCTACTTGCATTGGTGACGAACAAACTTTCATTATACGGAAAAAACGAATGAAACAAATGTGAAGCACTATCTTCATTTCTTTCTGTGCAAATACATTGGGTTTCTACTTCTATTTTAGTAGTTTCAAAAAACTATCTTACTTAAGCAAATAGTGGCCTAACTGAAGCAAGCAGAGTGCTATGATAACTTTTTCAACAACCTTCGAATCTGATTCGAAGTCATTACTCAGCGTTCTTTCGTAGTCGATATTGACCGATTTGTTGACAAACGACACCGATTTGAATGTTTTTCGAGTCTCAGGCGTTCGTGACATTTCAGAAAGGAGCAGATACTTTCACTGCATGTTGCTGCAGCGCAGTGGCTGACATCGTCCTCCCCAATTGCAGGTTCGTCACGGTTGACTACGTTTCGTTATTTTTCAAAAAGCAAAGAATGTGAATGAGCGCCACGTTTTCTTATTTTTTGCTGCTGTTTACTGAGAAACAACGATAAGGCTGAAAGAGTGTTTTTTGTGAAAAGAATTGGTACACTTGAAAAATGTACTTGTAGCAGAGCTTGTCTGATTTTCGGTTGTGGTAACAACTAAATCAAAGTCAAGAAACATGACGACCAAACACAACCAGCACATTCCTATATGAAGTTGTAGCAACTCACACGAACAGGGTCTCTTGGCTTCGACCGGTCGCTTCATTGAAGTTCATCTTGCACGACATCACTGCATCTTCCAGCTGCTCGATCACGTGACGACGCAACGCATTGAGAGGAAACTCGGGCACATCCACGGGGCGGTTTGTGACGTCATAGAGGCTGCATGCAATAAGTGCGTCACGACGCGAAGCAGAGGAAATTAGGAGATACGCTGAGTGCAAAAAATGGAAAGCGAAAAATCGTAATTCACGACCAGCCAAACGTAGACTGACTTTGTAACAAAATCCGTTGTTGACCACTTCATGCGGGGTTTAAGCGAGGGGGATGGCCCAACACCGGGCAGTCCAGGACGGTTTTGATGGTCAAAGAGCCCCACCGAACGTGTCTTCTCGTTCAGAGGAAATATATACTCGGTTTGAGTTTTGCGTCTGCAGAAAAAAACTACAAGTTAAAATCTCGAAAAGTACTCTCAAGAGAATGAGAAACATCCCAAACAGCTCAGATTGATTTCAATGTAAGTTACAGTATTTTAATGCTTTAGATTTTAGAACATGCTAATGGTGTACGTTGGCATCTACAAGTTCTGCTTACGAAAGTTATACGACATGCTCTGCAACCTTCATCAACGTAAATTATCGTTCCACCACTGTGGTCTTTGAGTATACCGCCGTGACAAACACGAACATGTGTTTTACGAGATTCAAAAAAACGTAATCGGTTTTTCCTTAACACTTTACGACTTGTTTCGCATCATTTTTACAACAGAAAAGCATCTTTTGCATTTGTTCAAAACAAAAGATGGACATAAAAAAATGTTTTCTCATTCGCTAGATGTTTCACTGAAAATTCCAGAACGATGCGAGAAATAAGAAAAACCAGTTTTCGTCTGCATGTAGTTAAATACAAAATCGGAGATCAAAAAGTAATTGGATATTGAAACAAAGGTTTCAGGATATTTTTGTCACCATTCACCTCTTTCTCAGATACTGTCATTCAACGTGTAAATTCCATTCATGTCAAAAGCACATCACCTGGCGTTAGCGTGAGGTGCAAGATGCATTTCAATCAACAAATCGTGGAACGTCGCCCGAACTGTTCCGATCAAATCCGAACTTTCGACAATGTGCATCAGCTGCCGCTGGTCAACATAACTACAAAAATGAAAAAGAACGGTTGTTTAGGTTTAAGCCAAACAGCAGTGGCAGCTGTTTTAGTAAAGAAAATTCAGTACGTTTGCTTAGGTCAATTTTTGAAAACCACAGAAAAGGATTTACCCAACTTTCACGGCTAAACAAAACTTTTTCGCTTGTAATGAAACTGTACTTATACTTCGCGGAAGCTGTCATTCAGTTTCAACAAACTACACGACAGTGGCGTTACAAGCCCAAAAATTTTGGGGGAATATTTTGGGGGCCAAATATTTTCAGGGTTCCCACACATTTTCAAAAATCATTTTCCATACTTTTTCAATACCTCTTCAATACTAAATTTTAAAAGTTCAATATCATCACTTCTCTTCATTTTTCGAAATTTTTAACCATAAAACTGAATTTTGCACATTGCACAACACTGCACAAATAAACTGCTTTGACTTCAGTACAATTCTTCTCAGATACTTCAAATTTCTTTTCCATTTAGAATTTCCCAACTTTTACAATACTTCATGCATATTTCGGCCAATTTCCAAACTTTTTCAAGGTCTTGAAAACCGATTTTGAAATTCAATACTTTTTCAATACTTTCAAAACCGCGTGGGAACCCTGTATTCTGATATTGAGCGAGCAACACTTTGGTTCGGGACACCGCCTGTCGAAGCACTTAACAACAAGATATGAAGAAGATTTTTTTGGGGGGGCATGGCCCGTTGTCCCCCTGGCCACGCCTATGCTGCATGATTTAGACGCAACTGAAATATTGCACATAAAAACAACAGCAAATCTTGCTTCACAAAATCTAAAAAGCGCCTCAAGGTTTCAATAAAGTTCAGACCTACTTTCGACCTTCATCTCATCTCACACATGAACTCAGATGACCCGCAGTATTATGCGTTCCCTTGCCAGGAGCCCGAGAACTAGAAAGACCGAAAATAATAACTCGCGAGTATTCAAAAATAAAAAAGTGCTTTGAGAAAATGTCCTGCATTAACTGCGATTGCTTAGAAGTTATGTTTCACAAATTCTATCTTCCCTGATGTTATAGCTGGCGAAAACGAAGATGTAAACAGTCTGTGTTTTGCGCATATACAGAAGGTGGCGTCAACTGAATCTCACTGGCTCGTGAACTCTTTAACACACCCAGCGGCCACGTGGCCGGTGAAGTTACGATCTGCTATAACTCGCGAACGGATCGGAAATCGACTCAGCACAGTCAAGTGAATTGCACGACACGTTCGCACGTGTTTACACGTGCACACAGACATGCGGCAGTTAACCTGGTGAGGGCGTGTGCAACACGCGTGTTGCCCAGAGCACAGAGCGCGCAGTAAAGCTTGATGGTCTGCTCGTGGAACTGACGCAATTCGGCGTTCTCACTAACTTCCAGCAGATCCACGCAACGATTCTCCTCAGGCACGTGAAGAACTGCAATGCTTCCTGCATTTAAAGTACGGCGCATTTACACGAGCTGATTGTGGTCACGTAAAAACTATTTTCACTGTTTCTTTGCACTTTTTGAGTCGCATCTTATTTCACTTTAAGCGGTGCAAAACTTTATAGAGGCACAAAGCAACGACAACCTGCACGTAACTGTCAGAACACAGTTGCAAGGTTACAAAATCATTTACAAGAAATCTGTGAAAAAAATAAATAAACTGCAGCGCGTATTTTTAGGCATCGCAGCACATAAAGGAGGAATCAGATGTAAACGCTTTTGACGAAGACGGAAGGCCAGTGATGGTACTTTTTAAAAAAATGTGCGCGACAAACTATTTTGTGACAAGACAAAACGGTAGAATTTGTTAACTGCGGTTTATGGTATCCTACCCACGAAGATGAATGCAAGCTGTATTTGGAGCGTTTGTTGTATAAAGCTGAGAAAAAAATGTGTAGAGCAAATCGCCTTCAGACGTCGTGATGCAAAAAAGTCTCACAAGGACAGAAACCATCAAAATTAAGATTCTTTGGTGAGTGTTTTCATCAGTGACACTGTGACAAGCGCTTGCATAGCAACACGAGCGTCTCACAACAAGTTACAATCATTACAACAACTAAGTACTCTCCACGATGGGTCTAGGCAAGGAATCGATTGGCAAATTTTAATAGGAAATCGATTTCACTAAAATTACGCATCCTCATTCCTTATTCTATTTGAATAAGGACTGAAGATGTGTAATTTTACGTGAAATCGATTTCCTTCAAAAATTTGCCGATTCATACCTTGCTTACACCCATCGTAGAGAGTACTTACTTGAATATGGGTATGTGCAAGTTTGAATCATCGCAAAAAGATGAAAGCTGAGCCCAGTCGACTGATTCCTCGCAAGCATACAGAGACGCTAGTGCTTTCAAAGTGTCATTACAACAAGTTACAATCATTTTGTCCACCCCCGAAAACATCAGCAGTTGCGGCCATGACGTCTCACCTGCTCCAGGCAATTGATCGGCCGACCGCAGTCCAGCAGACCATCCTGCAGATCTGTCATTCTGACGTCGACAATCGGGTCTGATCACGTGAGTGGGCATTCTCATCCACGTGACCCGGTTCAGAGCCTGCACCACCAGCCGCGGCGGACACAAAGGCACCACGTTCTTTTTTTCGGAATTGAACAGAGCAGCGGAGAGTGGCATGCATTGCTGTGGAAAGTGCGTGACAGGAGGTTGTGATAATTTCGCTTCCGAAACAAACGTTAACGCACTACAACACAGTTGCGCATTGACAAAACAACAAGCTAAGGAGAACAAAAACATATTTGTTCACAAAAATCTTTCAAAAATGAGCACAACATTTTGTTAGCTTGCTTGTCACCAGAAAACTGCCATCTTTTTGTGAGTTTTTTTATACTTATCACTGCTGGTTATTCCATGCGTGCTGCTCTTTGACACAATTTTTTTAATGCCTGTTGCAACGTTTTTTTCCGGTTGGTTGTATCGCTGAATTTCTCGTGATTTTTGTCAATGGCAACTATCTTTTTTTACTAGAGACCAAAAGATGAAAGATGTTAGTCCGTGAATTGATACGTGGTCAGTGACGTGCAACTGAAATATACTATGCAATAAAATACAAACAGCAACAGATCAGCACAAGAAAGTATACTGCACGAAAAAAGCTCTGGTGTCTGTTGATTCAAGATTGTCTAAGGTGGACGAACGTAGGCAAGTTCGTAACACCCGAAGTCTGATGCTGACAATTAAGCTCAAGATGAACTCGGTTCAACACATGCGGTCAAAAATTTCCCGCTCTTTGAGGCAAGGCTTGTGTAGCAGAGGTTTGCACTATGGTTGTTTGCTTTCGAATCTTTGTTTGCGAACAAATAAAAAGCAAAACAATACTTTTTGTAGGTACACATATTATATTACACTGGTTCCAGGAGCACTGGACTTTACATTCCGTTAAGAAAATGATGCAAACCCTTAACCTTCAAAAGGCTAGCTGTTCAAGATCTCTCTCGCGAACTTGTGGTATGTTTAGTATTCAGCATGTAATGCAAAAGAAACCTGAGCCAAACGAATTAATTTCTCGAAGTGCAAAAGATGAAAACATATATAGCGCACAGTACCTGCCTTTTCACGTAGGCTGCTGCTGATAAAATGTAACAATTTTGCCGAAAGAAGAAAAAAAGCGCAAACCTTTGATCGTCCAAGTTCGTACTGCGCCACAGATTGCGTTGACGGTTGGCAGAACACAGCAGGATGTAGGAGAGATCCTGGTTCGACCTGTGGGTTATCAACCGCCCTCGTTACTTGCCAGCATACAAATCGAGCTGCTTCAGCGTATGAAGTCAAACTTCGCCAAAAATAAAAAAGATTCGCAAGTCCTGATCGCTTTACTTTGACAGTTATCTAAAAATTCTTTTTTTACGCACAACAGAGACACTGCTAATGGAATGATCGATTAATGAAAGAGGGTATAAAATTGTGACGGTGCATGACACAGGGGGGTATACTCCAGGCGTGCCAGGTACGGCGCACACCTCATCAAAAATTGATCCTGACGTGACTTTTTCCAGGCAGTGCGATCAAAGGAAAATGCGAAAAAGGATTGAGAGATTCATTGCCAATTTCTTTTATGGACGTCTTATTGATTTGAGTCAAGTTTCAAAACTGCCCATTTCAATTTGCTTGATTGGCTGAATTTTTATGCATCACTAGTTTCCCGTTTCACGTTGTGATATGGCAACACTGGGTGTGCAGTGCGCTAATACAACCGAACACCTGTGCTTGCAATATGAGCATCAGCACGCCAGGACACATTCGAGCTTCGTCATTAATTAGCGTTCAACCGGATTGATCATAACGGTTCAAACAAACCCGTATCTGTTCCCCCGGTACTTGTATATACAACAGCCCGCAAAAAGACGAATGTTTGCTTGCGCATAGTATGTGTGATCATAACGGCTAAAATAAACCCGTATCTCTTCTGTACCCCTAGTGGTTGTATATTCAACAGACACATAACAAAAAGTAGACGTTTTTCGCGCACTTTATCAATTCTTTTGCAGTTTAGCAAGTTTCGATCTTAAAACCTTAGGTGTGCGCCAGCCGCACACCAAACGTGCTCGACTGCTCGTATTCGACGAGACATGCGCGCAGCCTAATGTTTTTACATTTGTGAACCGCGCTATCGGAGCGCTGAGTGTGTTTTACACCCCTGTTTTAATGCGCAGCCTGATATTTTTGCAGTCACGGGCGCGGGAAAGGGGCCTTGGTCCTCCTTGATTTTGAAAGTTGATATATTGCGATTAACTTTTTCATAGAAAAATTTTTTTCTCTTTGGTAAAATGAAATTTCACTGCTGTTGGCCCCTCTGGAAACAACCCCCCCGTCACCCATGTTTCCAGGCGTGAGCTGCTCTGTCGAAGCACTGAGTGTGGATTTTGTACGATCTCCTGCAGTAACTTGGATCGTTGATAGCTGCATAGTCAATACAGTGACACATAAAACAAGGAGAGCGCGTGTAGAATAATGTGCATCTTGTGTCAACAATCTTAGCCAAAACGTTGGTTTGCAAACGTGAATATGACTTCATATTGTGACGTCACAAACAGCCCACATTCAGTAACAATGACAACCATACGCCACTAACTTGATGACGTTAACCAAGAAGACATACGTCTGGGGTGTTCAGTGACGGTGTGATTCATAATCAGGGTTTTTCATGTCAACTTTTCGAACAGGGCCGCGACAATTCGCGAATGCCGTACTGCGTCACATTTATTCCGTTTATTATGCGAAAACAAAACAATTTATTGAGTTAATCAGTAAACTAACGAAAGATAAAATGAAACGAGCCAAAATTGATGCAGATTTTTAACTCTCACAAACAGTTTCAAAAACCATTAGTTTAGCATCACAGACGCATCTCATACAAACCACGACCTACTTGGTAGTATGTGTGAAGGTCGATGCCATTCGCTGAGTACGTAAGCATGCCTGTGGCCACGTCAACAGTGCATGTCACAAGCAAGCCTGCGTTCGATCGCTCGCTGGTGATGTCACCGCCGCCTGACGTAGAGACCTGCTGATGAGCATCGCCGCCCCATATGACGTAGGAGTTGCAGCGTTTTATGCTGAAAAGCAACCAAATATTTTAGCCATGATGACCTCATTGATGATCTCATTTTCAGCAAGAGAAGGTAAACGAGTGTTCTTGGCTGATGATATTTTCGTGTTGATTCTATAAAGCAATTTTTGCGGCGTATGACATGACTTTCAAAAACAAAATCCAAAATGCATTTCTTAGAACAAAGTCGTACAACGTATGTGAAGTTCCTTGATGTCGTAAAAAAAATTGAAACATCGGGAAGATTTTAATATCAATAAATTATTGGCACCATATTTGTTACACATAAATATTAGACTACTACGTTGCAGAAAACTTCGCTGATGTCGAGAAATTATATGTTTATACGGTGGTGATTTTCATCGGATGGACATTTCATTGACAATCAAGGTTGGGTGACGCTCACTGTATGGGAAGCTCAAACGCTTTAAGTACTTCGATACTGAGCAGCTGTTGGGATTTAGAGGAAATTGCCCCTTGCGTATGCACATTCCAAATAAGCCAGCAAAGTATGGCATGAAGCTGGTGCTCATATGCGACAACGAGACGAAGTACATGCTGGGCGGCATGCCATACTTGGGAAAGCATGATACAACCCCACGGAGTGGTGTCAACCTCGGGCACTACTATACATTTGAGCTAACCAGGCCGTACCACGGAAGTAATAGAAACGTCACAACAAATAAGTGGTTCACATCCGTTCCGCTCATTTCAGATCTTTTGACAAACTATGGAATGACTCTTGTTGGCAGCGTTCGCGGAAACAAGAGAGAAATACCGCTCAAAATGAAGGCCAAGGCGACATGGTTCAAATGCCTTTCTCCACACAAAAGAAATGACAGTGGTGTCGTATGTGGCAAAAACGTCGAAGGCAAAAAAGAAAATTGTGCTTCTGCTGTCATCGCAACACACCCAGCCTACCGTTGCAGCAAGAGGAAAGCCAGAGATCATGGAGTTCTACAATGCCACCAAGGGAGGGGTCGACACCTTCGACCAAATGTGTTCTGTGAGCTCATGCTCAAGGAAAACACGACGTTGGCCTCTCTGTATCTTGTATGGTATGTTGAAGGTTGCATGCATAAATCCGTACATCACTCACTGTGAGAATCGGGAAGAAAGGCGCATGGCACAGATCAGCAGACGGGAGTACATACTGGAGCTGGGGAAGGCGCTCATTACTCGACGGGCACAGAGACGGCTGGCGACGCCTACTCTGTCCCGCCAACTGCACACTTTGATTACCAGTGTCTGTCAGGTGCCATCACTGGGCAGTGCTGCAGGTGCACCAGGGACATCGTTTGCTGACAGCAGGTCAATCTCGTCACGCTCGGTGCGCTGCTGTGAACGCCCTGCAAAGTCGGACAGTAAGACCCGGCACCGCAGCAGCGAATGTGACAAGCCCGAGTGCCTGAGTCACCTTTACCCCATGTGTGGTGACTGTATGTGAAAGGTGTGTTGCGCTGATGGCTGAAAACGTCTTCGTGTGGCTTTTTTGTTCGAATAAATACCTACCAGCTTCGGTTGTATTTGTCGACAAAAAGTAAATATGAAAACCTTACATAAAATTTAGAGATTTTTTGCATGTCTCCCATAAAGCGCCTGTTTGCTGTAAAGAGCTGAAACCCACTCAGCGCATGCTTCTACGGTCTTGTTAGCAGTAGGCTATACAAAATAGAAGTTCTTCACGCCCGTAATTTTTTATGAGTAATTCAGTTCAGTCATATATGAAATCTTCGCTATTTTGGTCTACTTACCTTTTCATCAAATATCGTATGATATTAGAGCACAAAGTAACTGTGTTAGTGCTCAAACTGCTCAGTGAGAGTTATATTTTCAGTGTAGTTTTTGTGATAAACTTTGGTTGAAGGGAAGTATATTTTTATTTTCAAAATCGGGTCATGTGCACCCGGCGTTGTGGTTTGTGTGACAAAAATTGAACGATAGTATTCCAGGGCTCTGTTTAATAATGCCATATATTTGAAACAAAACAAAGAAACGGTTTGCATGTTTGCAGAAAACAACAAGACATGAAATGGCAAAGTTCTTCGCATTTTTCCGCGATGGAATTGAATGAAGACGTATGATATTTGACAGTGGCATCCAGTGATCCACCTGTCGAGCACGCAATTCCACTCGTCCCTCAGCTTCAGCAAAAGGCCCACGTGAAAAGCAGCCATTTCGGTGACCACTTCACCCACTCCCCAGGGTGGCCCACACTCTCAAAGCAACATTCAGGGTTGAAGAAAGTGGTAATATGCGCGATATTGTTTCAAGTATTAAATAAAATGTCATTTACCAAACCGTATCGCAATTTATAGTCCTACAACGTTTCTTTCAGATTGTACTCATGTAGGCTTATTGTGTGGCGTTAAAGTTATATCGAACTAAAGCTAAGCAACTAAAAACTTGTATTCGCACAAAACACTCGTTTCAGCCAAGAATTTACAATAAAGGTCCGAAGCCCACGCTCAGGCCTGCAGGATTTTCGCGGTAGACCCAGCACTTCCAGTCATAACTTGACTAATAAAAGTATGGGGAATAAGTAACAGTGTATTGGCACTATACGCAATAGCACAAACAACCTGTAGTTAAATTCAAGCAGCGGCCCAACTGGCGCTAACAAGAGTTGAACTGATGGTCAGTAAAACCAGCTTCTCCGCAAAAAAACACGTGTAACGTGAAACAATCAAACTAAACCGTTGTTTAACAAACGTTTACTGTTACGCATTAATTAATATAAGCAGCCTCAGCAGTTAAGTCGAACAAAGAGCAGTCTTTCTAGAGGCGTTTTGTGCGATCGTAAATGTCTACACCAGGCTTTCTTAAACGGGGCCCTCCCCCCATTGCAGGCCACGGAGCATTTCTCTGGGGGCCTCGAGCAGAGGCCTTTACTTGGAAGCTTTGCCGTGATATTGCATAACCCAAGTGTCACGATATATTAAGTATTCGCCAGTTAAACTTAGAAGGGGGCCACGGCTCACGAAAGTTTGAGAACCACTGGTCTACGCATCCGTTGTTTGTCGATGATTGCCAACAAAGAACATTACGGAATGTGTCCTAGCTAAAACGAGGCTTGGCCAGATTTGACAAAAGATGACAAATCTACGAAACGCACGACTTTCCACTGAACTGAAGAACAACATCTGAAATGCCAGAAGTGCAGTTAAGGCCAATCTACACTGAGGAGTTGCCAGGAGTAGCTGCGCACGATTCTTTGTTTGTTTTATTGCGCCCAGGAGTTGCCATGCCGAGCCGTGGACGAGCGCAGAATTACCCGACGCAACAAAACAAACAAAGAATCGTTCGCGGTTACTCCTAGCAACTCCTCAGCGTAAATTGTCCTTTAGGCCCGATACCATGATGAACAATAAGAAGATCGTTAGGCCGGACTTGAATGCTAGCTATGCTGGAGGTTGCTGAACCCTGGTCTACAGATTTACGCGACAGGATAAATACAACAGATTCTTTTTCCAAAGCTTACCTGCTGCTGACTCTTCCATTGTCATCACCCAGAGTGACCGTGACAACTGGTATCTCGTCCTGTCGGAAATGATCGTTGTTCCAGTGAAAGTCCGGCGTGACCCAACCCACGAAGACGCTGGCAGGGTCTTGGTCGGGAAAAATCCTCACGGAGAACGAGTATTGCGTCGATTGCAAGAGCTGATGAAAATAAAAATGAAACTTTCCAACAAACGAAGAACATTTCCGCCGGTAGTGGTCGCCGTAATAAATGCGGTGAAGTAACAGGAATGTTTTGGAGCCCATAGGCAGATAACACATGTTCGCGTCTTACTTTTGATTTTTGACTTTTAATATTTATAAGAAAAAAAATTACCTTAGACTTTTGAACTTTCAACGTTTGCTGTATGACCTTTCTTCGTGCTCTAAGATCCAAACATCCGTGGGACAAAATTTTTCAAAGTTTCATCGACTTAAGAAGTAGACTTTATACACATCTTTTAATATACAGCGTAAAAAAAGTCCAAATACTTGCTTTTTCCGCACGCGTTTTTTTTAATCGCTATTCCGTTGTGAAACAAAATCCTGATCAAAGCCAATCATACAAGTCGCCGAGTTTTGACACCAAGCCACTCATTGTGGATATTATTTCGAGCTATAAAGCTGCCCTGAAGGCAATTGCAAAAAAATAAAATATTTGGAAAATCAAGCAATACAAACTCGAAGGACAAGAAAAAAACTGCAACAACAGTAAAAGTTGATGAAACTCGGAATGAATAGTGCACAGTCAAGTGCAATGTTTTGAAAACAACAAATAATCCATGCGTGATTTTGACAAATCATAAACTTCTACTAAAACGCCGCATTACCCAAGGCTAGCAAAGCATGTGTTGTGCGAACCTGTTCGACGTCGTTCTTGTACAACACATCTGCGTACTGGTCAGGCAAGACCTCTTCCGCCAGACGAGGCTTCGATGGAGTAGTGTGGCCGGACTGAGAACCTGCTCCGTAGTTTTTTGACTTGCTGAAGTGAAATTTCGACACTTTTAGACCTTCGAAACAACAACAAAAATGTTTATAAAGACAAACACAAAGTTCTATTTTTAAAAACTAGTAAATTTTATAAGAGGACGAAACAGAGGATCAAAACTTAGCGACATGTTTGAATGAACGAAGTGTTCAAAACCGAGGTATTCTCTGTTGTAAGAAAAGAACAAGGATCTTTTGTGATTTGGAGTAGACGTCATCACACAATCATGACAGAGGCACATGCAACCTGAACAGTTTTTAAGGCAGATGCATGAGTGCAATTACGAAGATTAAGTTTAAAAAATTTCTGTACGACAGGAAAAAAGAAAAAAAATTATCAACCGTGGGCTTTTTTGAACTACTTCCCAACCACGGTAAAGCCGCTTCATGACTTCTTTTTAAGACACGTTTTCGAGCTTGTATAAGTTCTACCTCAGCAGCATAACTATTTCAGAGAACAATTTCAAAAAGCAATGCATGACGGTAAAAACGTTGCTGCGGCAGAATTGTAAGGCAAGCAATTACGCGTTCTTTTGTTTGTGAACATGTTTTGGATGACTGACGCATCAACCAGTTGATCTCTTGGCCAGTCCTTAAATTAATACAATCGCAAATCTTTTTCTCAACAAAATCTTGCTCAACAGTTTTATTTTTACTGTATTTTGATAGCGAAAACACACGGAAATTTTTCCAAAAGCACAAGGTTTTTTTCAACATCTAGCGGTTTCATTAAACATGCAAAACAGTTCGAACACTGTTGCTTTGTAATTGATGCAAGGCTCAGTTGAGCTTTTGAAAGCTTCTTGTGCACAACTGATCTTTAAATCATCTACAAACTGAATGAATACCTCAGACTATCAGTGACTGTGGTAAAACACTTATTTATAATTTCGTTAAAAAACAGCAATGATGCAAAAGAACAACTGGTAATAAAAAAAATTTTAATGGAGAAAATTTGGGCCCTATTTTGAGGCTCCATGGCACATAGTGTGGACAGCACATAAAGCAATGCTTCTGGAAACAAATGTCAAAAACTTAAATCAGCTGGAAAATGCTGTAGGCAGTTGGTAAAATTGTTGTTCAAAATACCATACCAGGAATAGACAAAGGATGGTGCTGCTGGTTTGGTTGATTGGCCGTTTTTTCAGGCTTCAAATCGCTTGAAGCGGTCGCTCCACCCCGAGCGGTTTTTCTCAAAACTTCAAAGTCACTGTCGATATCTGACAAATACAAGACTTGCAAAGTGTAATATGCTCTGTATTGTAAGCTATCGGCCATTATAACGATAAGTTGAACATTTGCTTCATCAATTTCGACTCAGAGAAAGTCATATGACACGCACGCATTATGGCATCAACTGAATAAATTAATACAAAGCGCAATCCACGAAGGGTGAACGTATCTGAGTGAAAGAATGAACAACCTGCTCTATCCGCGATTTTAATGCGAGATGTTTACTTTCTGTTTTTTCATGTCATTTTTCAATTCATGTGTCGTTGCATGATTTCAATATATAAAAAGCCAGCGAGACTGGTCAAAAATTCCGCGGTAAATTTAAATCTTAGAGAGGGGAAGCGCATAATATGTCGTGCAACAAACTGCTGCCACTGAGAACGCAACGCAACAAGCAGTGTTGCCACTCTGTTATGAAGAAAAACCCCAGAATTTACCTTGAAAAAAAACCCAGAAAATAATAAAAAAACCCAGACATACAAATGTTAAAAAAAGTCAAAACCAAACTTGAAATGTACGCTACGCGGTACTTGCACATAAAAATTAAGGTAATATGCATTATTTGCATCAAATTTTCAACAAGTTTTAGTCTATTTTTAAACATACTGACAATTTACAAGTAAGCTAGCAGCAAATCAAATGTATGAAGTTACATAAAAAGTTCGTTAGATCTTTTCTGAAAAACGTTTAATATTTCTTTTACTTTCACTTAAATTTACAAATGAAACATGTACATGATACATTCAAAGTCTTACAGTTTCCTTTTCACCCTAATCATTGCATTCATTGCAATTTTTGACTACTAATGTAACATCCAAAATTTTATATTCACACCTATCACAATGCGCTTGTGAAACAATGAACAGACTCTCAACCACAGCATCTTCATTCATAAATAACAGAAAAACATTCCAAAATCATGCACAAGCAGTCCTTGACACATCAGCGATAGATCAGAGTGCTGGCCTCTGCCTAGTAAGTGCTTAGTCTGCAGAACATTAGCTTTCAAAAAATTTGGTAGCGTAGCCCTAATCAACTGTACTGGCTACTGACTCTGCACATTACGCCTGTGAAACTACTGTATTCTTCAATCGAAAATGCAGTATACGACATAAATATCTNAAATTTGACCAGAGTCAAAAAAANCNAGATTTTCAATAAAAANCCCAGAACCCCAGATAAAACAGAAAAAAAACAGATCTAGTGAAAAAACCCCAGCAGTGGCAACACTGGCAACAAGCAACAACACTGCTAAAGCTAAACTATCAACTAACAGCTTTCAACGTCGATATTTATGACGTATATGATGCAACAATCGTTCCGCTTGACTAACTTATGTGTGACGCAGCAATACGGGCAAGTATCGTAAATCGCAGCTGCTGATGACAGCGTTAGATTCATGTTTTGCACAGGATATTGGGATATAATAAAAACCAAGTATTCAGACCCTGGCAAAGCATGATGGGTTGCATTTGTTCGTTACCAACCAGCAATTGTTTTTACAGCGATCGACCTTTACTCACCATCGTCCATAACAGAGTCTCGCTCATTAAACATATTGATAGCGTGGTTGGAGCTGCGTGAAGATCCCGTGGAAGAAAGCAAAGAAACAGAAAAAAACGTAAACGATTTAGAACAGTCAAGATGCGCTTTCCAACAAATATTGAAAATGGAGAAGTGCAGTGCACTTCTGGGTATTAACACAAGTAGGGGAACATATAGAAATAAAAGAGAAATGGAAGGAAGAGAAAAACACTCTCACGTTATTGTGTGACCCACATATTGTGACGGACAGTAATGACGGAAAGAAATAGAAGTCACGGCACATTGTGAAACAAATGGTCAGAACAATCGTCGCGAAACAGACAACACAAATAACTGAGTCAATGACAGCAACTTGCCACTGCGTAGTAAGCGCTTTGTCAGTGGAACAACCAACGATTTCAGGTAATGTTATTCACAGTATTCTGTAAAACTCGAAAAGGAAAAGACAGTTTCATGTAGTAACGGTAAAAGTTATGTTTTTTTTATCAATGCTAACACCTTTTCGGTTTTAACATTTAACGGTTCGTTTGACATTACAAGGTTTTTAATAAAAAAAAAGAACATGTACAAAGAGAATCTAATAAAAAAGCTTTCCACGTATTTTTGCATCCAGGAAAGTTCCTTCTTCAAAGCCTTCGTCGTGTATTTCATGTTTACTTGTCATTGTGTATCCACAGAATTTAAGCGGAATTGACTCATTTTTGTAAATCACCGGAGCGTTTAATGAACAAAACCTTTTGTAATGGATTGTCAGGAAAAAAGCTTGTCAGAACGCTCTCTGTGTTCTTTACCCGGACCTAGACTTTGTGGAGTTCTCAAGCAACACTCATTGCGCCCTAACAAATTTTACTGCATTGCAATACAGTATTATCAAAACAAAAATGACAGACAACGAATATCTACATCGAGTTGATCATGGCGGTGCCGGTTTAACGCCACTGCAAAAATTTTTTTACCTTTTCGTAAAGACGTCGTCTATTTTAACCGGCATGTTAAGTCTCGTGTACATCCACTTCCGTTGTCCACTTTCCTTCTTAGACATGACAGGCAACTTGTTGACGATCTTCAGCCTGGGCGGCTTGTGATTGCTGCGATTTAAGTAGTAGGTTAACTAACCGATTTTGTGCAACAAAAATATTTTGCAACACTGCAAAAGTTAGAAAGTGGCCGTGACTGTGTCAGATAAGATTTTGCCGGAAATCTTGCAAAATTTTCTATAATCGTTTTTTTCACTGATAACGTCAACCAATCAGGAGAGGCGATTTTCTGCACAATAGTTGTGCATAACTTGAGAAGATAATCGTTCTTTCCGAGCTCTTAACCCTGCCTTTGAGAAGAATGTGGTGATTGCGATGGTGGCTATCAGCACTCAAAGTAATAAAGTAAGCGAAAACGTAAATGTTTGCGTATGAAACTTTTACCACTAAATAAAAAAATTTTATTAAAAAAAGTTTTAATAGTTACAACTGAGCACTCGTCTCAACGCGCTGTACCTGGATGGAATCCTGATAACTTCAATATCGTTGTTCGTCTCATCGACTGTTGCAAAGCAAGGCTGATTTTTAGTGAACCATATCGGGGCCGCGTACCTCATACCTCTGACGATAAAATAAACAGGCTGCAGTTACATGACTCAATGTTTCACGAGGTTGTAGCTTGTTCGAAGAGTGGCTTCACAAGCAATATTTCTTTGCAAATATATGACTAAAAACATACCAGTTAACCGCTAAATTCACTGCAGGTAGACCGTCGAATACTGAGCACAAAAACTAAGATATCTGGCTAAAAGTAAATTTGTTCGTCGTTCAAAAAGAGGTTGCAGCATTCGATCAGGTGTGATGCATATTACTGAAATAATTGCCAAACAAAAACAAGCACGCAGAGGTCCGTTGCTACCAATTAATAAAAGTTGTCATTGACAACGAACACGGATGAACTAGAAAAACAGGAAACAAAATTGGAAAACAAAGTTCTGAAGAAAAATGGAGTTCGTCGCAACAAGAACAGAATATGGAATGACACGGTCATCAAATAACTTTAGCACAAATAGACAGTTATCAACAAACTTAACAGTGAACGTTACAGAAATACGTACTCAGAAAAAGGCAGATAACCTTCCTTAAGGCCAACTGTTGCATAAAACTTGAAATCTTGAGAATTCTGTAATCACATTAAGGAGAGGAAAGATGGCGCGTATATTGTCGCATACGTTTTGTTTGAACATAATTTCAACGTTTTCTTATCGGATCGCGTTAACATTAATGTTTTACAATAACACAGATTATCAAAATTACTAAAACCAGCAATATTTTAAATGATGTTTATCTCTCCACAGACTACCTACGATGTAAAAAGGTTTCATGAAAAGGCATGAGACTGTCAAACAAAACAAGCAATGCAAAGAATCGTAGTGACCCAACTCGTTTTGGGGCGATGGGAATTTACCGAATATGAAACTTTTGGTGTCAGACTTTCTATCAAAACCAAAGTTTCTAATTTTGTTTTTATTGTTAGATTTTTTAACTAATCTTCCTTTTCATTTTGCTGAGCTCTCTACTCTGTAATATACGTTTCATGCACTTAATCAATTAAAGAACGAGCTTGATCGAGTATTTTCGAAACTTTTGGTTCGTCATAAGCAGTCTGTTTCATCATAAGCAAAAAATCTTTTAGCTTCCTATTGGAAATCGAAAACGACTGGTCGGGAGGCAGGTTTTGGAAAAATAGTACCAAGCTCCAGCCATTTTCAAATAAAAAAATGACTCTCATTTCCGCTGATTTGTAATACAGGGTGACTCAAAAAGATGCGTACCCATATTTTGTTCGATAAAAAACCCATTTTTTAACGAATGTCTTTTCTGTTGCAGGACGTGATAGGTGAAT
>JGI24159J19872_10001463_pt1 | contig 26065 bp, 24 predicted proteins | sample Ectturendosymbi4_FD_19872 | JGI IMG/M metagenome (IMG submission 19872)
TAAAAAAAGTGAAAAAATATGGTTAATCAGACAGGACCCAGGGTGGTCAGACCTAATTCTAGCAAGGGGCCAGTCTATCCTGGAAAAGGTCCAAACGAAAGTTCTGGGGCCAGCAAGTGTTATTCGGGACCAAATTTCTAAAATATGGTGCCATGCACCAGGAGGTTAACAAGTCCAGACATCAGTAAGGTTAATGCACACGTATTTCGGCCAGTAAAAAGCCCAATGCGCACGCTTTATAAGCATATTTCACTTAAGCTCATGGTAAAGTTTATCAATTTGCGATAATGAAAGAAAACGTTAATCGCGGCGCACATGCTTTGACCGGCCTCATGTTTGCTCCTTCGGCAATAATGTTTTCATAACTGAACGATACGATTGATTCTGCTTTCCTGCAAATTTTTTTTATATTTGCATTTCATTACGACATCTCTAAATAATTGCCGTCAATTCAATGACAATGATTTACGACCCAATTCCTTTTGCTAAGCTCGTTCAAAAAGTTTGTAGTTGGAAAGTACAAGCCTATTATGGGTAGTTGCGGGAAAATCTTTATAATGTAGTTTGCACAATCTGCAAATGCTGTTCATGTTGTGAATTAAAAATAAATTTTCAGAATGTCACAAACATGAAGGCCCCCAATGGAAGACTTTCTGGCGACAGTTCTGCCCAGGCCAGCAGACACGGTAGGGCATTCGGGGGCAGTTACCCCAAAATCTTTTTTGTGCCCTCCTATATTTCGTTGTGCTCAGAAAAGTTTGTTTTAAACATTTAATAAAAATAAAAATATTTCCCCCTAAAAGCGTATTTTGCACTCCAAACCTTAAAACCTGGCTACGGGCCTGGTTCCGCCAAAATTGTTTCTGCAATCAGGATATTTTGTTTTGAAGGTCATTCGGCCCCGAGATGTAGCATAACGTTTTTGATAAATCACTATTAGGGGGACCCCTGTAAGCATGTTGGGGGGGCCCAGAGTTGGGCTGATACGGCACGGATCCCAGGCAAACATAAAGCTAACACAATGTGAACATAGTAAGCTGTTTCTGTCACCAGGCATAGTTAACTGGCTACAAACTTTGCTCCCCTGGTGTGATAACAATACAGTATTTATTGTTGACGTTTCGAGAGTCTGTGCAAACTCTCTTCCTCAGAAGATATAGGCAAGAAACAAAATCAAAGCGTTCACACACACTGCATTTCTGAAATCAGAAATACACGAACTAAAGGATAAAAATGCCTTAGAAATACTGTACCAGCATTTTAAACTATCTCCCAAGTTTTGACAATTCCAGCTTATTTGTGGTTAAATACCAATCATTTACGAATTTTTCGATCAGATGCCCTGTCTCAAGATAAATCTTATAAGGACCAGTAGGACAAAGAAAATTTCAAGTAATTTTTGAAACAATGATTACAATATAAAATTTCACCTTTATTCTTTGAAAGTTTGTGCAATGTCAAAATTGCTATGTAATGTTTTGAAATTTTCGGGGCGGGCAAATGCCCCCCTGGGTGGAATCGATATGCTGAAAAAGTGACTATAACCAATAAGCTTGAATGCAAACACCTTTCTATCACTAGTGAAATGTCACTTTTTTACAATTCTATTGTGACGAAGGTTTTGTTTAAATTCCGCACTAAAAAGTTTTTCTTTGCGGCAGGCCCGCACCTACGGGCAGCATTCGGGGGTAATTCCCCCCAATTTTTATACAGTTTGTTTTAAACATATAATAGAAACAAGTATCTTTCCTCCCTAAAGATGTCTTTTCCACCCAAACCTTTAAACCTAACTGCGGGCCTGTTTGCAGTATTCGTTATGTGGTTCCTTGTTACATACAGTGATTTGAACAAATAATCCTTCAAAAATAATATAATCGTGCACTGCCGCATAACTTGATGTGAGTACCGAACAGGCGTGTCGCCAGGTTTATGTCGTTGGAGGATCCACAACGCTAACGCGGAGACACATTCATAAAAACAATGCGAACCCTTGCAGTGCAAAGTAAATTGTGGGCCCTCACCGGTGGCGAAAGGTCACACTTCCTACGCTGATACAATCATGGACTAAACTGAACTCGCTTCGAATTCGGAGACATATTGTAAAACTGCTCCCTTGGCAACCGTTGTGGGGACTGGGCACAATTGTTTTTACCCCGGAACTTTTTCAGCATGTCCATTCCACTTGCCCCTCTCGAAACAGACACAATGTTGACCCGGTAATGGCCTGTCTCGGGGTGCGGGATGTACATCCAGCAGCACGGAAGTGTTCATAACTTTTCAGCTACCAAAGTCGCTCTGGGCTCTTCAATTAACCTTCCCGTAGGTCACTCGGGCATGCGTAACATCAGGCTGCATTTGTAAGAACGTTTAATCTTTGAGGTTGTTCTAAGTGCTGTAAGAACGTGTTGTTCATTTTGAACACTGCAACAAGTTTTTCCAGCTGAGTCAATTTATAGATGGTTAGAAGGCAATGTCAAAGGGCAATACTCGGCGTTTGTGGATGATTTGGTTGAAACAACCATTGAAACACTCGGGTTGGTTCAGTTGACCTAATAACACCGGCATATTTCAAATTGTAGCGAAAGCGTTGCATTCCTTCGCACAGCCGTGTACGTCTAGATCAGACTTACTGAGCAAAGTTAAAATCGATACTAAACTTGATTTCATTCGCGTACGGTGGTAAAAAAAATACGGATTTCTAATGATTTCAAACCTAAGGTTTACTCACTGCTTCATACGTGTCGATTGTCAGGAAGCAAGATCTAATCACATGTCATAACCCCAAAACCGTTTCGTCAAAAATTTCAGCGTATCAAGAAACTTAAACAAGTAGATCTACTGATGGAGTAATTTGCAGCTACACTCGATGAACAGCACGATTCCCCAGCTTGCCTGCTGCCACACGCTCAACCTCTTGCAAAGGTGCCCCAATAAATCTTTGCCTTGATAACCATATTCGTATTTCCTAGACTAAAATTTCTTCATGTGTCATCCAGCACGCTAATGCTGTATGAATCTCCAGATGACACCGTTTCGGCGTTCTGAAAACTCATCGGTGGCGCACTTCCAAAAACAGCTTCAGCGAGGCTGTGTCCGGGCATTCGCAGAAGCGATTGCAATTTTTTCGTGTCTGGAATAAATACAAGCTGCCAACAGGCAACAATACCGTGGCGATCGCGCAAAGTTTATTAAAAAAGAGGTTTCAGGCTTTGCACATCAATTGAGAGAGCAGACCACAGAAAACTAAAGAGAAAAAAGAACAACTGCGGGCTGTTAGAAAATTGTCGTAAACTTCACGCGATGTCTGCCGGAGACGCTACAAGCCAATCAGCACAAATGCAAGTTAGACATAAATAGGGCAAAATTATAAGCGATTCCATTGATAGCATTCGAGAACCTCTACCTTGACTGCGATAGATGTGGGCTTGGTGCAGAAAAATCCTAGCTACTGGGGAATTTTCGAACATTTGACACCTTGCGTCCCTAGGAACGCAGTGCGAAACACAGACTAAGACAAAAGTGCTAAGCATCTCAGGGATGCAAATAATAGGGTCGCAGTCTTAATACCACGAACCTATGAAGTACTACATGTCGTCCTAGAGCTACTACATCAATTTCGGATTTGATTATTATCGAAGCAAAAGAGACGTGAAGCCTGGCGTTTATTGACTTTGGCTTTCAGTCTTCGCCGCTGTATTAACTACTGGTTCACAGATATGGAATGTGCGAAAACATGGTGTAGCGTAGCAGACGACCGGCGCGAAACACTACACCGATGGCGATCGCATTGGGTGCTGGTTAACTTATTGCGTAAATTGAATGTAATAGTCCAAAAACTCATCATGAATTTTTGATCACAGGTAATCATTTGTTTACGTAGCGTAGTGGGCTAATGGACAGCAACACTTCGATAACGACGTCAAGTCGCAGCATTGCGGGGAGGGGACAGTAACTCTCCATCAAATTGTTCGGTAACGTAGTCACATGTGAAAACTATTAATGCTGCACACTGTTCGGCCTGGCAGATGAATGGCGACGGTAGACGTCCCATGCAGAGGCAGAAAACGACGAACGAACAACCGAAAATGAACAAAAACAAAGCTTGGAATCCGTTTCCGTGGCAGTGGGACGTCTTTGCGACGCTTCCGCCTCTAGAAGAGCGTCGATGTCGGTGAACCGGTGACTTTCAAAAGGCACAATCAGCGTTTTCAGCAAGAAATGACTCTTTCATCTTTCACAAAGTCGCACCAAAGCCTGAAAAAAAACTACGCATGCTGAATGGGGTCTTACCAAAACTAAAAACGCAGCTTTGCATGCACGGGCGTTGGAAGGGAGAGACAAGGCCCTCCTGGATAATGAAATTTGACATTTGCGGTAAAAAAGATTGTTTTCTTAGCTTCGAGTGGATAAAATGAAATTTCACCGCTTTTGGCCCTCTTTGAAACGTCTTTTTGGTTATCCCTGGAAAAAATTCTTCCGACGCCCAAGTTTGCATGTATGTACACTGTACAATATGAGTGACCTGAAAAAATCCAGACCTGAAACGTCTCAGGTCGCCTCCGTCGCGCCACGTGCCGTGAAACGCGACCAGGTTGATTCAGGTTCCACAAGCCACGTGGTAACCAGAGACCGCGGAACAAATTAGCGGAAATTATCCCAGAACCACTTCGGAATGCGCGCTTCCACTAATCGGCATCGGTTGCCTTTGCGCAAAACCGGGACTATAATTACATTACAGCACGCCGCAACCCAATGAACTGCCCGTCAGTGAAGAGATGGCCGTGGACAAACACGATGAACGACAAGTTGTTTGCACAACACAGCCAAGGACGAATCCTGTTATCAGACCCACTCCAGATCGTTCTTTTGACCTAGATGGAGCGGTTGCTTGCACACGGTCGCTAAATGCGTAGCACCGACTTGCTTAAGCTGCGAGTGGCTGTGGGCAGTTGCCATAAAAAGGTGTGGAGATGTTGGTCCACAGCAAAAAAAATCAACTGTCTTCTGAGCTGCTTTGTGCAACGAAGCTGATTTTTCGTTTTGTTTTTTTTACTCTAGACTACAGGTGTTGTTCTGTGTCGCCAATGAAGGCATATTGGGTGCAACCACCCGAACGTTTCCAGAGTGCATCGCAAAACATACGAGTTTGCCACTCGCATGTACACCTGTAAACATATCCCCTACTTTCACGCTACGGCAGGCGGGACACAGCAGAAAAATTGCGAGGAGCATTACCTCGTCTCCCGGAATTATTGCGAAACACCCCGCGAAGCAGAAACGACCCGAGGGAAGCGCGGCTTCCGTCAAGTTGATCCTTGATAAGAGCATGTCGCAGCAAACAGTTGGCGTGAAATAGCTGGAGTAAGCGTCGGCGCGCAGACGCGGGCTGTGGCTAGCACACAACAACGGCACTCGTCGAAGCTGGGGAAAGCGTCATTCGGACAGCAGCTCAGCGCACGTGGTAGTTGCTGCAACTACGCGAGAACCCGACCACGTTGGCATAGATCGCGGAGCGAGAGTAAACGTGCAGCGGCGCGTACGGGAAGAGGTAAAGCCACTGCTGCTGTGCTTGAACGCGACGTAAACAGAATAGCAAAAATTATATAGAGACCTGCTTTTTGACACCTCTCAATTCTTAACTGCAATGCTAGGGACGACCGCAGCACATCAGTTTCAATAAATTCATCGCTCGGTGCGACAAATGTTTAGTTTCTTCAACGAATAACAAGTGCAACTGCGCGACACATAACACACCACTTGAACAACGCCTTTCACCCTGCTCTAAACAATATTTCCGATCGAGACAATAAAAAGTATGCAGCTGTGAATTTCGTACGGTTCAAGAACGTCGAGCAACTTCTCCGAGAAAAAGATATCAACTGCGATAGTTTGGTCACGTGACCAGAATGCCCAATGAAGATTGTCGAAGCTGGTCCTGTTGACTACATCCACGGAAAAGCGTCCAGGGGTCGACTAAGGACCAGGTGGAATTATTACATCTCCGACCTGGTTTGTTCGCGTTTGATGTGGAGCCAGCACAAGTATCAGAGGTTGCTGGAAAACGTGAGATGTTTCGAGACCAACTAGGGCTGCTGCCCCCGCGACCCTCATGAGAGGAAAAGCGGGTGTGAAAAGTGCGTGTGCGACGATCAATCGCACGAAAACAGCAGTGGCCAATTTGTTACGAGGCATGAACGAAAGCGACTTTATTCTGCATGTGGAATACATTCGTAAGAGCGCAAAATCCTTCACTGTTTGCATTGAGTAAAAAAGAATGGTGCAACTGCAACTTGGCAAGTTTCGCGATATTTAACTAACCATACTGTTTTGCAAGGACAAACGCATATATACATTATGCAGGCAGCAGGCACAGTGTTTTCATTGAAAGAACCGTAAGGACTGTGAAAAGTGAAAACCTTATTGGTGCCTTTCCTTTTCAGTAAAAAACTTTTTGACATCGTTCCAAATCACCTGTTCTGCCAATGACATATGGCGGCGCAGGTTTGTGTTGGCCAAAAACAACGCGCATCCCGTATTGACAGTGGCAGCAACATCACGAGTTCAAAAACTGCAGAGAGACAAACACAAGAACACTACTTTTCCACAGACGCACATACAGGCTTCGTAAAAACTCTTGGTTGGAAGTTGACCATTTAATAGGGAAGGAAAACCGAAAAAACGGACCAGAGACCCTGAATCACTTGAAGGCTGCGCAGTGCAAGCACACCGCGTGGACTCGGCACCCAGTTGTTCGCACGCTGGCTTGCATCAGAGTGGCTGGAGTCATCAAACAGCAAAACGATGATCTGCGATTCTTCTTATTTCACGGTACCAGCTGGCACCGACATAAACGCGACGCATGCTTGAGCACTTAAGAAACAGGCTATTAGCTGAAAATGAACATGTTAATGTCTACCAGCGTCGAACCCGATAAAACTCGTTTTGGTAAAGTGGGCACAAAAAATATTTTACCAATACACGTGTCGCCCGCAGTGCCGGTCTCACTCAGCACCGAAACCCAGAGCAAGACACGTCGTCAGCTGGCCCAGGGTGGTGCGAAAAACTCGGACCGCGAAGATGTCTGCAGGTGTAAAGCCACTTACAGCAATTAGCAAGTTGTTACTGAGCGCGCCCTGAAAATATTTTTGAAAAGGCTGCTCTGCGACAACACAGCCATGGTTTCTATAAAATAAAAAAAAACTCTTTTCCAAGTCGGTGATAGGGACAATAAGGATATTGCACACTTAATACCTTGAGGCGTTTACGTTTTAAGCGCAGTCGTGATCAAACCGCAAGACTAATGACGCTGTTAGTCGCAAATACGATTTTCAAACGGACTGAATTGCTTCGTTTACACTCCTTTCAATGCCAGCCAAAAATTGACTCTCTTAAAAAGCTGAACGGATTTCATGAAAAAGTTGAGAACGCTCCGTCACGCAGGGGCAGATCATAGTTTGCATGCTTCCAATTTTTCTGTTTTTGGAATACCAATGTCAGGAGTGCTTCAAAACGCAAAAAAAATTCTTTGGACGATGAGCGGTAAACGCTTCACCGTTTGCGATGCTCACGCTGGTAGCAGCGGGATAGGCAACGCATGTTGCAAGTGCAATGAGACCGTTTGGCAATGGGTGACCACGAGCTGCGCGGTCTTGATTCCGATTCTGTCTCTATTTTTCGTCAACGAATGGCAGAGATCAGCCAGCCAGGTCGCCGAACTCTGTGAAGGAGATTGCGCATTTCGATCTCGATCGGAAAAGCGAACAGTTTATTTTATGTACCGCGCAAAATCCTTGCGCCAACTTGCTTACTGTCACGCTTGCAATTATTCACCGCGGTTAGAACAACAACAGCGCAGCGGTCGTTTTGATTTACGTGCGCTCCAGATCTTGTAAGCAAAGGCGGCTTCCGCACAGTGAACGATAGGAGATTCCACATTAAACACAAGCAGCTTGCCGTCGTTTCCAAAGCCATTCCAGTTTTTTCTACACGCATCCACCTATTCTGCTAATCTCCGAAACCCACGCGAAGAGCTCTATACCAAATAAGATAGAAGCGCAAGTAGTTTGCCGAATGGCATGCAACTTGCGCGCAAGAATCAACAACAGGAGGTACCAGTCTTGCCGGCTACGGGTGAAAAGCAAACTGACACAGCGCCGTGTTATCGCGCTACAACCCTGGTAGTCATGTCTCGTTTGGAATTTTAACTGTTTAAAAGCCAGACAACTGAATTTCAATCAACAACATGCGGAAAGTTCTTAAAAGCAGTTTGGAACAGCGCAATATCGATAGTTATTAGTTAAATAGTGTAATTAAACTGTTCCAAGACTGAAAAAAGGTTTCAAAAACATTTTTTAACAGAGGAGAGCCACGCACTGGCACACGAATGCTGTGAAATCTTCCATATGAAAATTACGAACAAAACAAGGTGACAAAAGTAACTTACTGATAGCAGAAACACTCACGATGGAGTTTTGAGGCACAGAAAGTTGGTGCGTTGTCTTTTTTTTACACGAGTTAAACATCCCAGTCTCAGTCTATTGCACGACAATCTCCGATTCATAACAATTTACTTCAGCGTAATATTCGCGGGCCACAACACTCTTTCGGTTATTACGATTTTGAAATTTGAGCGCAAAAAAAAATAACAGTCGCAGTTTAGTTCCAAGGGAGATGATACCTGATTGGACCATTTCGTTTCTTCTCAGTACGCAGAAGCGCATGCAACTTTCACCAGCAGCCCAATGACTGGGTTATTAACAGCAAGGTGTCAAAGATAGCGCGTGTCGGTGCATCACAAGGAATGCTGGCGACGAATGAGGCTCTTCTTGGCCAAAAATAATTGTGCTGAGCGCACACTCGATAATGTTCCGCTTGACGCGACGTTATTTGCTCGGCACCGTCGCCCATGCGCAATATCCCAGAAGCGTGTAATGGCTGTAGTGTTTACCGCTGACGCGCGGCGCTTTCCAGCAAAATTAATTGACCTGTTAACCGGTACCGGCGAATGGCTGTCAGCGCAAACACAAGTGCGGGGTAAGCCACGTTGGCTGCTGAGCTCGTAAGTCAACCCAGCCGACCGTAGCGAAGTCGAACGCTTCGCCCGCAAATCACTCCTCTGTTCGTGTGCCAAAGGGGTCACATCAGTTACACAAGATATATGGTGGCAGCAATTATATTTAACTGTTTTGAAAATGCGTGTTTGGTGCACTTACGGAGGAGTTGCGATTTTCAAACAATCCCAAACGTGATAGCAACTCTTTTTTTTCACTTTCAAGATGCCTGGCTTATGATGAACGCATAGCGTGGAGGAAATACTATTTGCAATAACATTTCATTTGATTAGAAAGCATTATAATTAAACGCCTTAATTTGCCCTCGAACCAATCAAGTTGGGATGTTATGAAATATTAACCTTGTTTTATCAACCAAACTTTGATGAAACGGCATGTTTCCGATGTTACGCCTCATTACCGCGTTGCCAACCTTAAGCGAGCAACGCATTGTTCGTGATTGCACTATTTATTTCTTGTTAGAACACTAAAAATAAAAGTAAGCAAAACCTTTATCAACGCCAGAATACGCAAGCTGTGCCAACAGTGCTTGGAAAAGGTGGTTTGCTGTAGTAAACTAGTTCACAAAATAAAAAGTTTTTTTTTCAATTCAAAGCAAAGAGAAAATTATAGTATGGACGTTATGTAAGCAAAGTGGTCTTTGCTTACATAACGTCCATACTACAATTTTTCGCATGTTTGCGTTTACACGTCGTTTTCCAGATGACGAATCGATACGTTATGAGAATATCACGTGTACATAAAGGATATCGCCAGAAATGCAAAAATTTGGGTTAAGATCAACTGAAATAAGATGACAAGCCTTATATGCTATGAGTTACATTTCTGAAAATTTATCTGAACTGAATTTGGTCATGAGCAAAATATTCTACCTACGCTGTTCTCCTTTGCAGACAACCAAGAAAATTCACGGGTGCATTGATCAGTTCAANACGTGATATTCTCCAAATTGCAAGCTTGGACGCAACACGGAGCATTCTGTTGTTAACAGCAGATGGTAAGGTGATGAAGTTTAGATTTCTTGTGCATAACTTTGTATACCTTATCAAGTGGCAGCAAACTCCAAATCTGGCTGACAGAGTTTAGGCGCACACTTTCAGCATATGCCAACCACTAAACAATTTTACCAGGAAATTTGACAGTAACTTAATACCTTGCGGAAGGCGCGAACGGTTCTTTCACATGACGCTTGTCAGCGTTTAGTTAACAAATTATATAAGGTAAGGTGACCTTAGAAGGGTGGAAAGCTATGCAGGAAAGAGGGCAGTAAGTGCAAAGTGACCTCAGTGGTGAAGTGTTGGTAGCAGATGATGAGTATGAGAAGATTCTATTCCGATAGCAACACTCAGAAGAAGTATTATTCACCATTTGTTGCAGGTTTAAGACAAATAGACCTTTTGCGCAACGTCGAACAACAACTACGCATCAGTAGCTTTATACGGGGCAAAGGGGTGCGTACTCCTGGAGCAGCGTCGTATGGGATGATGCCAAAATGAAAGAAAACAGAAATTGATTATATACAGGGTTGAGTACGAAAAAGAAAGGGGATCAAAAACGTAGAACTGGCTAAGGAAGATTTTACTTTTTTTTACAAATCTGGAAAAATAAAGTTTTTGCAGCAGGCCAAGATTTGTGGAATCACGTGTCCTGGGTGCATCATTTTGGGTGCGCTAAATTCAACTCGTCTTCGGGTACCACACACCCTCGTGAGGCCACTGTCCCGCATACGAGGATCTACAGTACACGCAAATGCACGTACATTCATTCACCGTTTGTCTTTTCCGCCAAGCGGTTACAACTCACGACTGGTCTGAATCGTCAAAATTGCATGGAGTCACTGGTGGCGAAGACCAATCCAGAGGAACGACAGGCTATTGCAGCATGAAGTCGAACTCTCAATAAAAGAGACTGTTAACATAGCGTTGTTGGGAGTTCATAGGTAAAACACTGTAGCAACTGACTGTATATTTACACGTCGTTTGATCCTTATTCCAATGCTTCTGACGTATTTTTCTTTGCCCCTGGCGAATGCCCAGGCCCAGCTCTCCCACCCTGACTAGCAGTTTGGTTTCAGAAGACTGTCGAGAATGTAACGCACGTTATTTGCTCAGTAGATGAGTCTTATTTTCATTGGTAATTACACGAAGAGGTATTAATAGGCTGCCAAATCAGCTCGCGCTCTGTGATATCAGGGAGAGTTTGGTGCTGCGCCAAGCTTTCTTTACTTAGCGTCACAAATACGTAATTTCATTTTCCTTTGCAGCAAGTGCCTAAATCCTATTCTCCCTTTGCATCAGGTTCGTCATATAAATGCAGTTTTGTGCATCTCAAAAAACAACTGCACTTGTTTTCACAGCATCTCTGCATTTGCCATTCCTGCAACGAAAAGCGTGACACACACAATTCGTCAACAAGCAGGATAAAAAAAGGCCTACAAGAGCAAGGAATAAGTATTCCCTTAGGCAAGTCGTCGATTTAGCTAACTTCGAACAAAACTTGGTTTTTCGTTTTGTTGTTTTGAGTGCGGGGGTGAGGCGAATGAAAGAGTCCGGGTGAGCAACTGGTTGTTTAAAAAAAACTGAGCCGACACATTCTGCTTTGCACACTGGCGTCGCAACAGCGGGTCAGGTCTTCAAACGCAACATGTTTTTTTAAGAAAATACTCAGCATGACTGACACTGGAACACAGGTTCCGTAAGCTTCTCGGGCCTTTTCTCTGATCGAGATATTAAGACACTTTGGCAGCGGCGATTTGCCGATGAACAGCAGCAGAACAGACGATCGCCTGAAGAAACGAACAACTCAGACACAAAGCAAACCCATTTACCGCAGCGCCAGAGATGAATGAAGCCTGCAGTGATTTACCGCGCAACCACGTGCGCAGAATCGAATTTTTGAACAAATGCTTTACCCGCGTCTAACCCCTGGCTGGCAATGGGCAATGAAACGCTGCACAGCCAGAGGGGTTCACACTTTTTGAGATAGGACAGCGCGAAAAACTGCGCATGAATCAGTGAAGATATCGTTTTTAACCTGAAGTACAGTGCATGAGTCGACTCAAAAAATTGAACCTAACGCGGTTATTACTTGTTGGAAACACTTGTCAATGTCAACGCGTTCTATCTGAGAACAGATTTTGCCAGAAGCACGAACCAACAGCATTGAAGACAAAAACTTGAAAACGAAGCATGAAAACGAGCACCTTCCTGAGATGGGCGACGTTCTCGATCAAAAACAGCACAATCTGTGATTTTTTCAAACCTCACTAATCATACGGCAATGATTTCCGCAATTTCCTAAATTTAGATAAGCGACTTGGCAAAATGCCCTTAAATCAAGGCCCCCATAACGAGAAGCTGCTTTAAGCGATCAAGCTGTGAGGAGGAACCAGCAGTGATCTCGCAAGATGTATTTTTCCCGTCAATGTTCCACAAACGCGTAAATTTTATTATTTTTCCACTTTTTTTTTTTATTTTTATGTGTGGATATTTGTACGTTATTTGCCCGTTAGGGAGCTGTTTAGCCATTTTGACAAACTTGATCAAAAATACCTTACAGATATAAGTATTTCTGTGAACGCCAAATCCTGCTCAGGAACCTTCGGTAGTCCAATGTCCAGAGCCTGTTTCTTTTGTTCATTTCACGCACTTAGAAAGTGTTAGAAACCTGTGCTTCCGTGACTTTTCCTGAGTTTCAGGGACAAATGGAATGGTGCCAGAGTTATTTTACAAAAATGTCCCTGAAAGCCTATGTATAGGATATATATCCTGACACAATTTTGAAAACCTTACTAAGTTAACATTTCAATGCAATTTCAAGCGCAAAGCCTGTTTGGCCAGATATGACCACCAATACCTTATATGTGAAGAGTCTTCCAACACTATGACTTGATCTGAAAATAAAAAACGGATCTAACACGTGCATCACGTTTTCTACGCACAAACAAAAAATCCCCTATATGTGGTACCCTGCATAAAATTTGTATGATATGAATGTTTCACTGCGCAGGTACAATTTTGTTGCGAAAGTGATTAACAATGGACATATGGAAGTAAAAAATAGTTTGGTCCAGAAATAACGGATGTCACGTGTCCCAGAAAGACGTATGCGAAGTATGGGTAGCATGCCTATTTTTACTGACGCGTATAGTAAAACATAGCAAAATAAGGTTTCCTGAGGAGGTAATTGCTTTTTGAGGATAGGCATACTTTTGAATCCATAAAAAATATTCTCGTTTTGGAAACACCCTAAGCTTGCTACTATTTTTAGCAGACACTTCGGCTTACTTCTTCATGTAAACAGCAATGCGATATACGGATGCTGTGAGGGAGAGGTAAAATTTACCTCAAACGATTTTGCTCCATTAGTGGAACAATAGCATTTTCGCGGACAACAATTCTCACACACCGCGGTATAAACCCACACGCTCCGCGGTGCTAATCTAAATCTCTTGGCATCCAAGTAATTTCCGCAAAGAACATGGCTATTTCCTCAATGGAGATATGTCGCTGAGTAATGACGCTTCGGTGCTCCTCATTTTAGAAGTCTCATCCAGAAAAGCTACACGTTTGTCCGGGCGGTTTATTTCAATCCCAACAGCAGCAAGGCGCAGACGTTTCGACATATGTGAAGCCATAAAGCACCTTCGAGCCTATTGGGGAAACTCCTAAGAGGAAGATCCTGAGAACGATGAAGATTCGGAAATACTCCGCCATCACGCAAGAGGAAACGATTTCCAAACCGGAAAATATGCAATATATTTTGCAGAACTATTTCGCTTAGTTGATAACGATACCAGTATTTTGAATGATTGTATTGTGAGCCTGGATGGTAGCTCACCATTTGAAGTTTGGAAATTTTCGCTTACGGACGAAATGATCGATCACATGGTTTCGTCAAACCAATTCTTATAGAAATCAAAGTAATAAAAATCTGATTTTAGTGTCAGGCGAAGAAATCTGTAAGGTTTTGCATATATACTTTTATTCTCCGGGTGTCGTGGTCTACCCGAAGAGAAAAAATTGGCCAGGGGAACTAGATTTAGGCGTCAAAGCTGTGTCCAAAGCAACGAGCACAAATAGGTATCACGATACTCAAAAGCTTCTCCCATTTGCTGACAAACAAAACCTATCAAACGAAGCCAACATCCTCGCTTTGTGGCATGCTGAATCGAAATATTATACAGTTTGGCTTATTTCACGAGCTTTTGATGGTGGACGAATTTATGGGACCCAATTCTGATCGGCACAATGCAAAATGTTCATCAGAGGCAAAACGGCCTGTTTCGGTTTAAAACCTGGTTACTATGCGGCAGCGATGGCTACCCGTACAACAGAAAGATCTACCAAGTGAAGGAGAAAAACACACAATATCAAACTTTGGGATCCGGCGAAATCAACAACACGATCAGAAGAGACCATTGCCAACTCGTGTCTTTCGCTGCATGAGCTGAACTTCAATATCCTCCTTACAAAATGCAGTTTATTGTCTAAAAGTGGCGTGCGAGCGACTGGCAAAAACTCTTATAACAGAGGGATGTTGGGTGTCGATCTCATGGATCGCTTGCTGGAAAAACAACGCATCTCGATTTTAGAGCGCAAGTGACGCAGTGCCTGCTGAAACTTGTGAAACAGCAATCAGTGTTGCGGCTGGACTAACACTGTTCATCCGTTTCGGTGGCGTTAACCTATTTTAGAATCCGCAGCAAGTCAAGGTCAATGCAAAGTGTGAAAGAGAAAAACAAAAAGTATGTGCAAAATAAGCAACATTTGCTTCCACGGCGAGCGTGGCAAGACCTGTTTCAAAGCTGATCACACTCGTTGTTAACGCGCACATTCGCAAATAAATATTTTTTCTTCATAAGCTGGGCGTTTCTTAAACTCCAACCAGAAAGACCGTATTTCTGAGTCAGCACAGAGCAACACAGAGAAAATCTGACAAACCTGCACAGTAAACCAACAATGCTGAACAAATGGAGCATGACGTAAGTTTCGGTGGAAACTCGCTACTAGGCTAAACAGAAGGATGTTTATCCCAGGCAGCAATAGCAAACTGTGCCAAAATCATTAAAACCCTACCAGCATAACTAAGGGTGGTTTGCACAATTCACCAACGTGGAAATACTCATTCATCTCCGACAGAAGTGTGGGCAGCGGAGAATTAAAGGTATATTTGGATTCGCATGTTTATGGTTGACAAATATGAAAAAAAGTCACCACTATCACTGCATAAACACCCAGCCTTCTATAGATTTTTTCTGGAAAAACTCTGGCTCTTCTGCAATGCATTGAAAAATGCGAAGTGAAACTTAACTTGTATATTTTGACAGGCGAGCTTTCTGACACAAGGTCAGAGAACCTGTTGCAAAAGAGTTGGAATCCCAAAGCGTAGTGGCCTTTCTGCAAAATACTGACGTCAGTGCATCATCGGAGAACAAAACCGAAATCATCCGCCGGTAATATTCCGGAAAACCACCCCTGCTCCTGCCCAGCAGACAACAGCTGACGCCAAAAAAAGCGATCACACGCCCAGGTGTTTTTTGTTTATGTTAATGTGAACGGAACCAAGGCGCAAACTGGAAAATTAGTTGGTCGTAGCGAATGATCTCTCCGCTTCTACGGGGCTTAGGTTCGTCAGTGACGCGTTTTGTTTAGTTACAATCCGTCACGAACGCAGCGGGTAAAGCAACGACACACGAAGCCCTTCCCTTAGGCGGAGAAAGCGCGGCCTGGCGCAGGTAAGAACAGACAAGCATGCATGATCTGACGCAAGGAACTGCATCGAATTATGAACAATGTGTAGCAAATCCTGCGACCGAAATTTTTACTCGGTTGAACCAAAAACATATCGTGCTGGATAAACACGTCCGACGCCAGAAGCACGAGGTTCGGGTGTGGACTGCCTACTCCCTGAAAATTTCTTCCCACGAGAAGTTGCGTTTGAAATGCCTTATCCAGCAAAGAGCAAGAAACAACATACTCGACAACCCGACCAGTCAGAACAACACAGTCAACAGTTCAAACAGGTTGAAAATAAACAAGTGAAAAAACAGCAAAATGACCGATCTTGGCTGCCACTACAATGCACTTGCCATATCCGAACATAAGCAAGAAAATTTGTGCAAGGTTGCCTTTAACATTTTATCGCATAGCCCGTACCCGCTTAGCTACAGTCAGGTAACGATTAAACGTCGCGTTTCGGGAGACAACGTTCACTGTAGTTACAACGGGGGTGCATTGTTTCGTAACGCGGGGCATTTGTCAAACCTAGGTTGTGACTTGCGCGGAGTGCGTGGGTGCCTATGCAAAACAATTCGACATTACCTTTATCCACAAACTCAAACAAAAATAACGAAATAACCTGTACCCCTACCTAAGTGTCCGAACTGAAAGCAGAAAGCGTTTACGACCACAAAATCGGCAACTTCAGGAAATTTAAACATCATTTTATTAGGAGCTTGCGGTGGTATATGCAGGTTTCTTTTGAGTAATATAATAGATTAGCAGTGAAAACAAAATATTTTCAATGAAACGCCAAGACGAAATACCAGCGGAAGATGCTTACTAGCAATTCCTTATCGTTAAGAAAGCCCCCCGCAATATGAAACAAGTCAAATTGATTCCTGCAGTTAAAACGCGTCGGTGCATTGCGCTTTTAAACGCTGTGTCCATACCAAGCAATTGATTTCATCTGTGGTTTATGACATTCTGGACTAAAGCGTCCACTTCTCAAAACAAAACAATAAAGCAGCGGTGCGTCTGCAAATGCTCTTTGCCCGAATTCCGGAAGACCAGTGTTACCTTTATGAACCATTTATAAAGTGCTGCCTTGGAGTTAAAGGAAGTAACTAGCGTTTTTACCAATACAAACAAAGCCACATCATCAGGTCGCTTCCTCCGATGTTCATGCCCGCCTCTCAACCGTCTGCAATATGCCGGCAAACAAACGCATAAAAACGGAGTCAAAAGTTTAACAAGACCATTGTCAGCTCGTGAATCGCACATGCGCTAACACATAATACCATTGCTGGGTTCCTTTTGACAGCCGATGATTACTCGCGAACATTGTGACCAACCACGTCGCGACGGATTAATTCTGACCAGTGTCTCACCGTGAACAAGCTTTCGTGCACGCTGAAATCACTGCTATTGTGCTGTAAAGCGGATCTGCGTGCCTCGCTATGCACACCTCCTGTTCAAAGACAACCAGATCCAACTTTTTTTAGAATCCCACAAGCGAAGTTCTAGGTCAGTGCTTTCCTCTTACGTGCCTAACTTGCAGCGAAGTTTTACGATCTTGGATATTGAGATTTATAATGTTATCCAAAGAAGGTGTCGCCTTATTTTCATATGAAATGACTCTACTGAAAGTAGGGCGAGTTTTGAGTTTCTACATGCAATCATAATTCAGTCTCTTGACTCAACCAATGGGAAATACGGGTCACGTAAAGATGAGTTTGAAAGGTATTTCACCCTTGGTTTTAATAAATCCTTGAAAGCGACTTCGACCGTGAAGAAAATCGTGGTTTTTCTCTAGTTGCAAAACTCCTCACTTTTAACAGCAAGCGAAGATGCGAATGTTTTTTAAACGATTTTGGTTTACTTTTTCGGTACCAGTATGAAAAACACTCAATTCGTGGTTTCTTATCAGCACCTCAACAGTGTTTCTCAACTTGGGACGCGGCAATAATTGGTTGCGACGTTTCTTGCTATCACTTTATGATCAGCACAGTCATAAAGTGAATCGCTGCGTGTCGTAAGCTTTTATTAAAATGAAAGTAAAGCGTGGATGGGACAAAAAAGCTTGACACCACGGCTCCGCAACATCTCGAACAGTTCTGTAACATCAGGGTTCGCTGCTCAGTCGTAGCTGGGGGCGTCTCCGAGTCTTCTTCCGTTACACGTGGGATAGCAACACCGCCCTCGTGCCACACCGACATCGCGTGAACCGAATTGTCATGACAACAGCGACCGGAGACATCTTACGGTAGGGACGCAGCAGGAGCGAATGGAGACACGCATAACCAGCTGTGGAATCAGCCTATCACCCGCGCCTTGAAGCCGTTACAGCAGTGTCAAGCGCGCGTAAAAAAATCCGAACGCCCAAGCTGATGATGACGAGGCACAAGAGAACCACAGCCAAACATGGCACAGCCACCGGTAATGCACGACGAGGCAATTCTCCTACAACGAAAGAAATGCCATGGCTGGAGGTCTAAGAGGAGACACACGTGTCTGATCAAAGGAAAGGAAATAAACACGCTATGCAGCGCAGAGAGCTTTTCAACCACGTGGTAACCGATGAGCACACTGCAGAATGCGCCAGTGCGTGTTTGAAACGCCAGCTACAAAACTGCACAGAAGCAAATGTCAACGATCTAAAGGTTTATAAAACCTCGACAATCTTGGCAACTTTTGTAAGTGACCTTTTCCCAGGTAATTTTCAGTAAAATTATATCAAAGTAATTCCGGTGTCAGCTGAAAAAAGTGCCGCCAACAGAGTTTTAACAAGTCTCCAGAAAAAGTTGGACGAGAACATCACCACCAGCGGTTACAGCGATGTGTGCAAGCCATGCCATGCAACGCAGAGCGCCTTTCGGTCCATTCAGGAAGTGCGGGAAGGCCGGCAGCGACGCAGCTGTACTGAACTACGCTTCTAACAACATGAAAACGGGTTTCGGATTACGCAGCTGCAACACGCCCGCTTCCTCGACGATTGCAGAAGCGGGAGAGTGCGCGGCGAGGGCAAACTGTGCCAACGCACGCTGCACTTTTCCAAGTACTTGTCAAGGTAATCACGCGCTCGAGACAGCAGCTGGGCAGGCAATACCTGCGGCGGGTTGCGCCCGAAACTGACTGCTGCCCACGTGGAAATGTGTGCACAAGACCGCCATCGTACGGAAGAGCTGGTTTCCAGCACGTGGGCCTGGCATGGAATCTCGCATCGATACTCGACACTTATCCGCAAACAACGCGGACCTGCTTTCGGCGTGGCTAAGCTTGGGATGCGGTGTTTCGCAGCATCTCTGGGCCAGGGAGAGAAGGGATCGCTGCTGCGTAGGCATACCCAGCATGGCAAGCCATGTGCAGGTGCAATTTGAATTACATTCCACTGGGCAAAAAACAATGGCTTTTCGCAACGTAAGCAGCGCCCCTGCGGCAGCAATGGTTTCCTTACGGCTGCTGGTTGTTTCTCTGCGTTTCACGGCGCAGGAAGTGGCCGTAATTGCACAGCTAACAAAAACGTGCCTCACTTGACCCCAAAATGACTTAAGATGCTGGGTGCCCACGACGTCCGTCACGCTAAAGTACGAGTTGAACTCGTGATGAACAAAGTGGATTTTCTTCATTCCGTGTTTGAATGACTGCTATAATTATAGTGCGCTCCAGCAGCACAAAGGCCACTCGCTTAGAGTAAAACGCTGTCGTGCCGCACACTCGCAGCAGGATGGCGCCGGCCTGGCGCTTATTGTCACTAAATTCAACAGACGCAGTGGCTCAAAAAGCGATCGCGAACCGTATAAAAGGTGCTAAGTGCAGTGCAGGTAACAGCCGCGAGACATGACACGCCACTGAACACAAAAACCATAGCGACGGTGACATCTAGCGTTTATTTTCTTTAGCAAACATGTCCGGGCAATGGTGCTAAGGCGATGTTTTGCACGAGCATTTTGCGGCCGACGACAATAAGGTCAAAAATCGACCCTAGTTCAAGTTTCGCTGCACAGCTTGCTAAAATGCATTATTAACTTATTCAGTCGATGATACTTACCAAAGGAAGGCATCGCTATGCCAGCAGAATAAGCTCTTGTCGCTGAATGTCGCTGTCTTGCTTCAGTGCCTTCTCTAATCGTTCTCTAGCGGCGAGAACACGGCTCTCCTGGCGTCTGCGAATAAAGCATCGAGGTTGGTCGGGTAAAAGTCTTACCAAGACACAAGAAATTTTTCCGGTACAAAGTTAAAAAAATCTTGGAAAAGCATCATCGGCAGCCTTTGTTGGTGCGCGCGAGAGGAACTAATAACGAGACAAAAATGTCGGAAGTTTGTTCACACGGAACTGCTATTTCTAGGTCAGGTTTCATTTTTTAAGTGTAACTTTCACACCATCAAGTGAAGACGTGGTATTCTGAATACAACGGTCGGCGCAAACGCGAACCAGTTTACTGAAAAAATGACACTGCTTACTAATGTCCGGGTTGCGCTTTTTATTGCAATGTGAAGCAACATTACATCTATCGCAAATTTCTCAAACTGGAAATGTACTACCAACCTAGACTAAATTCGTTTACGAAACCAATCATGGGAGTCGCCAATTACGAAACACTTAAATACAAATAATTATAGACTGATTCAAGCAGTGGGTGATGTAACACAAACAGGACCTTGCCCCCACACTAAAAAAAATATTTCAGCTGTGAAGGCGCAATCGGCACTGACAGACATGAATAAGGAACTGGAAGCTTTCCTCGCGGAAGCTTACCAATGTTATTGTTTTATGTATATGCAGGTGCGCTCCGAACCATCCTCCGGTAATCAGGAGGGTATTGTTTCTGAAACGCAACGAAGATTTTTCGAAAAGTTGCCATTTTCAGGAAAAACACCAAAGTACTCACAACTTTTGCGCAGTTTTGCGACGCAATGTGCCCAAGGGGTGCGGGAAGTGGTTGGCGCGGCGGACCTGTATGTACGTTTCTCAATTTTGTGCATTTTTGAAATTTTGATTGTATTTTGCTGCAAAATAGTCCGCGCCACGTTTTCCAGACTTGAAAGTCGGTGCCTCGTAGAGTGCGGGTTTTGTACTGGCGAAAATTAAAAGACAACTTCCTTGAAACATGAATTTGATTGGTATTCTTGCTGCATGAAAGCAACGACGGAAAAACTCAAATTAATGGTTTTCAGAAAAGGGCGACCACTGTTTCGTTTAGGAAACACTCATATATACGAATCCTGGCTCATAGTTGAACGTGGATCTATTTCCCATCGCTGAAAACTTGCTGCTTTGTTTTACATTCGATGTGGTGCTGAAATAGCACTTCACCGTTAATAGGATGTGAACAGTGGAGTATTAAAACTCCTTGGAAAACAATTAAGTAGAAAGGGGCTCTTACCAAGCGTCGATCAAACAACAAAGAATAGCGAAACGGCTCTATACTCCAGCCAGCCAGCAGTAAGTGCCTCGCGTTGAAATCGATATCCACGTTCTAATGTCGCAAGCGCCAGGCCAGAACTCGGGGTGAAACTTAACACAGGGTGAAACGAAATCTGATATATGGTGAGATTATGGTGAAACCCATTTTGCTGAAAACTTCGTTTCAAAAGCTCACTGCGATTCTTCTTCCTTACTTTGAGTAGTTCACGATTGGAACCTAATGCGTTACATCACCGCACGCCCCTTGGAAAAAGGCCGAAAAGCTATTGTCGTGCATATATTGTTAAAAACCCTTAATTTGAAAGCGATTGTTTTGTGGAGCATCAAGAGCTTAATATCGAGCCCATTGTGGCCTACTTGACCAACTTCTAAAACCTCTGCGCTAAGTGCCTTCTAAGCCTGTTTTCCGCCCTTAAGCTTGCATCTGTTTTCCGCCTTTAAACCCTTATCGATTGAATTTCACGCCAGTTAGAAACAAACTTAAATTAAGTTACTGAAACGTGAAGATCTCTTCCTTTTTTCCACAATGAAACCAGTTTGGCAATGAGTGCAGTGGTACAACACAATAGCAGGCAAGATCCGAGCATAATGTTACTCTCAACCATTTGCTGATTGTCTTACAGTTTTGCAACCTGACCAAAGCAAATCACTCCTTATGTCACGGCTTCAAAAGCGTTTGGTGTGAATGCTGTTGATCGTTTGATGAAGATGAATAAAGGAAGTGACACTCAGTCCAGTATAACTGCGGAGCGCCATACAGAAAATGTACCCGTAAGTATTGTACGTTTACGGTAAAATTTCATTATGAAGACACTTGAGAAGTTCGTGCACCCCTTGGAGCACCTTTGCGTACCCCCATTTGAGAACTATTGGGTCAAGGTACTAAGTTCTACTTTGTCGCGGTCGTGGAAAACACGGGAGGCAGGAGTTACTGACTACCGTGTGAGTCTTTTCTGTAAACAGATTTTTTGTGCCTGATTTTGTTTCATGCATTCAATCTGTAATTGCCTATTGAAGGAATAAACGGGGCACACAAGACGGGATCACAAGTCCACAGTGCTCGTCAACAAGGAGGTGTCCGACCTATGGAAGGTCCCAAAACCTGAGGGAGACAGCATCTCTGGCCCCTTCACGCTAGAGGAGCTCATTGCCGCCCTCAATCACCTTCAGCAGTGGCTCCCAAACTGGGGGTAATATGCAATTCTTCGGTGGGTGACGCGGAACCAAAACCACAGTGTTGTTCTGTATTACTTTTTTATGACGCAAAATATTGAGGGTAATAAAACATACTCAGTACCTTGATTTGGGTAACGGCTCGAACAAGTTTGGGAACCACTGACCTAGAGCCAGGAAAATCTCCAGGACTGGATTTTATTTTCCCGGAGTTTATAATCCACGCTGGATCAGCTCTCAAATCCAGGCTATGCGATTTCATCACTTGCTGCATGCGCCAACTCAAAATTCCCAGGATCTGAAGAAGAGGATTAATAGTTGCGATCCTTAAGTCGGAATAGTTATTGGGGGACTCAAAATGTTCAAGATCCTCGAGAGACTCATCTACGTTCGTGTCGAACCAATCACCGATCCATTACTCCGGCAGGAACAGGCGGGGTTTCGACACGGGGGTCAGCTGTAGATCAGGTCACCTTGCTGACGCAAGACATCGAGGATAGCGTTTCGGCTAAGAAGGCCGGAGCTATGTTTGTCGATCTCACACCAGCCTACGATGCTCTACGGCATCGTGACCTCACCTGCAAGCTACTGCGATTGCTACCTGACAGGCATATTGTCCACATGATCGTGGAGCTTGTTGGAAATCGCAGCTTTACCCTTACCACCGGTAATAACAAACGGAGCAGGTCACGACGCCTTTAAGAATAGCGTCCCACGGGGTCTTGGCACCCCTTCTCTTCAACATCTACACCTCTGACTTGCCAACCACCATCTCCAGAAAGTATGCATATGCTGACGACCTAGCAATCATGCATGCTGATGGAGATTGGCAAGCAGTGGAGGGCTGCTAAGCAAAGACATGGCAACCGTTGGTGAATATCTCCAGACCTGGAAGTTGAAGCTCAGCACTACAAAAACGGTGTCAGCAGACTTTGAGGCGGCTTGTTGGCTTGGGTGGAGTGCTGGGGCAACGACTCTGCGAACATCCACCTTAACCCTGGTCAATTCAACAGCAGGGTACTGCGCTCCTGTCTGGTACCGTAGTGCTCACACCTGCCACACTGATCCTGTCATCAATAACGCCTTGCAAACTTTGACTGGATGCCTGCGTCCTATACCATTGACCAATCTTCCTATCATCGCGGGCATCCAACTTGCTGAGCTTCGTAGCAAAGGAGCCACACTGTCTCCAGCATGCCATGCCATGGAGTCTGGACATCTGCTCCACTCAGCGCTCCCATGTCCACCAGGTGAGAATGCACGGCATTTCAAATCGAGACACCCAACTGTACCCGCCGCACACCAACTCGTCAGTTCATCTGACTCCAACAACAGAAGTGCGACGCTCTGGGCGGATCACCAATGGAATGCCGAGTGGCTGGACAACATTACGAGACCCCGTGCTTTCATCCCCGGCATCGGCACTCACCCTCCCGGAATGACCCTGCCAAGAACAGCGTGGGTCCGGCTTAACCGCCTCCGCACGGGTATCGGTCGTTTCCGCTCCTGCTTACACAAATGGGGATATAACCCCTTTCACGGCGCGTAACTGAGGCGCAGAGGAACAAACTCTTGACCATGTTTTCCTCCACTGCCCGATCCATCGACCATCGACCTCCCTTATGGAGTGCGTGGCCTGACGGTCCTGGATAACGAGACAATCGAATGGTTGCTCAACACCTGCCCCGAGACCTGGTGCGACCTCAAGCAGTGGATTTCAACAGTTAGCTCAAACGATGAAGATAATGGAATAAACATGAATGAGGCAGGGCTCCCACACATTTTCAAAAACCCATGTTCCATACTTTTTTAATACCTTTTCAATACCAAATTAGAGGACTTAAATACCATCACTTAGCTTCATTTTTCAAAAATTTTATTCATGGAACACAATGGAAAAAACATCTGCAAAACAGTCATCAGTAGTGAAGAACAAAATTTGAATAAACAAATGGCTAAATTTAGAATTTTCATACTTTTCAATATTTTGTGTACATTTTACCCAAATTCAATACTTTTTCAAGGTCTTTTAAACTGATTTCAAACTTCAATACTTTTTCAATACTTTCAATACTATGTCGGAACCCTGATGAAAGTTTAACAACGGCAAGCTCTCTCAAAGTGATTGAAAAGCAACTGTTTGTACCTACTGTCCCTTAACTTGTGGCATTGGGAAAGATTTTGTTTGCGTTCTGGTTGCGCTTTACTTGTTTCTATGTGCCGTTTGTCGTCCCATCCATTGGTTCTGATTTGCTTCAGTGCAGACGGTTTTACTTGCAAGAGCAAGTGACAAGTTTGTCAAGTCCTTACATGTGATGTTTTGCCACGATGCATTCGACTCCTTCCCGCTGAAGCCATACCCCACAAAGTTTATCGTTGGTGTAAAACAACTTTGCAAATGATACTCGCGACAAACGCACACACGGAATGCCAGCTCATAATGGATGGCAGTCCAGTGTTGCCGTTATCGATTTTGCGTATGACGCTTTTGACGTCGGCANTTCTGTTCGCTTGCTCCTGGCGAACAACGAGTAGTTTGGAAGTTACCGAATGTGAACTTGCCGCGTAATTTTTCAGTTCCGCCAGNACTCATTGTTCAACGTGGCTAACAACAAATCGGAGTGTGAGTAGTTGTGGCGTCACCAGGAAAGCTCAGCACATTTTACAACGAATTTCGGATGAACTTTTATGCAGCAACTTTCTTAGTATTCAGCGACATGTACTAAAATATGCGACGAAAAGAAATTCCGGTTTCCAGATATTACACTATATTCTTGCTATTAAGGGATAAATTGGTAGTAAAGTTTACTTAAAATGAGCTAAAAATATAGTTGTGATTTACTTTAACAGCTAGTATATTATATAGGAATTGTATTTGAAATTGAAAAGGCTCAGTCATCAGTGAAATTTGCCAGAAACCTCAGTCCATATTTCTGATAAAGTTTGCTAATAACGACCAAAAAACTGCTGCACAGTAATTTTTACAAAATTCAACTGAAATTGTTTTTGCACCGAGTAGCTTCAGGTACTACAACTGTGTGTAGTAATATCGCTTGTAGTTTTATGATATTAATAAACTCTGAAAAACGTCTAATCTGATACTGCTGCTTCCGAAAAATGGATCAAGGGTGTGCAGGAACTCTTGACAGTCGACTTCAGTCATCAGTGTTTTTTTCCTTTACCCCTAACCTTTAGCATTGATACATACTTCAAAACAGCGCTTGCAGGTATAAGCAACACAGAATTTCGCGTATCGATCAAACCATCGAAATATTTGGATTTAGTTACATCTTCTTCATCTATCTTAATCTAATGTCTCGTTGGAGGTTTAAAAAACTCATGTGACGACACACCGACCGAATGAAGCTTGTTTGCAACGTTATCAGAAAAGTTTTTGGCTCGCGCCAACGCACCTAGTTCTCATGGCGCAATTTCTTGTTCATAATACTGAAAGACGTGGACTGCAAAACTGTGAGTTGCTACATTTTCTTCAGTGTTTTTAAAGAATATCATCAAAAATTGGGGTGGCAATCATTTTGCTGGAATATTTTTATTCATTTAGTAAGTGAAATAAAAAAAAACACTTCTAATCTTCATTCCCTTGGATAAAATTAGCTTTGCCAATATTTCTATCACTCTTGTTTGGCAGCTTTGTCACCTGAGGTAATTGATAA
>JGI24159J19872_10001464_pt1 | contig 26058 bp, 18 predicted proteins | sample Ectturendosymbi4_FD_19872 | JGI IMG/M metagenome (IMG submission 19872)
TAACAGTCGTGCACAATGGTAGCCCAGCAGAAATAGTCAAAAATAACAGTAGTGATGTGGAAGAGCAGTAGTCCAGCAGAAGCAGTCCAGTTATTCACAGAATCAGCAGACACTAAACAGTAGCGTTGTGGAAGAGCAGTAGTCCAACAGAAGCAGTCAGTAATTTACAGAATCAGTAAACACTCTTTATTTTTAAACAAACTTACCTAGTCAAAAAAAACTTATTCAAATATAATGTAAAGCTTTGCGCATTTGCTGGTCGGGCTTTCCGATAGAAACAGTGATCATCTCTGGTCGTCCTCGTATGAGACGATGAGTCGAATTCCTGTATTGGTCTGTAGCCTGCAATATACAGAACACGGTTGTCACTGCTAGTAGTTTATCAAAAAATCTTGTGGCTTTTGATTTGATGACAATCTTGTGGTTTTCAGTAGCCTATATTTTGTTTCGGACTTGAAAAAAGGTCTTATTATGGTAAAATTATGGTTAAATGAACATGATGACGTGTTTGAAACCCAAAAAATTTTTAAATTTGTGTGATATGCACATAAACATGCATTTCACACAATGTTTCAATGTTTGTCCCAAAGTTTTCTAGCAAACTCGGTCCCTGCGTTCGACTCTATGCATTATTAAGACATACTTTTGGATAGTTCCTGGATACGAATAGTACGATTTGAACCAAAACAGGATTCGGGTCGGAAACGGACATCATTTTTAAAAAACTGGATAGGATGGATTGGTAAAAAATCACTGTCGGATCATTTCTGGATTGTGGCGAAAAGTTCGTGAACTTTCGGTTGGTTGCTACAGTTTTTGAAATTTGACTTTGCTCGCATCTGCTGATGAATTTGGGCTGGAGAAAGGAAGAAGTCCAGCTAACTTTGCGCAGCTTGGATTTGTGCTAGAATGTTATTGATTGCAAAAGTTGAAGAGATTTGCACAACTCATTGCACATGGCCAGTTTGTTTTTGTAATTTGAAAATTGCTTGTTGTTATGTTCTGAATTGCAAAACACTCGTTATTTTTTAAAAGTCTAAGTAGGTATCTTCAATTCGTGAAGCAAGAATTGCAATACAATAGGAATAGCCTTCTTAGGCCTTTTGTTCATAGCCTACTGTAGTTGTTGGTTGTTGAAAATCTTTTGAAAATTTCCTTGTTTTTTTCACTGTTTATCTTGATGTTATTAGATAGTTAGCCAATAATTAAAAAAAATTGTTTTCAGAGCAATTTGCTCTCAACACATGAAAACACAACAGTGAATAGTGATGAGTGAGTAAGTATCTTTAGTTTAGGAGCTGAGAAACCTCTGCCACTCCAACACAGTGAAGTGTAAATTCAGGCTTAGCAGGTCGTATACAACACAATCTGTAACCAAAGCCACAGTCTCCTGTAATGCTCTCATCTGGGCTTTAGACAAACCTTAAGTCTAGAACTGTAGAGGACTGGTCGGCAGTGTCAGTACCACCAGCGTAGGATTGTACCTCCAGTGTAGGGTTTGCTTTAGAAAGCAACTGTTAGTGTTTGTACCTCCAGCGTAGGGAGTTGATTTATAAAGCAACTGTTTAGGCCTATACCTGCAGCAGCACACGGTGGCTTATGAATGCAACTGTTTATACCTCCAGTGCAGGGATGGCTTTAGAAAGCAACTGTTTAAGGGTTGATTTAGAAAGCAACTCTTTGTAGGCTGGAGCCTGGAGGTACAAACGATGTATAAAGAGTTGTTTTCTAAATTTACCTTTATGCTGGAGGTACAAACAGTTGCTTTCTAAAGCCATCTCTACGCTGGAGGTACAAACAGTTGCTATATAAATCAACTCCCTACACTGGAGGTACATACAGTTGCTTTCTAAATCAATCCCTATGCTGGTGGTACATCCCTATGCTCGAGGTACAACCGTATGCTGCAGTGCAGGTACAAACAGTTGCTTTTTAAATCAATCCCTACGTTGGAGGTACAAATAGCTGCTTTCTAAATCAACTCCCTACACTGGAGTTACAAACAGTTCCTTTCTACATGAAACCCTACGCTGGTGGTACCGACGCCTCTGACGTTTACTCGAACTGTAGAAGATTTTAAAGTGTGCCCTGTAAGTGTAAAAGACAGATATCCGTCAGCAGTGGATCTTCATCTTAGTTGCGGATATAAAATGACATAACCGGAGTCGCGAAAACCGATAATTTACGGTGAGCAATGAAACCAAAATGGTAGTAAAATAATCTTTGTTGTTAACAAAGAAGCAAAGACCTACTTTCAGCCACCATCGCTTTCATACTCATGATATGATACTGTTATGTGCTTTTGTTTGTGAACTAATATGTTTGACATCTTTTAATTTAAAACAAGGGTGTAATATAGTAATAATTAATCACGTGCCTCTGCTCTAGGCATGACTCTTGGTTTGGTGTCCATACACTGCTTTAATTTCAATCGTGGCATTTGTTCAGCATTTGTGTGAGGCATGAGTCGGCTTGTTCACCAGCATATTTGTTCGTTGCATTTAATTGTGTTCTAAGACCATTTAAACTTTGAATGAAGTTTTCTCTCTACATTGTAATGGTGTCAGTTCACACACACACATATTATTCTATTCCTGATATAGTGATATCAAGCTCCAGTTGGAACCAAATTTAGGTTTCTACGTGAAAATATAAAAAATTAAAACATTGTAACCTTTTAGTTTCAGCATTACGTGTTTGGGAGAGGTCATACTAAGTTGCAATGACAAATTATTTTTTGTATTGTGTCTGTACCTATATTTATTGTGTAACAAGTTTTTTTCCCCCTCTGGTTACGTCATCACACATCCGTTAACGATATCCATTCTGACAGACATCTGTTGTTTACATTATACTCTTTCAGAACTCTGGTCTGGTGTGGTTCCTCAACCTGTTTGATTTGTTGTTGTATGTTTTGCAATATACAAATTTGGTTTGTGCATGTATGTTGGATAAAAAATGATAGAAAATTTTGCAGGATATAATTGAATATGTGGATAAAATTTATAAGGAAGTAGCTAGGGAACCGCCTTGTATGACGCAGTTCAAATAAAATGCTGAGTTTGTTACTGAAGCGCTACCGTTGTGGTAGCGTTTATGTCTGCTGTGCTAATGGTTTATGGTTTGGATCTCACCTTGACGACTCTATAGTAGTGGTTGCACATTTTAATTCATATGACCAGTTTTTCTTTGCTGTTTTCGAAAGTTTCCAAACTTGTGGTATAGGGGTAGGCTTGACATTAGGCATGAGCATCAGAAGGAAGGGCAGGGGAGGGCTTTGGCCCCTCCTTGCATTTTGAAAATTGCATCAAAAAAGGTTGTTTTAGTTTTGAGTAGGAAAAAACAAATTTCACCACTTTTAGCCCCTTTTGCATAAATTTTTTAAAAATCCCAGTGTTCCCCTTTGGAAAAAATCCTTTAAATTCCCATGGCGTTAGGGTTAGGTTTTAGGTGTAAGGCTTGCCTTTTACAGTTACTACCTGTAATGTGACGCTAACACGACAAGTGTGCATTAGACCATAGGTTCTCAAAGTGCTCCGTACGGAGCCCCAGGGCTCCGCGAGAGAAACCTCAAGGCTCCGCGAGCTATTCGTTTGCTTATTAAAATACTGGCTTTGGCTAGTAGAAATTTATTGTGGGGCTCCTTAAATTATGGTCAATCTTTTCATGGGCTCCATATCACCAAAAGTTTGAGAACCCCTGCATTATTAGACTACACTATGCTTGGTAGAAATGTACTAAACCCTAATTCCAAACTCTAATCCGAAACCTCAACCAAACCCTTGAAACTAAACTGTAAACAGCAAATGTGAACAAAAAAGTTTGGAAACTCTTGAAAAAGGCAGTGGCTACAGAACTGCCTGTCGATCTTCATATTTGACACCTTGTTCGACCACCATCTGTGTCCTGTAATGTGACAGTAATGCATGAGAGTGCAGTAAGCTTGGCAGAAACATACTGAAGGTAAACCTAAGCGTAAGCCTAAACCTAAACTTCGGAAACTTTTGAAAATAAAGAAAAACTTGGCCCATGAATTAAAAAATGTGCAACCGCTACTACCAAAATGAAAGTTGCCAAGGTGAGAACTGAAAACCATTGGCACAGCAAACGTAAATGCATTTGCTGCGCTACCTTGATGGTGCTGCTGGAGTGAGAAACTCAGCATTTTATTTGTACCATGTTATGCAAGGAAGTTCCATAGCTTGAAAAAAGTAAAGAAAAATGGGTCCCATGAAAAGTGCAACCACTACAACCAAAACAAAAGGCACCATGGCAAGAGCCAAACTTAAAACCATTGGCTCAGTAGATGTAGATGCATCTGCTCGAATACCATGATGGTGCTGCTGGAGTAACAAACTCAGCATTTTATTTGAACCGCATCACTGCCGGAAGGCTTATAGCCACTTACAAATTTAAATCTAATTTTGCGCAGTAGTATTTATGTACAGTGTCATTAGTAAACACAACCTTTCAATGGTGGTGTTCATAGCAATGATTAAAAATAAGCCAAATTATTTCAAAGCAAAGGAAATAACCATAGTGACAAAGATTTTAATACAAAGATTTATACCAGTTCTAAAACAGATTGGTTGGTAAAAGTCAAAATTGAAGTTAGTAAGTTCATTAATATGTTATACTGTATTGCATTTATAGCATATTGAAATAAATTTGTTTTGATACTCAAATATGACACTATGGAGTAGACATATGGTTTTATTAACATAACATTTTTTAGTGAAATTTCAATCAAATACTAGTTGAGATAAAGCATTAAAAGCATGTTGGTTGACTTGTTACGATGTACTGACAATGAATATATGCATGAAAGCCGTTGGTGAGTCTTTACCAAGTTGCGTGCAATCAAAATTTCACCAACAAGGGTTATGTGAGGTACCTTCACCTAACATGCTCATTGCACAGCCATAACATGGTGGCGACAACACTGTGTGAGAACTGCTGAGTCATTGCAAGGTTAAATCCAAACCATAACCCAACGCAACACTAATTCTAAAGGGTTAGGGCCTAACCCTAAAACCCTGACTCTAAAATTCTAACCCTAGCACCCTAAGCCTAAAACCTTGTGTTCGCAGGCATGTTGACTCAGTAGTGTTCGTGCAATGTTGCTGTGTTGTGGCTTTGTATCATCTCATTTTTTTGACTCCGCATCCGCTCCGACTCTAAAAAGTTTTGCTCCGCATCCACCCCTCCTCTGCAAATCATGGAAATATTCAATTTCGCAGAATTGCAAATTCTACAGTAACATATAGGCATGTTGCTTGACAGTTCTGCTTAATGTAAGGCAATGCCTATTTAGCCTCATGAGGAAAAATACTACTGGTGTTATTTTGCCTTTGGATGAACACGATTGGTTGAAGTGGTCAGGCATAGAGCAGTTCACTTATGAACACCCGACGAGTCTTAGCGCGAGCCTGGAAGCGAGATAGATTAAACAGCTTCCCAGAGCTGTGTGAGTGGAGCAAAACAGTAGATGGAAAGGCACGAAGCAGAAGTGCTGAGAAATAAATTGCAAACAGGGTTGGTGCGAGAACACACCCCTGTTTAACGTCATGTGTAACTGGGAATACTTTTGAGGTAGAGCCATTGCAACGAACAGAGGCTTGCATATGGTTGCGGAAACCGCTGATGATAGACAGCAATGTGTCTGGGCTGCCAAGTCATTGCAGGATTGCAAGCAGTCCTCCTCGACACACCATATCGAACGCCTTTGTCAGGTCAATAAATACAACAATTAGTGGTTTGCGCTGTTCCAAGCATTTTTCTTGAAGCTGTTGAAGTGTAAAAATCATGTCAATGGTTGAATCATGGGGTCGAAACCCACATTGGCTATCGGGAAGGATAAGATCAACAAGAACCTGGAGCCTTGGGAGAATGACGCGTACTAGGACTTTGCCCACCATTGCGAGGAGGGAAATCCCTCTGTAATTGTTGCAATCTTGTCGGCTGCCTTTATTGTTACATAAAGTAACAGTGACAGCATTTTTCAGGTCTTGGGGATGCATTGTGAGTGCCACCAAAGCAACAACAAATTGTATAAATGAGCTGCAAGGATGTTGCCCCCACAACGTAAAATTTCTGCTGTGATTCCATCAGCACCAGGAGACTTGAAGTTCTTTAATGATCGAACAACTTGTTAAACTGAGGAAAAGGAAATTTCTGCATCGAGGTCGTGCAGAACCAGAAGTTGTGGTAAGTGGGAAAGCGCGTCCGTCGTGAAATGCTCTTCTTGTGGATAGATCGAACTGTAGTGTTTGACCCAACGGTCAAGCTGGAGAGACAGGTCTTGAATCAATGAACCTTGCGCTGACAGAAGAGATGCGGTCCTTACTGGGTGTGGTTCTATGGTGGATTTACTGCCATTGTATACCCCTTGAAGATCACCAACCTCAGAGCACCTCTGCACCTTTGTGCTGATCTTTGTCCAGAAGTTACACAAGGCAGTGCGAACCAGTCGCTGAACATTAGCTTTGACTGTGAGTAGTCTGGCTTTAGCTGCTCTTGTGCTTCGTGTCTTCAGCTGCAGTCTGGCCTCACGTCTCGCTTCCACAGCAGGAATTAACACATTGGCGCTTTAACGAAACCAATCAGGCTGCTTCCTCTGTCGAAGACTGAAAGCTGACACTGTGCTGCCCATGACAAGAGACCTAACCTTCGACCAGGCATCCTCAACATTGGTTCCTGGGTAATCTGGCATTGCTTTAACTGAGAGAAAAGATTTGAACAGCAAGGTGCTTGAGTCGTTTTTCTGCGGTGTTGATGGACGGACTGCATTTTGTACTGCTGTGGAAAAACTTGCGAGGGGTAACAAGGAACTTGCTGCGGACTAAAGCATGATCCGTGCCACAGTCTGTTGAGTCCATGCTGCGGGTATGCTTTACACTATTCAATTGTCTATGCCGAACAACGATATGGTCCAATTAATGCCAGCGGCAAAATGGTGGATGCATCCAGGTTACTTTGGAGTTGAGGGAGCCTTTAAGAAGGTGTTAGTAAGTGCAAGGTTGTAATTGGTGCAGAGTTCAAGAAGTCGTTGACCATTTTCGTTCATTTTGCCCAAGCCATGAGGTCCGAGCGCGCCATTCCAGTGATTGTATTCCGCACCAACCCGAGCGTTAAAGTCTCTGGCAAGAACCAAATCATCGCCTTTGGGAATGGTAGAGAGTGAGAAGCTGATAGAACTCATCCTTTTCCTCGTTACACGCCATAAGTGTAGGGGCGTATGCTGACAGTACAGTCAAACACCTTTGGGAGATGCGAACTCGCATGGACTTAGGCATGGGGAAAGGTTTCTTGGGTACTCAATGCATGTCATCAAGCAGTTACGGACAGCAACACTGACACCATGCCTCATCCTTTTGCCCTCGGGATGTCTGTTCCAAAAGAAGGTGTAGTGCTCTTCACGAATGGATCCACTACCAGTGAGCCAGGTTTTACTAAGGGTTGCGATGTCTATGTTTAATTGATTTAGCTCAAGGTCAATAATGCTAGTTTTCCTGGGTGTAGTTCCATCTTCATCTGTTTGGATTCGTAGGTGTCTAATATTCCAACAGGCAACAGTTATTACAGAAGGGGAGACGGTCGCAGGATGACGACCAGAGCATGCCTGTCTCCCAGTACACGCATCCAGCTGAGCAGCAACGGCTTTCTTAGAAGAAGAAAGCCCCTGATCTGCCAGTGTCTGTTTTCTATTATTGTACATCACAAGATTGCAAAAGCACCAGTGCGAAATTTGGGAACGAATGCTTGCCCAGGACAAACGTTCCCCTCTGGACCTACACAGCACTTAATCCTATGGAACGCATGAGCATGGCGGCTGGAGTGCTGTCCGGTTGCCCTGCAGTAGCATACTTAAGATGCTCGGTGCTGCCACTCACAATTGTGGGTGCCAGAGACTATATTCTGCCAGAGAGTCGAAATTGACACTTGCCACAATATAGTTGCCTGATTCCTGCTGCCAAACAGACATTGACTGCATTTAGTCGGGCTCTACCTGTTGACCAATCTGGCATGGGTGACCCTACCTGGAGCTGTTGCTCTGGCCAGCATAGCCCTCAGGGTCACATAGACACACAAACTCCTCTGCAACGGTAAGGCAGCAGTCCAGGAGGAGAACTTTGAAAGAGTTGAATACAGTTTGACTTATCTGAATTTTGCCTCGTTTAATACACCTTTGTATGAAAAAGTTCTCTTTTAACTCACAATAATAACTCTCAACATTTTTCAGTTGTAACACATAAAATTATATATGAGGAAGATCAATCTGTTGCACATGCCTAATCCGCTAGACACGAATATAATAAACTAAAAGCTGTGCGTGTGTTTGATTCAGTGTGTGCCAATGTAGTCAGGAGCCTCACAGAGTAATACATAAAGCTCTGTGTGCAGGAGCATTGCGCAGTAATAAGATCTGTGCTTCAACATTAAGGCATGTGCTATCTACACACAGAATCACATGCATTGCTCATTGCAATTGTTGTTGGTTTATTACATAACTTGATGGTCTGTTTACAAAAAAATCATGATTTTGAACACACGCAAAAGCCTCCGTTTAGACAGTGTACAAAATTGTCATGTGGCTAATGGCAGTCTTTGAAATCAAACACGTGTAGCGCTTATAGTCAAGCTGTAACTAGCAATTAAGTAAACAGCACTGTTTACCACATAAAATTGGTTCTAGGGGAGAAAGCACAACTAGATTCACCCATTAAGCAAACTGCGTTATAAAGGGAACTTTTGATTTTTGAGAAAATTAAAGGATTTTAAGTGCAAAAATATGGTAAATCCTAAACATAAACCCTAACCATAAGCGTTATAAACCTCAAGACTAAACCCTAACTTAAACACTAACACTAAACCATAACCCTAAATGCTAACCCTAACCTTAAACACTAACAGTAAACCCTAACGCTGAATGGTAAACCTAAACCCTAAATATTAACCTATATCTACTTTTTGAAATGTACATAAGCAGCAATCATAGAATCTTGTGTGAAAACATGAAAAGTGTCTTGTGCATAATAAAAAAATCCACTACAAGCAAAGTGTGATCCAAACAGACAACCCCTTGCACAGGAGCTTAAATCACTTGCCACTCGACCATGTCGGTGGTGGTGAAAACATCTCCAACTCAGTTTTATAACTAGCAGAAAAATGGATATGAGATGTTTTTTTTCAGTCATTCAAAATGGAAAACCGGATACGGTTGTTTATACACTACCAAAAGATAATTGCAAAAATTTCACACTACTTACTGTGAAGAAACAATTCATGAACCACACAGACTCTTTTGCAACATCAGCCACTGCAGTTAAAGCAGCATATTATTATGTGCTATAGAGATTCCTATATAAACCAACCTCGTTGTGGAGTTTTTTGTGTTGCATAAAGAAATAATAAGAACTTAAGGTTTTTCATGCATATGTTTTTCTCCCCAATTCCTCCCTGGAACAAATTTCCTCCCAGGAATTAAAAATTTCTCCTTTGTTGAGCCAAGTGGCACCTATTTGAAAACTACTGAACTAGACTATCTATGGGATAGACAAAGTTCATCATGTCTGTACAATATTTCGAAGTGTGTGATATTGATTGATGTTAATCCAGCGTTTATAAATTGCAAAACCATATTTAATGAAATATATAATATATATTTCATTAAATATGGTTGGTTATGGTCCGTTGGAGATATTTGAAGTTAAATTTTGTCCAAAACATTTGTGTAAAAACAAATTACTTTCTTGACAATTTAGGAAAACTCTGTACTCTGGAAAAATTGCTAAAGCCTTCGACAATATTCCTTATAGTTGTCCTTCAGTGGAAGTCTGCTTGCTAAATTACTAGTCTTCCGGTATATACAACATTGTCTAAAGCAATTTAAAGAGATTTGCACAACAGCTTATTTGTTACTTAACCATGACAAATTTTCAGCTTTTTATAAGATTTTACATTAGCTTTACTGAATCTTTACAAGAAAGTGGTACATGTGTGATCTATGATCACAAGTGTATGATTATTTAATGGCAGAAAAAGTTCCTGATTTGATCGAATCATCTGGTGAAGAGGATACTGAAAAGGTATGTGCTAGATTAAATTAGCTGACGCTTGTTATTTTCAGTTTGTGTTAGATGCATTGGGAGATAACCATTGTTGTAAATTGATTTTTATCATTTTCTACCTCATATCCTTGCTTAAAATGTGCTATGCTTATGATTTTCATTGCTACTGTCTAACATACTGACTTCACAATGACAGTCAGAACTCGATTGTCTGAACTCTGATTAACCGGAATCCCCGCTATCTGATACACAACTGCTAAGAACGGATTTCTCTCACTGCATTTCACTCCTTTAATCCAGAAACCTTGCTGTCTGACTCCGACACAGAAATTTAGGAACGTATATGCCAAATCAATAGAACAAAAACACTAAACTGGATGACTAGTTGTTTATCAAATTACAATGGAAGTGTGAAAGTTAATTTTCTACGCACAATGAATGTAACAGTGGCAGAACTTGCAGGACACAGTTAGGTCCCTTGCACAGTTCTTTTTTGCATTTAATCTCCTTCTGAATGCATACTAGCTTACGTATATTGATTTGCTAATAAACAAAAAAATTATGAGTGTTTCACTTAGTTATATTCCACATGTAGTCTATATATTAGCTTAAGTTGACAGTTCGTCTGAGTCTACTCTATAGTTTTTTTTTTCTGTTCTCTTTTGAGCGTCCTCTTAGGTGAGTTCTACTGTACTGCATATCATCAACTTGTTTACATTGTTGACATTTGCTCTGAAAAGAATTTCGTTCTTTATACTTTTGCTTTTGATTGTCTGGATACCTCACTGAACTGACATTATTTGATGAAACAAAGTAGTCTGGATAAACGAGATCTGACTTTATAATACATATGTCTGCTGATAGACTTTGTGTTTGTCAATTATTATAAATCATGCTGTTTGTTTTTTATATAACTATCTTAAAATTTAATCTATCTGAATACATTTTCAGGACTGAGGAAATGTAAAGATAGTAAAATTAATTTCACTTAAAAAATATTTGCTGATTGATTCAACTTCAATGCTTTTGTGGAGACTAGTTATTTCAGATAATTGCAAATGCAGAATTGTCCATTTGCTGTGAGTGTTACATTTTGTAGGCCTTGTTAGAGATCTGCAGATATTATATCGTTGCTTTTCGTGAAATAAATGGTCGTGGCACTACGTCAGTACCATAACAACCTTTCGCATTTTTTCATTTTTCACAGCACATTTCTCTTGACTGACCATAAGAACTTGCAGCAAGATCACTGCAGTTCAATTGCAAATACACTGATGATGGTAGCAGGAGTTACCAAAATGTCTGCAAATGTCGTTTATATTGTTTTCTTTGGCCGTTATTTTCATTATAAGGCTATTCACCTCTTCAACTTTTCATGTACTAAATGGTCTGAGTTCACTGTATAGTTCTTCTTTACATACTAAAATTCTACAAGTTCATATTGAATGAAGTGAATTTAAAGAACCACCTATAAAGTGCATCTGAGCTGGTAATGGAAGTAGCTTTAAAGCTCATCTTACCTTAGAAAATATTTACCTCAATGTGACCACTTTTACAACCTACAAATAAAATTTCAATGCAGCACCAAAAGCCATAAATTTTCCATTCGGTATCAGTGCTTGTAACACACAATCCTGTGTGTACAATATTGCCTTCATATTGTAATACCTTCTAAGAGACGTTTTTGATTTCTGGTAGTGAACTTCATAGAACTTCATAGAGTATCATGTCTCAAACTGCAAATAGGTTTGTTTAGCTCTTAGTCTTAGCAGTTAGCTCATTATGGTGCAAAAAGTTCAAGGACTAAGCTTTCATTGAGATGGTGTAGATAGTGGCCACCAACTTCAAGTATTTCGAGTGCAGTCTTCCAAATGCATAGTTACCAAGTTTTGTGAGTGGCTGAGATCAGTGTTGAAAGCTTGATGGTGCATCATAGGTTTAAGTGTACATGCAACACATCCCCATGAGCACATAGACCTATGGCTGAGGAGGCCTGCTTGTTGAAAGCACAAGTGCTTGCCAAAGTCTCAAAACATGAATTCTACATTAAATTAATTACGCAAAGGGATAACTATTCATTTTATAATGCCTGAACATTAAAAAAGTTCTCATCAATGTCCACACTTCCCATATTAACCAGCATTAAAAATTAGTATAAAAATTAGTATCACATTCAATGATATCTTTGTGTAGGTCACAATGAATTGTTATTGGGAAATTATTTTTAAACATAATTAATTATAGGAAAGCTAAGCAAAGTTTTGCAAGCTATTGACAATACACAGTAGGCTGGATATACTTCATTATTTAAAGTTGATCATCACTTACAGGGACTTTGGATGTATAGAAACAAATTCATTGTTTTGCATTAGCCCAATGGTATACCACAATGTCAATAGGACAGAATAGTCATTGCAAAATCTGATAAACTGGAAGCTAGGCAGCATACCTATGCTTTTGGTTGGTCAAGCTTCTGTGTCTACAAGCCAGGAAATCTAATAAAGATTAAGTTTAGATGAAGTGAGAAAAAATAGTGTAGGTAAGATTCTGAACAAAGTTCTGAATGTATTTTGGCAAGATCTATGTAAACAAAACTATAAAACTCAAGGATAATTATAAAAGCCAAGTTGCTTCTGTCAAAGTAACAAAAAATTCTTTTCAAGAGAGCATTCAAACAAGAACCAAACCTGCACAGGTTAAATATTAAAAAGCAGATCGGTGTAAAAGATTAGAGTTATTGCAACCCCAAAAATATGCAGTCTTTACAGTTATTTTGATAATGTTGAACCAACATGTTTTTTCTGATGATGACTGTGATTGACAGGATCAAACAGTACCCTCAAAGAGTGAGAAGAAAATTCTGCCAGTTTTTGTGCAGTTGGCTGCAGTTGCCTTAAATTGTCACAAAATTCACAGGCACATCAAAGGCAGCTGTCATGATATAACCACAGACAAGTTACAAAGTCATCGGTAACATCAAATGCAGCCGCTGAATGTCATGGGCACATCCAAGGTGGCTCAAGTCAAGTCACTGCAGTAATATTGACCCATGTCACCCAGTATGTTTGGATCCTTCACCAAACATGTAGATCCATGTAGCATGGCAACAGAAGTGTTAAAGCTTTTTCTTCTTAGCAGATCACTTGAGGTAATACAACATAATGATTATACAGGATATTTTAACATAACATATTAATGCAGGCATGGGTGAACTATGACTTTCAAAATTATCAATCCAGCCTGCTGAACTTGTCCAAATTTTATTGATCCATTTTCCATATTCCTGGAAATGTTCATGGCTTCCCAGTATAAGGTCCATTACTCCACTCCATGCTTTCACTGTGCTCTTTAAAACATGTTCACTGCTGTTTGGTTTCCCAATAATGTCCTTTGCAGGATTCAACACGATGAAATCGATAATTGCAAAACCACAATAACAAGTGGCAGCTTGCAATACAACGACTTGCAACATGTTACAGTGATGGTGTAAGCTTTGGTAAGGATGAGTGGACTGAAGGAAAGTGGACATAAAGGGCCTAGTATTTGTTAAGACCTTCGTTGCTGGTGTATGAATATATCGTACCTAGAAATCCTGCCTGAGTCCTAATTTTTGTGCCACTTTGCAACTCCATAACTCACCCAGTCGATTATGCTAGAGAGCTGTTCAAACCCTCAAAAGATTAGGCGAGTCTTCAAATCTGCGCTGAAAAAATTTTTTAGTTTTGGGTTTTGGTTTTTTTGTAGGTAATGTCATAAGTGGAATAAATTTAAGCCATTTTGGCCCACTTCATCGGGCCTTGGGCCCAAACTGCTAGATTGAAGTATTTTGATCATGTTTTTAGTGGAAAGCAGGCTAAAATCCAAGTCTTTTGAACCTTTGATTGACTTTCTAAGGTTTTGTGTTCAAAAGTTACGCAGTAAAAAGCCATAAATTATTGATATTTGCCACAAAAATCTGAAACCGAAAACTAAAATTTTTTTTTGAAATTTTTTTTCAAACTAAAAAATTTGTTTTCAGACGGTTTGATTGGCTTTCTAGCATTTCTGGTTCAAAAGTTATGGCCTAAAAACAACAAATTAATTATTTAATCAGATCATTAATTAATTTGTTGTTTTTAGGCCATAGCTTTTGAACCAGAAATGCTGAAAAGCAATCAAGGGCTCACAAGACTCAGATTACAGCCTCGTTTCCAATAAAAACTTTCAGTCAAAAAATTCCCTCTTGCAGTTGGGCTCAGGGCCAGGTAACCTGGGCCAAAAAAGCATGAACGTACCCAATTATGACGTAACCCACAAAAAAACGAAAACCAAAACTTTCCAATTTAAAAAATCGAAATTAGAAGACTTGCGGCATCTTTTGAGAGTTGGAACAACTCTCTAGCTCAATCGCCTGGCGAGTTATGGAGTTGCAATTAATGCAAAGTGATGGTAAAAATGTCTCAGGTGGATCTCAAAGGTAAATCCACCTGGTAGCGAAGGTGTTAAAAAGCAGCACTAACAAAACTGTTCCCAGCAAAATAGAAAATGAGTTTCTTATCTTGAGTATTACGATAAATCCATTTATAAACTAACTTGTCCAGTAAGCTTTATGTCATTATGCTGTATCAGCTGTTAAAGTATAATTCATGCGTGGTAGCATTTACATCTCATTTTTATAAGTTTACACAAGCAGTCCTTGGCTCCTAATCTGAGCCATTGTCAGATTTTAGAATCAGAGTGACTTGCAAGTCAAACAGCTTGCCCACCTCTGATTTAAATGAACTGGTGAAATTTCATGATAGAAAAGTCCTACTCACAGAAATAAAAATACCTTCTAATAATGCCTTGCCCTCATTCTTATATCTGAAATCCGGATTTCTATAGGATACAGTCTATTACTGCTTTAGTTTTGAGTGATTAAGTGCATTTTCAACCAAATAAACAAAGATATTTCAGATTCTGGCCAATTTTTTTTATTCCAGCCAATCCCAATTTCAGGTGGAATTGAAAATCATGATTCTGGTACATTCCTATTTGTTATGTAAAAAAATTATGTAGCGTGCAGAGGTGCTTGTGACGTTTTTGGGATGTTATACTTAATCTTCCATGGCATTGGTTTACTGTACTGCAGATCTGTTAACAGTGTTTTTTGTTTAAGTTGGAAGGTATAGTGTAATGTAATAGTAATGGGCAAGTTTTTAATAGAAGAGCATAACTAAAGTGCTCAGTCTTCTGAAATATTGCACTTTTTCTATACTTGACCTTTAGCTGGGAGGTTTAAATAACTTACCAATCGTCTGTTGAAACACAAATATATAGCAAAGCTTCAAGATCTCAGTATGTTTACATTACAATGTACCCGTGCAATGGCAAAAATGCATTTGTGCTGATTAAGCTCGGCAAAAATGCATTTGTGCTAATTAAGCTCTTGTGATGATTTTGTAAGAAGATTACCGTCGTACTGCATTTTTGTGTTACAAATTCTTAATGGTGTTTTTTCTAAAACTTTTTTATTGTCAGATAAACACATCTTGATCTAAAATTTGCTAAATGCCATTTTATGCGTAAGTCTGTTACTGTGAATTTGTTGTAATAAAATGGTATTGATCATTTAACAAAATATTTGGACATAAAAATTAAACAATACAATAGCAAAACAATTGAAAGTATGTTTGGTTCCCTCGTGTTTCATATTGCAAAGTTAACGTCATCAGAACTTACGTAGAAAATCATAACTTGCTTACTTAAATACTTTTTCAAGATAGGGTACATTGTTAGCAGTAATAGACTCAATTAAAGATGTTTTGAACGGTTGTTACTCACACTTAAAAGAATGTTAGTTATAAATCATTGTTTGGTATCTCCATTGTTTCAGAATGAGAGAAATGACAAAGTGATTGGATCATTTCCGTGGGGTTTAAAACGCTCAAGAGAATATTGTAAGTGCCATATGTATTTTGTATAAACTGTTGTTCAAGTACAGTAAACCTCGGTTAAACCGGATCTTTGCCAAAACCGGATAAAATTGGTGGTGCGAATGATTTCTGACGTTTTTCTTTATAAAAACCTTCGGTTTATGTGGATTTTTAATCCGGATCATTGCCAATACCGGATAAAATCTGCTTTTTTCATATCTCATAATCCGGAATTTTCTGCACTTTCATGCTTTTGTGTCCTTACATGCACTGACCGGTCACTAGGAAAGATTCGGCACCTTTCAGACGCAACACTAGCGCGCTGACGATCACCAACGAACAGTTAGAATTATGGTAACAACAACCGTTAACTGCACGCAACATTCGGCTAATGGTAGAGACAATTATTACATCAAACACAGGCACAGGATATCAGCGTTGAACATAACGCTGAAAGCACGCCGCCGCACCACGGCTTCAATCTACTGATCAGTATTGAGTGTGCGTGTGTAGAGCATTATCCCTGTGTGCCATCAGGAGACGTATTACACTCGGTAGGATGTGTGTATTGCCCTGCGTGTGTTACATATATACCCTGTGTGTATTACACTTATACCCTGTGTGTATTACACGTATATACCCTGTGTGTATTACACTCGGTAGGATGTCTGGAGGGCATTACCAGTCGCAGAAATCTCTGCGTCAGTTCAAAATCCCAGATTTCTTTGCAGCCAAGTAATCTAAAATTATGAACTTAAGGTTGTTCATAACTGCCTGGATATGACGGTCACTAGTCTGATGTACCATTGTAAATACATCAATAAATGTATACGAAACAACATGTGTGGTGGCAAACGCTACGAAACAACATGAGTAGCAAAACGAACTACATCAATAAATTCGTTTTGCTTCTGCGAAAGCCTGCTGTTAGGTCGTAATTGTTTTCAATGACAATTTAAGTGAATTTCACCGATATCTCAGTACTTAGATGACGTCAGGCTAGAAACAACCATCTTCGGTTTATCCGGATCTTCGCCTAAACCGCGTCGGTCAAATCGAATCCGGATTAACCGAGGTTTACTGTATGTAAAAATATGTGCATGTCAATCAATGAACGCTGCCTTGATTTCAGCACAACAAGTGAACATGTGGCTACAGTTGGAAGAAGCATACCGGGACGATGCTACACACAGTTCACTTGTCATGCTGATGTCCCCTTTTCTGTTTGCAATTCCTGATTATCTTCCATCTAAATGGGCAGAATGGTCGAAAACCTTGGAATTTTTTGATGTGCCAGGCCAAGGCTGGTATGCACCAACATGTTTATAACATATGCTTCAGTAAAGAAGTATCTTTCCATTTTTCGTTTTAGAACATCTGTGATTGGTGACTTGGCTTACCATATGCATGAATGTAAGATTTTGAAAATTTATTTGAAGACAAACTGTCTTAATAAGAAATGGATGATGTATTATTGTGAAACGTGCATTTAACAATATTTTTCCTATTGAATAAGCTTACTCTATATTTTTTAATCTAGTGCCTAAATTTTTTATAGCTGATAATGCTCAGCTGCTTAAAAAGTTTTGTTTTTACAAATATGTTCTTTTTTATTGTCAGTTATGACACAAGGAATGCTAAAGATGGTCTGGAGTATGAGCAAAACCTGTACATTGTTAGAATGCTTCTGCAAGCTCACTCCAGCCTTGCTTCCATGGCAAAACAGCGATATGATTTGATTGCTGTTTTGGATTTTGTGCGCCAAGTAGATAAGGTATGTGATAAGAAATTTTTCTTGTGTTTTGTCATAACATTTACTACATTTAAGTCAGGAAAACAGTGTTATTACTCAGACTATTTTGTAAACCTCACCCATATTTTGTAAAAATCTAGAATGAGAGCGAAGAACTTCTCAAAATAAAAGCAGTGATTGTGCCCAACTTCATTGAGGAATGAGCTATACTTCAGCAGTTTATGGAGCAGTGTATACAAATACTTCCTGGCAAATTGTTGCCTTTAGCTGTTTATGCTTAGGCCCCATATATTGCTTAGGTCTGTGTTTTGGCTGTTTGTGGACATCCTAGAACAGGGGTGGGCAAATAGTGGCCCGCCACAGCGTTTTCAGTGACCCGCAGAAGCATTCAGGAAAATCTTCAATCTGAAATTTAATCCAACTTTTCATAGTAAATATTAGTACTGAGGTTATAAGCCGATACTGGCTTCGACTCCCATAAGAAGGTATGGCCCTCCGCTAAATGCGGCCTTCTCAAAGTGGCCCCCGAGCAATAATAATTGCCCACCCCTGTCCTAGAAAGTTTCGCAGTACAACCGGGCCAATTTTTTTTGTTAAATTCATGTTACGATGTTCATTCGTCCGATTCCGATCGCTTCGCCTATTGTTGACTTTCACTAAGGTTTTCGATGTTTTGTCTGTACAGTTCTCAGACCTCATGCGCGTTATCTCCGTTGCAAGCAGTCAAGAACAAATGATAAAATTATGGTAAGTTTTACGGTGTGGTTCATGAGGTCGCGTTATTTCGCGAGTGACGAGCAAAAAAGTAACTTCGCAATTTGTTGCTTCAAAACCTCGCAGTGTTGGCAGCTTTGTTCTCTTGTTTAAATGATTCTCTTGACCTTTGTGCGAATTTGCAGAATGTATCGATTGACTTGCAAAAAAACAACGAAAAATTGCGTTGGGGAAACAGCGTAGAAAAAGCGTGATCTGGACTGGACGAACTACATGACATTGACGACTCGAATTGACATTGCACGAATCACTGTTAGACGAAGCGCGAGTTCAAAACGAACGAAAAACAATTTTGTTTGATAGGTCGTGTCTAAGTTTTGCCAGGCGTTCTTTCGTCTCCTGATGTCTTCTGTTATTGACGATTGCAACGCAGTGGTCGTTGTCACCGTCCGTTTGCATTGCAGCGAAACTGTGGAGAGAGAAACCAGGGCTCAGGCGCTCGGCGTCGAAGTTAGCGCCAGCAAGTTCGAGGAATGGTGGTCGAAGCCCGACCGACGCGTGTTCACGGCCTTATTGGCCGGCCGACAACTGGCCCAGACAATTTACCTCATCACGTACGAAGGCCGCGACGTCGTGAAAGAACTGAGACTGAAACAGACCGAAACCGTGAGTGCTCGGAAGCGCGTTGTTGCTGACAATCATTTTGCGACGAAGTCATCGCTGATGCTGCGCTGTTCGGGGTGTGTTGTGGGTGTTGCCGTTACGCGTTGAAAAATCTCTGCCAAGGTTACGCGAGCCAAAGCACAACTTGCGCAACTGTTCACTTCGAATATCTGAGCCTTTTACGTAATTGCAAAATTAACATTCGTGATTGTGAGTGAGTGGGTTCCGCATGGTACTTGTCGCTGCCCCACAGCGGTTGATAGAAGGATTGGCAAAACCTGAAGCTGTAGTTCAGGAGCCAACAACATGGTGCCCGCGGACACCAAGCACCAGGTCCCCCCGGCAATGACCATGTGAGTTACCCGCGGGCCAGTTCTAAAAATAGCGTTAGCATGATCAGTTTCTTCACGGTACTCAGTTGTACATTTAATCTCAACGTAATACCTGTAACAAATTTAGCAAACGGAAGTTGCGAGCCCATCGGTTGATAAATCGTCTTGGGGATAAGTAGGCCCTGCGTTGTTTCGAGTAGCTCAAAATTGCTTGAACAATGGTGTCGCCATTGTCTTTGAAAGGTCACACCAGGTATTGCGTAACGGGACGACCCCCCATTGGCGGGCCAGCACAGCATCGAAGCATTTGAGGACACCCGATGTATACAAGCGCAGCAAGGCGTGGCGCAGTCGGTACATGGCGAAACAACCCTCTTGAATAGTTCGGGCTGTGGTTCTCTCGGAACCTGTTTATAAGTGCACAGGTGAAAGGAAAAAGTCCCGAGTATCGTCAGCGAAAAAAAGAAAAACCTGGGGGGAGCACCTCCGGGTAGAGCAACTCGCCTATAGCGAGTGGATTGACAAGACCGTCACGCGGCGCGGAAGCGACTGTTTCTAGCTTCGGAAAAGAGAAGAAACCGAGCATGACTCAACCAAAGGCATAACTCAACCAAAGGCACCTGGAGTTGAGTTAGAGTTATTTGGCGACGATGGGGAATATACTGTACAACACGAAAAAATAATCATTGCGATTGCGAAGACGCCAGGGCGCCACAGATGAGCATTTGACTGGACTTGGATTGTACTGGATCCTGACTATAACGAATTTTGTTGAGTTCGGATCCGGACAGTAAATTGTGTCAAAAATTTAGGATCAGGACCAGATTTGGACGGAGTTAATGGAAAATAATTGCGGCAGTTTTTGTTGAAAAGCTGTATTTTGTTATTTTTTGGACTTTATTTGGACCTGGCCTTTACACTTTAAAAAAAATTTGGGCAATGTTTGGACTTCGACTGAGTTTAAAAAATTCCGAACTGGATGTGAATTGTAAAATAGGACAATCCGCTCATCTGGGCAGGGCGCCGAAAAAAACTCGAAGGTTATAGAGTCGTTGCACCTTGACTGGTGGCTAAGAAACCCAGGAGCTGTAAAAATGTTACCAAAAAACTGCCGCTGCCGAGGGGAATTAACCGATCAGTGTCAATGTTATCTTTTTCGAGAAGTATTAATACTTCGCGATCAGAATTTCTTATATTGATTGGCATGTCGCGTCAAAACACCTGTTCTTGCTGCCTTGTTCCGCTTCTTTGCTGGTAACCTTCAAACTGACAGCTTTAAACTGTCGTGGAACAAAACGTAGCGTACTTGAACAAAACGTAGCGTACTTGAATGCGTGTGATGAGTTTAATTCTGTACATGGGCGTCGTCGGAAGGTGGGAGCAGGGAGGGCCAAGAACCCCTGGGTTTGGAGAAGTTTAGCAAAATAAGGTTGTTTTCTTAGTTTTGAGTGAAAAAAAAAACAAATTTCACCACTTTTGCCCTCCCCTAGAAAATTTTGGAAAAATCCCGTGGAATTGAAAATCATGTGGGAAAAATCCTTCCGACGCCTATGATTCTGTACCGCTTGTAACATCACGCGGCTGGTTTATTGATAATTTGACACTTCCTTACGAAGTCCTATTTAAAGCCAAACTCGTCCGCGTGCTCGCCCCCCAATGGATTGTATTCAGTATTGGGTTTCAGTTGCACTTCGTGAAGTGTGGAATGTACTTTGAAACCGAGCTTGAACGCAAATAGACCATTACAGGTCCGCAGCCAGGTTTTAAGGTTTGGGGCGGCAAAATGCAGTTTGAAGAAGGAAAGATTTTTGTTTATAATTATGTTTAAACCAAACGTTCCGGGGCACAGCATGATTTTAGAAGGGCACAAAAAATCTTGGGTCTCTGTCCCGGAATGTTCCCCCGTGGCCACGGGCCTGAGAACATTATGTGCTATGAAGCTGCCTCGGCGCTATAAATATGATTGCACTTATTATATTAAGTCGTATTTGACAAAAGTATTCCTAAATTTCAGGATAAATTGTTGCGTTTCAAAGACATTGGTAACGACTACTTCAGAAAGAAAGACTACCTCAAAGCGCTGGACACTTACTCGTCTGCGATCAAGGAATTCCCCTTCAGCGCAACCCTCCACTGCAACCGTTGCTTCACGTCCATGAAACTTGGCAAATACACGTAAGTCAAGTTCTGCCCAATTCCTGCGCCGCTCACAACTGTCAAACCTATGCATGCGTTGGTCTGTTGCCTAAAAACTGCGCGGGCCATTTATCTGTGGCGTAAAAACTGCCCAAATCTGTCCGTTGTTTTGATTGCGCGGGCCAGAATTGAACTCCGCTTCTGAAAGCCCCGTCACGCTTCGATGCTTGAGCGGGAATGATCAGTGATCCGGAACAGATGAAAGCAATGATAGACCGCTGTCATTTGCGTCCGTGATCCACTGCCCGACAGCGAGCCATTGATATGGTTCCCTTGGGATTGCTGTAAATGCACAGATTGGCAATGTGTGCCCATGGCACTTTACTTAGTGCGATAATGGCCTGGCTTAAAGATTGAAAATGGTTGATGCTGACCCAACTTCAGTTGATGAGTTGCAGATATGTCGTACCTTGTCTTTCTTACGATGCCAACATTTAGCTATCCTGTTATTGAAACATTCATGATGTTTCAAACGCCATTTGGTCTGAAGAAATTTTCTGTATCGTGGCGAAGATAGTGATGGTTTCTGTTGTTGTTGCCAGTTAAAAAATAAATGCTAATTCGAAAATACTTCTCGAACAGTTGATAGAAAAAAATGCGTACAGCTTCTTTGTATCAACACCAATATGCCAAAAAAACTTGTTAGGCGTAGTTCGTTAGTTTTTTAGGCATAGTTGAAGATGATGCTGATTTTCTAAAATTGAATTAACACAAGTTAAAAAAAACCTATCGATCTTTTCGTTCCAGCAGGTATTTCATTTTTTGCAGTACACAGATAAAGAAACGATATGCAGTGCTATTTTGTACGCGAAAAGGTTTTTGTGGCTCCCGGTGTTTTCTGGAGGGGGGGGAAACGGGCCGATATGGCTCTGTGAACGTTTAGGGTTCCTGACCTTTATCATAACGACAGTGGAGGTGGATACCTTTGATGTGGTAAGCTTTGTGGTTAGTTTTGTTGAAGAAGGAAGTTATGAAATGAATTAATAATTGTACCGTGTCCTGGTTTTCCATAAGAGTCTAAGGTTATTCTGTAAAGCTTAGCTCGTGAAATGTCTTCTGGTTTTAATTCCACCTTGTGAGCGTTTGTCGTATTTGACATTGTCTGGAACCCCCCCCCCTTTCTTTGTGACACAAAGCACTTGTGAATGAGCGCCCTTCCCGTTGCAAAACTTTTGTTTTTGGCTTGTCAAATTTGATTTCGGTTACGACAATTAGCGGCAGACCGAAGCCTGGATTTTGCTTCTTGCCGGGGCGGTTGGGGTAAAAGCCCTCAACCAAGGAGCGCTACGGGCATTCACGCAGTGGCTGTGGATCGAACACCCAACCTTGAACCCTGTTTCTTTGCCGCAAATTAGCAGCACCTATAATAAACTGGATGTTCTACGATAAGTCTTTTTTTGCTCGGGTGGCTGAAGTATCAAGAACGGGACGCCGTCAGACTGTTGATCGAGACGACAAGAACAATATTCCAGTTGTTTCGTGGACGCCAAAACGATCGAGGCGCAGTGATTAAGTTTTTTTTCGGCTGTCTTGCTTTGTAGTCTCGCCGTGATGGACGGCTATCGCGCGACGTGCCTCAATCCAAGATGGGGAAAAGCGTATCACCGTCGCTCGGAAGCGTTAAGCCGCGCTGGAAAGCTTACTCTCGCCATAGAAAGCAACAGAGAAGGCTGCAGGAAATGCGATAGCGACAAAGCCGACTTGAAGACACAGTACCTTGGCTTCAGTGAGGACTCGCTGCTGCTTTCTGCGCCTGTTCGTTTTGCTTTTTCTGTAAAAAGACGCACTTTGCAGTGTTGCGTTTTAGTGTATACTGGGTTGCCTGTCACGACGAGCTCCCTTAACAGTAACTAGTTCTTCATGGTTATTTCTGTTTTTTTGAAGGCTTATTCCATTTTCTTACTCCCTCATTTACATTCTTGGAAACCCAGACCACCTTCACGCATTTTCACTTTTGTACCTGCTATTTGGGGGGGGGGCTTTCGCTAAAACAGGTTTATAAGATGGTGCTACTTGTTGAAATAAGGGTTGATGAAAGAAAAACAAATTTGGAAAACCAGCGTGGAAACACTGGAAAGAACTGCTCTGGTTTAAGGTTCTGCTTGCTGCATTGGGAACACCACGTCCTGTGAATCTACGACTTGTTTTTTACGGAGCACGGCGGAAATTGCTGATCAGTTTTTAAAAGGGCGTCGTTTGTGTATGGTGGTATAAGAAGTTTTTAAGTTATGTTGAAATTGACATGGATTTTTTGTGATGAAGTAAAATCTTGCAACAGTCCACTCAAAGTTTGAGAAGAACGCTGATCTCAGCAGCGGAACGACCGCAGCTTCGGTCCTCGTCACGATTTGTTTCCCGTCAGTTTTTTTTTTAGATCTACCTTTCGCTTCAATTACACTTTTCAGCTGCACAGTGATTAAAATATGAAAAATAAACTTTTTTCGAACGATATCCAACAGAGACCTTTTTTACTTCATTTGATAGACCTCTTGTTTTTCTAGGAATTTTCAAAAGCAGACATCTGCCCTGGGGTTTATTTATAGTGGTTTATTTTTTCCTTAATCGCTAAAACCGAAATGCCGCAATAACAAAAATTTATATTTGACGCCTTTCAGGATGACCAACAGGTTCCGTGACGCGGTTTTTCATTCATCGTGAACAGTTTGCACCATATTACGCTTCCTTGCGTGATATTGACCCACGGCGCCCTTGAAACTGTTTTGCCCTGCACGTATATGCTCGCCAGTGTTGTCCCTTGTCTGTCCTTGTCTACATCACGTCCCTATTAACTTCTTGAAACTTTCTTTCGTCTTTCCCGGCGAACCCCGTTTCCCCCTAGCTGTCGACAAACCCCATTTTTACCCCTGCGTGCGGACGAACCCCAGCTGGAAACTACTGGGTTAAACTGTAGTTTGTTTCAGAACAACAAAGATCGACGCTCGCCCCGCCCGTCGACCCGAAAGACGCGAATTCGGGGACGGAAGAGAGCCAGGTGGGTGACCTTGCTTGTTTAGGGGAGAGCGTCGAGGATTTCATGCGAACGTCCCCCTCGTTGGTCAGCAGCAGCAAACTGCAAATACTTTCCTATCCGCACAAATAAATCAGTTGCTCACGCACGGTAAAGACCTACGAGGTTTCGACACAGCTGGACTTCTAATCTGCAGCTGTGAAAGCGCATTGGCGGATGGCAGGGAGTGGTGACATTGCCCCGAGGGCGTAAATATGGTTCTTTATGACGGCTGAGGGCGGTTGACTCGGCGGAACGCAACCGTCGCGTTAATAGTTAAATTACTTTGTCAGGGGTGGGCAATTAGCGGCCCGCTGGCCCGTGGAAGCATTCAGCAAAAATCTTCTAATCTAGAATTTGTTGAAAAGTGTGTGAGGCTACATGTCTCGTTGAAGTGCTTGCTCTGGATAAAGCGTGTTTGCACAAGAACAGATATATATATATTAAAATATTTTGTGTGTACCATTGTTCTTGTTTTATTTTTTTATTTTACGATCAAATTAGACGGTACGGCCCTCCGCTCAACCCGGCTTTCTCAAAATGGCTCCCGAGCCAAATTAATTGCCCAACCCTGGGCTGGGTAATGGGTGATACTAGAGTTTGAGCCTGTGTCGCTGACTCTGGTAGGTCGGGTTCGATTCCCGGTCGGGTCATGCCGAAGACTTGATAAACGGTACCTGCGGCCTGTCCAGCCTCGTGCTCGGCGTTCAGTGAGAAGGTCACGCGCGGTGCTGCCGTTGACTCGCCGCGCCAGTGCAGCAGTCACTACGAAAGCTGGCGAGCAGAGATGCTACTCACTCCTGGCATCACATAAGGAGGATTTTAGCGGATTTAATGCAACTGAACCTACTTTCAACGTGCGCGACTTGTCGGCGTAAGACTTTTTACTTTTCGTTTTACAGGACAGGAAACCATTGTCCGAATCCGATGAAAAGAAAAGCAAAGGTGAGTAGTGCTAAGTGTCAACTTACGATGTCACGATATATGTCATGATGTCACAATATCTGCTTGCGTGTTTGCGAACTGTGCAGCACTGAATTCAGAAGTCCATTATTTGAGTGAGATCCTGAGACATTTTTAAAACAGTTCAAAGTCGAGATCCTCATCGTGTTCATGCTGATGTGCATCCCTTTGAGATACCAACCAACAAATAGGTGCCTTATAGTACACTCACTCTGACTGTACAACCTCATTGTACACTCATTGTGACTGTGCAACCTCATTGTACACACATTCTGACTGTACAACCTCATTGTACACTCATTGTGACTGTGCAACCTCATTGTACACACATTGTGACTGTACGACATCATTGTACACTCATTGTGACTGTACAACCTCATTGTACACTCATTGTGACTGTACAACCTCATTGTACACACATTGTGACTGTGCGACCTCATTGTACACTCAATGTGACTGTACAACC
>JGI24159J19872_10001465_pt1 | contig 26048 bp, 15 predicted proteins | sample Ectturendosymbi4_FD_19872 | JGI IMG/M metagenome (IMG submission 19872)
TGTTATCTTTTCACCTTTCAATAAATGTAATCATCATTGTGGTATCATTTAAAATCCTGGATTTGTACCCAATCGCTTTGTTTCAACAATTGTGAAATACCCTGTATTCAAGAAAGTACCTGTGATATTGTTGGGACTTTTTGGCGTCCTAACTGTCATTCGGCGCACGGGGAATTGTGTTCCCCTTGCCCCCCCCCGTCGTTACACCCCTGTTTGTATGGTTTCCAAATCTTCAGATTTCTGTTTATGTTCGCTAATCCTAAACTCACATTCGATTAGAACCTGCATCTGCTTGCGGCTCAAGTTTAACAATCAGCAAAATGCACGCACACCTCTGCGGTGTACTATAAGCATTTGCGTCCTGCACTGCAGTTACTTCTTTCTTTTAAACTTTTTAGTTATCTTACATATATGTGCAACATTCGAGGGCTACTATTATTAGATTAGATTTTATTGTGAACTGGCATGTTTCCATTCAACTTTCACTTGAAGTATCTCTTAGTTTGAAACTCTTGGTTTGTTGGAAAGAGTTTTTATGAAAGATTTGTTTGAAAATGAAAGACGTAAACGCAAATTCAGTTCAATGGACAGACTGGGACAATAATCGTGAATGTTTCAAATTCGACAAAGTAGTCAAACATTCAAGTTCAACGGAAATAATTGCTGCTAATAATTCATCAATACATCATATCAGGAAAATGCACTGCCAGCAATTCACATTAAAATACATCACACGAGCTTACCAAATCCTTTAGGCCAAACCAGTTTTATCACCGGGATTAATTTCGCTACATTATTCCGAGTTTGTTAGTAACAATCACTCAAATGTTTCTTCAGTCTCGGGCCCCTCTAGCTGTCAGGCCCCGGAACTATGTACCTGCTGGATCCCCTTTTCATAGGGCCTGCCCTCCAACTTTCGGACAAGGGGGACACAATATTCTTTTGTCCCTTCCAATATTTTGCAATAAAAAATAATGCAGTTGTACATATTTCGTGGCTACATTACTGTTGAAAACCCTCAGCATAAAGCCGTGGAATAAATAAGAAAAATTGACATTATCATTGGAATACCTATAGACACAGTGTATTTTTTGTTTTTTAAAAAATAATTGAAGTGTTGTTGTGTTTGTTTTATCTACTTTGAAAAAGAACTTTTCAAATGCTAATACTAAAGTTTTGTTGTGTACTTAGTAAAGAAGCAAATACCTAGTAATCATTGTCAAGTACCACTAAAATAGATCATCAGAATTTGCCTCCCATTTTGGAATTTTACAAAAAGGTCGTACTACGGTTGAGTGAACATGGTGACGTCTTCGAAACGCAAACAATAATATTATATTATATTTGTGTAATCTTTCTAGCAAACTCTTCCAAGAAGGTAGTGAATAAAAATTCGCAGATATGATTCCTCTTGAAGGTTTCCACCGAACGTTTCTTCACAAAGGCTCAGGTATGTGTGAGAAATTAGAATGGAATTGTGGGCGAGATGCCCTGTTTGTTTTACCAGGGGTCTCCGAACTTTTTTTTTCAGAGGGCCACGCTATTACTCAAAACCATTACTCAACAGTTCGAGGGCCGGACGTCTTACGTAATGTGATCGTTTCTGGATATGTTGCATTCTACCAACACTGTGTCACCTAGGATAAGTCAAAGACCTACAACCCCATTTGACAAGTGTCATGAATGCTAATTACGCCAATACATTTCCACAAGCTCACGTGTAGAAGTGGTTGTCTGCACAGCAGCGCACAAGCCTGTGTGCGCGCTTCCGTATTCTTCTTGCAAGCCTTCAAAAATCATTGCGCACGCTCACACACGCGCCCAGCTTAAAGCAGTGGTTTTCACTATGGGGTCATGACCCACGAGGTGGGTCACGTAAATTCGTCTGAGTGAACCGTACAAAATTTTTATGCGCAAAACTGTTGCCTACTGCTGAAACTACCACCTAACAATCCTGCTTTCCGTCTTTACTCGGATTATCAATATAATCGTTGTTTCAACTTTAATACATAAATCAAAGTGATGTAAAATTAGCTGTATACTATATAATTGCTATTTCTGGGTCATGTTGTTATCATCAGGGGTGATAGTGGGTCACTGTAGAAAAAAGGTTGAGAACCAGTGGCTTAGTGGCAGGGGCGGGTCCAGCGGGTAAGTTTAGGGGGGGGTGATTTCAGTAATATTTGGCGGTCAAGTCTCATTAGGTAATCACTATACTGTGCAGCAAACAAACAAACTTGTGACCAGTTCATGCGGTGTCCTACTCTAATGCTTGTTTTGCAAACGCACTTTTGGAAATTTTTGATATAGCTGATGTGTTCGTTTTTGCGTGTGTTGAATGACCTTTTCGTTTTGCCAAAGTACTTTTGGTCGCGGTCACCACACGGTATACGCAATATACCGTGCCTTGACGATCAAAATGGTGGACAGGATCTTTTCCATTTCGTAGCTTGTCGCCAATTGTTCGCATGGGTTTTAGAAACGATTTAGTTTTTTAGTCCTTTAAACATTTTTTAAAGTTTTCGGATAATCATTGAAGATCGCCTCTCTATCATTTTGTTAATGTTGACAGAACTTTGCGAAAAGTCATTACTGGGCTGGCGACGGATTACCATATAGTTTTTCCAATTCGGGGCAAAATTTTAAAACCCGGTTTCGGGTAGCTGGGAAAAGAAACCTGGAAAAACCCGTTTTTTTTCGGGTTTTGAAATCAATGCAATTTTGAGCGATAAAAACTCATTATCATTGTGAAATTACTACTGTTGGTCTCTGCGCAATTTATTAGCGAATTATTATTTAAGTTAAGCACAGTTTTTCAATGGTGTTTACAATACTGACGCATGACAATCCAAGCACACTTTTATCATTCCGTCTGTTTCTGAGTTTTGTGACAAATAGTCGTGTGGCTGAAAAAGCCCTCTCTGGTTCCACTGATTTGGACTTGTTCGCAATTAAGGCATGGAAGAGTTTTTCAAGGTTATTTGACCTCTTCTTTGTAGCCTCAAAAAGACTAATTTTCTTTTTCAAAATTTGTGATCGGATCTCTTCCTGTGCCGGAATAGTTTATGGTCTTCACCCTCATGGATTACATGAATTATGTGCTTTGATTTCAAATGGTTGATAAAACTTTCAGTGCTTGAACCATCTCCTGTATAACGGAGCACAAATTGCACTTTGGTGTTTGTTGACGTTAGTAATCAAAGAAAATCAGAAGCTTAGAGAAATGGCTCTAAGCTTCTGATTTTCTTTGATTACTAACGTCTTTAAACTGAATGTGTGTGATTAAAGATCTACTTAAAGTCGCTTCTAAAGGAAAGCCAAATATTTTGTAGAAAATTATTGCAAACTGAAAAGGAACAAATCGATTTTGCAAAGAATCACAGCTTGTGTATGAAGTAACATGTAACAACTTATAAATTAACTAACTGGTTACTAGGAAACTATGGCATGCCTTTGAAGAACTACCTCATGTGGTAGTTATATAATTAGGTTAGCGAAAAAACTAAAGTTCGCGCAGACACTTAGTATGTGCCAAATCACCTCAAGATTTGTCTAAATAGGTTAACTGAACGAAAATATAAACGGACCAACAACGAACGTACGATGGTTACCGAGCAAAACCCGCACCTCGTGCTTCATGATAATCGTTGAAAGTTCAAACGTGCTAATTTGGCCGTTACACGCGCCAATCTGCAACTTCAGTGTTATCAGAATTACTAATATTTGAATGCAACAGCAATTTCAGGTTTTTAAAATACCCGGGTTTAGTAGTTGACAAAACCCGGGTTTTGGGTGGTAGAAAATCGCCAAAAAAAACGGGTTTTGGGTTCGGGAAAACACGGGTTGGAAACACTACTTCACCATTGTTCTTGAGATTTGTTCAACACGTTTCTTCTCTTCTTCGTAGTTCCTTTCACTGGATGTCGAAAGTTTTAAAACAATTGATCAAAGGATGCAATTATTATGGCTGATTCTGCGATGGGTCTGTTTTCAAAGTTTTAGGATTGCAAACTTCCTTTTCTGGACATGCTTGTGTTGCCAGGATCAGACGGTTTTAGTGTAATTGCGAATGAGAAAAGCATTCGCGTTGTCCCGAACAGTTAGTGCCTGAACACTATAAGCATATTGCTCAGATCAACAATGTAGCGCTGTTGACTTTGCCGCTAAGAAGCATGTGGACTGTAAACGCTCCCAAGAGACGCTTGTGAGTCCGAATTCTGTATATATTTCCATCTAGTAGCTGAGCTTTCATGTGGTTGTCACTGTGCAGCTTCGGCAAGGCGGACAGATCAAACGTGATACTCCCAGCTTGCAGACAGCAGACAGACAGGCAAAATGTGCGTTCTGCTGCATTGCTTCATTGAGCAGACGGGCAATTAATTGGCTTCCTTCCCGGTCAACTTCAGTTCATGTCGCACTGATATGCGGGAAGGGTTTTCGCAGTTGTTGATGTTGCTCGCTCAGGTTGGCTACCGGCGTAATTTGCAGTCGTGAGGCAAATCTCTTCACCTTTACAGAAGCAAATCCTGCGCAAGACCAGCATCAACAACAACGTTTTCAAGTTTAGAATATCAAAATCAAAAGTTTGTCAACATCGTCCTAATAATAATCTAGGTTGCAGCTGTTTTTCCAGGAAGGTTGGAGATATAAAATTGCAACTGCGATTGTTGAAGTAGGTGCTGGTTTGCCTTAAGGTGCCTGGCCCGCGGAAAGGCGTAAGTGGTTTGAAAACCCTCAGGTAAATGATACGCACAACCACTACAGCAATGTTTCGGTCACCGCTGAAATTGTAATGCAATGCTCATATCCGATTTTGACACTGCAACTGTGGTAATGCAAGTGCATTTGTTAAAAGGTCTTAATAGTTTAAAATTTGTCTTGCGATTCAAGCAATCTTCACATACGGAGAAAACGTAACAGCTATGCATGCAATGATTACATATAACAATGACGTGAAACTGTATACCGGTACTTGTCTGGAAGCATCGATTAGATATTTGTCACTGATTGCAGATGAGAGGTGTTTGTGTTTGCGCTGGAAACCAAGGCTATCTGAGATCGAAAATGAAGTAAAATGTGAATAGTGTTCTAACCTGTTTTGATAACGACCTCGACAAAAGCAAGCACAGGAAACGTCAGGCAAGTGAGAAATATTTACGCTTTTTCCTTTCACCGGAGAGTGTTATCTGTTGCTCTGTGTTTGCAGGCATTACCATTATCTTCTTATTTTGCCATAACTGCTGCGGGATGCAGAAGATCTGTATATTGCCGTGGCTCCTCTGTACATGTTCCATCCGAAAAACTACGGGATGACCAAATGATATTGATATTGCTGAGAAAAAATTTATCTGTCTTCTTTGAGCTTGTTTTCCTTTGAATTGCCCCCTTCATGGCCAGTGGGATGTTTTATAGAGCTTTGCCCGACACGAAAGAAGTGAACAACAATTGATGAAAACCTTGACATTAAAGTACCCGATAAGAAACGAAGTTGACATTTTTACCAAATTCTTTTTTGAAACGAGTTCAGTGCCTCTGCTTGGTGGCTTTACAGTGTTACTGCGTTGGTACTTCGTGAAAAAGTCCCTGGATTCATAAGCATTGCTTGGAATAAACAGGGACCAAGCTGAACTTCATCTGGGCTGGGTCTGGGCGCAGGCACTGAGCGAAAGTGCCTCACTCTGGAATCATTTAAGGGGTTGCAGCATTGTTTCGCTTATATACGTGGTTTATTTGACTTTCCATTAATTAATGTGGTAGCATGGGAGTTGGTGTGCGGTGGTGGACACCAGGACATCCCCGGCAAAAGTGTAGGTTGCATACGAAAAGGGACACACGAACAAAAGTATATAAAACACACTGGAAAAGTAACGAGATTCATGCAGTAAAGGAAGATTGAAGAAATGTTCGAAATTTTGTTTATTCAGGGTATGCTGTACTTTTCCCCACCATAAACTTTTCTGCTCTTCACACGGAGTTTCCCTGGTTATATGGGTTTTTAACAGAAGCTCCCCCAAATTTATCTTAATTTCTTAAATCNTTCATTTTTTACATTCTGTTCCAAGTTCACGGAATTTTACCACCACAGCAACTGGCTGACGATCAAATTGAACATTTTTCGAAGAGCAAATTTCCACCCCTTAGAAAAGCAAAGCGGACCCGAGTTTACGTAACAATGGTGTGAATCATTCGTGGAAAACGTACGTTGTTGAAAACATATTTCCTTTGCAGTTTTCACAACGAACCGACCGGAACGAGTTTCTTTTGTACTCCATTGATTCCATTCTGTTTGTTGTGCCAAGTGACAATCACACAACATTATGTAAACAGACCGAAAGGTCTCAGTGCTTTCACAAACCTCCGTTCCTTTCTGTCCAAGATCGGATGGGATGTAACATGGGTTGGTGGCAGCAGTAGAAAAATCCAACTGTTTTGAAAAACAAAACTGTTGATAACTCGTTGCCCATTATTCGATACAATGAAAATTTAATAGAACTGTGTTTACCGTGTTGGCACAGGCTTACCGTGCTGGCACAGGCTTACCGTGCTGGCACAGGCTTACCGTGTTGGAACAGGCTTGCCGTGCTGGCACAGGCTTACCGTGTTGGCACAGGCTTACCGTGTTGGAACAGGCTTGCCGTATTGGCACAGGCTTGCCGTGTTGGCGCAGGCTGGCTTACCATGTTGGCACAGGCTTACCGTGTTGGCGCAGGCTGGCTTAGCGTGCTGGCACAGGCTTACCGTGCTGGCACAGGCTTACCGTGTTGGCACAGGCTTACCGTGCTGGCACAGGCTTACCGTGTTGGCACAGGCTTACCGTGTTGGCACAGGCTGGGGCTGAATCCGCATTTTGTGATAACCCTAATTACATATCATGACATGGGATGAAATTAAAGTGGATTGTGACGTCACCATGCAATATTCCAGTGAATTCTTATTAAATCACAAAGTAGGTTCTCCAGATTTTTCTGGTTTCAATCCAGTTTTGACTGGAAACAATTGGTGTTGACGTAGACAAGGAAAACAATTATTTAAGAGTCAGTCTGAGATTTTGTCGATTTTTTAAGTGATGCAAACGTTTCAAAAGCTTTTCGCAGCCAATTGTAAATTCTTACTGTTTTGTCGTCAGCTTCTACGCTTTGGTTTGAAGTACGTCTGTATATCCAGCCTCAAGCGGCGAACCACAGACGTGCTAAAGGCTTGCACCTTTGCAAAAAAACACTATTTTAGCAGTTTCGCTTGTGTGATTGTGTCAGTAAGCCTTGTCACAGTCGAGCAGATTTGAAAATGTGATTTTAATATGGCTTATCTGAACACAATGAGTATCAACATTAACAACTCTACATCACTTGGACGTGACACGAGGCACAGTGTTGTACTTAAAACCGAAGTCAGCATGCACTTATCAAAACGATATCTTTCACATCAGCTGATCAGTTAAAACTATGTGTGGTATAAGCAGTATATACACGCGCATTCTCAGCTCTCTGTTGATTGAAAACTTTACGACATTTAATAAAAACAGAAGAATCACAGTCAGAGCAGTGGAGTAGTAGCTGGGGGGGTACAAGCGCCCTCTTTTTGAATTCTCAAATTTGGGCAAAATTTAAAAAATGTGGACGGCATTTTAAAAAAATACTCATGAAATTATATTGCTTTTTCATTGAGTATATATAAATGAAAGTTTACTATGTCATAGAAAAGACATCAAATATATATAAAATCAACACACTGTTTGGAGTAATTTCGTGTTTTAGTTTGTGAGAGTTGGTGAGTATNGGACTCAATTGAAAGTTTGGAAAAATAAGGCATTTCATTTACATGCTTTATTAATTATACAATGTGTNAATCGAGCATGCTGCAGGGGACCTATACTTCATATTAGTAGAGTCCATGTCAGCAAGTACAGGAAAACATTAGTTGTTAATGCTAACTACAGTGTTTGGATGAACATTTTGCCATACAGTTTGTTGCATGCGTCCTATGCCTCAGCTATAAGTTTTTTGCTGTCAGTAACAGTTGGAATGTGAATGGAAGCTGGCTTCGCTCTGCTGTGCGTTGACCGATTCTGACGGTTTCGAAAGTAAAAAAGACGTCATCCTGCTGGCGTCATCCAGCTGGTACCTTCTTACCAATCCGAGTTAATTTATGTGTGACCTCCACTGTGGTCACTTCGTTGTGACCCCACCTTTCACTTTGCTTGTCTCAATTTTTAAAAGGCATCCGGATACAACCAAATCATACGTTGTATTTAATGTAAAAAAAATATTCGTGGCGTAAGTGCTCTTTAAAACTTGTTTGTAGTCATTGAGACTTTATCGATAACACACAGTAACACGCTATGAATCTAGAATTTATTTGTTTCCTTAATACTCATGCAGTACGTAATATACGCCGTCAGGGTAAATTATATCACATTGAAGCCTGCTTGTCTTTCCGTCATGTCTCGTTCTCGCAGTGTATTCCTCAGCACTTACAAATGTGAAATTTCATGATGTGTTTTATGCAAGCCGCGGTGGAAAGCCTTGGGGTTTTCGTGTGGTTGAATAGGATCAGTTAGGCATGAATTTACAGGGTTGATGCCCTCTTATCCATTGTAACTGAAAAAACTGCATTGTGGCAATTTGATGACAGACACAAAACATCTGTTTGACAGCAGCGCCATTTTCAAACCCAAACTCTGTTTAATGAATGAACGCCTTTCATTGATTACCAAAGTATGAAGTCCAGACGGGAGTTCTAACGACTCAGAGTGGACTACTATAGACGGTAAGACTGAGCTAAGCTGATCACGAGTGCAGGGTTGATGTCAAAGCATGCACTCTTGACAAAGCAATGACAAATGAGATGGAGGGGGGCGCAGAGCTTCAGCAGGTACCAGCAGTGATCGTTTCGCTATTGTACTGAATTTGTTTCAGGTATGAGAAAATGTGAAATATTTACCCAGTCGTTTTGTTTGATTTATTGTGAAAAACATTTTCTACGCACATGTACAAGAGCTGAGGAAAATTTTGTGAGAAATTACAGAGAGAGAGAGAGAGAGAGACAAAAAAACAGAGCCGCGCTAATTTGAAACGAATAGTTTTCCATCCGGTTTTGAACTGATCGAGTTGATTTTCTTGGAACTGTTTGTATTTCAACCATTATGTATACCAGTGTTGCAACAGTAGAGGTTGTAATTTCTTATTATGTTATGAAAGTGTTGTGCAAATTTTTGCTTGGGGTCTTTTACATCCGATGGATGCTTCGACGAATAATTTTACGTGAGACTGACAGCTTATAGCAAATTTTAAAATTTACATTCAACGTAGTTTCTTCTTAAATTTTTTTGAGTCTTCATTATTGATTTGTTTTCTATGATTTTATTAATATTTTTAATTTTTATTTTGAATGTGCCATCAACAATTTTTTTCTGTTGATTGCTTGTTAGCTGATAGCTTTGAAGTCTCACAAAGAGTTGAAAAACTGTGGCACGGGCCATAAGTACCACCTATCCATATGCTATCATCACTTTTCAGTAGAAAATGTTTTTATCTTAATTTCAAGCTGGTACAATGAAATATCACCACTGTTCCCCCCTTGGAAAATGCTTTTGGCCACCACCTAGAAAAATCCACTGTTGGCACCCTATGAAAAAAATCCTGTTGACGCCCAATTGTAGTTAGTTATGTGTATTATAATTGTTTCTTGTTCTCCGCATGTCATGATGTGGGAAGCATTTAATGTTCCTCATCTTATTGGGTCATACTTCTTTGACGGGCCAGTAAACCATACCTTTTATCCAGAGGCACAACGAAGGGAGCAAGAGGGGCGCAATCCCCCAGGCGCCGAATCACTATGGGGGGGCCGAATGACTGCGGGGGGCGCCGCAAAGTCCTAATAATGTCACAAGTACTTTCTTCAATGCAGTGCGTTTGCTTCCGAAAGACCTCAGGTTCGAACATGGGGGCGCCAAACTTGCTTCTTGCCCCGGGCGCCAACTAACCTCGTTTCGCCCCTGCTCCTATATACCGAAATTCAATTAACTTGGAATCAGAGTGGTGGTTTATTTTTGGCAAGATGGAGTTCCAGCTCGTTATGCCCTCGGTGTGAGGGATTATTTTAAAATGATATTTTTGCTGAAAGGTGGGTAGGTCGTGTTTCTGGAAACATTTAATGGCCGCAAGAAGTCAGGAATTGGCAACATGTGGTAACTCTCTTTGGGGATGCATAAGGGATATTCCGCCTAAACAATGTTACCAATACCATGATGAGTTGAAGGCAGCTGCTATCACGGTATTTGAAACAATAACCCTGTTATGTTGAGAAAAATGTTTCACAGACAAAAAACACCCAAAACTAGGGAAATTGAAGGCGAGGTTTTAGAATGCGATTGATAATTTAGATGAGCGTTTCTTAACCTTTTTCTACCTCAGCACCCCTTTTGGTCACGCCTAAACAGTACAGCACCCCCTACCATTGGCTAAAACCTTTGTCCAAACGTATTCCTTTTACCTTTGACCCCCACATAGTGACCTTCCCCAGCACCCCCTGAAATTGATTTCAGCACCACCTGGGGGTGCTAGCACCCCAGGTTAAGAAACCTTGATTTAGATGATGGTGTGTGCGAAGCAAGCATGTGTTAACACAGTGTCGGAATGTGGGTGTTTTCCTCCCGGGAGGGTCTTTGAGAACTAAATATTGGTTGTAATGTAAGGCAGGTTGACGTTAATAGTGTTTACGGCATGTTCAAAAATGCGCTCGACGAGCTTCAGACTGCAAAGGAAACAAAAAATGCGAATTATTTAGAAGGCCTAGTTCGACAGATGCCGATCCTGGAATGTATGTTAAAAAAGGCGGGTGAGAAGTAAACACTGCATTTGCGAACACCTTTGTTTTATATCATTGTCTACTTATGTGTTCCAGTCTATACTGTAATTCTTTCAGGTCCAGCTAATGAAACCAACATCTGCTGCACATGTGTTTCTCAGAGGTCTGTGAAGATTGTGGTCGTTGTCAGCATTGTCATAATTAATGCAGACGCAACACGTTGAGCTCGAGCTCTGCAGCAAGCTTTTTGAGGAATCTCCTGCTTGGTTTATGCTTTCATCTTTTTGTGATGATTCAAGCTTGACTTATCATTCAGAAATGATAATTGTCACAGCAGTGACGCACACAGGCGAATCATATCGCAATTAATTTGCACAAGAAAACTAATTTCGTGGTTTTTAACACATTTTCAGTCCTACGCAGCCAGTATAAAAGTTACTAGCGAATGTTGACATGAAACAATTGCAGAAAAACCACGTATCGTTGCTATGAACAATTCGCAAGAGTAGATTAATTTGCTGGGGCAATTATTGCTAATGTCAACGCACTGGACTGCACAGCGCAAGACATTGCTGCAGACACAGGGTGTGTTATAAGGAAACTGCGACAACGACCCCCGATTGATGGACCACCAGTAGACCGCGGTTCATCGGTATGCAGCTGCAACACAGCTGCAAGCCGATCAAAATGCGGTTGATCATGCAAGGACTGCATCGGGCATATGCTACAGCGCGCAGCACCTTGACTCACTTGAACACTATTGGTGGAAAAGATCAGTGGCGCGTATGCGGCAAGCAAGTGGTGGATGCTTTCGTTACCTGCAAAAGGTGCTGATTCATTTGTCAGGTCTGCAAAAAATGGAATGAGAGAACCCTAGCTTTTTCTGTTGGCAGTTGACGACGTGGAGGTTTGAGGTGTTGATGTTAAGCAAGTGTGCGCGTGAATAGCTGAAACTACTATAAAGTTTTGATGCAGATTCACAAATTTCTTCGCAGTTAGCTTGAGTTTATGCAAAGACGGACATGCAAAGACGGACCTTTGTTTACAGCGGAATCGAGCACTACACCGAATTTTACGAAGTTGGTTTCGACAAACATTTCGGTCGTTTAAAAAAGCTTTCTTCTTCACAACGTATCGTGCAGAAGGTTTGACATCCTTTGTAAAACAACTTCGGCCTTCTAAATTTTATAGAATGCACGCTTTGTGAAAGTAAATATATATACATAGATACTGACTTTTTACTTTAGAACAGTGGTTCGTAACCGAGGGCCGCGCCTCCTTAGGTGGCGTCAGTAAATTTCCAAGGGGCGCGAGCTCTTACGCGTTCTACAATATGGAAAGTTTGATCAATAAATTTACGAATGAATGCATTTTTTCAACCTATTTAATGTCAGGGGGGTTTGAAATGAAGGAGAATGGATAAAGGGAGAAGGAAAATTACTTAAGGGAGGTATGGTAGAGAAAAGGTTAAGAACCACTGCTTTACAAAATGCTCAGTTAATCCGTTGCTTGACTTACGATGCTCAGAGACTTCAATAACTCATTTCTTCGAAGATGTGTTGTGAATCTCATATTACAAAGAATTTTAATCAACTCATTCTGTTGTAAAATAGCGATTGGCCATCGTGTCAATATCCCTGTTCATCAGCTGTCTGTTCGCAACGTGTGGTTGTTGAGAGTGTAAATCTCTGCATGCTGGTATTGGATAGAAGGGGAAGCCTTCCACATAGTTACCCAGAGCTGGCGATTAGCTGCTGTCGTGTCTTGAAAACCAAATATTCCCACAAGAATGGCATAGCTTTGTATTCAGTCATTGCCGAACGGAAACACTTCAATAACTACCGGCGCCACCTGGAACTAATATCGAAAGCTTTTGGATGGAGAGCAAATGTATTTGTTTTAAGCGATGCATTCCTGTAAAAGCGCAGTCCCCATTCTCACACTTTTCTTTACCAGTTCTTGACGTAATCGCACTGCAAGTCTTTGCCAGATCATTGAGTGCCAAACTTGTTGGCTGCAGAGCTCACATAACGTGCAATAAACTTTACGTAAAGGTTTATCCTGCTTGAAATTGATTTTCGGTTATCTTACGCGCAGTTGTGATCTGCATTGCAGCAGTAATAGCAGTGTTATGTTGCTGGCTGCTTTTTTGGAATTTCCCAGTTTCCTCAAATCTTGAACAACTACGTTCATGAAAAGGAACCGAAGTTAAAAGTGATTGCTTGTCAAGATAGGCCCTAACAACAAACACGACAAAACGTGCTATTTTGCCATAATCGTTTTTATACAAATTTGCGTGTTGCGTCAAATTTACGTGTACATTCAAAAAGCTTCATAGGGGTTGTGAATTTTTTCATCAGACCGTTCTCTCTTTCTAATTCACTATGAGCTCAAGTCTACATCACCAGAGCAGACAAACCTTTTTCTTCATGCTTCAAGCTCTTTCATCTCCTTGCAGACGTCTGGCGTGTCTCATCTCGACACAGATATCGCTCAGGAATTTTTATAGAACCTCCCCGTCATAAGCAGTGACAAGAACTGTTGTGAAAGCAACGCATAGTGTTGAACCTATTCATAAACTGACACTGAAACCGCAAGCTGCTGATGCCGTGCCAGTTGCTTTCCTCAGCTACAAAACTACGTACCGATGGTCTCGGATAACTTCATTCCGTCACGCATGAAAGCGCCTGTTCATTCGCAAGTTGCTTTCAAGGAAATGCGTAGCTTTTAATGTGTTCCAGAAGCGAGAGCAACACAAATGGCGAAAAACTTATAAAATCGAACTTAAGTCAATATTAACAAATTGTTTGCATGGAGCCTGAATTTGCATCAGCTTGCTGTTATTGACTCAACCTGATATCGACGAATGTTAAAACGAGCTATAAATACAGATTTTATTTACGTCCTTCCTTCACTCACTGGATTTTCACCAAATACTCCAAAATGCCTGAATTTGTTATTTGCGTCAACGTCGTCATGAGGCAGAGTTGCCGGCCAAGAAATTAGATTGCGAGTTTGCCCCCCCCCCACCAAAAGCCCCCCCCACCACAAGCAAGCAAGGTGCTGAAGATTAACGGGTTACTCTTTCGTGGCATATCACAAACAGTGGCGTAGCCAGCCTAAAAATTGGGGGGGCAAAATGTTTGATTTTAAGCAAATAGCACTATTTTGCTTAGAAAAACGCCCCTTAAAGCACAGAATTACTATATTTTTTAAACATTTGGGGGGAGCCATGGCCTTATTGNCCCCCCCTGGCTACGTCTATGATCACAACACTTGTTTCAAATTACAATGTCAATAGAATTGATAGGAAGCTGTTATCAGCAAAGAATAAATAGCCGATATCGGTATTAAGCTTAGTTTCACAGTAGCCTCCCTGCTGAGTGCGTAGCAGACATAAAAACTTAAGCACTAAAATCTAGGATCCAAGCAGTTGTGGAATTAAAAGCGCTATGCGTTGAAAAGAATGGAAAAGACCTATATATTTAAGGTGAGGATGTGCTGACATTTTTATCTCTAATTTAGCTGAACCTTTTTTTGTTTTTCATTTTATTTCTAGGCATTTATTCCAGAAACCTCGGCAAATTTCATACGACGCTCATAAACTTTTCAAGAAAAGCGTAAACCAGATGAACGACGTCAAAAAGCATTGCGATTTCATCTTTTCATAGAACACAGCTTCTGCTCCTTTTCCGCTCACTGCAAAACGTCTTCCCGTTGATGAAGTAGCTCCACACCGGTGACAATTGATGACGGTCCCACTCCAGGGCCGCAACCATGGAAACGGGCAAACCGGGCAATTACCCCCCGAAATGTTTGCAGACATGATGGCATTCACGTACTCCACACGAAAAGTTATTTCTCGAGACTTGCGTTACCTCTACGTAAACCTCTTCTCAAGACACTTTTTCGCATACGTATGTGCTGCGTCATATAGGATAAAACTATTAACCAGTCAATGCACCATGCTTCCGAAAACTCCCAGCAAAGAACCAGAGACAAGCTTTAAAGGCGCTAGTTGTGAAGTGAAACCATCCGTTTCATGAAAGTGGCGTTGTGGTTGTATATGTGACCTCACAGATCAGAAATCAATAGGCTACCAATCGAGGCTACTGCTGCAGCGTGGTTTACAGTCAACATTGTTGTTTCGCCTTGAAGCATATGCCAACATTACTTAGTATGGCGAGGTCGAGCAAGCAGTCTTGCTTACTGAATTACAGTCCCGTCACCTCGGGTGCTTTGGTGGGCTAAGCTTCCCCAAATTGAAATATGAAATGTAAATTAGTGGAGTTTTGCCAATTTTTATAATGTCAAGCCCCCTGCACAACAGTAAAGCCCCCTGTTGAAGGCCTTCTGGCGACGGTACTGCTGACTTACTGTTCAGAAGTGCCGAAGCAGGGCGTGCAGGACAGGAAACGTAGTCTTAAACAATTAAGAAATGACTGATACGATGGGAAGTGAAACTGATGTTGAGCAAGCTGTTGAAATAGTACCAAATACTCAAATCGCACAAAAGGAGTTTTCGCAGTGGGACATTAGCTTGTTCGCTCGACGGAAAACAAGCAGCGATGAGAAGTATATTAACTTCTAGGTGGCAGCCGGGTAAGATCTACCGATTTCCCGGCGTAGTCGAGGGAAAGACAAAGAGGTACTTCACAGGAAGGTCTACCTAGATATGAATAGTCCATGGTTAAGTTGGAGCCATAAAAGTCAAGGAGCTTTCTGTGTGTACTGCGTCTTATTTTCTGAAAGCCGATGTACTGGTAAAGTAAAACGTGCGCCTGCAGGATTTTCGGTATTAATGCAAATATAAAGGTATAAGGAAAAGCGCTTACTCCATGCAACTCCAGCCCACGCTCTCGAAATGCCGCTCTCGTTACCATGTTAGATTGCATCGTCCGTATAACCGCAAAATCATTGCTTTTTGTCTCTCATTCGTGCCCGCGAATACAAAGATCATTTTCTTAACCGAAGGCTTTAAATACCAGCAATTACCAAGCAGCCACTGAATCACGGTAGCCTGAACGTTGAACCACCACACTCCTTACCGATTTCGATAGTCATTAGCTGAAGCCAGAGCCCGACCACCCCACGTCAGATTAAGTGATTAATTTCTTCTGCATTTTATCATTTGTGACATAAGGATCTTGTTCTTTTTTCTGTTCTGATCACCTATGGTAATTCTTTTGTACTTAAATCTTGCTGACTGGCATGCTGCAAGCCTATTCCATCCTCCACATGTTGATTATGAAATCTTCCATGATTTGGTTTGCATGAATGCTGTTCTCTGTATGATCTGTGTAATGTCATCTATTCTTCTGTTTTTTTATATTAGCTGATGTCTAAGATTGATTGGATTTACATCTGAAAACTTCAAAAAGACTACTGCTAAAAATTAACAACAAGCTTTTGGTGAAACAGTATGTGGGATTGGTAATAATCGTGAAATCGTGAAGTAGCTTACGCTTTTCTGAATTTATCATCATTTCCTCTCTTTTACTTGGTAAGCTGATCGTAGCAAAAAAGTCGTATCATGGTTAACTGCACACCGATGACTTCATAATCGTCGCCAAAAGTGACTTCTGCCCTCCCCGAAATTTTTCTCTGCGACCCTAGTTCCACCTCAGAACCGTCGCCAGAAAGTTTTCAATAGGGGGGCTTTGCGGTTCTGCGGGGGGGGGCTTGACATAAAATTAACCAAAACTCCATTGATTTGTAGTGTTTCACGTTTCAATTTGAGAGGGCTTGTTTGGGGGGCTAAGCCCACCAAAGACCCCCGTGGCGACGGGACTGTTCCACCTGATCGTCGTGGTGGGTGAGGAGCTTTACGTCCAAACCTGATGCTTTGCGCTGTTGAAAACTAATCGGAAAAGTGGGATAAATTTATTAAAGTTTAAATACAGCAATCTCCGGTGCAGCTAGCTCTAAATGTAGACAACGTCAGAGCTCAGTGATGTGATTGTGACGTGTCAGGTGATTAGAATAAATCTTCTTTGACGTCATATAAGAACAGCTACATTGCTGATTTTGAAAGTTTCCCTGATTTTTGGCGCATTGATTATAAGATGATGTCAAACACGTTTAACACATCCAAATGCATCAACACCAACTTGTTTCTTGGGTAACTTGCAAGACTGACGACACGTAGCAGAATTTATGCTGAACTTGCGATGTTTCATTGATATTGAGTGAAACTTATGTTGTTGATCACGTGCTGTCCTCGTGGCAAGGTTTGATGCACCGTAAGAAAGCGTGGTCGCTGCCGATGCTATCTCTGCGCCCCGAGAAGCGATTGCATTGATGAGGTCACACGCGCAGAAGCTTAATGAGTTCATCTTTCGTTGACGTTTTCAATCATTCATCGTGGCTTGCAATTCTCGTGCAACCCCGGCCTCCCAATCCAAACGCCTGTGCCACGTGAGTAGGGCAAGCGAGAGCAAAAAAACAGCCTTAACAGGATAGTGCGTGTGCGAGTCCACCTCTTTCCTGCTTGATTACACTCTTCGTTTAAATGTGCCAGGTCTATTCAGCACGTTGTAGTCATTTCAGCTCTATTCCACCGTGATTTACACACTTTGAAATTGCGCCTGACCGTTCAAGGTTATTGCAAGAGTTGCAACGAAGGCAAGTTGCTCATCTCTGAATGGACGTTCTCCCTGTATGCTCGGGGGAGGTAAGTGCCCAGACGAAACTGCTTGACTTTAGGCCAATCGGGCAAACATACAGTAGGAAACAAACCGAAGCTCTGTAAAAATTTACGAAACCCCACTAATGGTCATATTTGCAAATATACTTTCAAATAATGTGGCGAAGTGTTGCTAAATTTTGCAGTTTTTATTCCTCCCACCACGAAATGATTTCTTTTCCACTATTTTTAGTAGCCGAGATGCAAATTTGAATAGTAGTTTATGGAATCAATCTCTGTCACTCACCAGGCCGGATTAAGACGAAATTGGTCCTGATGCTGCAGTGCATAAATAGTATGCTACAAGTTTTACGATTATACTCACACAAGAAAATGTAAAATCAATTGCATAATATAAAGTCGTCTGCTTTTACCTGGGATTGTTTTAGGAATGGGCCTAATGCTGCCACATCAATAACACCCACCTTTTTTATTTATTATTCATTTATTTAACGGCAATTTTGCTCCAGGCCTGCCTGGTGCGTCGTGTCACGTCGAGCTTTCAAAAAGTACAACATAAGAAAAGTACAGCGAGCATAAAGAAAAAGAAAAGACTATTGCAGATTACAACTACGATCTTTTAACCGGACTTCCCATCAACAGTAATAACCACCTAAATCCGGTCCTGCTGTCGGCAGGGGTGTAGTGGGGTGGGTACGCGTGGGAACGCCGTTCCCACACCTTTTTGGGTGTCGGAACTCTTCCTACATTTTTTCGTAGTGACCTCGCTTCAATTTAATTTAATGTAATTTTAATATTTTGAAACAGACACGCAGTCCACTCAGTACAAGCACACACTGTCTGCACAACGCAGATTGATAAAAACAGACACAACAGAACGTTTTATAACGGCGTTAGAGGTATAACCACAGGGCTACAGACACTTTTTAGCACTGTTGTTCGCTAACCCGTAACACTTGGTACAACACTACTGCAGAGTAGGACACTGAGTCCAACCCTGGTCAAGGCCAGGTGAAGTAAAAATGCGTTGTGGCATGCAAACGTCCTAAAACTGTAACGTCAGGCCACTCAGTCACAAAGTAAAATACGGTTGTAGTGTTCAAAGAATAAGAACAAACATAAGCAATCTGACTGCGTCAAAGTGCGCAACCATGCATTGTTAGACTTTCTGTATCGTTCAAGAAAGAGGTACATATTTTTTCACAATAAGGCCTGAAAGGTAGGAATGTTACATTGAACCTGATGACTACTAACACTCGCTCGCCACGGCAGGTTGTATAGTGCCTTGCAACCAAAATTGTAGGCCACATGCAATCTCTGCATGTATGCCTTTCTGAAATTACACCATAATTGTGATGATGCATACATGGGCGTATAGTAGGAACGGAAAAGTACATTTTTACTGCGTTCGAACTTTGGGGAACAGAGGCTCGCAGCTTGTTTGCTGCACAGTATTGATATCGCAGTTGACTGAATGTGTTTGTCATCTTGACAGCTCAGTATCCAGTTAAAATCCCTAAATATTTGTAGTGGTTAACACATTTCACATTTTGACCATCCAGTGTCAGTTACGGGATGATCGTGCTTTTTGCGTTATTAGCACTCTTAAACGTCATACAAAGTTTTGCTGCAGTTGAAAATAAATCCATGCGATTCTGCATAAGCCTGACACACATCTAGCGTCGTTTACTCAGATTTCCTGTGTGTCGCTGATGTCGCATTCATGAATAAATTGCAATATGTTTCTTGCGTAGCACCCCTACCATAACGTGTAATTCAGGAGTGGTCAATCCGCGGCTGGCGAGCAATATGCGGCTCTTTGCCCGGTTTCATGCGGTTCTTACGTAATTACCAGAAGTCCCACTAAATAACATGCATTACAAATAAATGGCTTGTAAAGTTCTGTCATTGTCATGTTGTTGTGTAATATTCACAATAAATCTAGCTGAGCAAAGGTTTGTGTGTGAGTGAGGAAGAGATGGGGTGAAGTTCACGTATGCCCATGTGTGTGATGTGGCTCTTTGCGGTAACACAGTGAGAAATGTGGCTCTTGGTCTCTGACTGGTTGGCCACCGCTGGTGTAATTACTGTTTGTGATATGATGAACGCTACTTGCGTATTCCACACTTTGTATGATTGCTTGCACCTGTCCTCAACTTACTCTTCGTCATAACATTTCAATCAGGTTTCAGGTTGAAGTTTCCTGGACCAAAATCAAGCTAGCTGTCAGTTCGCCAACCGGCACTTTTTAATTTATGTGTTGGCTGCAGTTAAAATGATGGCTAAGTTGGGCGAGGGATAGTCTAGACCAGCTTAATGTCCAACCCTCGGACCGGGCCAAGTCGAAGGTTTTGTGCGGCCCAGTTTAGGTTTTTGCTGTAGTGTAAGTAGCCTAAAAACTAGTGCAAAACTTTTTACTAGTTTTTGGATTTCTACCCATGTTCCATTAGCATTAAACTGCCTTTGACATTACACCTTAGAGAGATTTAAAGGTGCCACAGTCGTTACCGTTGCAGATAGCATTGGAACGCTTTCAGCACATTAGCTTTAACTACTTTTACTTTGCTAAGATCGAAGCAAGCCATTCAATGTGCGGCCCTGGTTAAGATAGTGACATAATTTTTGGCTCAGTAAGCAATTTCGGTTGGACATAGCTGGTCTAGGCTCTAGAGTTAGGATTAGAATTCGGATTAAAGTGACGATTAATAACTGACATCTGACTTGACTTTGGTGTTTTCTGGTTGGATTTTCAGAATGGAGGGCACTGTGGTGTGTAAGAGCATCTTAGCCGTCTTTAGTGTTCAAGTCAAGATCCAATTCAAATGGACTTGTGGAATTGGAGGTCGCATTACGCTTATTAAAAATGTAGCTTGTCCACTCTGGTTTTCCCAAACTTCGTTATTTGTGAACAACTATTCAGTGTTCTGTTTAGAATTTTTAAAGATCTTTCGTTCCTTTGTTACTTTTACTAAAATATGCACAACACCCAGAGGGTTGAAAAAAGAAAACAAGAACAGGTTTCAATAGTCATTTTGTTTTAAGAAGGCAAAAATATCGGTGTCAAAACTGACATTCATGATCAAGGAGGAACTGCCACCGAAGTTAATCATGTCCAACTCCGACTGAAGAACTCAATTGTCGGAAAAATCCTGTCCTGATGTTTTGACAGTTGAGATGTGGGCGAACAAGCAAAAACCATCCCTGGCTCATTTCCAATTCAAGAAAAATCGATTGCAAAATATGGTCAAATGTAACCAGTAGGCACGTTGAAAGTGCAGCGACGTACGTTTCCAAAAAATGTTCAACAATTTCCATGATTTCTCAGGCCGTTCAAGATCCATACATAGTTATCTTCTTTAAGGAAAAAATGTTTCATGCATGTAAAATCTCAGTTTCATATCAAAGCAGGAAAAAGTTTCGAATGTGCAAAAGACAACTCGCTTCCAAATGTCATTGACTGCTACCATCAAACTGAATATATTGGCACCAGCAAATTATTCAGTAGTTTACCTTTTCTTGCAAGAAAAGATAGACCATTCTTTGACTATTTTGATCTGTTGCAAGTGCAGGATCTGAACGGTGCTGGTTCACCAACACCCAAAAGGTTTGCGTACTCGTTATTCCGTGACTTCTGTTGTCAATCATGTTGCTCGTCAAATGAGACAAAAGATTTGTCAGTTGATTCAATGAAGACACCAAAGTTTCTAATTTGATTGACGAATCTACCACGCTAAGTACAAAGGCAACTGTGATAGTACATTTGAAATACCAGACTAAGAGCTCAGAAGAACCTCATTCTATATCTTGATTTGTTGGAACTACCCAATGCAACAGCAGCGGCAATAACAAGCACCTTGCTTTCATGTATTTCTGACTATGGGTTCAGGCTCAGCGACAGGTGCCTTCAGTGCAATTTCATTCGGTTAACGAGTGGTGGAACAAGCTTAGTGCTTGCCAAAAAATCTGGTGCTTGCCATAAATTGTTGGAGAAGTACCGTAAGATTATTCTTTGGCACAGTTTAAATCATCGGCTAAAAGTTGTCGGCTTGAGATGCTGTTGCTGAGGTAAGCGGTACCAACCACTTCCAAGCGTTCACGGACAAATTATGCTCCCTGTATAGCCAGTCCCCAAAACTTCAGAGAGAGCTGGAAGAACTTTCAAAAAGACTTGGGAAAGAGGTGCTGAAAATTGGAGAATTGCTTAGCGCACGCTGGGTGGCTATTTCATTTAGAACTGTGCCCGCTGTTTCTCATGATTGTGAATCCCTCTGCAAACACCTTGATGATGGTAGAAGCGATAAAACTCGTTCTAAGTGTGAACAATCCGGGTTTCAGGGTCTACGAAATCGGATGACTTTAACACAGTCTCGTCAGGATTCGGCGCTGAGTGAAGAGATAGGTAGATATAGCTATTTGGACTCATTGCGCCAGATATACTCTTCAAGACAGCGAACGCCGGGGGACCGAAAAACACAGAGATAATCTGGTCAGGTCCTCCATGAAGGAGATGAAATCGATTAGAGTTACATTAATAAAGGTTGTGGCGACCGCAAGACGTGCTGTCGCGATCTGATGTGCAGGTTGCGGGATTAATGACCAAATTGTGAAGAGGTTCTCTTCTCGGTGAACATATGGCCATAATGTTTAGGTGTCATGGACTGAAAGGTTACAGACAAAGAGGAAAAGAAAAACCCTAACAAAAAGGATATCCTCTTCGGGTTGCCATAACCCTTGCTTGATCCGCGCACACCCAGGGCAAAGACAGTTTATGGTTTGATTCGCTTTGCAGCAAACAGGGAACGACCGTCGTTCGAGTTGCTCTTCAGTCGTAATACAGTCTCCAGGGATTGTGAGCTGCTCTTTTTTGTAGCTTGTCTTCGCGTTGAAAATCATCTGTTTCTTCTGCAGGTGTTGTTGATGAATTGCTGAAGAACAAGCAATTATCTCAGACGCATTGCAACAACGCGATACCACCTTGGTGTATGCCCATAAGTTAATTCGTCGTTCCATCAGATGCCTAGAAAACATGAAAGAAAGGTGAACAATTTCTAAAAGTCGTAGATGCACTTAAAGAGATGAAACCCAACTCGGTGGAACTGATAGATAACGCAAGAATGGTGACCATTTGTTACGAACAACTTTTAACAAGTTTAGTAGATAGAATGAGCGACACGATGCTTTCACCAAGTTCAAACAAAATAGCTTCTAGCTCGGGGTGTTGAAAGTCGACAACTGTCCGGATGATATACCGTCTTTTTGTAGCAGAAATGAAATCCGTTCATTTTCTGGGAGATTCCATCTTTCCTTTTCTAAAGTAATCACAGGGTTTCAGGTCTATCTATAATAATGTAACCGAGGTAAGTGGCTTCCAAACCATCTCAAGCCATTACACAATCGGACAAAAGTAATTGTTTCAGCTCTTCAGATTGTGAGCGAGGTTGTAGCAACTTGAACTTGGTACGCTCTGACATGAGATAAAAGCTTCTCATCTAGAATGTCAACAGCCTAATGTTTATTAAACTGCATGGGCCCCCACTGGCAATGTCAAATCCAAATGCTTACATTAAAACTTGGTTGCGATCTCACATACGTGCTAGCGACATGCAGATCCGCACTGCTGATCAAAAGGCAACAACAAAACATGAAGATTCGGTGTAGAAATTCTTGTAAGCTGGTGTAGAGCATAACCAGACTATTTGATGCGGCTTTCCCGATCTATTCAGAGTATTTGGTGCCAGGCCAGTGGCCAGGTATTAAGGTTTGGCGGGCAAAATGCATATTTAGGGGGGCAGGATTTTTGTTTTTATTGTATATTTAAAAATACACTTTTCTGAGTACAACAAAATACAGCGGGAACTGCTCCAAAATGCCCCCCCACATGGCTACAGGCCTGTTTCCTGTTTGGTGCGGCTAGATCGTGAAATGGATCAGGATTATCGAGGAAGAAAATCAAGTGAAGTTGGACCGAGTAATTTATCCTATGACTGTTTCAGTGGAGAAGCTTAACTTTTTGCTTGTAGAGTTTAATGTCTGTGCAGCTCCCAGACAGGTTGTACGTGTGGATGAGACTGAATATTTTCTTTTGTAGTGTAATGAAAGTGAATACGTCGTTAAATACTGATTTAAAAATGAGTGTGAAGTGCTGTTAAGAATGGCTAGTTTTTTCGGTGTGTTCCCACACTTCCTTTTACCACTAATCCCTACCTATCACCCACAGTGCATCAAACGTAGCGTTTGAACGGAAAGTCCGCAAAGGCAGCGAAACATGTTTGAAACTCCTCTTGCAAGGAGTTTTCACGATTTGAATCATAAGCGTAGCGAATGATTTTAACAACCTTAAAAACACTTGCAAAGAGGTGTTTGCGTACTCGCAAGTGCACGGTTGCGGCCATGGTTGACCGAACATGGATGTCACGTGATAGTCGCCGCAGCAGGAACTATCAACGAGAAAGAGTCCAAAACTACTTTGCATTAACGATTAAAGGCTGTAGATTTGCTGTAAGCTGTCGAGGAATCAACGGAAAGGGCTCTGCTTTCTTCATTTTGCGATGATTCAAACTTGACTCCACGAAGGTGACAAGCAAATGAATCAATCGGCAGATGTTTTAAAGGAAGTCGATTTCACGATCACACTACGCTTGCTCACTCCTAAAATCTTATTCAAATACCAAGGATAAATACAGAACTGAGCTGCATCTGGTGCAGCGTTCCTTTGAAGGAGTTGAAGAGCTGAAAAGTTAAAAATTTTCTCACCACAGCAGAAGAGATAAGTTGATGGTTCCATTCGCAACTTTTATCCACATCTTTTCTGTTTGCCGGGAGTGCAAACAAATTACATTTTATCTTTTCGCGAAGCTGGTAAAGCAGAGCCAGCATCAATTTTGGTTGCTTTACTCTTCTTGTGGCAATCACATACTTGCTTAATGAACGAGAATGTTGTCAATCACGACACAAAGACTAAATTTAAATAAAGTGAAAATTGCACGTAGGAGTTAATCTCCAACTTTCCATGTCATTTCTACGTCTTATGTCCCACAGTTATATAGACGTGTCTGAAATGAGTCAAAAAGTTTCTTAAGACTGTAATGATGGAACGCCACCACCTTGGGATGCAGGGGCGTAACGAGGTTAGATGGCGCCTGGGTTAAGAAGCAAGTTTGGCACTCCCATGGTCGAACCTGAGGCACGTTTTGGAAGAACGCAAAAACAACATTTCGTCGGTTTTTTCAAACCTAAAGTTCGCACTTGAGAGATTGTTGTGGTTTTTGTTTTTTATTTAATTGTGTTGTCTAACTTCAAGCGCCCTCGCTTTATTTCGGAGAAATAGTCAACATTGATTGATGTGTCATAAACCAAACCAATAACATTTATTTTATGAGTATATTTGTTTGTGTATGTTTAACAGAAAATGGCTTTTAAAAAATCTTTCTTTCTCAAATTTGCTGAAAACTCAGCGAGTCGACTCCATTTCCCGTTCAAGTTTTTGTCACAAACCAATTTTTCAGTAGCGTGAAAGTTTTTCATGATCCAATGTTTTTGTTCATGTTTCTTGTTCACGTTCACATAATTTCCAGTGCAATTCTTCTACAGGTGCAATTTCGTCTTCTGTGTATGTCGTGTACAAAATAAAGCAGGAATTCCAAGTGAATATGTAGCAAAACTTTGATTTTGTTAAAAAACATAAATGTTTTCGAACGTTTTGACATTTTTACACTAAAATTTTGTAAATAACCTACTTATTTGTACGAACTCCATGTTTCTGTCGCTTCTCCCTTTACGCGCGAACACCTTGCGTCATTACATCCATTTTTCAATTTCGTCCACTTTTCAATTTTGTCGTCAACGGAACAGGCGGTGTGGTCGTTCGCATACTGCGCCCGCAAGCCGCCTCTTATCAGGCAGATCGCACATTAAATAAAATAGGAGGTGGAGGTGGGAGGGGCGGTGAAGATTATTTTGGGCACAGACGCCTGTGACGTCATTACACAAAGTCTAGGCTATGCATAAAGTAATGTTGTTGTGCATAAATCCCCAACTTTTCTCGTCCTTTGAGAGGCATAGAAAAACAAACAGCATGAAGTTTATGAAAATAATGATGCACCAACGAATCAAAAGCCGAACATTGCAAGGACCAGATCTGTTTTTCTATCACATCGTCAAGGAGCTATGGTAGGCCTAATATGAGGTATTGCAGTTTGACAACATATCACGAAGAATTTTTCAAAAACCAGCTGTTGTTGTTGTTGTGGGTTTGTTCAAAGACACTTCGTAACAATAACGTCTAAGGACGTAAGGTAAAAACATAAAGGTTAAAAAAATTCAGTTTCTGTTTTTAGGTGAACGACCTTAATTGTTAACTTCATGTCGGAAAATGAACTTTGAAGCTTCCGAAAAAGTGTTCATTTTATGGCGTTTTTGACTGATTGTTTTCACAATGAAGACGTTTGATTTGTCAGAAGCCTTCGGTTAAAAGTAACCAACGAGGTTTTCCAGGCCCAGCACCACCTCAGGCCCAGCACCACCCCAGGCCCAGCACCACCTCAGGCCCAGCACCACCTCAGGCCCAGCACCACCTCAGGCCCAGCACCACCTCAGG
>JGI24159J19872_10001468_pt1 | contig 26043 bp, 24 predicted proteins | sample Ectturendosymbi4_FD_19872 | JGI IMG/M metagenome (IMG submission 19872)
GCCTGTCTGAAAAAGACGTCCAACCGCGCTGTACGCGAGTGGATTAGTTTTTATCAAGCTAACGAGTGGGCATTAAAGTTCAAAGAGCCAAAAATTGTGAATTATCAACAAAATAGTTAGCAGTGTCGATTAACCTAAATAAATTTACTGTGCTGTCTATAACCCTCACATTTAACCGTATCTGCTGTTTTTTTCGGCGAGTTGTAGTTTTCACTATATCTCGCCTTGCGGCAGGTGCAAGGTGGTTTACCTTTCTTTGCGGTAGCTGCAGGAAACTACATTGCTGCTACGCAGATTAGTCTTTCCCACTTTCGTTCTGACATTGTTGTCATTTATTCTTTTTTCTTGCGCAACGGCTTCTATCGTTTTTTCCCCCGAGAGCGATACAAAAGAATTACCATTAGTTTTTTCCGAACTTGGGATCACTCGTCGGATTTCTTGCACTACTGGAGAAAAATCGATAAGCAAAGCACGGGATTCCTCTGCTTTCGTGTAAGCGAAAGACGTTCAGGCTCCGTTAATCCTGCCGCGTGATCGTAAAAGCAGATCACGTGCTTGGTAATAGAGGCGACCGAGGCAACCCTAAAGACGTTGCTGTCCTTAATTGGCGATAGGAACGCGCGTACGTGCTTTGGCTGTGCGTTGCGCCCGCAAAGCGAAGCAAGGGAAATAGGCGATTGCGCTCTGAAAATAACATGCTCCAGAAACTTAATAAGTCGAGATTTGACTTGGCTCATTGTTCTCTTTTTTTTCAATGTGTCTTGCAGAGCCTCAAGGTTCAGGCGAGGGGAGCGAAGGACTCTGAGTCTATCACGTTAGTCGGTAAGTATGTTTGTTGCTTTGTGTTCGCTGTCGGGGTTGTGCGATGGCGCATTGTGGCCGCTGAATATAGATCCGCGGTTGTCTTAGCAACGCGCGAAATGCGTAATTTGAAAAAGAAGATTACGTTGCAGGTTCGTGATGCGTTGTGTGTTACTGTTACGGTTTTCGCGAAGCGCCAAAGCGTGACATCGCAGTTTTGTGGCTTTCGAAACTTGCTTTTCGTTGCCCCTTCAAACATCTTGCTCAGCGGCGACCGCGTTGTTTTGAACGATGCAGGTGCCTGTAATTCTTCGTGACGTGCGTATGTCGAGCATACCTCCAGAGACTAGTCAGGCGTGACGCGATCGTTTGTGACGCGGGCAGGCAGCCACTGACAATCGATTTTCCCAGAAGCAGCATCTTATCAGCTGCTGGGGCTGCCGCTCGGTCCACAATCGTGATCGACGTGTCGATGATTCGCGACGTCGTGCGAGCTGCCCAACGTGATGTGTCACATCGCGCGCTGCGGACTGGCGATGCGCCCTGAGCTGCCATATCTGCACGTCCGGCTCTTGCTGCTGGCGGCAAAGCATCGAAAGCTGCACATCCCTTTCAGGCACATCGGGGCCGCTAACTGGCTCTCGGAGCGCAGAGAACTTCCCGCAGGCTGTCTCGCCCGCCCCTGTGCGCATTTGACACCTCGGCGAGCGCCTCTTTAACGAAGGCCTCCCGGAAAACACCTAGGAGGCCTTGGTTTAACTCCAAGCTCTTGTTTTGCAGAGGTTCTGTACAAACCCGTCGAACGGGTGATGCGCACAACGCTCGTGCTGCAAGACTTGCTCAAACACACTCCTCATCGTCATCCCGACTACCAAGTATTGAGACAGGTGCGCGAGTTACTGTTGCTTTCGCTGCTGACTTGAATCCGGTTTTAGCTGATTTTTCTGTCAGTTCGAACGATAAGTCGTCGCTTGCCTTGACTTCTCTGATTGCCATAATTTGCAGTTACTTCCCCATCTGATGTGTGCCCGTGATGGCTGCCCGGAGCAATTACTGGGAATGTGCTGTCAAATGAATTCGAGNAAATCTCGAAAACGTNAACTTGCGCTCATCAATCCAGCAACGTTCTGCCGCAAAAGTAGATTGCATTCTTACGCTCCGCAGCCCGAACCGTCGAAAATTGTTGAAATGTTCGCTCGAATCTAGTTGTTGGCAATGTCATGCACCGGGAAGAATCGTTGCGTCTTCCATAGCAATTCATCTTACGAAAAGTGAAAAAATGCGCATTTTATAGAAAAACCGCTAAGTTTTCAAAAAATCCAGTCAGCAAAGCCTGAAACTCAAAAGTAACGGTTCCACGTAAACGTACGAAGCCCTCAGTTTTGTTTGTTTGCTGACAGCCGAGAGACGAGACCTTAGGTCTCGCTCGCGCTCGTCGAGACACTTCGCCCGCAAGCAACGCTTCGTGTCGCTTTCCTCCCAGGTGCTCAAGCACGCGCAGAACTTCTTCGAACGCATCAACTCCGTGTCGTCGTCCTCCTACCGACCTCGCCGCGTCCCGTCCTCCGCCGCCGCGGCAGCGCGCAGCGCCCACCGGGAGTTAATAAAGGACGGCTTCTTGGTCGAGGTATTGGTCGGTCCCGCTCCGTCTCACGCGTGAACGCAACCGGAAGTGCGTGACGCTGACAATTATCGCCGCCTTCGTCGTTGCGCCGGTCTCACCACGAGAAGTTTTTTCACGTGTGACTGTTTCGGGCCCCTGTTTGTTCTAGTAGCTTCAGCCGTTTATTGCTGTGCTGAAAAAAATGAGTACATAATTATGGCTTCGTTCTAAAGCGGAAGAACTCACGGCGGGAGGTTTAGCCGATAGCTAGAATTTGTTCTGACAGTCAACCGTTCATTTTTTGCTCGAGGTCGCCAATCCAGTTTTTCGCCTATCTTCTGGATAGAACCTGAGAAAAATGCGTGCAGATGGCAAAAATCCGAAGAATGTGATCAGCCACGCGTTGGTGCATTTTGATCCTTCGAAGTTTTCGCATTCTTTACATATTAGTTAGAAGTCGATGCCGGCAGCAACTATGCAAAGTTCCCGCTTTGCACCTCAGTATAGATTTCCAACATGTGGAAACAAACTGTTCGCACGCGCAGCGACCCAAACTGCTGAGGCTCAAAAATGTTGTTCTTCCCACCCACCCCTAGTTTACATCAAACCACCGCTGTCGGATCTCTCAACGAACCCGAACTTTTCGAACCGAAAGTAAACTCCACTTGACTTCTTGTCCTCTTGTTTCGCAGGTAGCCAGCGACGGCAGCCGGAAATTGCGTCACTGCTTCCTGTACAGCGACCTGTTGCTGTGCGCGAAACAGAAGAGCACCGCCGGGTGGGTTTCGGTTTAAGCCCTCCCTATTTTTTGACCGGTTTCTGTTGCGAAGCTGCTGCTCGGAGACAGGTTGTTTTTAACGATTCCCTCATAGACAAGTACGCGACGGTCTCGCAATGTCCTTTTTTACCACCTGGCTTTGCGCGAATGTGCGCTTGCTGGCTGTTCGGAGCCTGAGAGCTTTCTCTCCGCGACTGCCACAATCGCGCGCTTCCCGTCACTGCTTTAAAGGTTCCCTGTTGTGATCAACATCGATAGGTTCGGTCTGCTTAAAATTCAGACGCAGACCAGCGTTTCTCGACCTCTTCATCCGACAGGCCAACTCCTTTGTTGGTCGTAAAAGTCGTTGTGGACTCGAGTCGCACAATTAACTGGACGGAAGCGCGAAATTCATTATGTGACATTACTCCATGTACTCTGTTCAATTAAGATAATTTATATGTAATCGCTGTTTTGCCACTAAGATTTCTGCAGACACACCCACAATTGGGCCCAATCAACTGATCCCAGATCTCGTACGGGGTTGAGAACCGTCACAGAAGGTGTCCATGATGAGATTTAGCGCTTGCTAGTGATTCGAGTTGGTATCACACTCCTCCCCTCGCCTGTTCGTAGTTACGTGAGTCGTGAACGGCTGCGATACTTAACTTCGGTTCATTTTCAGCGTTTTCCACTCGAAGGACTCGTATGAGTGCAAGTGGTACATTCCCCTCGCCGATCTGTCATTCCAACCCAAGGAGGACTCGGAAGGTGAGCGTGTGGTCGTCGAACAGCTGGCGTTTGATTGGCGCTGTCTTCTGGATTGCGTCATGGCATGAGCACGTCGCTTTTTTCCATATCATGGCCGATCTGTAGAGAACCACCGGCCGTCAGCCGGACACCAACCTGTTTTAACGATTTGAATCGCGTTTTTTTTTCTATTTGCACGAGAACGCAGGCTGCGCGGACGCCAGGAGCGCGTGAGTAGCTTTGAATTGCGACTGGATTTTACAATAGCGGCTTCGCAACGAAGTCTGCGTCGAAGCTGTGCGTTACACAGCGCCGATAGGAAAGTCATGTAGTAATAAACGGGCGCAGGTGAGATTCGAACCCGCGATCCACTGCTTACCGTAACAACACGTCCTGGTTGTGCGGTGCGATCACGAGTGAGCTTGTATAAAACAAGGCTTCGTAAAAAAAAGAAGTTAAACCGCTTTCGAAACAATGTCAATCGTCGCAGCGATGCCGGAGGTCCCCCTCACCAGCGACGACGAGCTCCGCGACCTCAGCAATCGCGCGCAGCAAGTGAAGCGCGACATCGCAAAAGAGCGCAAGCGCCACAAGAAGGAGCACGGCGCCAAGAACTCATCGCCGGTCCGGAGCAGGCAGGAAGAGCGGCTGAGAAAGAAGCTGGCGGAACTCGAAGCCAGGATCGTACTCGCGGCACCCGACCTGCCGCTCAGGATTTATCACATGCAGGGCAGGGTACGGTGACGTGTGTGTGTGTGTGACGTGGTTTGATTAGATTGTTGCGTGCTTGCTGCTGAAGTTTCTTTCACTGAAATTTTGATTTTTTAACGTATTCACGCTCAGTAAAGTTATTCTTCGTAAAAGTTGTCGTTTCGCAAGGAAAGCTTCGCCTCGACAAAGCCTTATTCTGTTTACTGTTTGATCCTGATTCTGTTTGCCGCGAGAGCGCGACGTAAACGATAACGGCCAGTCAAGGAGCTCTCGAACGACTGCGGGCTCCGTGATCAAACGGAAATCGCGCAAGAAAAACTGCGTTCACGAAGATGCGCGCAGCGTCATTTTGTTTTGTTTGTTTAAAAGCTCCTTGCGACTGTTAAGTGACCTGATTTTTGAGGTCACTTCGGCGAGTCGTGGAACGAGCGATTGCGCAGATTTACCGATTTACCATATTGATTTTCTCCAGGGTTTGCTGTTTTATTTGTTTGCACTCAATTCCAGCGATCAATACCTTTTCGTTTGCAAGCTGACTGCTGTTTGCGCTGCAGTGGAATTCGAAAATCTTGGTTGTGACGTTTCGTTCGGTTTCGCGGCGCCACAAAGCCGATCTAGTTCGCGGAGACAAAGTGCGCATGCGCGAAAAGATCGTCGCTGCCGCGGTCTCCCGTTTGTTTGTTTTTGAAGTGTCTTGTATCATTCGCGTGTTTCCAGGCAGCAAACAACCCAACGCAGCTGTGAATTTTTAAAGTCGTTCAAATGTTTACAGTTCATCTTCGCTTTTGCCGCCAGCAGCAAAGCTGCCGGTTGCCCATAGCAACGCAAAGGCTGCATTTTGTCAAAGGTGCAGTTCTTGGTCCGAACGGTTGTCATCGACGGTTCTGGCAACTCCCGATCGACTACAAAATGTTTTGTTTCGTTCCTTCCGCATATCACGCTTCACTCAGCCACAGCGCGTTGGGTTGTATCCGATCTGTTAACTCGAACCCAGCCAGCTTCTATGGACTGGCACTGTGCACTGTGAAATGAAAGCACTGGTGTTGGTGGCGGGGTTGCGGAGAGTGCAAGCGCACCCCTAAACGTTTTGACTTGGTTAAAATCCGGGAAAAATCCGTGGAATTTTTTGGCAAAATCCCTGAAAATCTGAACAGACTTACTGAGTATATGAGCAAAAGTGGCGCCCAACCTGCTTTGATTTGAAAAAAATGGCGCCCAAAATCGCATGCAGAGCTTTTTTTGGAGATCGCTTTGTTTGTTTGGAGTTTTTTCTGGCACGTTCGGGAGAATTCGGACAAAAATCCTTTGCACTCCCAAAATTTTGCCTGCTCCTGCACCTATGAACGAAAAGTTGAACGATTTCGGAAATATTTCCGCGAACATCGTTCCAAAGCCAAGACAATGCTACACTATCACGTAACATCCTGCCCTCTCTATCAGTATCGATATGAAAAAAACAAACAAACAAACAGAAAAAGGGCTCTGATGAAGATCTACTCTGCATTTCCACCCGTGTTTAGACCGACTTCGTGATTGCCTTTTTTATTTTTTGTTGTCGCAGGAAGGACGAAAGGTACAAAAGCGATGTTTTAAGATGGTTTATTGCACTGGTGATTAAACGTGCTTGCGCGCATGTGCTCGGCGTAACATCGGCCTGGCCGGCACTCGACTTTCTAATGACAAAGCCTCTCTGCTCGCTCGCCTGCATCGTTCAAGCGCCTTTGGCGAAAACGTGATTGTCAGGCAGCAATAAGACAGAACCTGGCTTTCGCTCACAGTCGCTTGTAGCTGATGCGCATTGCATTTAACTCCTTGTAAAGACGTGATCCGACGCACGAAGCGAAGTGCAATAATAACAATGATGTGCTGTGGCGTTGAGGCGAAGATTGCTCAAGCAACGCGCTTTACTCGGACGCGTGCGTGTAAGGTGTAAGATAGGGTTTGGCTCCTATTTCTGGGTATGGGCGTTGGAAGCGGAAGGCCTTCGATCCCCTGGATTTTGAAACTTATCATTTTTCCATTGTATTTGAAGCAGTAAAGCTTGTTTTCTTACGGTAGTTTCGAGTGGGTAAAACCAAGTCTGTAACGTCAAGGAAAGGTACCGGGTCCCGAAAAGCCATCCGTCCACAGATTACTTTGCGGTAGCAAAGGCATTTGTTGCTCGTGTATTCAACCGAGTCTGCGCTTCCAATTGCGCAGAAACACAGGTGGCCCCATTGCTGATTGATCCACAGGCAGGCTACCCTGAGGTATGGTGGGTTCGTACGAATGTCTCACGTTCGGGTAAACACGTGATTACGTGGCCGGCGACAGACTTAAAAATAAAAATGATCGACCCTATCTGCTTCGTCTTAACTCGCTTGTGATAAGCATCACGACGTAGTCGAGCGCCACAATCTTTTCCGACGTGGCGAACCAACACAGCCGGCGATTGCCCAAGTCAAGTGCTGCCCGTGCATGTCTAATTTCGCGCGTCTTTAAAATCCTGCTTGATGGCCCGTAAACCGTCATGGCGCTTTGAGAACCTGTTTCGGCAAACAAACTGGGAAACCCCCTGCTCTCTCCTGTCGAACGACCGCCTCAAACGAACACCGTCCCGTTGTTTCTACTACAGTGTGCGTGCGCGGCGCGTGCATGACTTGTTCGTTGTGATCTGCATGCTTGTCTCGCATCCCGGCTTGGTTGATGATGGACTTGAAGCAATCTCCAGCCTGCTCTGTCGATTTTCATGTGATGCGCCGTCCGTCCGTTCCGGTGTGCACTGCTGCTGCTGCTGCTGTTGTTGTTTGTTCCGTAATTCGGCTTCACCCCTCACAGCGTAACTTGATGCTCGGCTACGCTGCGACAGAATGCTGTCGTTGTTGTTACGAGACCCGCTTGCGTTCGTGACCGCATATCTTCCTCAGTGCTAGCAGTTGGCTAACATCTGTAAATGCTCGTGTTCGCTGCAGAGATGGCGGGAGTCATATTTTCATACTCCGACCCCGCTCCTGTTCCAAAAATTTTGAAATCCGGATCCGGAAATTTCAAATTTGAGAATCCGACTCCTGTTCAGACTCTTGTGACCATCGACGCACACGAAGTTCAGCAATGTTTACCTAAGAAATGACATTTACAAAGACCACGCAGACTCCTTGCTACTGCCCAAAAAGTTCCTCCTGGTCCAAGTCCGATAAAAAAAACGCAGAATCCTCCGCCTCTGGTTCGCTGTAAATCATAGCGCGTCGCTGTGTTTGCGTTGGAAGGAGCGCGTGTTGTAGTTTAAGTCGCCTGCCCCTGTTTTTTCCTCCCATTTGACGCCGGTCGGATAAGATCTTTTTTCGCAGAGCTACATGTTCCTCATGTCGTCCGACTACGAGAGGGTGGAATGGACCGAGGCGATCATGAAGCAGCAGGAGTCCTGCTTCAAGAGCTTCTCTCTGACGTCACTGGAAGTGAATTCCATACTGTCGACGTGTGTGAGGCTGCGCAAAGTGAGCGGGATGTGTCAGTCAGTTGTCTTTCGCGGTCGCGCGCTCGGCTCTAACCATTGAACGGTTTGCGGGAAGCTGTCAGCGGTTGAAGCCGTCGAAACTTAGCGACGGCTCAGTAAGCTGTAAACACCAGTTAGTTGCGTGCAAAGTTAAAAAAAACTCCTACGATTGGTTTAGGAATACAAAGGATAAATGAAAGAGAATCTGATGTGTCGTTTCGAAGCGTTCATCCAGTTCTCACTGACATCACTGTTGTTATTTGACCGCCAGATGAACAACGTCGGGTCAATGCTGATCAAGGAAGACGAGGACCTCATGTCAGGATATATCAATGTGACGATACATTCCGGACAAGGCTTCCTACGTGCTTGCAGTAAGACGATTAATGTCGTTACGACGGCGTGTGCCGTCCGCCTTTCATTTAACGGCTTATAGCTGGTGTTGTTTCACAAAACATCCTTGGCAAAAGAGAAGAAATTAATAATGTTTTGAAAGTTTGTAGTACATTAATTGTGTGCTTGTACTGTTTTTTTTTCAAGCATGTTACGATAACGAAGTGTGAAATGCCCCTGTATCCAGGTTCAACACATAATATTTGGTTTTGTTTACGTATTGATTTCTTCTTGATCTCAATTGTTTTTTGCAAAGCAAAGCCTGGTTCGTGATGATAGACCAACTTGTTCTTTTGCAGAAGTGCTCCCGGTCGCAAAAAAATGTAATTTCTAATTGTGTGTCTCTTTTCAGTAGGATTTGGGTAAACAAGTACAGTCGCAATGATTATTACGCGCTTCCACAGACACGAGGTTGTGTTCGTTTTGCGTGGCAAAATGTGGTGGCATTTTGACAGTGACAATTTGATAGTGACAATTGTCGCAAAACGCGCTTGCTGACGTTAGCGATCTCTCAAACTGTGCACTGCGTTCCGGCAGATCCTTACTGTACGCTGGAGGTCGACTCCTTCGGACAGTTCCAGACGAAGGCCAAAACCAGGCCCTGTCGCGACACCGACCAACCTGAATGGAACGAAGAGTTCGAAGTTGACCTGGACGGCGCCCAGACCCTGAGAATCCTTTGCTACGACCGGGCCAGGGACGCCTCTGCCGGCGCCGGTTACGACGACGACGTCCTCATCGCTAAAGGAAAAGTTCCGGTGAGCCTTGCGTTGCGGGCGTGCGTTTTGCTCAGCGCTTAGACGTCACGCTTATACGTGTTGTATGAGAAGGAGCAAGGGCGGATCCAGCCAGTAAGTTTTGGGGGGTGGCGATTTCACTATTGTTTGGTAGTCAAGTCCCTATTACAGCTTCGCTACTGTAAGAGAGATGAAGTGTACTTCACAACACTGCTGTCAGAAAACAATGGACGACAGAATGGTCTTATATCGCTAATGTTGTTTTCCGAATTGTACAAAGTGTGATGGCGAATGAAGTTACAGTACTTTCGTAGGTTTTAGGGCGGGCGATCGTCCCAATTGCCCCCGTGGATCTGAGAAGGAGCTCGTCATAGACGGACACCTCTGTTTGTTTTGCTGTGCCTCTGGTGTAGAGATACGAAAGCAACCGCAAACGCTTTGTGCTTGCTTAAAACGCTAAGGTTGTCACGTGACTTCGCCGCAAAGCGATTGAGAACTTCAGCCTCTGTTGTGAAGTTGTGAATTCGTAAAAGTACGAATCAGTGGTTTGCGAACAAGTGTCTGTTTATTGGAAGATTTTGTCCAATTTGCTCGCTTAATGTAACGCGTCTTTGCTTCCGTTTTCCCCCACCGAACCCCGTTCGAGCATGTTGCGTTTCCTCGGTATTGAAAAGCGAGATGATTCTCGTCTTCATCGACTAGGTGTTTCCCCTAATGTGGACTAAGCACCGTGTCTATCTGCGGAGCAGTGACCCTGCAAACTGTTCCACTGGACCTAGATCTAAAGTGTGCTTCTGTTTTCTTGTGTTTAAAGTCACTGACTTCAACAGTTGAATTTCCTTAATACGCTCAACATTTGGTCATGAACGCAAGTCGAAGCTGAATCAAAGCGCGATTTTTACAGTCATGCGTGTTACACGACTCTAGTACAAGTGTTTTGTCTTCTCTTCTCCACCCCCACACCGCAGCTTCTCCAAGAATCGCTGCGCGGCCACAGCGAATGGAACAAGGAGCGAGTCCTGATGAACGAGATCTCGATCCTGGTGTCGATCAAGTTCACCCCCCGCGAGCGGAGCCTGCAGCGTTTGCCCTCGACGAAAAAGAANGGAGTGTTCGGCGTCAAGATCGAAGTCGTCGCTAAGTACGTTCGAAAAATGCGCGTTTGTACCGTGAATGTGACGGCGATGGCGCGTCTTTTCAGGGAGTTGCCGAAATATAGTTTAAGGAAGTGCGTCAATCGGGCCGAGACTTGGGGGGGGCGTTCTGGGGAGACTTGGGGGGGCGTTCTGAGGCGCAAAGTTGATTTCTTATAACGACGCTTGCTCGGGAGCAGTCCTTTCGGCTGGGCACTGAACAATGTGACAGTAAAGAGCGATAGGCTGTTCATTTCGAGTTAACTTTCGTTTCAAAGCGAGTGGGACGTCACGTCACACAATGAAGTCATCTGGTCATAGAAGGCGCAGTGCATCACAGGGAATAAGGGTGAATCTGGTCGAGCGGGGAATCTCTTATTGCTTGTGCTGCCGAATCATAACGGTCCCTGCATCCATTGACATCGGAAGGAGGTAGGGGGGTTCCAGGCCCCCTCTGGATTTTAAAATATGTCATTTTCCTATGATATTTTTACCAAAAAAAGGTTGTTTTATCAGTTTCAAGGGGGAAAAACGAAATTTCACCATTTTTGGCCCCCCTGGACAAATCCTTATGCCTGCATCTGGAAAAATCCACTATTGCCCCTCCCCTGGAAAAAATTCGCCCAACGCCCATGTCTCCATTCTGAGATCGCGTCTCCAAAAGAAAGCGTTACAAGAGCTCTAGTCGCGCCTTACCGTGAGCGTAGCAACAAAAGTAGTTCGCGTAACCAATTGTTACTGCTGTTGGCATTGACTGAAGCGATGTTGGCCTCGCGAGAATTATGGCGAAGTTATTGTTTGTCTCGCGCTAAACTCATCTCCACAACGCTCGCTTCTCACGAACGCTCACTCCCAGACGCACTCCTGATTGTTTCGTTCGTGCAGACGCGAGAGTTCGGGCGTCCCGAGCATTGTACGAAAGTGCGTTGCCGAAGTCGAACGACGGGGCATGAACGAAGTCGGAATCTATCGCGTTTCCGGCGTCGCCTCCGAAATCCAAGCACTCAAAGCCTCCTTCGACACGCGTGAGTGAAAGTCACGTGTCGTTGTCCGATCTCTGTGATTGGTGGTCGCAACACGTTTGTAAAATACGTCAGGCAGAGAGGTTAAGTTACCTTCCGTGCCCGGTCATGAACCCGAGGTTTGCGTTGGTTGCGCATTTTTTTTCAAACTCGTTTTTTTCCTATCAAAACAAGACTTGGAACGTGAGTGTTTGATGACGCCCTGGGTCATTTTGGGTTCGGCGTTTTATAGATACATGCATTGTAAAAAGGCGTATGACACTATATCTACACGGTGTTGCACACACCTGGCTACAGATTGCGTGAAAGTAATTACTAATTACTGCAGTGTACGCTCCGAGTAAAGCTTTTAAGCCTTGTTTTTGCTGCTAGTGCTGAACTCCAGACGAGTTACTTGAGACTTGCAGCAAGCGTTGCGGGCTGTTCCGCCGAATGCGTATCAACGGGCACGTAATAACGAGTAACAATGACGAAACAATCTCGTTTTGTGACGATTACCTTCACTGCCATCCGACCGCCGTTGCCCTTTTCCACCTGCACCGCCGTTCACCACTTCAGCCCGTAATGCGCTCGGGCCGCTCCCGCCCAACGCAAGAAAACTAATCGCTCTTTATTCCTCATTTTTCAAGATCGCAAAGAAGTCGGCATTCTGCTCGGAGAGGTCGACATCAACGCCGTCGCTGGAGTCTTGAAGCTTTACTTCCGCGAACTCCCCGAGCCTCTCTTCACCGACGCGCGATACAAGTAAGCGGCCGCCGCTGCTACGCTTGTTTCTATTGCGACGACCGAGTTTTCGCTTCCCGTTCCACTTGCGCCTGAGTCAGCCAAGTATTTTTTACCCCTCATAACTGCGTCGCGAGCGCTCGCGGTGCCAGGACCTCCGAAATGTTTGGAGCTTGCAGGAAAGCGAGTGACGAATTCCAGGTGTTTGTTGTCGCGTGGAGTTTAATACTCGGGAATCATCTGCCTGTATTTGTACAGGCGCGCTCATGCTTGGATCCGACAACACTTCTCAAAAAAAGCGCAGAAGAAAAAACTTTGGTGCAATATTAATTAACCCGAAAACTTTGGTTTATCAACCAACCCGAAAACTTCGGTGTATTAGCTAACTCAAAAGCTTTTCGTTGCAGCGACTTCGTCGAAGCGTCGAGCTTGAAAGACCCTGAAACGAAGGAACGCACCATAATGAAGTTGCTGAGCGATCTGCCCGTGACCAGCTACAAGACCCTGGTGTTCATGCGAAACCACCTGATCAAGTAAGAAACGCACTACGGCAACCAATCGTTGCACGAGCGAGCATGATTTGAAAATGAACTTTGCCGGGAAGGTGTTTTTTTTAGCTTTCGATTTGCTCGATCGAAAAAGCCCGAGGTAGCTTTGTATTCAAACGACTGCAGCTTGCGTTTGACTTGATACCCCGCGTTTTCGCAAGATCGCATTAAAGACACTGAAGTTTACCGCAAGCAGTCGCATCAATGAATAAGTAATTGACCGCCAGTCGTTGACCTGTTTTGATCCGGTTCTGTCTCTGTTAAACCGGATTTGCCGGATTTACCTCCTTTCTGACATGATTAGCTCCAATTCTCTTACTCGATTAAGGGCGTCTTCCTTCCGCCACTCAATCCCTCTAATCTCCTCTTCAGTGGCCCAGTCAGTGCAGGCTTGTCGCGTGTGGCCTCGGAAAACACGATGTCGGTTGCCAGGTGCTGACTGCTCGGCCAGATTAGTGGCCACGCGACTCGGGGCCAGTGAAGCAGGTGCGTCCCCAACGGCAGCAGCAACGGATTTCCAGTGTGCAATTCGCGCACGCTTTCGAATCGAAAGGCATGGCACAGTTTTTTAGCAGGATCGGAGATGGTTTTACTTAGTTACCCAACTGCTGTAACGTGCAAAGAATGAAACCAACGTGTCTACCGAGGCGAATGAGTTGAATCGAAATCGAAAGTTATTTTTTGAATAAGATTTCAGGACTGATGATGCGTAGTGTTACGTGAAATCGATTTTCGATTTAAAATTTTTGCGAATGGATTCAATTCAATCGCCTCAGTGGAGACCAGTTACTTGCATACAGATATGTGCAAGTCTGAATCTAGTCTTCTCGCGGCCATAGGCCGAATTTTTCTTGCAATGACCGAAAAATGTCAATTCGGTAATAATTTCTGGAAATATAAACTAGTGAAAATTTTTACGGCGTATTATAATGCAGTTACTGGCAGGGTTGATTGATTTAAATCATTTGATTTATGATTTAAAGCAAACAATAAAAATCAAAATAAACATGTCGTTTTAGAGCTTTGTGTGATGTCTATGACACAATTAATTAGCATTCTAATAGGTTTTCATATAGCCTATAGAGTATTAGTGTAGAAAGCAAATAATTCTTATGACGACACAAGTTAATACCACTTAAGTTTGATCAATCACAGCAACTGTGAGGTCACAGATTCTATGTCATTTCACTGCAAAAATGACATGCGGTCTGTAATCACTGACCCTTGCAGATTCACAAGTCATAACTGTAGAATGCCACAAGTTTGAAAGTGTAGACTGGCATAAAGTGAAAGTTGCATTTAAATTCCATCAAATATGAAGGCTGTTGACTGTAAACATGGTTATAGAACATATTTTTGATCCTTAAAACAGATATATTATTATAGGTTTTTAGCATTTTATGCATGTGTGCCATGAGTGTCAATGAGATTACTAAATTGACTGTTTCAGCATTGGCATTTCAAGTGATATTTCATTTCGTACACTGGTGCTGGTGTTATGAACCTCTTTGCATTAAGGGATGTTGCATAAGCGTAAAAAATTTTGAATGATAGTTCGGGGCTGATTGGTTTAAACCATTTCATTTAAATCAGTGATAAAACCAAAAAAATCAAGCAAAAATTCATGCGCAGTTTTGAAGCTTTCTGTGATTTGTATGACACATTTAATTGGTATTCTAATCATTTTTACTCATTATTAAAGAAGGCAGAGACTTCTTCTGACAACACAACTTATAAAAGCAATTAAAGTTTTATCAATCATAGCAACTGTTGAGATCACAGATTCTATGCCAACAAACTGTAAAAATGATATGTGGTCTGAAATCACTAACATTTGCAGACTCAGAAGTCAGAACGCCACAAGTTGAAAAGTGTAGGCTGGCATAAAGTAGGCCTTTAGGAAGGTTTTGAGGTTTGAAGGGCAAAACAATCTGTTAGGGGGAAATAGTTTTATTTTATTATGGTATATGTTTAAAACAAACTTTTCTGGGCACAACAAAATTCAGTTGGCACAAAAACATTTAGGGACACTGTCCCTGAATCCCCCCATGGCTACGAGCATGGCATAAAGTAAAAGCTACATCTAAATTCCAGCAAATACAAGGCATGTAGGCTGTTGATTGTAGAAATAATAGTTTTAAAACATATTTTTAATTCAGATTCACAAAACACATTGTATAGGTTTTTACCATTTTCTGCATGTAAGTTATACTTTTGCAGAAGCTGAACTAATGAAAGCTGCGTTAAGAATCAATTTTAACAACAGACTTTGCACCAAAGAGACTGGCAAGCTTGCATTTTTGTACAAGCTTCTCAACGTGCCATAAGTGTTGACGAACTGATGGTTTGAGTGTTGTCATTACAATAAATATTTCGTTTTGTACACTAGTACTGGTGTTATGAACTGATTTGCTTCAAGCGTGATGCGTTAGTGCAAAGTAAGTCTGAAAGAAAGTTCAGCGAAATTCTAGTTGCTGTGCTAGAAGAGACAAAGCACAGAAAATTATATTGAAACAAACTTTTTAAAATTAGAAAATTACCACTTGTTAGGTGGCCACCCTCTGCACATTAAATCATAAAAATCAAAAAAATCCGATTTTTTTGATTTTTTTTTGAAATCAGAATTTTTTTCTGCCCTGGTTACTGGACAAATGACTAAAATGTTTCAGCGAAAAAAAAACAAGACTGAATCATCGCCAAGCGAAGAAACCAGAGCCAAGCCGGGTGATACCTCGATCACTTGCAGCAAATATGGAGTTGTTAAATGAAACGAGTTACGTCTTCCACTTTTGAAGTGTGTTCGCAACTTGTGTTCGGCGCGGCAGCATTGCTCTTATATGCTGCGTGTTGCTACAGTGCTTTGTTGATGTGCTGCGTGTTGCTACAGTGCTTTGTTGATGTGCTGCGTGTTGCTACAGTGCTTTGTTGATATGCTGCGTGTTGCTACAGTGTTTTGTTGATATGGTGCGTGTTGCTACAGTGCTTTGTTGATGTGCTGTGTGTTGCTGCAGTACTTTGTTGATGTGCTGCGTGTTGCTACAGTGCTTTGTTGATGTGCTGCGTGTTGCTACAGTGTTTTGTTTATGTGCTGCATGTTGCTACAGTGCTTTGTTCATGTACTGCGTGTTGTTGTAATGCTTTATTAACGTGTCGTGTGTTGTTGCAGCGTGTCGAATAACGAGGCCGTCAACAAAATGAACCTTCACAACTTGGCCACTGTTTTCGGCCCAACCCTTCTACGGCCTGCGGAGGACGGTGGGTCCCGCTCGGCCACAAGCAAGTCCACAAGTCCCCAGGCCGGCACGCTGCACGCGCTCAGACTGGACGTGCACTATCAGGTGAGCATGGCTGAACAGTTTGCAACGGACAAAGAAAGTTTATGAGCGACGTTGGATATATACCTTGCTTGCACATGGCTTTTCGTATCCCGACGCATGCCTGCTGCTGTAGATTGACCACCATCGACCAACTAAGATTGGGTTACGTTCAGCGGCATAGCCAGCCCAAAATTTGGACTGGGGCCAAATATTTAGACCTTACGCAAGCAAAATTATTTGGTTTGGAACATCTCCTCTCGAAGCACAAAACGACAAGATATGTTAGAAATTTAGGGGGCATGGCCCCCCTGGCTACGCCTGTGGTTCTGGACGCGCAGCGGAGCTGACCCTTGACTTGCGTCTGGTGTCAACTGTGGATGTGTTTCCTTGTAACGACTGAGCTTTGCTTGGATCAGAAGAAAAAGTGAGCGAAGAACGTTTTAAAAATTTCCATCACGGACGATGTTCGGTCGCACGCCTGTTTCGCCCATATAATTTAACAAAGACCTTTACCAGCTGTTAATGCCGTATTCCCCGGTTTCAAACCTGGGTTTCTTTCTGTGATAATCCGCCCGATTTTGGTCCGCAGATGGACGTGCTCTTGTACTGCCTGGAACTGAACGAGATGCCCGATCATCCTAGTCTCACAGCAGCCGACTCGCAAGACTCACCGAAGTCAACCGCGAACGACAAGCGGCGACTGTCACAGAGCGCCGAGACCTTGTCCGGGGCCAAGTCGCCCGACTCGAGTCCGACCCACGACGCCGAGGCCAAAACCGAGACGCGCGGCGTCCTCACGCGGTCAGTGACCGTGGACGGCATCGAGGGCCCTCAAAAGTCCGACAGGCCCAAGGTGAGCAGCAAAACAGTGGTCCCGCCGCCCGCGCCCCAGCAGAGATATCACCCGTACGAGGAGATAACGTTGACGTCTGTGAGCTTCAAAAACCCGTCGGCAAAGCCGTCGGTCAGCAAGAAGCCCAGCACCGGACCAAAGCCCACCCCTGCGCCCAGAAAATCTTCCGTGATCAAACATCCTCAACCGGTGATCACAGACTTGTGACGAGCACGACGATATAATTCAACTTCCTTTAATTTTATTAAGATGCGTTTTTTTCCAGATTCAAATCGTGCACATTTTTTGACCGGTGTCGCGTGCGTCCTTGTTTATTACTTCCTGCTTTGCGGCGGTTTTTACGCGTGACCCGACTGGGTTGGGAATCCCCGCTCCGAACGCGCAAATTCTTGCTTCTGTTGCGCCCTCTCCCGACCCCCCTGCCGAATATCAACCGTTACGCAGCGCACCTAGCCGCGGTCACTGCAGAAGGATCAGAACAACACCCTTTTCGATTCGGTTGACGCTATCTGTGTCATCTTTGCCACGCTGTCCGGCAGCCAGGGCGAACGTTCGACTCGTCCAAATCTTCAAAATGGAGTGTCGTGCCAGCAGACCCCGGGCACGCTGTTGTTAACCCTNTTATTTCAGTGAATCAAGAGCTTGTCTGACCCTCACACGCGGCAGAGGATTTGATAATTGTTTGTCCGATTTGCTCACTTTGTAGCACTGATGTCAGGAAACGTGACGTCTCTGTGATGTAGCAAAGACGCGTTGCGATCAAGAGGACGCTTTTTGAAATGGGAGATACGCGATGAAAATTACTCCCCTTTGCTAGGATCCGTTTTTTTTGCGTTCCTGAATTCTTACCACGGTGTTGACCTGACTCCCGTGACTGTTGTTGCGTATCAGCTACATCAGCTTTTCAAAAGCAAGACGCACAGCACAACGTCATTTGTGGCTGTGCGAGTTGAAGTTGAAAAGTGCGTCCACAGCTGTTCCGACACGATGCACACCTCCCCGTTGGTGGCGTAAAAACGTAGCGAGAAGTTCTATCAATTTGCTTGGACGCCGTACGCTTGCGGGATGCCATGCAGTAGGGTTAGGTGCGGCCCTAGGTTTAAGGTGTATGATGTTTTGGTCGAAATGATGCACGGTATACAGTGCATACCCTGTCAGTGCACCCCGACTGCGGCCGTTGCCTAAAACGCTTTAACCTGCGACTTGTGAAACCTTCGGCTTCCGCCGCCCCTCTTCAATTTCCTAAAAGCGCCGCTGCCACTTTACAGCAACGCCCGCGCTGTATGTGGGAGAGCGATTTGTCGTCAGGTGTTTAAATTCGAAAACGAGAACTGCCGAAATGTCAAACAAGGGTTTACTGCCCGCCCTCGATCCTAAACTGCCTTTCGAGCGAATTTCCTTTCGCGGAGCGTCAGCCTGGAGGCGAAGAACGATTGAAACGTTCGTCGAGCCGATCTCCTCGAAAGTTCTCGCTGCCCGTTCGTCACGCTTGTGCTTGCGTATGCCGGAAGCGAGCGACCCCAGCTTTTCGCTCGTGACCCGCACTGCTTCCTCTGTTTTTGTGTCGCGCCGTTATGCCATAGTAGATTTCGGTAGTGTGCCGAAAAATGTTCGAAAAGCTCGTGCAATAACAATGTCGAGTTCCTAACGCCGGTACACGGGTCGCCCGCACTGGCCTCAAACTCTCATTCCTCACGTCGACCCAACGAAGTCCGCAGCGTGGTCGCGCGGGTTTCCAGAAGTTTCTTGTCTTGGAAAGAACGCTGTCGTCGAGGAGTTGATCACTGATGATGGCGTGTGCCGCCGAAGTGGGGCTGTTCACAGCTTGCTCGATCTGAGTCGGCACGCCTGCCGATGCATCCATCGGTCAGGAAAGCCTCCCAAAGCCATAACTTGCAAGCGACGCATCATTCAAATCGGCACGGTGCGAACTGGAAAAGAAATATGGTAGCAACGTCACCATGATCACCGACAGCACCTGGTAAAGAGAGCGTCAGCTGAACATTCTTGAGCGCACACTCTGTTACAGATTTATACAGTTTCTTATCTGACCGAAAACCGTGTTCGTGCCACTTTCCAAGCGACCAACCGCACGTTCTTGTCACGTGAGCGCGCCTTGTCGTCACGTGATCATCTGGCACGCTCGGATTTTCCGTGCAGATGCGTCGAGTCCGATAATGGTGACCCTGTTCGCAATACCGCCTATTTGCATTTATGCTTTTAGTGCTATGCGTCAAACGTAACAATAAATGATTGTCCCGTTGCTATGCGACGTGATGGAGTTCTCGAATTAGGTGGGCATGATAATAAAGACCGCCTGGGCGGCAGGTATCACATCCTCAAAGTTTTTATCAGTGTAGTGCAAATCTAGCAACGACAACGTTCTTGATGTTGCCAGTACAATTACATGTGGTTGGAATCACGGGTGTCGGAAAGATTTTTTTCAGTGGGGCCAAAAGTGGTGAAATCATTTGCCCGTTCGAAACTCAGAAAACAACGTATTTCGCGAAAAGTTTTATAGGAAAATTTCAAACTCAAGGGCAGGTCAAGGTCCCCCTTCCGACCCCTGCATTTGTCACGTCGCAATGGTGATGTTCTGTGTAGCTAAAAAATTACAGAATCAAACGGTATGCCCACAAAAATGAAATGGATAAAAAATTAGAAGTGTGTGAGTTTGACAAAGCACAATTCGTAAATGTAGAAAGTGCGAAAGCACCGGAATTTGTATATTTTTAAATCCTGAAAAGGAGGATGTCGCCTGAAAACATTTCAAAAAGTGCTGAGGGGCTCATCGCGAGCTGATCTATCTGAGCGGCACTACAAATCGCGGTCATAATTATGTTACCACATAACAACGACATTGTGAGTTTTTAAATGCAATGCACCTGACGCCGACTTACTTCGCAAACTTCTTCCAAGATGAAAAATACTTCCTGTGAAGTAACTAGATCAGGGGTCACCAACCTTTTTGAAACTGAGAGCTACTTCTTGGTACAAAGTTATGTGAAGGGCTACCAGTTTGATACACACGCTACTGAAATAAACATTTGCTCAATTAGTCTTCAATTATGTTATCATTAATAAAAATAAAAGATAGCCTACTGCTCATGTTTATGCTATTGTCAGAACAAGCCCGCGTGGTCCGTGCGGGCGACCTAGTGCCCGCGGGCACCATGTTGGTGACTCCTGAACTAGATAATGTGAGCAAGCGGTTCCGTGTTAAGTTCACTGTTTTGTATTAGCTATAGTTAAAGCTCATGATTCCAGGACGAAGCACTGTGGTTTGTAGCTTACAGACCGTCCGATCTTACCAGTCTGCCTACTAAATGATAGTTTAATGCTGCCTCACATGCTTGGACAGTGGGAGCCCGTAGCCAGGTTTTGAGGCTTAGGGGCAATATACATTTTAGGGAGGCAAGACTTGTTTTATTATGTTTAAAACAGATTTTTCTGTGCACAAAAAAATTGGGAAGGGCGCTGCTCCCGAATGCCCTCCGTGGCTACGGAGAAAAACATCAATCCCACAATTCAATATTCAAAAGAGAAGTTATGACACTGGGCTGTGCAGCACAATGTCTAATAATTTGCATTACATACTGTACGTAATCTGAAGCTTTGTTGTGCTGGTGTTTGTCTCTAAGCATTTTTCTCACTTTTTCAGTCAACACCACAAAAAAATTTACCAACCTAAAAACTGTTTATCGACGTATTGTTTATCGGTTGTTACTTAAGCGTCTCAATAGCAAACAAGGTGAATATTGGCTGAGGCCTTACCATACCACGTGAGCCTACAGTTTGTCATTTCATTATCTTTGGTGAACTTCATGTCACAGCCAGGTGAAACAGGTTTCTAAGGGGATATCTGCATTTTAGAATAGGCCCCTGGAGCACTGGGTAATTATAATCAACAGAGACTATTCAAGGCACGCCCGAAACTACAATAAAGAGTATCAGACCCGCCCATTTACGTTCGACTTGACGCTCAGTTAACACAAAGAGTTATTATATTTCCACTCATAATTTTATTAATATAACGTTAAGCAATGCGTCATTAATAATATATGCATCATACACGCATATTATTATCATAAACAGGGATTGTAGCACGAGTTCAGGGGTTTTGTTAACGGAGGAGAGAGTAACCTGCATTATCATAGCTTGTCAGGGATAAAACAGGTTAGTGGACCATAATTCCTTGCGAAAGGTTCCAGTGGGAATCCTTCCTTGCTAAAGATTCCAGTGGGAATCTTCTTAACCAGTGGGTTTAAGCTAGCTTTCAGGCAGTGGCCAGAGTCGGACAGTGGTCGGACTGAGGTTCCCAGCCCAGATGAGGCTGCTTAAAAAGCCCGAGGAGCTCTGCGCTCCGAGTGTTTCTTTATGTTATAAAGAGTGCAACATAATCTCACTCTATCGGCACGCAACGCACTCACAGCGTGATTTCGTCATTCACATAAAACACTATCGCGGATCTCGGTTACCCGAGTCCGGTTTTCACATAATAAACTATTTTTTATCTTATTAAATCGTAAATATTATTTGTGAATAGTTATTAATTATTAATGGGAATTATACTCTAAATGTTTGTGGTTACTCTAGTCCTCAATAATGTTCAAAAATCAAGTGCGAAATATATGTACACTGCATTTGAAGGTAAACAATTCACAATATCCGCTCTGGTTAAACTGAATGTCTCAGTCTCCATATTGTTCCAACTTTATGCGTTTGGGTGAAAGTCCATTTCCTTGTAGAACTTTAGTTTCCCAATATTCGTCCAAATCACAAGTGTTCATAGAAAGTAATGTCAAGCTTCTGGGTCGTTTTCTTGGCTTATTTTCTAAGTCAGTAATGTCACTTATTAACTTTATTCCGGTGCTTGAAGACGTTTCATGTTGATATTGCAACGCGAACTCAACACAGGGCCGGTGTTAGCAAGTGCGGGGCCCGATTGGAAACACTTTTGCGGGGCCCCACTCAGTCGTGTGTAGAAATTTTTGACGGGGTCCATCAAGTCATAATGGTAGAAATCGGCGTAACACCTGCCTATCACTGCGTACTTTACACGTGAAAAATAGTTACAGCGAAATCCATTGAATACTGAACCGATTAAATTCGATCAATTGATGTAATTCTTGCAGGGACAGTTTATTTGCCGATGTGACACACTGCTCAAGAACCAGGTTCCCTGTTCTGGTGTGATGCGGTGACAAGCTTGCAATTTACTCGTATCCGCTCCTTTGCCTGCAGATGTAGATTGGGAAACTTACGAGCAGATTGTTCTACTGTTGGTCTTTATTACTTATAATATGGCCATAAATCATCAAATGTTCACTTGTTGGGTAAAATAAAGTCATGGCTTGTGGTTTCATTAAAAACCATGATAATGCTTCCTTAAAGAGTAGACCTACTCTACTTTGAAAGTCTCCAGATAGCCCTATTGGTTGATGTTCCTGGCTAGTGCTGCCAACGAAGCAGACCCGCAGCTACGTTTTAGGATTTGAGGGAGAAAATACATTTTAGGACGGCAAAATTTTTGCATTCATTATATGTTGAAACAAACGTTTGGTACAACAAAATTTGAGGAAGCACGCACAAGAACGTTTTGGGGGGTACTTTCCCCGAATCCCCCCATTCTTTGGTTACGGGCCAACAGCGAAGCGCATTTTTCGTAATTGTTGCTGTGACCTGGGGTAGTTTCGTTGTGGCGCATAAAGGATAAAATGTTTTGTGAACATTTATTTGCATTGCATCGTCAGTAACCTAAAAATGCTAAGCAGAATTTCGACGTTGCCCAGGCGCGGGTTTACCATTAGGCTAAAAAATCTTAAGTCTAGGGTCTCCGATTTCAAGGGACCCCAAAATTTTTCGGAGTAATGGACAATTTCCAGCATTTCTGTAGGCATTATATTTGTATTTTTGTTTTGGTTCAACGCACATTTTTTCCTGTGTCGCTAACAAAAGATCTCTATAGAAGAATGAGCGCGAAGTATTGAAATGAATGAAAATGAGCATTCTCTTTTTCTGGCGTTGAGAATTGGTTATTGTTACATATAATATGTAGAACAAAACGCCTGAATCCATTTTTCAGATTACACGAAGCCAGTGAGGTACTCAATAAATATGTAATGGGTGTGTGGCAGGACCGTTGCCAGGATTTCGCAGCAAGGGGGGCCAAAAAACACAAGGGGGGGGCACATTTTTTAAATACAATATTGGATGTATGCAGCAACCGGGGGCCAAACATGAAATGGGGGCGTCGGACACCACTGGCCCCCCACTGGCGACAACCCTGGAGTGTGGACAGATTCACCGCTGCCTTTTTCGTTAGTTTCAGTGTGACTATTTTTGTTCCTGACAGTGCCGTAGCAGCCCAAATCTGCCCCCCACAAAATGCTTATAGGGCCCCCCCAATGGTGATTTCTAAAAAATATTTCGATATTACGGTACATCCCGAGACCAACTGGCCTTCATAACAAAATATCCTAATTTTCTGTTTTTTTCACTATTTTTTTAATTCCATTTGCAGACACAATTTCGACAGAACCGTCGCCAGAAAGTCTTCAGTGCCATTTGGAATTTGTCTGGTTAAAAAAGGTGATGGGTCCTAAAATCAAAATTTCATTGGTGAAATAGTCTATCGCCAATATGCTGGCGTTTCGAAAGCGTTCCTAACCCAGCTACACTGGATGGCCGAAACATGATTTCGCGGAATTCAGGCTTTGACATGAAGATACTCTGGTAAAGCGGCAGGACCAGGGAAATCAAGAAATGAAAATAATATAAATGGTAACCCTAACCTTAAAATTATTGAAGTGAAGTTGATAAAGTAAGGAGGGCATGCCTTGCTGGCCCTGACAACAGCACATTATCGATGGACTTGCGAACACCCCAGGCCAGGTTTGCCTATTTAGCGGATTTTCCTCTAGATCTGGCGGGTTTTAATCCTGTCTAGCTGCTAAATAACTGGTTGGGCGGCCTACATCCGCTAGATTCTAGCGGGTAACTGGTCTACCGGCCGATACAGTTGGTCTTATTCAAGCTGATTCTAGCGGTATTTTGTAATTTTTCTAGCTTGAAAGGTGTATTTAGACTTGGCAACCTTGCCCTAGGCAGAATCCATTCAAGCGCCCACCCGTCCACATACAAAGATCCTTACTCTGCATATCATCATATTCTACATTACGTAAATAAGAAGGAAGATTTTGTACTTTAGAAAAGTTTTTTAGATGAATAATATACGTAATTGAAATTAATAGCAAAAGTATTAACCCTATGCAGCAAACCTGAATAACTGCGTGAACGTGTGTTCCATTCACTTTCATCATGTTTATTCACTTTTGCTTGGTGGACGTTCGTCACTTTCAGAACTACATATCTGTACATTTCTTGACTCTTTTTTTGGCGCCCCCTTTGGCCTAGCGCACTAGCAGCCGCCTAGTTTGCCTAAAGGTAGCGCCGGCACTGATCAGACGATGTTATTCTAACTAACAGCAGCAGGAACTGCTCCGTCTATAAATTACAGGACAGAAAATGATACTGGCTGACAAAAACTTCACTGAATTATAGTGTTTCATATTTAAATTTAGGGGGTTGAAAATTTGTTTGGGGGGTTGAGCCCTGAATTTGGGTCCCTGTGACAGCGTGGCCCCCAATTGGGGGTATGGAGGTAAGCTGACACGGCTCTGTTTCTGAATATCGAGGGAATTCAGAAATATGTTTATGAATTGGAACAACTTGTTCAGTGAATGTAGTGAGCACGTGTAGTGCTGATTTGTATGACATCAGTCGTCTCAAACCTTCAAGAGGGACCTCCTTTTTAAAATAGCCTAGGGCCCCGAAAATGAAAATTCGCCCCTGGTTGTTGCCCCCTTCAGGACATATTGCTGTGGACGGGCCCATGTTCTAGGTTAACTATTTTGTGACCTGAATTTCGACAATTATGTCCATGGAGGTGCTCAGCTTGTAGGTCGAATTAATATAAAGCACATGTAGTAGTAACTGAACAGTTCGCAATGATAACTAATATATTCTACGCTGTTGCCCAGTTGCAATTAGAATCTTGCAAAAGTAGTCAATATTTATTTAAATATTACACAAATAAAAACCATAACTGCCTTCAGAACCACATCAAATCAATTTCATCATGAAGTTAGTCAAACCAGCAAAGTTCAAACAACTTCCTAAACATCAGATCTGTTGTTGTAACAAAATGCTGTTTAAATTTCATCGCTGCTCTGAAAACATGCGCAGCACTATATGCTGCACGCATGTGAACGCTGGATATCCCTTCCCATTGTGACGCAACTATAGAATGAGAGCAAGGTCGGAAAGTTCGCAACTAGCCGTCTGAGAATACTGTGATACGTCACGGAGCCGTCAGTCAAACGACTTGAGAGTGCTGATTGATGGAGAAAAGCTCCCCCTTTGAAACGTCACTAAGGTTCGTATCGTAACTGCTCGCTTTGCGAATCTTGGTGATCTTAATGAGATTTGGCAACATGGTTGCAGTCGCTGGCATTCGATGTTTTGTGAATCGTATTTATTCCCATTCCCTGACATTTGACATTCCGTAACATTCCGATCTCAATTTAGCGCCCCTAAAATGCTGCGCCCGGGAATGGATGTCCCCCCCGTGCAACCCCTAGTTGCGCCACTGTATGACTAACCATTTTTGTGATCCAGTGTATTCGATTGCCCTTGTGATATGGACCATGCGTCTACGAGAAGCCCATAAAATAAAAATACAAAAAATAATTTGTTAGCACGAATACAGTAATCAGCAACACGTGATCAAAATTTTGTTTGCAAACGGATACCGAAAAACGATGAGAGACAAATTCGTAGAAAATCGAGCTGCAATGGAATCTTCACAAATGTGACTCAACCAAATTCTCTGAGTGAAACAATTGGCTCACGCAGCAGAAAATCAGAAAAGCACAAGCAAATGAAAGTGTGCCTAATCCTTAAAGCATGAAAATAACAACTATCACGTCTGTAGTCATTAATCAGGTATGTTTCATGAAAATCACTGCAAATGAGGGATAAACATCATTCATTACAGAGTAACAGCACACCAACTGATCACGTGTGTCATATCAGAAAATACGCAAAGGAACATAGTACCCAACTGCATGGGCGCAATTTTGTTGTAAAATGTGGGGGGACAGCTTGGTGTGAAACCAATATAGTCATCCGATCGATGCAGAAGTGACGTTTTATATACAGA
>JGI24159J19872_10001469_pt1 | contig 26025 bp, 12 predicted proteins | sample Ectturendosymbi4_FD_19872 | JGI IMG/M metagenome (IMG submission 19872)
ATAACACTATGCACGTGTAATTGGAAGAGGTCCAACACAACAGCTAGACCAAGTGCGCAGGTCACGATGAAGACTGCAAGCAAGCGCTTCTCAACCATAGCCTGTTTCAAACCTGTTTAAAATATTTTTTCAAAATGGGTCCCTGGACCTATAAAGGGCTCCGCGCAAGTGTCGACAGAGTTAACCTTCGAAGTCTTCCATGTATTCTAAGAGGATTAAACCACTGCTGAACCCTGAAGTGAATGAAACGTTCTTTACACCACCGCGATCATATTATCAGATTGATTATATAGCCTGCTATACGCAGCATATATACTATTTTTAGTTAAAGACGGGGATACTACACGAAATTTCAACATACATAAATGTTTACATTTGCTTTTTTTGGTTATTCTTTTATGACGTCATCACCCGAACAATGAGCAGAAATTGTGGCTCTTTGGTTGTATTCTAGGCTGGAATATGAAGCTCTAGAATCCTAGATAGACTTCCTGGCGTTTCTTGTGTCCAAGTTATGGCCGAAAGACCCCTAATCGTGTAAGGATTCCCTAGGGAATTAGTGGAGATTCCCCTAATAACTTTCTGCTTGGTTTGCCATAACTTTTGAACCAGAAATGCTTGAAAGTCCATCAAACCCGTGTTGTAACCTGGAATCGAAAAGAATTTGAGCTACAAAATCGCCTCGATTGGTCGGTTCCCAAGGGATGATGACGTCATCCAAATGTAAACAAATATGCATGAACATCCTCTCATTATGCAAACATTAACAAAAATGCGAGATCTCATGCTAAAATGTTTTTTTTTCAGTCTAAGCTACAAGTCTTCACGAGTGTTTAGAGGGCTTGAACACCTCTCTAACCTATTCTGCCGGCGATTTATGGCCATATCGAAACTGGGTGTTATTCAATTCTGATTTCCTTTTGTAGGGGTAGAAATTTTTACCACTTTTTGGTTTTTTTGGCGTAATTTTGGATCCAGATATGCTAGAAAGCCAATCAAGGGCTCTGAAGACTCGGATGATAGCCTAGTTTTGACAAAAGAACTTGAGAGAAAAAATTGGCTCATTGGATTGGCGTGCAGGGCCGCGTAAACTAGGCCAAAAATGAAAATGACATCCCACTTGTGACGTTCCCCTAGAAAACCCCAAACCCAAAGCTGAAAATTATTTTTCAATCTCAACTAGAAGACTTTCTGAATCCATAGATGGTTTGATGGTTTGAACAACTTCCTAGCTCAATCGGCTGGCGAGTTACAGCGTTGCAAACCCTGCGCCAAAACTTTGGCGATCGCAGGACTTAAAGGGTTTTAAGTATTTAACCCACAGTTCAATCCATATAGGGTCATTTTGCAAAAATGTGTTGCATTTGCAGCTGATGTTGTTAGTCGCAGCGCTAACGCCCTTGGTATGGTGGTAAAGTCAGGTCACAAAAATTGGAAAAAGGCAAAAGAAGATTACAAGACTCATTAAATACGTCAATGCCACCAGTTTTGCGCAAAGAAGTTTGATGCGTTTCTTGAACTTTGCAAGATGGAAACCTGAACGTGAGAAAGATGCTTTCCGACAGCAAAAAAAAATCATATATCACAACAAAACTCGGCTGAGACATGTACTCAAGGTAGTCGAGTTGGCGGTCGTCAGAAAAGAATATCAAAGAAACAAGATGGCAGCTTAGTTGGAAGGACCCGCAGTTTTCGTGGTGAGTACAGTCAATTGTTTATCCACAAAATAAGTGCTTTCCTTGGCTATTCTAATCACAAGCAATGTTTCCTTTTCATAGCTCTTGCTTCCATAATTTCAGCCCCCCTTAGAAAAATCCTGGCTGCGCCCCTGAATGTGCGGGCCACCCAAGTGTACGTTCCTGAGACTACGGCATGACTGACATAACAGAAAATGCAAAACCTTTGATGATGCACAACTTTAAATACACTGGAACTGGGAAGACAAAGCTATCAACATGTTAAGCGATAGCAAGCTGGCATGGGCCCCCACTTTTCTAGTTTAACAGTTGCTGTTGGCGGCCCCTTTGCAAGCAGAGCACTTGCACATTACAGTTGCTGCTGACACCCTTTTGCAAGCAGAGTACTTGCACATGACAGTTGCTATAATGGGGGCCTTTGGAAGTAGAGTGCCGTTGAAAGCTCTTTGCAAAGCAGAGTACTTATTCATTACGGTTGCTGTTGGGGGCCTTTTTAAACGCAGAGTACTTACACATTAAGGTGGCTGTTTGAGGCCTCTTTGAAAGCAGAGTACTTTCCTGTTACAGTTGCTATACTGGGGTACTTTTGAAAGCAGAGTACTTAAACATTACAGTGGCTGTTGGTGACTCTTTGAAAACAGAGTGGGCATGGTTATACATTGCTGTTGGTGTTGGGAGTCCCTTTGAAAGCAGAGTACTTGCAAAAGATAGTTGCTACAGGGAGTCCTTTGAAAGTAAAGCACTTACACATTACAGTGGCTGTTGGGAGCCCTTCAAAAGCATAGTACTTACACATTGCAGTCGCTGTTGAGGGCACTTTGAAAGCAGAGTACTTAGCTGCTTAGAAATTTCAATTGCTGTTGGGGGCCCTTTTGAAGCAGCGTACCTGTACATTACAGTTATTTCAGTGAATGATAAGTTTTTCACCAAAAATGAGAAAAAATAGAAAAAAATGTTTTCATCAAAAATGAGAAAAAAACACCTCGAGGCGGGCCCCTGCAAAAAGGGGGCCCGAGGCAAGTGCCTCGCTCGCCTACCCTCAAAGACACCACTGCTAGGGATTAAGCATACAGTATTTCAGAGGGGGGTTCACCTCCTGGTTCCAGGCTGGCTGAGGACTTGCAAACATTATACTCAGCGCATGACATGTTTATACTCAGCGCATGACATGTTTATAATGACGTAGACTACATGTTCTCGCATGAACTATTTCATTTATTTAATATTTGTGTTATCAAAATGTAATATAAATAAAATGTAGTATCTGTATATGTGGATACCTGATTCATACCGCTATCAGCAGAAAAGTGGTTTAAATGCATCCTAGTGTAAAGAGCAGCATCACAGCATTTTATTTTACTATAAACAACGCAATAAATTACCAAGTCAGCAATCTGATGAATTGAAGAACATCTGCTTCATAGATTTTTTGGACTGCGTTGCACTTGGATTGTCCTCATAAAAGCAGAGATTATTTTAAATGCAGCAACGGATGAGTACATTTCAGTTTCAACGGTGACATAGTAAAATGTGTTATTTGAATGATGCTCCTTTATACTGTCTGTGGCAGAAGTTCACAACCTGGGGTACCTGTACCCCTAGGGCCTAGGGGTACATTTGCCTATTTGAAGAGGTACATTTAAGGTTAGTAATAGAAAGAGGAAATATACTTATACTTTATATATTTCGAGATATCAGTGAGTATTATCTTTAAAAATCAATATACGCTCATTGTTAAATGTATTTATTAGTCATGATGAAAAGGTTCGTCATAAGCATGTTTATCTGTGCATATGCTGAAGGAGTACATGATCAGAGAAAGGTTGGGATCTCCTGGTGTATGGCAACTAGGCCATACGTTTTAAAATATTTTATCTCGGATTATGATAAAACCTGATGTGGTGGGAGACAAAACGACTTCACATTTAAAATCTCAGGCCTTACGATATACAAAATCAGTTCTCAAATAAAAAGCAACTATAAAACTGTTTTTTTCGTAAACAATCGGACGGATGACTTCAAGCAACCACTGTGAATGAATCACACAAGTCGGAACTGCTGTCCAAATGTTCAATCCATTTTATGCCTATAGCGTTTCAACTTTATGATGTTCTCAGGTTTGGCTCTACTGTAGCTATAATCAATATATCATCCCCAAAATTAAACAACACATTGTTTTAAAATTTTGAAGCGTAGAGTTCATGAATATGCTTCTAGAATAACCTCAAAGCCTAAGAATTATTTAGCAATTACAAACGCAAAAAATTTATATATCAAAATAAAGTCAAAATTTTTAAATTATAAAGCCAAAATTTCAAATGTTTAGGTCAAAAAATTGGTTGCCCTAGTTATCACTAATTGGTAGCGATCTCTACCTTATTTTGCATAGCAGCACATATTCAGGACGGCATAAAAAAGCAATGAAAATGAATCAAATGTGGACTTTTCTTGGAGTTTTCATCTGTGGAAACAAATTATTTTTTCAACACGGTAACCAGTCTTATTTTCTCCTCAGCTTTGCAGGGTAACTTACGCTTTACTTTGTGATTTATCACTGTTTATTATGAGTGCAAAATACAAGAATTCGGAAGTTTTCAGCTATTTTTGAAAATTCAAAGGCGATTTCGTGCTAGAAGTCATAATATTTCTTATACTGCTACAAAGGGATTTTAAACACATCTTTACATTTGTGTTAATGCAAATGAGTGCACGGTAGAACGAACACATGAGAGAGGTACACAACTATTGTTTTGCGCTCTTTGCATGGTTTGTCCGGGCAGCGCTCTAAAACAATGAACAGAGTCTCAATCACAGCATCTTCAAAACAAGAAACAGCATCCCACCGTCATGCACAAGGAGCCGCTGACATATCAGCGATACGTTAGAGTGCTGTCCTATGCCTGGTGTTGCATCCGTAAAACAATAGATTTCAAACAATTTGGCTAGGCCTAGCCCAAGTCACTGTAACAGCACTGTTAGCTGGAATCGCCACAACTGCAACAGGCAAAACATGCAACGAGTGCAAAACACTTCGCAAATTGGGACTGGTCTGTGTTCAAATGCTCGGACACAAATGTAGTTTTCTAAACAGCCATATTTTGTCCTGGTCATAAGAAATAAAAAAGGTCGGCAGGGATTGACGGCAAAACCAGCGATTGGCTTTCCAGAGGTTGTTCTTATTACTGTTACCTTGAACTACGTTGTCTCTAGTAACTGTTCACTAAATCTTCTGAACCTGTGATTGTTGTTTTTTTGCTGATTTCCTCATGGCAAGAACGCTGCTGGTAAAAAAGTACCAGATTAAATTACTCAAAAAGTGTTGGTATATTCGTTTCGTTTTGTGTGCTTGTAATTCATTTTCCATTCAACTTGAGGCACACCAAGACAACTGAAAATATTAATGTGTAAAAACGAACACAAGCTGGAGCTGGATCCGGAGCCGGAGTCATGAAAAAAGAGAGCTCTGGAGCCGGAGGCGGAGCCTCATTCATGAAAACCAAGAGCTCCGGAGCTGGAGCTGGAGCCATGTTCCTGAAAAGAAGAGCTCCGTAGTCAGAGCTGTAGCTGTGTTGTTTTTACGCCGGCTCCACAGCCCTGGAATCAGATAATACGAGGTTTTCGTGAAACTGCATTAGGTGAAAACAAATCAATAATTTTTTTACTTCATTTGTAACTTTACTCCGGACTGCGTGCATGCTGTTTGAAATTGACCCGTTTTTGTTGTTTTGAAAACTTTCAAAAGAAGTATAAAACAAGATTAGTAGAAATTTGCTTTACTTTTGCTTTTGCTGCCAGAACGTTTCTTAATTTTTGCAAGCATGAAAACATTGGTGAAAGGGAAGATGTCTCAGGAATATCAATGCTGGTCCAGCGAGAACATTCGAAAAAATGAAACAAATAAAATCTGCAATAAAGATCTAGGAAGTGTGTACTTAGGATATAAATACAGTTTGGGTTACGTGAAGTCTTAAAAAATGTAATGGATCGTTTCTATGCTTTACAATATTGCTGTAAAGTGTCCATTATTACACTTTCAGAAAAGTATTACTGCAATGGTCAGTGCAATGTTACACGACAGAGGTGCGAGTGCAGACCTGGTTGCGAGCTGTCCAAGACTTGTTGTTCTGATTACCAACAGACTTGCCTTGGTGAGTCGCGCAGTGGCAATTTACTGTAAATTATCCGAACTAGTGATTGGTGCATTATTACTTAGTCATTCTGTAATTCTGAGCGAAGTTACGTGCACTTGAAAAAAAAAACGTTTTCTAGGAAAAGTTAATAATTTCTTTCAGTGTACCAAATCGTTCATTTTGTGTTGTTTTGTGATTCAATTCTGTGATCGCGTAAGTCTGTTACGTCCTCATTTGTTTTCTTACAAAGCGTGTAAAGGAGCAACAAATAACCTGGAAAAGTTCGATTTATGCTGCTACAATCTGGACGTTGAGAATCAATAGAGTGTGGGGCGAAAGTTTCTTTCGGAAAATGGTGCACTTGGGGATTCAATGCCCTAATAAGCCATAGAACCAGATCACGTTATTTTTCCGGGGCCCAGTAGAACTTGGGTCAAAAGAGAACTTTATCATAACTTGTCTAAACAATCATAGTCGGGATAGTTTGGCTTTGCCCACGTGTCAATCTCCTTGTTTTGTCTTTCATCGGTCGTAAAAGTCATCACGAGAGATGTGTGCACTTCTACTGATTAAAAAAATTCCTGAGCGTGGGACTAAACACCCACAGCAAGGGAGTTTGGCATAATGTTGTTTGTTCGGATAAAATTTGTGAACAGGTATTCGGTTACTTTCCACATTGCAACATATCGCCAACAATACTGCGTTTTGGAAAAAAACACTTCAAGTCTATTCAAAAGAATTTACATGTGATGTTTTCATATTCATCAGCCTCCGAATCTACAGAGGTTCCAGTTAGAAATTGATGAATTACAGCTAATTTTTGAAAATCCAATGCTTGTGGTATCAAAGATTCGAGTCGCATAATGCAACTAAATCAGGTCGGGTTAACAGGCTCTTGCGATTTTCCGTTTTTTTGTAGAGTGGTTTTGAATATTTTTTGGCTTGGACATTGAATGTTCGACGATTACAGCTGTTTTGTCGCAGGTGCAAAGGCGTGGGCTGAAGAGAGCTGTGCCGATGAAAAAGACATGCAATGCCCAAGGGGGTGAAACGAATTTGTGTTATTTGCATGTCACTTTAATAATAAGAAAACAGATAGTTGCTTTTAAGAATTTTCAATGAACTGTTCTTTGTTTCCCAGATAAGCTGATTTTGAGTAATTTTAAAATCAACAACATATAATATTTTCCCAAGCAATGATGAAACTATTACTATTATCTTAGGTGCTGCGATACATCATTCTCTAATCCTAGGGAAGTGTTTTTTTGAGGATAATACGTCTGAAACCTTTTATCATCAGTTGCATATTTAAAGGCACAATTAAGCTTATACCATCAAAACTTGGAACTTTATTAGGTTATTGTATGAGTTGACTCAGTCAGCAGATGCCGCCTTTTCGCTCTTTGTGTTGCCATCAGTGACATACAGAGCTTAGCCCGTACTGTGTCCACTGCTGTCGAGCAGTGGTTAGCTGGTCTGATAGAAGGGAACGCGCTTTCAGGATTAGGGAGGGCAAGCGTTAAACTTTGGCACCTTTTGCTCTTTCATATTTTGGGCATAAACATAAACAAGTATGAATATATTATTATGTAGCACCTAAATGGCCAGCTCTTTAATTGGTGTTACATCCTACTGTACAGTACTATCGAACTTACTGCAGAGAGAGGCATGTTGAGAGGCACTTTTGCAAAGTTTTAAACAATTTATTCGTATATGCTTCTTTGTTTCATTTATGCTCGAAACGTACCTATGGTACGCTGTAGTTTCCTTGTTAAAACTTTTATGGTTACTTTAGAGAGATCGGTCTTACTTTATGAAGCAGAATATCCAGATTTTTCTAATTTTGGGTTTCGCAGCTTTAGCGTTCCTCCAGTTATACTGTTTTCCGTGGATGGTTTCCGAGCGGATTATTTGTACCGGAATCTTACTCCCAACACCTACAAACTGAGTAAGCACAACGGCTAATTATTTCAAACCGGAATATTTCTGGGAGTGTTATAACTATAGATTCTTTGCTACTACAAACATGCGAAAACAAAACGTATCAAGAAAGGCTGTGCGTATTTGAGATCTACAAGTACAGCATTCAGGCGGTTTGGCTTTGTCACGACTGTAAACAGAAAAGAGCTGTTTGCTGTGTCATCGTTGTATGCATAGAAAACAGTTTTTTTTGCTGTGTCATCGTTGTTTTCTTCTTAAATGTTCGTGCTCCGCACAATCTTTTCATATCGTGGAACTTTTTTTTATTGCATGTCTTCGAGTAATTTTTCAATTATTTTCATAGCCGCTTATCCTCTGGTGAGGGACGCAGAGGCAGCACCCCTAGTAGAACTCGAAATGTCTCACAGTATTTAGCATTCTCAGAAAGTTCTGTTGACTCCACTCCCAAGTGAAACCAAGCAAGGTCGGGGGATATGATGACGTAATGACTCCATCTGGTCTTTGCACTACTGTTGACGAACGTTTTTATCAAATTATCATTAGCCCCGATGTGAAAACCACTAATAGAGTTAAGGGGATATTTGCCTCCAGCAGGCCTTTTCGCGAGGTACGTTAAACAGAACTTTTTGCGCAGATACTCCGTCTTGAAGCTAGTTTTTTTCGAAATAACTGAGTATGTAACCAATGTTTAGAACGCATGGTTGCAGCAAATTCTATGTGCTTACGTTTAGGCTTAAGAGTCTCCCTTGTATTCTCATTTTTTCTCGCTGTGAGGCGCTGTGGAACCAAGTAAGAAATATTTAAGTAAACTGAACATATTCACCCGCTTTAAATTTAAACGTTCATTATTTCCACGTGTATTGGCATAACCCGCAGCAGTTTTACAAATATCCTAAGTGACATTTAAAGTATAGCAATCTTATTTTTCTGCCGATATCGATGCGAGTGTCACTTTTCAGTCAAATTCGATACGTTTGCAAACTTGTGTAAGTTTATTTCAAGATTGAGGACATGGATTTCTTTGAAAACTCCCTCCATCTGCTGTCAACATGCAAGTGTTAAGGACTTTATCGACCACTTTGCAAACTTTAAACTTTTATTTCAACGTGCAACTTTGCATTTAAGTAACTCAGATGACTTATCACTTGGAGATTTACCAGAAACGTTAAAAACTATTTATATCGAAAAACGCATGACACGCTCAATTTCGCAAGTTATTTATGTATATGCTTCGGCAAGTTGTCCTGCACCATGCCATATTATCCACCTGTTGCGTTTTTGTTGTTGTCCAGTCGAGTTACTGCACAAAGGGAAACAACTGTATGACCGTGATAGCCCGATGCTGCTTGCCATACTGAAATTCTGAAAACCACAAAACGCTTCAGTTTTTATGTCCATATATGACATATTTCTAATTTAAACCGAATGGTTTGCTGAAAGTATTGCTTAAGAACAGAAGTGTTATCTAAACATTAGATGCCAATTTAAAGTTATTTTTACTTTTGAAAGAGAAATGTGAAAAATTTCTTTTGAAATTCTTTAATATTCCTGTGAAAAAACTCTTTTGATGCAGCATAACGCCAAGCAACAGCAATTATGCAGCAAAATCCAACGAAAACATATACTTGAATGATATTAGTTGGAAGACTGCATCACGAGGTTTCAGTGATATACACAATTTTTGACCGTTTTTTCAGAGCTTTTTTGTATATTGCTCTAGCTTCATGCGGCGTGCACGTTTCATACATGCGGTCGATATACCCTACGAAGACATTTCCCAACCATTACTCAATTGCTACGGTTAGTGCTTGTGTGATGGGCGTTGGTTATTTTTTTTAAACGATACTTCGACGATTTGAGCGCTGTAAGCGAATCCAAGCCAGGCGGACGGATGGCATCTGTGTGACTAGGAGTTTTTAACTTCCACGATGGCCATACAACGTTGAATCTGCAGGTTTTGCACAGGAAATTATCAGTTACTGTAGTACTATCTCTTAGGTCATCACGTGACTTGAGGAGCCTGAGATGAAGAGTACTTGTCATACCATGAAGCAATTTGCGTCATAATGATATAAATTAAATTGAATCGATTTTACCAGAATATCATATTCTTAGCCAATTACAATACCTGGAATAACTCTGGCAAAGGAGACATAACTTTTCCGTTTGCCGAAGATACTGGTGAATCACTCCCTTGATTGGCCATCCGTAACTTCTCATGATTTTTATAGGCTCAGTGCTTTCAAAAATACGTCTCAACGGCCTAATCTGTTGGTTAGTGGAAGTGGATGTTTTCATACTTATTGCAAGAGCGTTTAAGCAAACCTGACGATACATTGCATAAATGAAACCATTAGAAAAAGTCATCAAATAAAATTTTATTAGCTTGTGCAATATTTTAACAAAATTGCCAAAACATGTGATCATTGCAAAATCACTTATCTTCTGCATTTTTACGGTTCTGGTCAAGAGGAGTTAAAATGCGAATTGATCTTCAATATTTAGCAATTAGCGATAATTCAAAACTTCTAACGTACGCCAGGACCTTTTGGCTGCTTTGAAATGACAGACATGTCTTTGTTAAGCAAAGAGTGTTCTGCTTGTTGAACAAAGAGGGCTGTTCTCATCGTTTGTGGATAATTAGTTTGTTTACCATATTGCGGATTGATTGGGAAACGATTAATATCTCTCCAAGAGTTGCGGTAAAGGAAACAGAAAGCAATTCAAGCAATTGAGTTCTTTGATCACAGCGTTCTTCTACGTAGGAGGATTAATGCAATCTGTTCAACATGAGCAAAATGCAATTTGCTGAAAGTACAAAGATCCTGATTGCAGTGTACTCTTTTTGCTCCTCAACTCAGATAATAATTTACCTTACTTTCAAATTGTAATATATTCTCACCATGTAACTTTTCATTTCAAAATAGTCTATCTTAACATCAGAACAAACTAAATATAAAACTAATCTGTTCTGCAAAACAGGGGTTCCCAACCTGGGGTACATGTACTCCTTGAGGTACATTTGGCTATCTTAAGGGGTGCATTTATTTTACAGCCGCAACAAATCAACTTTGAGACATAAAAATCTAATCTACCTTTATAGTTCTACAAATCTAAAAGTTCTAATAAAAATTCAGTGGATTTTTGTTATTTTATTCAGACTTTTTGTCATAAGAAACTTCATAGTTACATGCTCATTTGTTGAAATGCTGAGGGGGTACATGGTCAGAAAAAGGTTGAGAACCCCTGCTGTGAAAGAACGAAATATAAAACCGATTTATCATCTAAAAAAGAAAACATCAATCGAAAATTGGTTCCTAAACAGAATCTTTCGGCAAAGCTAAAGTGTTTTCTGTCTTATTCCAGAATACGCAACGCAACTGGAAATAAACTTGGCACGAACACTACTTTGTTTGCAATAGTGCCTAAGAATTTATCCATCGGTTTCAACGCAATAATGGAAAATCCAGCCCTGATGCTAAAGTGCACATTTTTAGGGTCTGTATCCGGAAAGTCACGGCATTGTCGACAATAAAATGTACGATTTCGATTACAACAAAGAATTCCGCCCCGGTCGCAACGAGTCCCTCAATCCGCGATGGTGGGGTGGCGAGCCTGTAAGTACTTGTACACTGCGTTTCACTGAAAAACGTGCGTGTTGATTGATTTTTTCCAAGATTTCAAGAATGACCTTGATATTGTCAGATTTGGGTAACGGTCAGCAACCAAGGCTTGAAAAGTGCAGCTTATTTTTGGCCTGGAACTGATGTCAACATCACAAGATATCCAGACTATTTCTATAAATACAACGAATCCGTGGATAATGAGGAAAGAATGTACAAGGCTCTTGATTGGCTTGATTTGCCTGAAAGTGAAAGGTACTGCAGCCTGCGTAGGACGATGGCCAAACATAAGATGATCCGAATGTAAATAAAAATTGTTTTTTGCAAGGTCACTTTGAAAAATCAAAATTCTGAAAAATTTGTGACCTGTTTTGAAACATATTTTCAATACTAATTTTGATTTAGTGTCTAGAACGCGTGGGCACTCAAAATGGTTAGCTTCTAAGTTCTGTTGTTTTTACCCTTGAAAAGCAATGTATTTAAAAAAATAACTTGAATTGTCGTTAATTCCATCTGGACCGAAATGGATCAGCAAAATAGCAGTTTTTTTTAAAATAAATGGAGATCTACTATAGTTGCGAGTGGACATTGCTTTTGTCATGTCGTCCTCTGTAGAAGGTTGTTTCAACGCCAACCATGCTGTTTGGCAGGCCATCGTTCATCACCTTGTACTTGAGCGTTGTCGACTCCGCTGGACATAAGGTTGGACCACATGGAAACATCACTGACTACTCTCTATCAAAAGCTGATGAGGCTGTTGGAATTCTTTTGAACGGCCTGAGGTTGAGAAATCTTGAGAACTGCGTAAATATCATTGTGCTTGCTGACCACGGTAAGACCTCAATTGCTTTTTGTGAATAAGAGCATGATACAAAATTTTTCTAACGATTAGTCTCCACCAAGGCAACGCAATCTAGAAACCAGCAAATGTTTTTATTAGGAAATTTCTTCACGTAATTTTACGCATCTACAGTTCTCAAGGAGGCAAACAAATTTGAGGTGAAATGAAGGGCTGAAAAAGGGCAAAGGAAGCAAGCAAACTTAAGACTTAAATGAATAAATCCAAACACAACCTGCGGCAAGCAAGAACAGGGGAAATCAGTCGTTTCCAAACAGTTGATTCAACTAAAATTAGAAAACCATTTGACTCCAATTATATCGTTGGAAAGCACAGCGACGAAATCAGGCCGCATTGACTCAACACAAAGCGGATAGTTACGAAGCATGGAGTTCGACTCACAAGGTTGACAAACATTATTTAAATTAAATGGCAAATTTTGGGAAGGAAGGTGCAAAAATCGGTAAATACGAAATTGCATGCGTGTTATACAAGGTTAAACAAACCAGAATGTGAATAAGTCAGTGAATGTCGCAAAGCCGTAAAACAATTATTTCACATTATTTCACACAATATCTCGGGAGATCATGCCTTGAATTATAATTTGTACACTTAGGTTGTTAATCCATTTATCTTCACTTGCATCCAGAGAGTCAAATTGGGGTTGGTTCTACAAAAGTAGTAATGTTAGGTAGGTGGTTTATTTTTAATGACATGGAACACTGAAAAGTGTCGCGATAACGCAATTTGGTGGCTGTCATCACTATTATCTGTTTTTTTCCATGCACTAGGTGCGTTGACCATGTCATGGAAAGGCTGTTTACTGTTAGGCCAACATACCGATGAAGGCATATCACATAAGCCACATAAACGGAATACTGTGCACAATGTTCGATTTTTGATTCAGCGGGAACGTTTATTTTTTGTTAGGACTTGTGATAACAGTTGGGACCATGGGTTTGTTGTGCTTTTCATTGCAACCACAAAGCTCAAAGTGCCTGTAAGGCCCTGATTAATCTTTGTTCTGTTTTTGTCTTTTGGGGATAACTCGATTTGAGAATTACTTGTGTGAACGACAACTATTTTCTGTTTTTTATGTTACAGTAATTTTATTTGCTTGAAACAATGCCAAGAAAATATGTATAAATTATGGTTAGATGAGAGCTGGCATTTATTTTCTGATTTTGTGATATGAAGCTTGAGCTGACGCAATTAATTAATTTTCGTGATCCAAACGTTTGTCCTAATTATTTTGTGCCGGAGCTTTAGAATGAGATGCATAGATTGAATATAAGTGATGCGATACTGGTTAAAATGTTCAAATCTGCAATTCTCAAGGCTTCGTCCATTTTCCTTTCTTAGAAACCGGAGAAACTTTCACTTCTTCCGCCATAAATCACAAAAAATGTTATACTCGGAGAGATGAGCATTGCAATAAATAGAAAAAAGCGAGTTTTATTGCACTGTTAAAGATAAAAGTAGTCTATTGGGCAAAGTTTAGTGCTAGACCTACTATACTTTGCTTGTGTAATAATAGAAAAAAGTGCCAGTGAAAAGTAATTATAAGTGTAATCTTTTATGTCTTTGCCTTTGGAAACATGTTCTTCCAACAATTCAATGCGAAGTCGTTCGAATTCGTCTTCCCATCTCAAGCTAGTCAGTAACGATTTTACTGAAACAATGGAGTCTACAACGCAAATCGTTAACACGCAGAATATCAATACGCCCGCCTTCTCCATCTCTTTACATTGTTAGCATTAAATTATCACTATAGTTGATTGCTCAATATTACAACTCTTACTTAATACAATAAGTTAAAAAAGTACAGAAATGCAGCCAAGTACAAAAAGCAATGGTTACGCTACATGTTAGGTGGTAGAACGGAANCTANATAGTAGAATTTCTAGCAATATCAGCANATGCGCAACCAGAAAATGAAATCTTACCATCCTTCTNTTCCAATTTCTACCTTGGGCAAATTTCCTCCCACCAAGTAACAATGTGGGTTCGGGTTGAGAATCACTGGGTCTAACACAGTCCTGCGCGGGGTGGGTTAACCCCGCGCAGGACTGCGGGTACCCACATTTGCGGGGCGGACACGCGTTAAACTTGGTGCGGGACGGGCATGGCATAAAGAGAGCCTTTAAAAGTAGTTTTCCGTGACTGATGCAGATTCGGGACGGCAATAGTGCAGGGCGGGTGCGAGTTGGGAGGGCCTGCGGGGCGAGGCTGGTGAAGTCTGCCGGTGCGGGGCGGAAGCAGGCAAGATTTTTTAAATCCCTGCGGGTGCGGGGCGGTTTGAAATTTTCCGGTGCGCGACGGGAGCGCATAACACATATCAACCCGTGTTGGACTCTACTAACTCTACAACAGGGTTTCCCATCCTATCTCTGGCAACGCACGCCTTTTGGACAGATGAACATGTACCCCCTAAAATTTCTTTTGACAAAATAGGTGAGTAAAATAACAAAAATCCACTGAATTTTTAATACAACTTTTACATTTATTAGAACTATAAAGGTAGACTCCATTTCTATATATCAAAGTTAATACATTAAATAAAAGGCATATATTGATTTTTGAAAATATTATTCACCGCTAAATGTATAAATAGTTAAAAATAATTAACGCAAATATATATTTTTCCCTTCTATTGGCAACTTCAAGTGTCCCTTTCAGATGGGTAAATGTACCCCTTCAGATAGGCAAATGTACCCGTAGGGATACGTATCCCCGTTTGGGAATCCCTGGTCTACATGATGTAACCTCGTAACTGTTCTAGGAATGGCTCCCATCTCTTGTGATCGGAAGTCGAGCGTGGAGGATTTTGGAGTGGATATTGGGAATTTTTACTTCCGCGGAGGAACTGCTGGAAGGATAGGCAAGAGTACTCATCAAGCTCTTTGGCCTCTGTTTGACGCAAATCAGATTAACGAAGCTTTGCGTTGCCAGCAAAATGCAACGCACTGGAAAGTACGTTACGCATTGATTGTTGCACGCAATGCGTTTCATCTCTGCTCCACGATATCAAAATTAAATAGCAAATGTTTTCTCACATTGCGATGGATTGTTTGCTGTATCTCTGCAAAGCTGGAATACGGTAGGATTTAAATGACTGCATTGATCCCAGAAAACCTAGAATATACTCTGAGATTATAACCAAGTCGAAAAACGTTGGGTTTTGCTGAATGTGTTTTGTACTACTGTACTTTGCAATTGGACAATATTTCTTAAAAAAATCAGAAATGTATTAGGAAAAGTTGCAATTGTAGGTGGACGAATTCAATGTCAAATGCTAATCGTCGATTGGAAAGTTTTAATATTTATTGCAGTCGTACATAAAAAACAAAGATTTTCCGAAACGATTTCATTACGCTTTCAACGATCGAATCGAAGACGTTCAGCTGCTTGTGGACGATAATTGGCTGGTTGAAGGGTGAGTGTTTTTGAAGTCTTGTCGCGGTACAAGATGTTAATATTTCATGTCATGCATAACAAAAGTCAGGAAAGTCTAGAACAGTGGTTGTTAACCTTTTCTTTGCATTGGTTTACACTTTTAAATTTGCACGATAATCTGTACACCTCTGCGATACACTAAGTCTAGTACTGTAAAAGAGTAACATTGAAACAATGTTCACGCTGTAAATATCGCTTAGCCGATTTCAAATGGTAAGCCTTGTAAAATGTGACGTGTGCTCATGTCTACCATATCTAAACTGCAATATTCACAAAGTTCATTTTTGTTTATTTACTGATTTGCTAACAGCGGCTTGTTGCAGGCCGAAGCCTGAATTGTTTGAGCAGCTGTGCGAAGGCCAATGTCAAGCGAAATTTTTGACTTGCTAAATAGCTGACTTCACGCCATCTGCGCATGTGCAGTGTGATATTCCAGGTCATGCCTTTCGAAAGCAATGGCTGTTCACTGAGATATCAAATAAGCGCGTGACACCGGGAACACCACGAAATCATGAATAAACGCCACAACCTCATTATTTCATCACGGTAGGCTGCGTTCAACACAGTTTCGTACGCCAGGAATGAAGAGAATAAATCTTTATAATTAGAGAAACGCATATAAAAATAAAGTGGTCTGTTGACTGCTGTGGGGATAAAACATATTCATTTGCAATAATTACCAAGCATGGAAAGTAGAATTTGCTTCACTTTCGCCAGCCGCAGGTCGGGAACCTATGAGTTTCGTGCACAGAGTGTGACTTATCAACGTCGAATCACACAGCAGTACAGTCTGCTTACAAGTGTTAGAGCCCAGTGAACTCACCTGAAACTGACTTGTCCGTATGATAGAGATGTCAAGGTCTCGTCGTTACCATCTGGAAGTACAATCAACTCTTAATCAGGTTCACAAGCATTGTTAAACGTCACTCGCCAAGATCACTCTATTATTGCTTGTTCGTGCCACATACATGTGGGTGTTGTTCTTCGCGCACATCCCGTTCTTGGTGAATCGCACATTCAACGCAACGCCAACGGAGAAGTTGCAACAGAAGCGTAAATGCGAGCTAATCTGTCTTAAATTTTCAATGATTAAATTTCAGAGAACCTGGCTTCCTAAGACCTCTGCGAGCACTACAAACAAATACAACCACTCCCACACCACCGGAGAGCTTACAGTACAGTCCACAGCACAACGAGCACACAACACACACACACAGCATGCATTAGTAGGCCTATGCGTTGTTCGCATACATCACGCCTCAAAAGGCTCAGAAAAACTCTTGTGGTCTGACACAAATAGCATCAGTGGCGACGCTATTGACAAATTACTTTTTTTAAAAATTTCTAAACATCCCTGTACGTGCTTCAAAAAAGGTAGCGGGCCGTAGCGGTAACAAGAAAGAATAAAAGTGTTTGGGCAATTAACCGGCCCAGCAAATCTTGGCATTAACCGCGATTTCAGTGGCCTATGGGTGGCCCATGCCAGCTATGCTGTATGAGAACTTTGGTAACTAGCCTAAATCGGAAATCGCGTGGTGAACACTGAATCACACAAATTGAGAATCCAGCATCAGTATAATCACCAGCATTCACAAACATCTAACTACGAGAGCGATGACAAGCCAGCAACAACAGCTACAGGGCCGCAACTAGCTTATGTTTTCGGGGGGTCAACACACTTGCAACTTCTTGTTTTACCTAACAACTAAATTTTTTTGGTGGTTTCAAAGCGATTTTGAAAACTTCGGGGGGAGGCAATTGCCGCGTTGGCCGCCCCTGGTTGCGGGCCTGAACAGCTACGAGTAATCCACAGCAAGCAGTGAATTGCAGTGCACCACGAAAACATGCAACTGCATATGTGCGCAGCGATGACAGTGCAGGGTGCGGCATTCGAGCGATTCACTCCTCACGTTCTCCACGTGATCTTTAACTGTCCTGAAAAACGATGGCTGCACTGAACGTAAAAAGAAGAATTCGTGATCAAGTGGTGGTCATCTGCAGGGTCGGATTTAAGGAGCACTGGACCCTAGGTTATCTTAGTTTTTGGGGCCCCACGCAGGTGTGATCTATTTGGTCGCTTGTCTTTCAAGCGTGAATGTCTTCCCCTCTTACATGTAGTGCCCCCTCAAAATTTTGTCTTTTGTGGTGCCGACTTTGGTTCTACGATTGCCCTTAGATCTTCAATAGAAATTAAAACCTTTCCTACATACTTCTCAACAACAAATGGCAATGCGATCTTTTCTTGAAATGTATAGATCTTTCGTGTAGTTTAGAAGTTCTCTTCGTTAAATTTCCATGATTTCTAGCTTTTCTACAACTTTATTCTTCGGATATATATATATTTTCATGCGGGACCGTGTTGCCGCCCTCGAAAATATGGTCTACTTATCGATCTGATTTGCTGTACGTAAACTCCTTCGTTGAAATATCTACATATTTTAAACAAACGCAATCCATTGAGTGGACTCAGGGTTTATTTATGCCGCTTTTGCAGTGGACATTTTCCAAGCAACACAAAATATAGTGTTTTAATTCTCTAAAAATAACGAAATTTGCTAAAGCTTTGAAACTTTACCTTTGCTATAAAACACTATACAGAGCAACAAGTATACTGTAAGACAGGGGCGTAGCCAAGGGGGACACGTGGGCCATTGTTTCAAAATGACTTCACTTTATGAATATGTCTTCAAAATTCATGAGCAAAACGAGGTATCCGTGTTTCTGATCACCCCAATCAAAAAAATACCACTGCTCTAAGTCTTTTCGTAAAGCACATTTGAAACCATTGCCACAAGTAGCCCTCATTAGCACAAACAATTATCCATGAGGAAGAAAGGCAAGCATATGATTACCTGCATCAGCTGATACCAAATGTTTGCCACCAGCATGTCCAACAGCTCACAGTCCGTCACAAAATTTTTTCGTGGCTTCAGGCAAGCGAAGTTATCAACATGTTTTTCGCAGTTAGTAGGGCCGTACCATTAAATTCTAACGCAAGACTGCCAGACACTGCAGACGTCCGATGGAAAGCAATATTGTCATTCTTATATTGCGTAACAAACAACATTATCGTGTTGTTATTGTACTGATAAGTCTGGACGTTTGCTTTTTCGCTCGTTTCAAAGTAAATTGCAAAGGTATGCCTCTGCGAAGTTTCCCAAATTTTAAGTTATAGTAATGAGTCGTCATAGGAAGGAGTTGCGTAGCGCCCCACTTGGCCTATGCGTAAATCCCTCACTGGTCATCTGACCAACATTACAAACAAACGGGCGGGAAAATACAGAGAATTCATAATTCCCGGTAGATGAACCTGTGGTCCCCATAGAATCAATTGCTGGCATATGATCAGTTCGATAAATATTCCTCAAAATTTTGTAATAATCATTCATTAAATTTAGTTTTATTCACCTAATACAGCTATGTCCAACCCGCAGCCAGCATGTGGCTCAGACGCCCACTCGAAGTTTTTTTGCAGCCCAGCTAAGGTTTTCTTCTGTGGTAAAAGTATCTTACATACTCACAACCTGTCCTTATTTTTTTAATCTTGAATTTGACATTTTTGATGCAGGTGGTCCACAGTGCTACTTTATTACGTCTTTTACCATGGAAGCTAGGATTTGGACGCTTTCGGTACATTAACTTGTGCTAAATTCAGTTTGCTAAGATCAAAGTATGTCATTCAATGTGTGGCACTGGTTAAGTAGTGAAATAATTTTTGGCTCAGTAAGCCACTTGGGTTGGACAGAGCTGACCTAATCAGATTCCGTGCTGATAACGGCGGGGTCTTCCAACGAGTTGCAATGAATCTCAATATGACTGTTGGTCAAGCGATATGTCGACTATTATGTCGATATACTTAAAGCACGTTGGTTGCGTCCTGTATTTGCTGCATCGTACCGATTGTGTGTGTTAATTAAGCGAAAGAACTATTGGCTGTTCGTGTTTGAAATGCATTTGCTCAAAGCTTGAGATTATACTATTACAGACAAGAGCCATGTGTAGGGCTAGCAGCACTACCCTACAATCACAACGCAGTTGCTTCTTCTGAGCAATACTATAGTTTTGTTAGCGTTTCTATTACGTAAAACTCCTGTGGTGTTTTTAGCTATGATTTTTTCCATTTTTTCTTTAACAATTTTCTTTAACAAAGTCATTCAGAAGTCACATTGCTGTTGAGTGCTTGCACAAGTTTGCATTGCTCCCATGTTAAACCAATCAGAGAAGATTTTAAGGAGCTTCAAAAGCAAGCAAAAGTCACTTTGCCAACTGGTAACCACAGAACTCTACCGCAAAGAGACAAAGAAAGGGCAACAGCAAGAAAATGACAAAAGCGCGTTTGGGTATGATGCCTTACATTAGTGGTTTTAATTTATCCAACCACGTGGACCCTTTTTTCTTAGCGTGATGTTCACTAACTGCTCGGGAGAAATATGCATTCAAAAGAATTAAAAATGAATTGAAGGTTTCTATGTCCAGCAGAGGTTGCCGCACTAAAAATTCGGTGCATTAAAAGTGAAAAACTTAATTTTAATGAATGCCTAGATGATTTTGTTATGAAGAAGGCCAACACAAAACCTTTCTGTGCTCTGTTCAGCGTTTACTGTGTTTACGTTTACTGTTCTTACGTTTACTGTTCAGCGTTTAATCGTTTACTGTGCTCTGTTCAGCCTTAATAGATTCGATTATTGTAGCTTTTTTGTACATATTTTAATAATGACAGCATAAGGGAGGTTTAAACCAGTCCCTTCGCGATGAGGGAGCATTGGTGGGCTCAGCCCCTCTAAATTTAAACATGAAGCACTATCAGCGGAGATTTTAACAAATTTTCAGAATGTCAAGACCCTGCGCAAATGCAAAGCCCCCCATTGAAAACGTTCTGGCGACCGTTGTGGTTTTAATCTCACATCCTTTCGCACGGTGGTTTCGTTGCGTTCGATTATATTAGCAGTCTGAAAAAGTAACTAAGACGCGAATCGTTAACCTAACAGTTGCAACCATTTGGGTGGGTTGTACTTGACGCATTTTGCTCGTGTGTGAAATTTTTACAGTTGCGGTAAGCGAGTCGCAACAGTGGCGATTCTAAGGGAGGCCTGGGTGGACTATTGGCTGGCCCCCAAGTTGTGTCTCGAATTCACGTTCATGTTCTTTTGGTTAACATAAAAAATGTCCATGTAAGATAGACATTTACATTGGCCCCCTTCTTTTTCTTTGGCCCCAAAGTGGTCCCCCACTTTTGAAATTCTAGAATCACCACTGAATCGCAACGTGGTCCTCACGTTGTGCTTTAACAACTTTACGCCGCCAAACATATGTGGAATGCGTTTGTTTTTTAAGCGCAGATAAGACAAAACATATGTGAAACTTATAAGAAACGTAGGCCATATGTTTTGTGAAATATTTAACCAAGACGTATTCGGTTGATTTGCCTGTAAAAATTAATAATTCTGTTCCCGCCATCCAAGTACGATTTCAACAATTCCGTGTCACTGAACGCTTTTGCGTCGAAGGCAGCAACAAACGCAGTGATCGTGGGGCACTCTGGTAATGATTTATAATTTTTTATTGATTGTACATTTAGAGCGTCAGTATCATAATCTTCGGCTTTGCGCAAACTGGTTAACCTGTTCCATTTTTTCCTCGTAAGAGTGGGAGAGGGGCCTCACAAGGGGATTAGCCTAGGGCCTCGCATCAGCTAAATCCGGTCCTGCAGCAGAGTACCGATAAATGCAATCAATCAGACGAATCGTCGAGTAACCAAATACCATTGTTGATGTCACAAACAGTAATTATGCTATTACTATGGTGCTATACACGAGATAACCTGTCATTTATTCATTTATGCTGCTCCAGGCGCTGCGTGTAGAAATTAAAATGAAAAATCTAAATCTTCAAGTAACGTTTCTAGTGAACATAGGTGTGGGAACGCGTTCCTACACCAAAAAGAGGTGTGGGAACCCCGTTCCCACGGTCTCCCACACCACTACCCCCTGCGTGTGATGTTCAAATTAGAGTTACGGCTTTGTTTGCAGTTAAAACATTTCGTCTGCAACCGGTGGCAATTACGGCCGGCTTTCAGTGGCTTTATTCGTTCTGAACTTTTCAACATTGACCAACTTGTTTTTAAATTAGACAAAATCCTTGTATCTATGCAAAACAAAACAAGCTAAGAAAACATGCACGAAGAGACATTAAGCCCACGTGGCAAGGGCAAACACACGAGACCGACATCGCCAAGAAAAAAGAGACAATTAACTCACTAGCACCGTAGAAATAATTCAGAACCGGCGAAAACACAAGCGCACAACCCTATTAAATCAGTGTCAGACTGACCTCAACTCATAGACATACTTTTCTTTTGTACAATTAACGACTGTTTACCAAAAAGCGAAAACTTCTATGATCTCATTGGCGCTGCTTGCGCCTGTTGACTTTCTTATTCATGTTACTCTTCCAAAGATGTGTCATCGGAAATACCTCAAAACGAAAAATGTGCATTGAATGACATATAGCATTCCAACTGCTTTTACCATCGTACTTTTTTCACACGATCATGATGCCAATCATCACGGTCTCTAAATCAAATTTGATTTTGGTGAAGTTTAAATTAACTGCAAACAAGATGTCAACGTTTGCTTCCGTTTGAAACATTCTTGATCCATGAATATTTGACGTGTTACATCTCATCTTGAATCTCTTTTCAAAGGTTGTTTTCAACCATACGCTGCAATACCAGTTGTTTGGTACTAGAGATATAGCGATGTTTTCTGAGCAAGTGCAACTGACCGTGACATGGTCTGCAGTGCAATTTTTCATGAATCGGTTTCATGTCGAGTTCTTCTATTTCATTTTCTTATTTTCCTGAAAGCTTTGAACATGTCATCNAGTTTCTGTTTGCTTGAAAGTTTATNAGCTCTGCTGTAGATATGCTANGGGTTGATTTTTGATNCTTCATGCTATGTGGAGATGTTTTTAGCCATTGATACTGTAAGTTCTGGATTTCACTTGGAAATTTCATTCCTTTATTTAGGACCCTGNCCGAGTTGAATTGTNTTCTTTGATTTTTCGGTGCAGGAAAAAGGGATCCGGTAAGGAGTGCGATGGTGGAAGCCATGGATATGACCCCGACCTCAGAAACATGCATGTGNGTTCCGTTCCGTTTGCAGGTTACTTCAGAATTAATAGCATGGACCTTTTTGCAGGATCAAAATAGCTGAAAAACGTGTATTCGAAATTTGAAACATATGTTTAATTCCAGGCGCTGTTCTCCGCTCACGGTCCAAGTTTCAAGCGATCATTTAATACTGCAGAGCCCTTTGAAAATATTGAAGTTTACAATCTGATGGTTGGTAAGTGCTGGCCGCTTTGTGTAAATCGAACAGAACGGGAAATCACGTTTTTTTTCATGTGGTTAAAGTTGGATTTGTATGCAATTTCTACACCTGCAATATTTCAACACCACTCTGTACCACAAATACGTCCTTGGCAAGAGGTCACTTACATTTTGTCCTTGCAGAGTTATTGAAGCTTGAAGCTGCTCCTAATAATGGAACACAAGGCGCGTTGTATCACATCATGAAAGCACCCAAACCACTGTCCGCTGAGCCAACAAAAATTGTTTCGGAAAGCTGCTCTTATCAAGCAGCGAGGAACGAACGTTTGGGATGTACACCGTGCAAGGTATTTGCTTGCCAGAGTGTTTTTATCAAGCATACGCTCAGCAACTGGAGAAAGTGTAGTACTTATTCAGGTTTAAGCAAAAATTTGCAAAGCCTTGTGCGCAGCTGAAAAGCTTTGAAATCCAGTTATTAACTCAATCTCTAAACACAAAGTGCGCTCACGCTTTCATAAAATTGAGCAATCTGCTCAGTCGATCTGAACATGGTTTCAGTATATTGGTCACAGAGCCGATGAAGCCCTGATCCATCTATACGGGCACAAAGTTCATAACGGTGACATTTTTGCAATGTTAAAAATTGGTCCAAAATAGTATTTTAAAATGTAATTATTTTTTGCACTTTGAATCATTAATATTCACCTTTCAAAATGTTTGCTTAAGTTACAATATAGGTACCTGCAAATACTTGTACCCATACATGGAAAACAAGTGAAATATAAAAGACAAAATAATGCGTAATTGATGTCATGTGGTAACTGGATGATGTTAGAATAGATCTGCAGTGCCTTTGCTAACCACTTCGCCTAAAAAATTGCACTATCGAATACGTTTTTTACCACATTCGTCACAACCAAATTTAGAAAATAATTAAGGAAAAATTAAACCCTGAGATAAACATGTGCAAACGTTCTAAACGTTTGTGTCATGACTGTTCCTTTCCTGGGCTTAACGTTCTTGGAAAATCCATCGAAAGCGGAGCTCAAACGTGTTTTTATGTGTAACCTCTACCTCAGAAAGTTGATGTTATTTTAATGAGGGGACTGAGAATGAATCCATAAAAATGGTTGAATACCCATTGCAGTTTATGTGGAAGTTTGGTATCCAGATATTGTTTTTCTTTCAGGATTCATTGCAGAGCGTGGAGAAACAAATTATGCTTACTTCCGAAGAAGGTAAACTATTCCAGTAAAAAAGTTTTGGATGTTTTCCTATGAGTACAAATTCGCTTATCTTCCCTTGCTGATTGTGAAACAGCGTCGCCCAAACTGCTTTTGGAATTGCGCTGTGCAATTCATAAAGTAAAGCATCGCTTGTTCAAAATTCGTTTTCATAATTGATCAAATCAAATGTTTGCTTCTATAGATAACGGCCAATTTAACATTGATTTCATTTAATGCTAAATGAATTTGTAATTCGCAGAAAATGCAAAATATAATTTCTTGAGAATCCATACTAATCCATTGTTGTGCAAGACCTGTTTCAGATTGATTGAAAACAAAAAACCTTTGAAAAACTGAAAGATTGACGATTTTTCAGAACAAGCTTCTAAAAAACTTCACATGCTTTATGGTCAGCCTGGACTGCTCCTTGACAAAAGTGGAATACCTCATCGTTCGACTTCAGCCTGCACTGTGATTCGTCGAGATTACGTGAATGGTTATGATTTAATAAACAAGATGCCCATGTTTGCTTCATTCACATTGACCAGTGACGTGGTGAGTGCGACGCACTGCATGGCTTGATTTAAGAGTTCGGGTTGGACTTGATGTGACTTTTTTTCTAAATTTTAAACCTGAATATAAGCTACAGGTGACGTCATACAATAAATATACGCTTAGATAAAACTCAGTGAAGTTTGCTTTTGTTTTGCTTTTCCCTTAAAACACACAAACAGCTTTAACAGCAATACGTTTAACAATGGGCCTTATGAAACATCTCCATGGTGTATGGACATAGCATTTGTATGCTGACAGTTGGAATTTCAAAATTTGTCTGGGTTATCTTCTTCTCCGAAGACATTATGGGTGACTTTTGAAACCGCCCACATAAGACCTAATTGAAATTCGCTGCTATATTTTTATAGAATTCTGGTGTGTGGAATAAAACTGTGAGCATTTTATCTTTAAACCACAGTAAACAACGTGTTAATTTAAAAACTTTGAGCAACACTAAGACGCAGATTAGGAAAGCAAGTGAAATAAAACGTACGAAAAGCAAGTGATTTACAACAATATATTCTATGGTGCATTTTGTCTTGGTCAGGTAACGCCTAAGCAGATCCACAGTAGATTTTCATGCAGTGAAAACGTGTTAAAGTCAACTTAAACTATTGATTTGTGAGTTAAGTTTTGTTAAAAAGTGTATTTCTGCAAATAATTTCATCTCTTGAATGACAAATGTTATCAAACTCCGACATTCCAGCAAAAATTTTAAAACTGTCTGCTAAAGGCTTATCTTCGTGGTGAGCTAATTGTTTTTATAAATATGTGACACAAGGTTAATTTTCCAGCCCTTAAATTCCTCTGATTATATACATCCAAAAGTAATCAATCTCAATGTCCTGATTATTATATACTGCAATAATAGCAAAGCCACCGCAGTGACCTATACATCAAGCGAATCAATCGCAATTATTTATTTGCACAAGGAAACTAGTTTCGTGTTCGACACATTTTCAGTCCTATGCGAAAGTTGACAATGAAACAAAGTTAGAAAAACTACGTACTGTGCTAAGAACAAAAGCTAAATACTAAAGCCGAAGAACGACTCCTAACTCACTAGACCGATTACAAAACTGTTGGCACCGATCGTAAACGGCTATACAGCACTTTGATTGACAACGTTATTTCTACGCTTTACGCGCGGTCTTGTCTCAGACGATCATGTGACTTCAACAGGTCGTAACGGACAGTGGAAAAGTCGAGAAAAAGATTTTGCGATTACT
>JGI24159J19872_10001471_pt1 | contig 26012 bp, 13 predicted proteins | sample Ectturendosymbi4_FD_19872 | JGI IMG/M metagenome (IMG submission 19872)
TCAGTGAATAACACATGAAAGTATTCTCTTGATTTGCTTAGTTCTTTGGTTTTGTTTTAAACATAAACTGAACTTCTCAAACTCGTTTTGTGGCTATATTGCAAGGAAATGTTTTATACACAGTACCATATATGGAGTAAAGGTTACTGATTCCTTGCAGATGCAACCGTGAGAACTGTTGGTTGAAAGCAAGAAGATTAACTGTGCTGAAAAGAATTTTTAAGGTAAGTTTCCTTCCGCCACATCGAAATTATCACTGTACATTTAAAGTGATCTCGATGTCTAAAGCCAAAATAAAACAACTTTTTCAAAACTAAATTACATTCAGATAAAGTATACCAAAAGTGGAAAAATAACCAAAGGAAACAAACAGTTTGAAAATCACAGACAGTCCCTGTGCAATGTCAGAGCAGGAAGTACATAACCTATGGTTTTTTCGCTTCTTTTTGTTTTGTGATTTACGTTTGATGTGCCACATTGCGTAATTTAAGAGCGGTATATCATTACAGTACAGTCTACACAGTGTCGGTGTACGTTTGTAGAAAGCAATAGTGACACGCGATACTTAACCCCTTACAACAGAGCCTCCTACGCTTGTCATAAAGATGCGTTGGCTCATGCGGAACATCCCATTCCCAAAATAATGCCTGACAGACAAGTCCCTGACGGTGACAGTCAAGCGCGCATATGAAAATACCCTGGGCTTATACTTGCGCTATAAGCCTGGTTTTCTCACACTTACTATTTGGGTTAGGAGGCCATCATCTCGTTGAAGGCTTACATGGAGTTAGAGCAGTTGTGATGAACCATGAATTTTAAAAGCACACACCGAAAAACAAGCATTTTTGCGTCTCAGCAAATTGAACGTCTTTGTTGTTTATCAGTTTGCAGAAAATTTGCTAGATATCTTATGATTTGCACAGAACGTGTCTTTACAGTAGTAAATAAGAAATATTATTAGAGGATTACCCGTAACAGTGGAAGATTTCCAAAGTTACGTTTTAAGTAATTTTCTGTTCTATTTCAACTCAAACAGGAAAAACTGTATAGTTTGTTGAGCACCCGCCACCAAAGCTGGTAGTTTGGATTCGATTCCCGGTCGAGTCATGTCGAAGATTTGAAAAACGGTGCTTGCAACCTGTCCAGCGTCGAGCTCGGCATTGTGTGTGTGTGTGTGTGTGTGTGCAAGAGAACGATTTACGTGCGGTGCTGCTGTTGACTCCTCACCATGCAGTGCAGCATTCACTGCCAAAGCAGCTGTGTCGTCCACGCCGCAAACAAGCGGAGTTGGGAGCCCGCAGACCATTCGTGACACCAGCACAACAATTTGTGATCGGTTTCGACTGTGTCTCCCTAGTGGTTTCTTGATAGTGAAACTCTGAAATGAGTAGAAAAACGAGTATGAAAAAAACTGAACTGATTTTAAAGTGTCATAACATCAGCTCAGGTCCTGCATCACGTAACTAAACATAAAACACTTTTCTGACATTTTAGCGGAATTTTTAAAACATTCAGGGTTGAGCGTTCTCCTGCAATAAGTATTTCATCACAATGAGACAAGGATTACTAATTAATGTTTGCGGGCGTTATTAAAAAATGTAAGTTTTTTTGCAGCATTCAATCACAATCATATATCTTTGTTTTTTTAGATTTGTGCGGGCGAGAGAGGCACGGTGCCCTCGTTACGCTTGAAAGACGAAGCCAATAGTCAACCCTCGATGCTTGTCAGGGAAATCAGTTTCAAAAAATGGGCATTCCCCAAGGGAAGGTCTACGAAAGGGTCACATTTGTATTTTGGTTTCTGAAACACTTTTGATTGTGCCTTGAATCAATTCAATCCATCAAAGCATCGATCAGATCAATGCTTTGAAAACTTGACGCAACAAAATCGTGTAGAAAAAATGTCTTTTTCCTTTATATCTACGAGGCAGCGTAAAACATCTCTATAGGCTAAAAAGCACAAAGCGCTCCGTTGCAACAATTTTTGACCACTCAGGTTAATTTAAAGTTTATAACGACAGAGTTTCATGCACTTTGATGGTGGAGGAAAGCCAATAAAGCACTGTAGAATAAATGAAGCACTTGATTTCTCTTTGAAATCCTTGTAAAACATCATACTATTTACTTGGAAAAGTTATGCCTCAAATCATTTCAGAATTTCATTGTGTTCTGATTTACAGCGAAATAAGCATTTTTTTCTGTGTAACATTCGTCAAACATATTCCTACAGCGAAGCAACGTAATGTAAAGTTTTGGAAATTCCGCGTTTGTGGTCTACGTGGAAGTAATTTTTTATTCTGCGGTTTGAGATGATAAAATGTATGGAGCTCCTTCAGAAAATGTCGTCACCTAAGCCATCTTACAGTTAAAAATATTTTCGGTTTGTCAATACAAAGCAACGTAAAATAGGACTGGTGCAAACCATTACAGCACAACAATCTGAGAGCCCAATACAATAAGTCAGCAAATATAGCCAACAAGTACTAACGGTTCCTTTCAAACACAAATAAAACGATTAAAAAGATCAAAATCAATCCATGTAAGTTGAAATAAACTGTTGATCACGAAAAATGTTTAGATGAAAATGATAAGTTGTAATGCACTTTACATTTTTTTGAAGAAATAGAAAATGTGAGTAATATTTGCTGTTATGTGGAGGAGCAGCGCGAGGTGTATATTTAATGACAACAGTGAAAGACTGTAAGATTGGATTTTACCAGTGAAAAATTATAATTGTAATAAATTGAAGAGCACCTTTCTGTTGTCATTAGCTTAAAGGCTTTCATTATGTTCATGAGCGTAAATGTTTTCATTGAGATATCCAGAAAACTCTTGGCAAAAAAGATTGTTATCCGTATCACAAGAGATGTGCTTCCATTTACTTAGATTTTGATGGATGGAAGAGGTCCTATTTTATGTTAATTCTGAAATCTGTATTGATGATTGGAGAACTGCAGATATGAAACACCGAAAGGAGCTACGAAACGATTTTAATGTGTGTTTCAAATTTCAGTCTCCCACCTTAAACTATTGTATACTGTGTGTGTTTGTCGCGCGTGAACGCATGCGAAATGCACGTAAGCCAACGAAGAGAGCATATATGAAGAATGGAAAGACCCAATACCCCACAGCTTTCTTTGCATAGTTTTCCAGGCAACATGTCGAAGTATCAATTCAAGAGGCCTTGTACGCAAACCCCGATAACTACCGATGGGGTTGATACATACACCATATGAAAAAGTCCGAGGGAATGGTGAAGTACCACCGACGTTCAACTAGGCACCACGCACACAAAGTGCAACTTCAGATTTTTTGAAGTTTCCCTATCTACATTCCAATCTTAACTTGAAAACTTGTCTTTGCTACAGTAAACTACATTGATTCCATTCGGTGCCGAAACCACGACCATGGATTGCGCCGCAATTTGCATTTTCGAAAGCAGTTTGAAAGGTCGGAAAAGCGCAGTGATTTTGAAACAAGATACATCATTGCGAAACAATTATAATGTCACAGAGGCTTGCATATCGTAACTATAATACAAAGTAATGGTGAAGAGGTGAGTAACTTCTAAACTATTTTTTCAATCTTCCTATCTATCAGTTTTGATCAACATATTTTCAAGGTCTTTGCAAAGCTGACAAAAGACTTTTTTCTACTTGATAAATACTGAATGAGGCTAAATATCCATCATTGCAACCCGATTTCTGTCGGTTCAATAGTTTTACAATGTGCTTTTAGGGATGTGAATGTCAACGGAGTCCTGGAATTTCTAGTGTTCCACAGAGAATTCCATAAAACCTTGATGAAACGTTCCTGACAATTGCAACCTTTTGGCTACTGCGAATAATTTATGTAAGACTAGACTATTTGTTTATGAGGTGTCAACATAGCAAAGTGTTTCATCTGATATTTTTTGAAAAGGTGGTCCGTGGACCACAAAAGTTGAGAACCACTATTTCAGGGTTTCTTTGATGAAACAAACCATTCTCTAAACTAATTTTCATTAAATTTCTTACCACAACGCTCTAACAAAACGGGTTTGTCTTCTGCATCTGCGAGAAACGCTTTTTACGTTCCAAAAGCTTTTTGTGAAGATTGTCTACTCTACACATCACAAAATTTTGGCACCCTTTCTTTACACCCAGAAAGGATTGTAATCCGTCTACAGTATGTCTGCAAATCTAATCTTAATCTTTTGGCACAAAAAGTCATTTGAATGATGTTTCACAAGCTTAAATCTTGTGAAAGTATATATATCAGGAAAATCAACCTCATTACCTCATGTTTTACTACATTGCGTGTTTGTTTAGCCTACGTAGAGGCATTGTGTTAATGACAACTGAAGTTGCGAAAAGACTGATTCTCAAATAATTGAAAGTTATATTTGCTCGTGTTCATCACTGGTCCTCACACGTTTCAGATATACTTGCTCACGTCTAAAAATGTAAATTGGAAAAAATCCCACGGAACAAATGTAGATAAATAGTTTTTCGTCATGCCACTGTATACGCCACATTGATGCAAGGCTGTTTCGAGTTGCGTGGCACGTGGCTGACACGGCTGACACGATTGTGACAAATCATCCGGGACTTCTCTTGCTGCGAACACCACGGGGCTTCCCCTGGTGGTATCTGAAGCAGAACCAGCCCGGGTTTGTCTGTCTGAAGCTTTACGGTCTTGTATGGTACTTATAATGCTGGTCGTTCTCAGTGTCGGAAAGAGTTTATAATCAGGAACCAGAGGAAAGCATATAGATCAAGTCTCAGTGAAGCCGTGTTTCAAGGGCACCTGCAGTTTGGTTAGTGCCTTCACAAATGTCGAACCATGTTGTCATCTCTGGTTGCTCGAGTCAGTCCTACTGGTGAGTTGAGCCTAAAAGGTCTTGTGCAATTGCTATGTAGTACCAAACCAAAAGAGACCAGTGGTTCAATAAGTGCATGTCATATTCAGATTTAAGTTCCTGGTTTGTTTGAAAATGTAAACATGTATTTTGTTCACATGCATTAGTTTCGAATACGTTCTTCCCAATATTAAAAATTTTTACCCAAACAACCTTGCTTGCTGAAAACACTAATGGGTAAAGAAATGAACTTTGGATAATCGCTAATGTTACGTACACGCTTTTGGGTTACATTTGCGAAAAGTTTTAGCATCAAAATGTTTGAAGCTCATACTTTGCAGTCATTTAAGTCTGTTGTCTTTGAGTTTTATGCTTAACTTCAATTTTAAAAAATTAGACCTTTGTCTGCCGCATTTCCTGCAAGGCCTGCTGCATCACATTCATCCCGGCATTTCTCAAACTTAGTCAATACATTTAATCGACTCAACAGTCGAATAAGGTTTAATAATGATTTTTAGAGGCAGAAACAAAACAACCTTCAAGATAATTTGCTCGCTATAGGTCCAACTTCGGAGCACGTTGCTAAGTGCCACTTGTCCCTAAGCATTCAATTGTAAAAAAATTAGCATAGAGTGGAGCTTGTGTGGCGACAAAGCCACGTAACACTAAGTCCCATAGCAGCTCCATATCTTCCAGGCCACTAAATGAAACCAGTTGTTGGCGTTAATTTCTTAATTATTGCGTGGTACACTTAAATTTTTGTGAAAATTTCTGGCAAATAGAAGAAGTAGGAAACCAAAGATGATAAATTCGAAGCATGATCTATGATTTTCAGCAAAAGCTTTGTTATCTGCAAGAAAAAAAGGTGCAAGTATTTTGTGAGCTAAGTTTGCGTAGCGCCCGCCGCTTGCGACACATCTTGCCTCAATGAGCTCCTTTCGCTTGATTCAGAAGCTGTTTTTCGTGCAACGCCCTGTAAAGTGTGAAAAAACGTATTTCTTAAGCTGCAGATATTCCTTGTTTGTGCAACTTTCAAACAGCAATTCTGTTTTTTATTATGCTCACCATTTTTTTTCCTTTTTCAGTCAAGCGAAACAACTAAATCAACCGTTTACCGAAGAAAGTGACTGCAGGTGCCCTTGTCCAAAGCAATCGTAAGTAAAAGTGCAACATTATGCATTTTTTCGTTGTCAATTCCACAAACATTAATTGCAACATAGCTGTATGCAAGAATGCATCATTATACATGATGAAATGCATGTCAATTGCCACTTGCACTATTCTTGTAAAACTTTGTCTTGTAATTAAGTTCTTGCAAATAACTTCTGCATTTGTGCTGAAAGCAACTTTTTGTGTTATAACCCAATTTGTCATGTGCATTGAAAGATAGGAATAGTTGTATTTCTCACGATGTTAACAAAAAGTCAATTTCCATTTTCAGATGTTTGCGTCAGGCGACATTGTTCAAGTGTCAACACCCAATCACGAAATCAATGGAGACATCTAAAGCTCGAATAGAAACGTACCTAAAAAACTGGCCACGCCACATAAAAGCTTCACCGAGATATTTGACCGAAGCTGGCTTTTTCTATTTGGGAGATCGAGATCGAGTTAAATGCTTTTACTGCAACGGAGGACTACAAAACTGGCATTACAATGACGATCCCTGGTTCGAGCACGCCAAGTGGTATCCCGAGTAAGTGGAGTATTTATCGTCTATTTATCTTGTTGCTGATAAGGGTTGCTTGCATGTCGTTTACTCTTCTTGAAATGGGCTGAAAAAATCAAAGTTGTTGAAATTCGCCGTTTTGTTGGCGTTCTGGAACCGTCAAATACTTCCAAGGCGTCTAAAGCCAGTGCACATGGTTGTAAAGATTAGCCGCCAGTAGCTGTTGTCGTACAGTACTCAGCATTATATAAAACTACAACGGCTGCGAACAAAGCAATTTGTCTGGCTAATTTATTTATTACTTGTCGATTGGTGGCGTTGCAAATTGCTTAACATGATTCCGTTACATCCTTCAGGTGCGAATATGTCCTGAAAATGAAAGGAATCGAATACGTTCAACAAGTGGCAGGCCACTTTCCCAATCTTCAGCGCCCAAACCTGACTGGAACAGAAGCCGGTCGAAACACCCAACAACAACACTACCAACAACAAGAACCAAATAAACACTCGAATTCATCGTATGATACATCTAACACATGCGTAGTGGTCGCTGATGAACCAATACCTGCCAAGTGTTCATCTGCTGATGCAGCTGGGTGTTCCATAAAAGCCAAAATACAAGATGAAATGCGGACAGAAATAGTTAAAGAAGCATTGAACTTTGGATTCCAAATATACCTTGTCGAAAAACTTCTTCAAAGGTAACTTTGACTTTTGCTACTTACGCTTTGCATGTATTTGGTTTGTCGTCACACTGTCTGGATATACATACCATTTTATATGGTTCTAAGCACTTGCGAAAAAGTGTTTACCAGCAAAAGAATAACTATAAACACAACATAATGAAACGCGAGGATTGCAGTGTCAGTGCTGTCAATACGAAGATGTTTTTGTCTGAGAAGCTGAGATATAATATGTGCTCTGCTTTTGACCGCGGTTTGCGGAAATCTATCGTAATTTTTATCTTCATTGATAATATTAAGACGTGCGATGTAATCATTTTTCATGCGTTTACAGAAAATTGTCAACCGGCAAGAAACCATACCATTCGGTCCAAGAACTCGTAAGTGACTTACAGCAATTTGAGACGGAAGAAGAGCAATTGCATGAACCAATGGACACTGACAATGCGAGTACTTTCCCTGAAACAGCCAGAATGGGCAAAGTATCAACCGATGATTTACCTGGAAATTACTCTCCTTTCGCTGCCCAGGAAGCGCGCAACAGAATTGGTGTCTCCAGCCAAGGCTTGTTCAGCTCACCTGCACCATCCAATGTTGCGATTGCACCAGTTGCATCTGGCAGCAAGAAACTAGTGTACAAGAAATCGCCGAATAAAAACCTAGAATCTTCAGCCGCCAATTTGAAAATTGAAGAAGATAACAAGCTTAGCTTCAAAGCAGAATTGGAGCAAATTAAGCAAGAACAAATGTGCAAAGTTTGCCTGGATAAAAACAGTAATTGTGTGTTTATCCCTTGCGGACATATTTGCTGTTGTAGTGATTGTGCCTCAGCTTTAAGAACGTGTCCAATCTGCAGAGCGAAAATTGATAAAATTTGGTTATTTTATCGTCAATGACATATTTGCCATTAAAATTGAACCAGCCTGTGTTAGGCAATACGAATTACTGCTTGTTCGTTTTTCTATTACGTATCGTTTTCCTTGCAATACATACATATTTTCATAAAAAGACGATGTAATTTAAAAGCAAAATAGTGCTGGGAATGCACAAATAAGGCGTAAACGAATCTTTTCTTGTAGTATTTCAAAGGTAATTATGCCGTTACATTAGGCCAAACAGCAGGGACAGGCGATGTTCAGATATTGGAAAATAGAAACCATTGCATATCAGTTTTCCGCCAATAGTCGCGTTTTTACTCGTTTCCGCCGGTTCGTTTTTATTTCAAAACAACCTTGAACCTGAAGCAAACATGATAACTCATTCATGATTCACAAATTTGGCTACCTTGGCACAGAAACCTCGCATTACAGCAATCTTTGAAAACTAAATATTTTCCTTTTGTCTATCACAAAACTGCTATGATTTCGCGAACTTCAACACTACTGATGCTATTTTTTTGCAAGACACAAAAAAGATATTTGAAAAAGAAATCCAGCAGATCAGATGCAAGATCTATTAGTTTCCGCCAAAAGTGTATTAATAATAAGTTAGCATTTGATCGGCAGCTCAGCAGTGGACCGAAAGTTCTCGAACTACTGGGAAATTCAATTTTGCGCAATATCCCTCAACCTTTCTTTCGCTTATGAACAAAACAAGAAACCATGTTTTTTGTTTTAACAAATTGCAGGTGTTCAGTGTTAGGCAATTTACATTAGTGTTAAGTAAATTTCAGGTAAACCAGTTTCTCAAAGCCAATTTTTTTTTCTAAAGATTGCCCATGAGAACAGATATTTACAGCAAACTTTTCTGTTTCAACGGCAAAACGTTGCGGCCTTGCTCAATAAACATGATGACAAAACCAAAATTTAATTTTTTCGAAATAAGAATGATTTATAAATCTGCAATCGGCAGGACAAAGATATACACATGTATTTGAAACACAATTATATTTTCATGATTTGAAATGTCCTGTATCACAAAATTGGTCTTACGTCACGACTACGCATTCGTAGCCATATGTATATCCACAATCGTGATAAAGGCCATACACAGCATTGTAAACATAAACAACTCTCTTAACGTAAACAACTGTCTTAGCTATTTTTCGAGAACGAGTAAGTATACAAGAAATTACCTTCAGCTAAAAACACTGTGCTAGATGAACTGTGGGAAGGATAATGATTGATTTAATTTGAATAAGAGCTGATGATGCCTACTTTGTAGGCAAAATACATACTCTGTAAGATCTAAGTGTCAGATTCTGTGCTGAGAAAGGATTTCTTTCCATCAACAGGATAATGATTGGTAAATAAGTTCAAGATTCGTACTTATTTAAAGGTCCAGTGATTGAAACTGCCTGCTCATATCTTCCGATGGAAAAGTTGATGTTAATAAGACGAGAATCGTTTTAACAATTAATAAGAAAAACACATTTGCAGTAACAACTATTGGAAGAGTAAAGAGTATCGCTTCGTTAGCATTTTTTAAGGTAATTTTGTTTCAGCAGTGCATTTCGCAAAAGCAAGTTCGTAGCTTCCAAATCATGGACGTGGAAAGATTTTTTTCTAGGGAGTCCAATTGTGGATTTTTCCAGGGATAGCCATAAAGATATTTGCAGCGGGGCCAAAATGGTGAAATTTCATTTTTTCTTCTCGAAACTAATAAAACGACCTTTATTGCTAAAAACGCAACAGAAAACTGAAAAATTTAAAATCCACGGAAAACATTTCGTCCCCCATGGCCCCTCATTCCGACGCCCATGTTCCAAATAAAAATAGAAATTTAGGTCTGAAATCAGTTTATATACGCTTTGAAACATGGCTTGTGATCAACAGGGATTGAAATATTAACGGTAATTCTCATGGTAAATATGTGAATGTTCTCTTATATCTTAGAGCAAAATACGAAAGTTCTTCTATGCATGAACCGACCTTTTTCAACTCTGGCTCGATGTCGCATTGATTTCAAAAGGTCAGAACTTAGACAATGCTAGCTGCAAATAACAGGCCACACATACTTTTTCGAAAATATTCAAGTTCATTGCAGTTATTTGGGAATTTTTCGTTTTATTGCAGACACAGAAAAGTAGTCTAATGGCGGCCTGAATTACTATAGCAGGTTAAAGCTATTTTCTGGCGCTTTGTGAGTTAATAGTAATGAGACCGAAGCCGAACAGCTTTGTTCGTAGCCGCTGTCGATAAAAATATTCAACCCAACAAAATGCAGATCATGCTTTAGCATCAAGCAAAAAAACTCCGTTCTCGTTTCCCATCTTGTCAAAGAAGAGATCGTATTTTACGTTTTCCCCACTTTGGTTGAAAAAAACTCTTCGTGAAAAATGTAGGCAAAAAATCGACTGACGGCTGCTTTTCTTGAGACAACATGACTTTTACATGGAAGACTTTTCCTATCAGGCTGATCATATGTCAAAATGCATCCTATGACAAGATATATCACCTTTTGATTAAGTTTAGCATGCAATGTACCCTTTTACATTAGATGTCTGCAGCCGGTTAAGCTAATCAGGATTACCATCCAAAAACATACCATCCAAATAGCAGAAACTTTAGATTTTTCTGCAAATTCAATGTTCTTTTTCGGCAAGACCAAAGCCAACAGCGTGACCACATTCAGCATCAAAGTGCAACTACAGTTGTAGGCATCGACCAAGATTTTTGTAAGGACGAAAAAATCTTTCTGCAGTGATGTTTTATTGGTTTTTGCTTGCTGTATTAGGACCAGGTTTGCCAGGGCTAAATAGAGTAAAAATGCGAAATTTCACAACATATTAGCTTCAAAAAATGCTAACCTAAGCTGAAACAGGCAGATAGCTGTCAGGTTTGAATTACCTGGATGAGTAATGGCCAAAGCACGGTATGTTGTACAATGTATTTATGGAACGAAGCCTAGAATTATTACAAATATAAAAACAAAAAATTGTTAATCCGCAAAAGTATCGCCTTCTCTTATGGAAAATACTTGATAAGAAGTATGTATAAGTGTTTGAACCAATGAAATATAGGTTTTGAAAATACGAATAGGCAAGACGCTGTAGTTTGTAATTACTTTGAATCTGGTACACAAGTGTTTGATATGTTTGGTATGTCACAGTTCCATAAAATATGTACGGCAAGTGCTGTCACACAGAACCACAGAAAATGTATTAGGCTTATCAGGTTGAGATGGACCAAATACGCCATATCGCTATCAAAACATGCGAAATAACATCAACAAATGCCGAACAAGCTGAAAATGATCTAGTACATGCCAAACAGCATTTTCTCATGCCAAACCACTGTGGAAAATGCCAAATTTCTGGAATTTGGGGTTAAAACGCCAACCTGGCAACTCTGATTAGGTCTCCGGATGAGATCGAGCTACTCAAATACCACACAAAGCACGTTTCGGCAAAGACCTGGGGAATCCCCTGGTTTTTTCATTGGTGATTTCAGCTGAGCGCTGCTCATCACCACGCGTGGCCTTTAGAATTCACGCATTTACGCAGCTGGCTGCGCAGCTGTTGTGGCGCCCTTGTTTCGTTAAATGAAGGGCAGAATTGAAAATTAGAATGATTTAGAAATGCCTTGGTGCTGAACCGCTCAGAAATATTACACATCTGCACTGAAAGGTGTAGTTATTTGCTAGTGATATGACTCGCTTAGGTGTTCTTTTCCGTTTCGCGGAAGTTTGGTGTAGCTAGTAGGAGTAGGCACTGATTCATCGCACGTAAAGTGACTCATTCCCATACAAGCTTGAAAATTTGAATAGCCGTTTTGCCAGTAAGAAAGAATGTGAGTTTGCTAGAACTTGGTGAATTCCAGTAAAATCCCGGAAATCTTGCGTTGACGCTCAGAAAATTGTAGATGGTGGGATGCACGCCTGTTTTAGCATTTTTTAGTGCTTTTGTGGTTGAATCAATCAAAATATATTAATGTACCTGCAACTTGTAACCTTTGGCTTGATATTAAACCGGTCTTTACTGTCAAAGTTTCTGCTTACCAACGAATTCCGTTTTGACTAGTCTGTAGGTTGCAGCAAGCAGTCAGCAACAAATCTACCTGGCCTAAAAAATGCAAACAATGAGTAAGGATGTTGGTTTAAAGCAGGGAATCCATAAGCTTTTTGTCAGAGGGCCACTTAAAGATATTCCACAACAGTTCGAGGGCCGGACTTCTTGGGTAATCTGATTGTTTCGGGATATGCTACATTCTGCCAAATTAACACATTTTTCGTAAATGTGTTATTTTTTCGCTATCGACACAATGACTTTGCGGTCCGGATGAAATTGCTTTTCCGCCCGCAGTTTGGCGTCCCTGGTTTAAGTCAAACCACACGCGAAGCTGCGCCGCGAGATTTTGTTTCTTTTATTATCATGGGAAATCTCCGGCTGAGCGTCGCGCTCGCTTCGCAATTGCCGCTCCATTGTTGCTCGAGCAACGACGGCTTCGCTCTTCGCGTGAGTTGCCTGAACATTTGCAGCGTGGTATCAACAGCTTTTCTAAAACACCGAAAAGTTGTATTGAATAAAAGCATACTATGGCTTCCTGGTTTCAGATGACTGTAGGTTAAGCCCAAAGGGAATCTATAGTTTGTTTCAGTGAAGGAGCAAATGTCCAATTTTTCGCATGCCGTGGCGTCAGATATCAGTCATTGCAAGTTTAAGTTTTTATCAGGTAACTACTCTTCTATTCTGCTGGTACTGTACAGTTTGTGACCTACCTTTTGAATGTGGACAACGAAGTGTGTCACCACCCGATATCGACATGGGTTAGAAAGTGTACACTGCTCTTCCTACATAGAAGATCAGGTGTATATTTATATATATGTGAATATGTATGCCTGGCCTTCCAAATATTTTCCTAGCTATACAACCTCACTACAACAGTAAACAAAGTTTCATGCCGATAAAACCTCCTCAGAGACACGACATGCTATCCTCATTGCCAGTGGCGTAACTTGAGGGGGGAAGAGGGGTAAATGGCATCCCTGACAAGCTAAATGTTAAAAGCGGGCCTTACGTTTTATTACGTTTTATTTCGGTTTCAGTATTCTTTAGGTTTTCAGTAAGTTATTGTTTTTTGCGTTTTCGGGGTATTTTCCGGTGATTTAGGGTTTTAGTACAACCATCCACATCCGGATTCACCAGCATTTCTCACGTTTTTCAGAGTGTTGGCTAGTGGTCCCCCTACAGTGGCCGGGGGTCTCTTTTAGCGAAGTTTTCCCTCCTGGCTCAAACCTCCAGTTACGCCACTGCTCAATGATGCTTCCTCGCATGTCGCGATTTGCACATACCACGTAATATTCGGGTACAATACCGGGCTGTTGTGCTGGAACTCAAATTTTAGCCTCAGGCTCCGGACGTCAAAGTTTCTTTTATGGCTCCAGCTCCGACTCCACAACCTTGGTTCAATCTGAACAGTTTTCTGCGCGAAAAAAACGTCGCATCGCCTTTGCTTTCACTTCGCGTCTGGTTTGAAGCAGCCTTTTCGGCTCCAGAGGCCTCTTATATTTCGCTCTCCTGATTTTTCGTATGAAAATGAAGGTATAATTATAAGATAAAACTAAGCAATTATTTGTGGACCACCAGCTATGATGTTCTAGAATTCATGCGGCCCACGAGAGTAAATACGTTCTGCATCCCTGTGTCACAAATCACTGAGATATATGAAGTCGCCACAAACAGAAAGCATGTTTAGCACATCCCCTATATAACAGCAAGTTGAACAACTCGTAACATAGTGATCTTGGTGGATGATCTATATTTCTACTTCAAACGATGGGTGGCTGAATTGTTGTGTGCTTAGTTACGAAATTATTGCTGACGCTGTCTGACTGAAACATTTGCGATAGACATATTTCAGCTCTTGAACACGTTTGATTCTTGCCTCTCAGAAACGAACGATTTCTCCTATCAGCAATCTTAGCACTCACGAATCATGTAGTAAGAATACAATGCACAGCACCCTGTGCAAACGAAATTTCAGCCGCGAGCGAAGAAAAAGACAGACTCTCCACACTGTGTATGGTGGACTGTGAACACACAGTCAGTTGAAGGTCTGGCAATATGAGAATTTGTTTGAAGGGTGAAAAAGGTTCTTCTAACTAGCTATACGAAGCAGTGCAAAATTTCTTATATATATAAAGGCGTGAGGCCACATAAATTACCTCCAGTACTTCGCGGACGTAGCAGGATACTAAAACAATACCGTTAATGTTTCTACTCAAAGTCGTCTATAACCGTATTATACTTGTAGAAGCTGAGGGCGAAGTTTGCAGCAGAATAGAGCAGGATCGTTTTCAGCGTATCCGAACAATTCAACCATTTCTGTTGTGATGAGACCAAACGTTGTATCTTCTATTTTACAGGCATCAGTGCTTGACGAGCGTTGTATTACGACAAAGCATGATTTCAGTCAAAATAACTTCTTCGGTTACCACATATTTGTGTAAGAAGCTCTACACGTAGGCTTCGAAGGTTGTAATGGACCGGCTTTGCACAAGTGGATTCAGTGCTGTGATTGAAAAAGTGGTTTGGAACACCTGGTGAAGGTTACTTGTGCCGCAATTCCAGGTATTTGGTTGAATTATTTTGAAACTGCATGGAATTTGCTGTAATTACTGAATGGTTGTTGATGGACTTCCAAAAACATTTCCTACATTCGAAAATATTCAACAAGGTCAACCTTATAAAGTTGCTACAAGTTAGCTTCTTTGAAGTCATGCCTAGTTCAAAAGTTAATAAATAGGTTAATACATGTAATGAAGAGCAAGTGGTTGCTGTCGCGGCCCTTGCCTTTCCTCGAACTCAGCGACATTTCCAACGGCGCAACTGACGTTTGGCTTATTCCATATCTCACGAATTCTGTGCATCTACCATTCTGCAACTTTGTATTCCCTGTAGAATTCGCTTTAGAGGGCACATGAAGGAAGGCAGCGTACAAAGGCGTTGTTAGAATCAGACAAGTTTCAATCAAATGGCTATCAACCGTTGAGCACGGTTTCTTAAACCTCGCATTAACGAAACCGAGAAATACTCAAAGCGTTACTTCACCACTATCTGCAGCAAATTACGTGCGCTGTTATAATTCTGAAAGCAGCCCAAGCAATTGTTCGCAGAATCGGTCAACAAGCGTCAGCTCAAATGATGATCAATTGTCGAACACAGAGTCTTAATCAGCGCTTTTCAAACTTTATTTCGTTACGGCACACTATAATAAATACTGGATTTGGCCGCGGCACACCTACTTCATAAAAACCTACTCTTCACAAATTTTCCAACGGAGGTGATGTAACATACAGAAGGTTTTGTCAAAACATAAAACTTTCGCCGCACACTTCGGCCTCTTCAGCGGCACACCAGTGTGCCGCGGTACACAGTTTCGGAAACACTGTAAATTGTAATAGCGATGAAAGAATTACTGCAAGCTCAGTGTCAGTTTTGATTGCAGCATTAACATTAATTAGTAAACAGCACCAGCACATTTTGTACTATCAACAGTAATAAAGCATGATGAATTATCCACGTAACAAAAGATGGGAACGTGCACAGCTTTCTTGCTCACATGTACTTTTTCGTAAGAAAAGCTCTTTGTTTCAAACGGCAGTTTTGCGTTACACTTACAGCCGAAATTAATGAAAATAAATGGAATGGACCGCATCCTATGTCGTGTACTCCTATGAAGAACACTGCACACGTATTTGTATCAGAAGTTTTAAAGTTACATCGATCGATTAACTGGTACATCGTTAATCATTTGAATTACGGTGCTCCATGGTTTAGTCCAGTGGTTCACCTAGAGTGCCATTTACAATGCCCTGGGTTGCCGCGAGCTAATTTGGCGAGCCCGCCCTCAGGCGGAGCTCGCGGCCGACCGACAACCGCGCGCGCGTCCGATCGAATGCGGCATTTCTCGTCCATTGTAACTGTCGTTTTTTGGAAACGCGAACCCTGAGTACACGGCTCGGCAGGTTCTGGCAGCCCGCTTGTCTAGGTACGTTCTTTATTGCCTGTGCTGCATTGCGCGTTTTATAGCTACCAACACTAGGTGCCGCAAATTATATTTCTCTTTTGTAGGATGCCGCAAGCCTGAAAAAGGGTTAGTCCACTGGTTTAACCACTTTGCTTCCCTTCACCTTACCTGTTCGCATCACACCAGACAGTGGTTGCAAAAACTTTAGCCATTATTCGGTATCGGCCTGAAATGTGACAACGCTTCGTATGTCACAATCATTGCTGAGACAAACGTTAACCACAACTGTCATTAAATAAATTTGACATGTATTTGTTGAAAAGTGTTTTCAACGCTAACATCCCAGATAAGCAAATAATTACAACACTCGATTATTTTTATCATAATAACTGATTCAAACTTCATGCGTCTGCAATTAATTTACTGTAGTATCGCCGATTGCACATTGGAAATGAAGTGTTTGGAAGAACTTGAGACTTGTTTTTCACTGTAGCATGTAGTCAAAACTTCGCTATGATTTTTCAGACTTCTGTTGAAAAGCAGGAATACCCACGTGGCTGCACGCAACTACACGAGCAAATGGAGATTTTCAGTGCAAGATTAAAAACTTTCGAGAATTGGCCGAGCCACATTAAAGCTTCACCGAAAGATTTGGCTGCGGCTGGTTATTATTTTGTTGGAATTGATGACAAAGTTAAATGTTTTTCCTGCAATGGAGGAATGCAAAACTGGCAATTTCAAGATGATCCTTGGTTCGAACACGCAAAGTGGTATCCGAAGTACGTAGTTTGTTTCTTTAAAGAGCTTTTTCAAAAGCAGCTTTGAATTTCAGTCGCAAGTATAGTGTTAAGCGTTTTTATACCATGTTCTGTAGTATTTATGCACNATGCGGGATATATGTGCAACTGTGATACGTCACAATGGGCCATGAGTAATGACTTTGCTTCTTCGTATGGTCTGTGTTGACAAAAACTGCTTTTTGCCGTTGTTACGTGCCTCCCCTGTTCTGCAACTGCAATGCTATGGTTGCTGCAGTGCTTTCCGCTTCATAACTTCCATTGCCACTTTTCGCACTTGACTCACTTATTCATGTGCATATCTCACAGCTCTTCACACATTGCTTTCCAACCATCATCTGCGTCATGTAAATGAATGTATGGTTTTGTTGTTTTTGTTTCTTCCGTATTTCTTTTGTGTTTTAGTTGTCCTCATGTGCTGAACGTGAAAAGCAGGGAATATGTTCTGCAAGTCGTCATGCAATATCCCTATCTCAAGCGCCCGGCAGGATTTGAAACACAAACCCGAGAACGGCAAAGAAATCAACATTCAAATAAAGCTTTTGCATCTTCCTGTTGGTTGTCAACGTCAACTGACAAAGTTGGAGAAAGGAATTATTCAATTGTTACGTCTTCTTGGTGGAACATCAAAGGCAAATTGCAAGCTGCCATGCAGAGCGAAATCGTCCAAACTGCCATATGCATTGGCTTTCCACCAGACATTGTTAAACAACACCTAATGAGGTAGCTTCATTTTGAAATTTTTTCAAAAAGAGTTGCTTTTCTTGCTTATCGAATTGCACAAAAGGCTTGAATGTGTTGCCATGGCACGATTCCCACAAAAGCTTTCATGATGACTGGCCTGGGCAACATGTGAAAGAAATAAATTCAAAAAAAAAATTTGCTTTGTGGTCAGGAAGTTGATTCTAATATAAAACTTTTGATTTTCATCGCTCCTTGTTTTTGTGCATTTGCAGAAATATTACTACCACCGGTGATGGGGAATACCAATCCGTAGACGACTTGGTTGCTGATTTGCAAAACACTGTTGCACAACCTCCTGAACGGTGAATTGATTTTTATGGTTTGTGAATCTCGAGATGGATATCGCTTGTCCTCGCACTGTCTGTACTGATTTAACAAAACAATAGTGGGGCTTGCGCATAAGGATTGCCACTCTTTAATAACACCAAAGGAATGTTACAAATCTTTTGAGACGTTTTTGTTTTTTGTGCATCCTTTTAAAGTGCATCAATAAACGCTTCATATTAAACACACTGTTATGTCAACAGCAAAAGACAAGATAATTTTTAGTCTCATTCACTGAGTGCATCTTCTGCAATACAAACTTACCCTGCAGATTTTGTATTAACTTCCACCAATAACTTTTGAATTTTTTTGGGAGCAATGTGAAATGCAGACTGCATATGAAAGGTAGTGGACATACACTGCAATCATAATATAAAACAAGCTTTTTTTAATGAAACAGTTTTGTGCAATGTTCTTATGTTGTATCAAAAGATGTCTGACAAGCGAAATATTCATTTCATGAGAGCACAGCAACGAATAACGCATCAACTTATATTTTCACTTTGTGATATGCAAACAGTGACAGAGAAACGATTCAAAAAATCGTTGTCTAAATACGCAAATTACATACCGCCCATGGAACTTCATGGGGCACAAACATGGGTCTAGGACAGTTCGGCGATGCCGTTTCGGCGATGGGACGTTTTGGCGATGGTGATTGCAAATGTTTAATACCAAAAAAGTACGTTTTTGTAATACAATAGAATTGCCCTATAACATCACTCGGAGAAGCGTCGCCATACATAGGCGTAGCCAGAGGGGCAAAGGGGTCATGCCCCCTCCAATTTTTAGAAGACATAGTCATTTTGTGCTTTGAGAGGCGTTTGTCCAAACAAAATAGTGCTATTCACCTAAAATCACACATTTTGGCACCCCCCAAATTTTTGGGCTGCCTACGCCACTGTCGCCATAGACCAGGGGTGTGCAACATTTCTTGTTGGTGGGACATATAACCAACTTCAGACATCTAGCTGGGCCACACGAAAAATTTAGTTTTTTCATGTACACTTAAGTTTTTTCATGCACATTAGGATTTTCATGCAAAATGGGGAAAAATCAGAGTGTTGACAAGGGCCACACTAAATGGCTTGGCGGGCCGGGTTGTGCCCCGCGGGCCGCCTGTTGCACACCCCTGCCATAGACGAACAGACCTTATAGCCGAACTACAATAAATCGTTCCTAAACGGCGTTTAAGTTGAAGGCCAGAGCCTGGGAAGGGTTAAAAGTGTTCTTTGATTAAAATTTCCGCTTACTGTATCGTGTTTTCGCGAATACTCGGATAAGAAAATCAGAAACAAGAATTTGAAAACACTGGCAGTTGTATGTACATGCAATATAGAGCATACAGTAGTACAGCACTGCATTACGTTCTTGCACTAAAGTCACTGAGTTTCGTTTGTGCTCTTATTGAGATGATAGCTTTATCTTGCACATGTTTTGAATTTTAATAGAGAAGATTTTCCACGAAGGCCTACTGCTTCTTTTACTTGACATTCTACTCACCGCTCTACCAAGACTCGGTCAAATTGACTACAGTCGCAACAGTCCCTATTACAGCCATAGACCTAGCCAGGGGGGCCTATGGAGCCATTCCCCCCTCCAAATTTTTAGAAAATATAGTCATTTTATGCTTTGAGAGGCGGTATGGCAAACAAAATAATATTATTCATCTAAAATCAAACATTCGGGACCGCACAAATTTTTGCCCCCCAGTTTTTGGGCTGGCTACGCCACTGAATACAGTACATTACAGTGAAACGTGCAACGATTTCCATCGACTCCCTGATGTCATTGTTACGCCACACCCACGGCTCAACCATTTCCCGATCCAAGCTTAACTGCGTTACTTTTCGGTCATAAAAGGTTTGTGTGGCGACTTCACAGCCGTGCTAATTCAAACTGTTAAGAAAACTTGCAACTGTTGTTATACACGAACAAAATATCCTGCGGGGTCTGATAAAAAGCGTCGCTGTGGGCCAAGTGACCATGTAGTAGCCGCACTCTAATGCACGTAAAATGCAGGGATTCTGCCGGGACCGAAGAAAAAGCATCGTGAAAGGCGAACTGTCGTTATAGGCAAAATCGTTATAGGCGAATTTTATTGCACTTCGAAGGTTACATTACACAGGATGTTTGTTTTCTCTAAAACTAAACCTTAAATCTAAACTTAACTCAGTGGCGCAGCCAGGAATTTTGTTCTGGAGGGGCTAGTTCACTGACGTCATCAAAGTAAATTCTTTAGCTATTTTGCACAAGGATCTTTTTGATGTCATAGCTCAATTTCTGGTCTATGACAGCCGGATATGACGTGAAATATCTTCTGCCAGTCAGCATCGAGCAGTTGAAATTGATACGAAGCACTAGTGAAAAATCTTAGCAAGTTTGTTACGGAGGGGGTCATGGCCTCTTCGGCCTCATTCCGGCTGCGTTACTGCCTTAACCCTAAAGCTAAATCCAATTTTTGAAAAAGTTCACCAAAGCGTTCCCGTAAAAAGTGTCATGTCTTGTAACTGATTTATCGCCGAAACGTCCATCGCCTAAACGGCGTCGCCGAACTGACCCTTTCCGGCACACATCGCAATGAAGTGCGAATATTTGCGATCCTTGCGCGATGATCGTACCAAGCTGTGGTTGATGTAAATCTTAGGTACTTCCTCTAAGACATGGGTGGCCAATTTTTTGACCCGAGGGCCGAAATCCCGACTGCCTGGAGGGTCGGATACAGCGCTACTTACGTTACTTACGCTCGCTCGCGGCAACGTTACCGAATCACGTCATGGCGGGAAGCCCCTGTTCTACAAACAGCGTTGCTTGCAGCTAGCTAAGTGCTGCTGCGGCAGACAAGCCGACAAGAGAGGAGATGCTGCTGCTCTGCTGTCCATAGTCGGAAACGCGGTGCTTGAAAAAATGTGCAAGGTTTTTGGTGGGTCGAATTAAACTGGTCGGCCGGCCAGATTCGGCACACGGGCCGTAGTATGGCCATCCCTGCCCTAAGATGTTATTATTGACACCCTGAAGTTTCAGTTTGGTCTACATCCGAATGACGAAAACCCAAAACTCATTCAACCACAATCCGCGTGTTCAGACACCAGGGACTTGTGTCTCACGAAATTATCCATTCCCACGGTGACATTTGTTTGAAATATCTTACCACTGTGTACCAAGTTTTTTTTTCAAAAAGTCAAGCTTCTGGTGATACAATCATTGGGTCACAAGTTTGGTGTGAAATCTGAGAAAAGACGAATTAACATAAACGAAAATAATGTTTTTGCTTGCTTGCTCGACGATAAATCCAGGCACTAAATTTATCGGACTGCCACTAATATAGGTAATTCTTGGTATGGCCGGACGTGTGGCCTAGTGGTTAGAGCGCTCGCTTCATGTCTGGTAGGTCGTTGTTCGACATGGTTCGAAGGCCGGGTCGTGCCAGGACGTTAAAAATTGGAACTTGCTTCAATCTGGCCAAGCGTTCAGCATGTAGCAGGGAAACTCTCCAAAGCGGATGCAATCTTCGTCGGAGTGTGTTGCCTACTGCCTTCCCAGACCAAATGTGTGCGATCGAGAAATGGGCGATCTCTTCAACCGGACGATCGTCGATAGAACAATTCCTGTGTTGTGCAGTTATTGTCTGTACTCGCAATTGCGTTGTGTAAGAATAAGAACTTTCTCGTGTCTTCGTTGTTCTGGGTGTGTATCTTGGTATGGGGACTTAATCTCTGATTTAATCAATCATATACATAAAAATATGCAAAAAACTCAATACTTAAAATTTTACTTGTAATTTTGCAATTACATGTAAGAGTGATCTTACAATTACTGACAATTACTTGTAGTAAGATTACAAACATTGACAAAATTGAGTATTGACAAAATTTCAAAATGTTTGTAATCTTCAAAAGACGCACCGCAAAAAACTAAAAATACGAGTATGTCTTTTTCATTAAAAGTTCGTATTAAAAATTTAGAGTGGAGAAACAATGAACCGAACTTCTTCCATTTTTAGGCCTCCTGGTGAATGGGATATCTTCGACTGTAACAATCCTGCCCATGCAGATATGCAAAACCTTTTGAAACGCCTCTCGACTTTTGAATTGAAATGGCCCAGCAGGCATACTCAAGCCACTCCTGGGGAATTAGCTCTGGCTGGATTCTACTTCGTTGAAAACCCAGATAGAGTGGCCTGCTTTTACTGCAACGGAGGTTTGCAAAACTGGAACTACTTTGATGATCCTTGGCACGACCACGCGAGATGGTATCCCAAGTGAGTAAAACTGCAAATCACTGAGTCTAAATTGTGACAGCAATTAATTGATATCAACGCAAACGAAAATGACTGTCTTACGTCTTTCGACAATGCATATTATTATTTCTTTTCAAATGTACATAACACGTCTTTATGCACATCGTGCATGTAAATGATAGATACTGTTAAGGAATTTTTGCGGGTGCCGGTGATCCCAATTCCTATGACAAGACGGTTTAAGGCTGTGTTAACCGCACGCGCCTGCACTTGTAAGCTGTCAACCTCTTTCCTTTGTGCTATAGTGTGGAAACCACATAAATTAAAATATTTACTAAGCGCACACGCGCACCGCTCCACACAATGCCTTTACCGGCTTCAAGACACTGACAAACAGGAATCAGTTCACGAACGAAGCACACAGACTGCGCGCCGCTAGACAACACAAAGACTGCGCGCCCTTTATCGAAGCATCTCCCAATGACAAACAGCGGCGAAACTCAAGAACGCTAGAAAAAGTACACATGGGCAAGAAATTCTTAACAGATACAATAATACAATACCATACAACAAACAAGTTTATGTTACAACGCATGAAATAATTCTTTCCGCAGCTACTATGTATAAAGCAACGTACTACTTTTGCACAGCAAAAATTTCTTTTGCGATCACTGTGGCAAGTAAAGAAAGAAAACTAAGTAGCATCAAGTTTTCTCGCAATTTCACGCTGCTAGTTGCTATCTTGTTCTTGTAAGGTTATTATGAGTTGCGAGTTTTCGGACAAATGTACTCAAGTCATAAATTCCACATATATATCGACATTTTTTCAAGCGATAATGTGCAACATTTTCTGTTGGCATTTTTCGTACTCAAAACGTTTAGACAGATAGGTTGCATTTTTACATTTTTTATCAGTAACTGATAGTAATCTATGCCATAGCTTGGTATAGAGGTTGTTTCACTGAGACCGTAGCAAGTTCCGTCATCTGTTTTTGCTTTGCTGTGATTGCGTACATCGTGTTTTTACACATCCTGTCTAACGGGCATTCCTAAGAATCGTTATGATCTTTATTTTATTTTTTTTATTCTTATAGGGGGCTTTTGGCAATGTGTTTCTTACATACTGTATATCTATGTATTCATGCGATCCGGGCGATAATTCCAAACTAAAAACGTCCTATTGGCATAACCAATAAAACGTTTTTGTTTATTTTCATCCAAGCACAAGTGTATTCAGGAAGTAATGATTCTCTAATTTCAACATCACCTTTACTAATTGAAGGATGTCTGAGTATTCATAAGTGAACTAGATTGCTTTCAAAGTTAGGTTTTATTGGTACTGGTTGCATAGATTTAATAATATCAAATTGTTTGATGTTCTTTTTCTTGAATCTCTGACCTTTGGAAACATTCCATGTTGCAGAAGAAATGTTCCCCCAGTGGTTTAGTCTATCTGCTACTGCTACCTTTAAATCACTTGATATGAATGGCGTTTCCTGATTTGCTCACGTTTAGTTTTTACCAGCTTAATGAGATGGAAAGTAGAGTTATGTGACAAGTTGTCTTTGTTGTGTCTAATGGTGGGAAAATATTTTTGTCTATTATTTTCGATCTGTTGTTTAGAATTACTTTTTTTGATGCAAAATGAGCTTCAGAGTTTTTCAGGTTACCGTAAGGAACGTTATTCCAACGCATCAAACTTAAATCTGTTGTAAAGATTAGTTGTTATAAAAAATTGATGCGCCTTTGTAAATGATTAAGTCGCGAATCTTTTTATAAAAATCATCTTCCTCAAAGTGTGCATTAGTTAAAGTTTGCAGCCAGTGGAACCTCAAATTGACGTTTTTTTTTCAGTTGCGAATTCCTGCTGAAAAAGAAAGGAATCGACTACGTCCATTACGTTGCCAGTCAATTTCCTCACACTAAACGATCACTGTACCATCTCGGGAATAAGGCAAACAGCCCACCCATAGAAAAAAGAAATCATCACTTACCGAAGCAAGGGACTCTTGAGGAGGAAAACAACTTGGTTAGTAAAAAAGACCTTGCTCCGTGGACGAACCAACAATTCAAACAACAAGTTCCGGCGAAACAAAACAACACAAAAAATATTGCTCTTTCCATTGACTCAGAACCAGGTCAGAAAAAGTAAGTCAACTATTAGCAAACTTTCAAGATGTTCATGATTTATTTGGACGTTTTGCAAGACAAAAGTTCGGAAAGTTGCAGTGCATTTGCTGATTTGAATAGATAAACAATACACTATCTGTTTGGTGCATACAATTAGTTCTTTTCGTTCTCTTTGGAAAAAAAGACCTGGCGATTTCGTGTTCTCGAGTTGCTGACCGATGTTTCCACGAAATANATCAGATCAACAATGGTCTGGAACTTGAAATTGCACTGATAAAGCACAAGCAAATTCAAACACTACTACTAAGTATGTGCTAGCGCAGGTGTTTTATAAGGCGTTTTAGCATTGAAAATCGGGTCCCTAGAATCAGAAAAAATCGATCCCTAGAATCAGAGAAATCGGGTCCCTGCAGGTCCATACTGGGTACCTAACATTTTCCTTAAAAAAACTGTGCTAGCGTACTGTAGATGTAAGCGTGCGAAGTGGCAAAATAATGTGCACTGTTTAAAAATAGAAGATCCAAAAATCAACCTGAAAAACAAGCAAATTTAGCATTTTTCAAATTTTACATCAAGCGCGTCCGATTTAAACTATGTTGCGAAGGAGCGCTTGGCTCTAGCCTGTCGCCTTATTATAAGGGCATCCTGTTTCAAACTTTGTTTTCAGGTGCAAATATTTAGAAATGGATAAAAATGAAATTGGATTTCATCTACCTTCAAAGGAATCACGTGCACGTGCTAATCCAAAGACACGTGAAAATTTTGCTGAGGCATCCAAAAGCATAATGAAAAGTAAATCACTCATCCCGTTGCGTCAAAGAACCAGAAGCTTGTCTGACTCATCTACGCTTCGATGGGACGAACTCTGCGTTGTTGGAGCCTCGAAAAAATTTGTAAGATCTGTCAGTTGTTGCAACGCAACCTCTAAAATGTGTTCAAGTAAGCTGGGGAAAAGTTTCTTGTCAAAATCTTCGATTGCAAGCGTTTCACCCAAAGCAAGCGGGTTGAATGAGAAGGGTTTCGAAAAGCTACAAGAAGAACACAAAAAAGCATGCACGGATACAAAATCTGATGTTGCTACGAAGACCTCAAATAATATCTGCCGGTGCAAGCTGTGTGTATCGTCTTTCAAATTATTCAATGACTGTCAGGCAAAGTTTGAAACCGTTTGTTCGTTTTGCTCACAGTGTCGTCCTGGTGCCAATGTGAAGGGTACGTGAATAACTCTGGCTGTTTGAAAGTTTCTCAAAATGTACCAAATGTCTTTATAAAAGAAATGGTTTGCTGTAACTGAATGCATTCTTGCTTGCTTCAAGCTGCTGATAGCTTTTGGGGCATTGCACTGAAAGTCTTTTAGATCTTCTCGCACGATAATCGATGTTTTCCTGAATTTTTTGGCAAAATTTGTCGATATTATCACTAATTTGAAGTGAAAACAGCTTGTGATATGCTTTTTTATGAGATTTTGATGCAGTAGCGAACAAAAAACATCATTCCTGATCACTCGATGATAACTATAATACATTTGTATCTTTTCTTACGTCTCTCAGTGTGTTACAATGGATTTGGGCTTTCGGCGTCTTTTTATAAGCCTTCAATTGTAGATATTGAGGTTTGCTGGTGATTTAGTGGAAGATAACGTTGGCACCACACAGTTTTTTGATAAGCTTGTTTCA